>Ga0302324_100020628_pt1 | contig 12883 bp, 12 predicted proteins | sample Palsa_T0_1_FD_201949 | JGI IMG/M metagenome (GOLD analysis project Ga0302324, IMG submission 201949) | Peat permafrost microbial communities from Stordalen Mire near Abisko, Sweden - Palsa_T0_1 | ecosystem: Environmental > Terrestrial > Soil > Palsa > Peat permafrost | place: Sweden: Abisko...
TGACGATCAGCCAGAAGATCCCTCGCAGGAACTTGCCGTTGTAAAACTGGCCCACGCCGGGGATGACGAAGGAGAGAACGGCAGCGATGCCGGGGTCGGGCACGTGGCGGTCTGTCATGGTGCTGACTACAAACTGCACACGAGGCGACCCGGGCGCAAGCCTGCCGCGTCTCGCCGTCCGTCGGGGGAGAATCGAGGGACCAAATGCGACCCGGCTTCGGACCCCCAGGCACTGGGATCTGGTGATAGCCTCGCGCGCATGAAATGCGCAGCCCTCCTCGTCCCCATCGCCGCCTCGCTTCTCCTCGGGGCGTGCGTCCCCCAAGGAAAGTACGACGCGGCGGTCAAGGACGCGACCGACGCCAGGTCCGCCCTGGCCGATCAACAGAAGAAGCTGGACGCCACCACCGGCCAGCTTGCCCAGTGCCAGGGGGACCTCGCCGCCTGCACGGGAAAGCCCCTCCCGCCCGATCACTCCGCCGAGCTGGCGGCGCAGCTCGAGGAGCTTCGCAAGCAGAAGGCCGCCGCTGATGCGCGCGCCGCGCAGTTCAACGAGTTCGTGGCCAAGTTCAAGAAGATGATCGACGCGGGCCGGGTCAGCATCCACGTCCGGCACGGGCGCATCGTCCTCTCGCTGCACAACGACGTGCTCTTCGACGAGGGCAGGACCGACCTCAAACCGGCCGGCAAGCAGGCTCTCACCGAGATCGCCCAGACGCTCAAGACGGTGGCGTCGCGTTCCTTCCAGGTCGCTGGGCACACCGACAACCTGCCCATCAAGAGCAAGGAGTTCCCCTCGAACTGGGAGCTCTCCACGGCGCGCGCGGTCGTGGTGGTGAAGTTTCTCTCGCAGGCCGGCGTGAATCCGGCGGTGCTCAGCGCGGCCGGCTACGGGGAGTTCGACCCCATGGCCCCCAACACCGACGCGCCCAATCGAAGCAAGAATCGGCGTATCGAGATCTCGCTGGTGCCGAACATCGAAGAGCTCATCTCACTGCCCGAGCTGAAGGGCGATCTGGACAAGCCCTAGGAGACTGTCGGTCAAAGCCCCGACAGACTCTCGTCGTGACGGGTCTCGTTCGAGGGGAGCGCCGCTCCCCAGCGGCAAATGGCCGTCGCGGCGCCATTGCCTCCTGCGGTCGTGAACAATCCGTCCTCCCCCCGCTGCAACCCAGCGGGAGGAGGAGAGGGGGCTGCACGCCTCGCGACGGCGCGCTTTACTCCCAGCGGCCCTCGATCCAGACGTGGCCGTGCGGCCCGCGCAGCCAGTGCCCGGGGACGAATGCGCGCCCGTGGCGATGGTCCCAGTGGCCGCGCTCCCAGAAGTAACGGTGCCCGTCCCAGCGGTAGAAGCCGGGCACGAAGTAATCGAAGCCCGGCGGCGCTGGCGGGCGCGGCGGCTCGATGGGCGGCGGCGGGGCCGGGGGCGGAATGGCCACGGCGATTTGCTGCTCGGGCGGCGGCGCCATGGCCGCGGCGGTTTCGGTCACGGTGGCGGTGACCGTCGGCACCGGCGCCGCGGCCGTCACGGCCGGGGGCGGGGCGACCGAGGCCACCGGGGGACCCGCCTCGGGAGTCGTATCGGCCGCCGGGGTCTTGCAGGCGGTGAGCGGCATCGTCATCGCCGTACAGAGAAAGGCACAGACAATATGAACTTGAGCTCGCACCATGTTTTGGGTTCCTCGGGCCTGTGGTGTGACCGAGAGGCGCCTTGGACGGCGTCGCGCAAGCTGCCGACGATCTCCGCCTCGACCTCCCTGACCGTAGGGTCGCCTTCGAGCGCTCCAGGTGCAAGCAATCCATCACTCCTCGCAGACCAGCTCGTCGCCCATCTTGGCCAGGATGAAATCCGGCGCCGGGCAGGAGACCTGGCAGCTCGCCCCGGTGCACGCGGAATCACTGGGGCGGTAAAGGACGTAGCTGCACCCACCGGGGCCGCACGTCCAGGCGGTGCCGGTGTCCGGATCGGTGCCGCTGACGGTCGGCGCGGCCAGCACGCAGGCCCCGGTGAGGTTGACGAAACCGGCGGGGCACTGTCCGGCGAGAGGGCAGACGCCGTCGTGGCGGGGGCTGTGATCGGCGCACGGGCGCGTGCAGATCGCGCGGATGCTGTCCGGCACCATGTCGGCGGTGCATCGCGTCTGGGCGCGCTGGCGCACGGGGCGGCTCCCCGGAGCGCGGAGGAGAGGCTCGGCGTCCACCGCGACGATCTCCAGGGACCACCTTCGCAGGGTCGACTCGTGGATCCAGGCGTATCCCCCGTCGCCCCAGGTCGGGCCCCAGCTGTTGTGCATCAGGAAGTACGTGCCGCGCGCGAAGTGCGCGTACCCGGCGAGGACGACGGTGTGCCCGGTGCCGGCGCCAGCGGACCGCGTGTAGTTGGGGACGTACTGGGCCCCGGCCTTGCCGGTCGGCACGAAGGCCGGCGGTGGCTCCAGCGTGACCATCAGGTCCTGCCCGGCCGCCAGCTTGGCCTGGAGCACCAGGGAATCGGCGGTCTTGCCGATGTACTCGACCTCGGTGAACTCGCCGATCACCGAGGCCGCCATGGAGCGCACGCGCGCACCGTCGACCGCCTGCCCGCAGCCTTCGCGCGGCGCGCGCGAGTAGGCCCCGCAGGGCACCCAGGCGATGGCCTCCGGGGCGCTGAAGGGCCACTGCTGCTCCGGTCCGAGCTTCTGCCCGACGTTGGTGGTGAGGGAAGTAACGACCTCCGGCGAATGGTAGCGCGACCAGATCTGCATGACGCTGACCGACGGATTTCCCCCGCCCCAGCGCGCGAGAGCATGGTCGAGGGCCGCCGCCGTGGCGAAGGCCGTGCACGCGGGCGCGTTGCCCTGGTTTCGCACCGGTCCCTCGGTGCCCTCGAGGCGGTGATCGACCACCGCGGGGAGAACGGCGGGGTCCTGCGACAGGAGCCTCCTCGGTACGACAGCAACCGCGCTTCCACTGCGATCGAAGAAGAGGGAGGCGCGCGCACAGGCCATCGGCGCGGGCTGCGCGCCGGACCACACCGCGTGACACGGATTGCCGTCCAGACCCGCGCCCGGTGCAGGCGCCGTCATCGCCCCCTGCGCCGAGAGCGACGGCAGATCCGGCAGGGCGGGCACCGCCGCCCTCGGCACGCGCACGGCCGGCGGGGATCGGGCGGCGCCGAGATCGCTGGCGGCAAGCTCCGCGGGAAGTCCCGCGTCCACGGCGGCCGGGACGGGGGCGAGATCACACGCCGCCGCGGAGACGACCACGATCCACAACGATGAGAGCCCGCGCACCCGGTGCGCGACGTCGACCCCTGGCGCGTGGCCATCGGCCGCGACGAGCTGCGTTTCGACGCCGTCGCGGTCACCCGGGAGACGCGGGCAGCCGTCGGCGCGCTCGCCGTGGTCGCCGATCGCGTGCGCCTGGCGGCGGCTCACTGCGCGGACCCCCACGTTCGCGTCGCGCTGCGGGACCTCGCCGCCCACGAGATCGCCGACGAACCGGCCGAGCCTCCCACGCGCTCCCTAGCGGCTAGGGAGAGCCGCAGACCTTGACGTCGAGGTCGCCCGCCAGGATGTAGCCGCCGCTCTGCAGGTCGATCTTCATCTTGCCGACCGTGCCATTCTGCGTCGCCGCAGAGACCACGGTCAGCAGCCCCGACGGCTTGAAGGTGGTGGACACGTGCTTCTTGCGAATGAAGGCGGCCTCGCCGAGGTTGCCGCCCCGGGCGCGACGCAGCGCCGAGAGGTCGGTCTTGTAGCCGTCCTTCCAGGGCACCAGGAGCAGCATCGATCCGTCGCCCGACTTGGCGTCCTCCGGCGCCACGCAGTCCGTTCCCTGGTGAATCATGACCAGCACACGCCCGTCCTTCTGCACGGGCCCGGCGAGCTGCGCGAGCTTGGGCGTGAAAGGCTTGCCGTCGATCTCGCCCGTCGCGCCCGGCGCCGGGTGAAACTCCGCTGGCGAGGCCGCTTCGCCCGGAGGCGGCGTGGCCGGGGTCGACGCCGTCGCGGCAGGGGGCGCATCGGTCGCCGCGCTCCCCGGCGCGGCGGCAGGCAGGGAAGAAGAGGCCGCCCCGCCGGAGCTCGATTCGAGCGACGAGGTGTCCGCCTCGGTCGCCGCGGGCTTGGAGGATCCACCGCAGGCGAGCAGCACGAGGAGCGAGCAGACGAGGGCGTGTGAATCACACGCCACGGCCTTCCGAAGGTCGGCTAGGGGCACGCGCATGGCGAAGGAGCCTATGCTGCCGGCGTGCTTTACGTCTACGTCGCCGCCGCCATCGTCGGCCTGGTGCTCCTCGCGGCCTCGCTGCTGGGCGCGGGGCACGACCACGCGGCCACCCACGACGGGTCGGGCGAGGGCGGCTCGTCGCCGGCAACCGCCCTCCTCTCCGTGCGCGTGTGGACCTACCTGCTGGCCTTCGGCGGCGTGACCGGCATGCTCCTCCGCCGGGTCGCGCACGAGGGGGAGGGGACGTCGGCGGCCGGCGCGCTGCTCGTCGGCGTGGTGGCCGCGGCCATGGCGCGCGTCGTCATCGGCCGCGCATCGCGGGCCGGCGCCTCCGGGACGGTGCGCTCGACGGACTTGGTGGGCCGGTCGGCGGCCGTCGTCATCCCTTTCGGAGGAGCCGCGACCGGCAAGGTGCGCGTGCGCGTCGCCGGGGCCGACGTGGATCTCCTGGCCGTCACCGAGGACAGCGACCCACTCGCGCGGGAAGACGAGGTTCTCATCGTCGAGGTCCGTGCCGGAGGCTCGGCGCTGGTCACGCGCATTCCGAGGTCCCGATGATCGGGTCGCTCGGGGAGGTGTATCCTGGGCTCGTTCACGCACCGGAGAGGAACCGATGCTCGCGTCATTCGCTCACGTAAAAGAGGGGATCGCCGATCTGGGCGTCGACACCTCAGAGAGTCAGGAGCTCGTCGTGGTGGTGGGCGCGGCCGTCGCGGTGGCGGTGGTCCTCCTCGTCTGCCTGGCCATGATGAGGCGGCTCCTCTACGTGTGCCGCCCCAACGAGCTCCTCGTCGTCGCCGGAAAGAAGCACCGGCTGCCCTCCGGGGAGTCGGCCAACTACACGGTCATCCAGTCGGGGTCGCACTGGCGCATGCCGTTTCTCCAGACCGTCTCGCGCATGGACCTGCGGCTCATGCCCACCGAGCTGTCGGTCACCAAGGTGCTCTCCAACGGCGGCATCCCGCTCGACGTGCACGCCATCGCCAACATCAAGGTCACCAGCCAGCCCCAGTTCACCTACAACGCGGTCGAGCGTTTCCTCACCCTGCCCCCCCAGGCCATTCATCTCACCGCCAAGCAGACGCTGGAGGGGGCGCTGCGCGACGTCATCTCCCAGCTGACGCCGGAGCAGGTGAACGAGGACCGCATCGAGTTTGCCAACCGCCTCCTGGAGACCACCAGCGAAGTCTTCGACAAGCTGGGCCTTCACCTCGACACCCTGAAGATTCAGCGCGTGGAGGACGAAGCCAAGTACCTGGTCAACATCGCGCGCACGCAGATCGCCAACGCGCTCCGCGACGCGGAGAACGCCGAGAACCAGGCCAACCAGGAGTTCAAGCAAGAGGAAGCGGCAGCCCGGCAGGCCGCGGAGCTGGCGCAGAAGCAGGCCGAGATCGGCGTCGCGCAGAAAAGAAACGAGCTGAGGGCGCTGGTCGGGCAGCTGGAAGGGGCCGCGCAGGCGGTGGAGCGCGAGGCCACGGTGGCCGCCGAGCAAGCGCGCGCCGAGGCCGAGCAAGAGCTGCAATCGCTGCGCGGCGAGCTGGAGACCCGGCGCTTGCAGTGCGAGGTGGTCCTCCCGGCCGAAGCGGCACGCAAGGGGGCGGAGCTTCTTGCGCAAGGAGCGGCAGCGCAGCAGCGCGAGCAGGGGCTGGCCACCGCGGAGACCACCCGGGCCATGAGCCAGGCGCTGGCCACGGCGGGATCCGACGCGCGGGAGATGTTCGTGCTGTCGCAGCTCGACACCCTGGTCTCGCAGGTCGCGCAGAAGGTGCAGGGGATCGGCGTGGCGGAGGTGCAAGTGATCGACGGGGGCGATGGGCGCGCGCTGCCCGCGCTGGCGGCCAGCTTCCCGGCGGTGGTCGGGTCGGTGTTCGGCGCGCTCAAGGATCTGACCGGGGTGGACGTGCAAGCGATGCTCGCCTCGGCCGGGACGGGAGGCGCGCGATGAGCCCCGCCTCCATCGGCGTGATCCTGGCCGTCCTTCTGGTGGCCGCCCTGGTGGTCCTCATCACGGTGACGAAGAACCTCTACGTCTGCTCGCCCAGCGAGGTGCTCATCTTCTCGGGACGCCGCTGGAAAAGCGCGGACGGCAAGGAGCTCGGATTCCGCGTCGTCCGCGGGGGGCGAGGGATGCGCGTGCCGCTCTTCGAGGTGGTGGACCGCATGCAGCTTACCAACATGGCCATCGAGCTGGCGGTGCAGGGCGCCTACTCCAAGGGCGGGGTCCCGCTGAACGTGACGGCCATCGCCAACATCAAGATCCCGAGCGAGGAGCCGCTGCTGCACAACGCCATCGAGCGCTTCCTCGGCTACTCGCAGCAGCAGATCATGCTCATCGCCAAGGACACGCTGGAGGCCAACCTACGCGGCGTCATCGCCGAGCTCACACCCGAAGAGATCAACCAGAAGAAGGTGGTCTTCCAGCAGAAGCTCATCGAGGAGGCCGACCGCGACCTCATGCGCCTGGGGCTCATTCTCGACAACCTGCAGATCCAGAACATCTCCGACGACGTGGGGTACCTCACCTCGGTGGGCCGCGTGCGCGGCGCCCGGGTGCGGCGCGACGCGGCCATCGGGGAGGTCCGCGCCCGGGCCACGGCGCTGGTGCAGAAAGCCCAGAACACCATGAACGCAGAGATCTCCAAGATCGACGCGGACATCCAGGTCGCGCAGAAGGAGAACGAGCGGCGTATCATCGCCGCCACCACCCAGCGCGCGGCGGTCATCTCCGAGGTGCGCGGCCAGGTGCAAGCGGAGGTCGCCGAGGCCGGCGCGCAGTTGAAGACCTGGAATGCGCGCGTCGAGCAGGTGCGGCGGAAGCTCGAGGCAGACGTGGTGGCGCCTGCAGACGCCGAGCGCCAGAAGGCGGAGGCGGAGGCCAAGGGTCAGGCGTCGCAGGTGATCGCGCAGGGCCGGGCCGCCGCAGCCGCAGTGACTGCGCTGGCGGAGGCTTACAAGGCGTCGGGCGCACGCGGCCGGGACGCGCTGCTCCTGCAGAAGCTCGTGCCGGTATTCAATCTGCTGGCCGGCACGCTGCGAGAAATCAAGATCGACCGGCTGGTGGTCCTGGGGCAGGGGAGTGGCGCGGGAGGCGCGTCGCCGCTGACGTCCATCATCGCGACCAACGAGCAGGTGCGTGCCGCGACGGGTGTGGACCTGGTGGCCGCGGCGAGAGGGCGTCTGGCGGGCACGGCAGAGTGAAGGCGGCGGCGCGCTCGACGTAAAGCTCACCCCCGACTAGCGACCGTGGTGCAAGGCGTCGCGCCGGAGCCTTGACGAAAGCGCGAACGCCCGCCAAGTTTACGCTATTGATTTCGATGGTGATGACGCCGCTCCCCACGCCCCCGTGCACTCGCCGCCTTGCGGCCAGGCGCCCGCACGCTTTCGTCGCCGGGGTGCGCACGTAGATCGCCGATCGTCTCCTCCGAGCTCCGGGACGCCTGGCAACGAAAGCAGGCAGCAGGGGCTCGAGAGGAGCGGGGTCGTGAGCACGGGAAACGGGACGAGGCGAGAAGGCTGGGTCGCTGACGCGACGCGCGCGGCGCTGCACCACGGCGCTTCCGCGACGATGCGCGAGCTCGCGGCGCTGGCGTGGCCGATCGCGGCCGGGATGCTCGGTGACACGCTGCTCGGGCTGGTGGACACGAAGCTCGTCGGCGGCCTCGGACGCGATGCGCTCGGCGGGGTGGGTGTCGCCACGACGCTGATGTTCCTGAACTACTCGCTCATCTTCGGGGTGATGCGCGCCGTGAAGGTACGCACGGCGTTTGCCATGGGAGAGAAGCGTCCCGAGGACGGCGTCCGGTACGCGACGACGGGGGCCGTCCTGGGCGCCAGCGTGGGAATCGTCGTGTGGATCCTCGGACGCGACGTGACCGGCCTGCTCACGCTCCTCCGCCTCGACGCGCCGCTGATCCCGCGCGCGCGCGACTTCTTCGCCGCGGTGACGTACGGCGCCCCCGCGGTCGGAGCGCTGCTCGCGCTGGTCAATCACCGGCAGGCGCGCGGAGACGTGCAAACGCCCATGGCGGTGGGGTTGGGGGGGAACGTCTTGAACGCGTTTCTGGCGTACGGGCTCATCTACGGGCGCTGGGGGCTGCCGCGCCTCGGCGTCGCCGGAAGCGGTTACGCCACGGCCGCGACGCAGTGGGTGGAGCTCGGCGTCATGATCGTCCTCCTCGCGAGGAGCGCGCGTGGCAAGAGCACTCTCTCCTACCGCCAGGCCGCGCGCGAGCTGATAGGCATCGGTGTCCCCGGGGGCCTCCAGATGGCCGGCGAGCTTCTGGCCTTCAACACGTTCACCGCCATCCTCGGCAGCATCGGGGCGGCGCAGATGGCCGCGCACCAGATCGCGCTCGTCACCATCCGGACGTCCTTCCTCCCCGGCATCGCCGTGGGCGAGGCGTCGTGCATCCTCGTGGGTCGCGCGCTCGGCCAGCGCTGCCTGTCCGAGGCGGATCGGGCGAACCGCGCGGCCATCACGCTGGCCGTGGGCTTCATGGCGTCGTGCGGCGTCGTCTTTGCCCTCTTCGGCGGAGCCATCGCCCGGGCTTTCACCCGCGACACCGAGGTGGCGTCGATCGCGCGAAACCTGCTCCTGGTGGCGGCGCTTTTCCAGGTGCTCGACGCTTTCAACGTGGTCCTCCGCGGCTCACTCCGCGGAGCCGCCGACGTTCGCGTCCCCGCGTTCCTGGGGATCGCCATCGTGTGGACGTGTGTGCCGACGGCGGCCTTCTTTCTCGGCAAGCTCGCCGGGTGGGGCGCGATCGGCGGCTGGTGCGGCTTCGTCGGCGAGACCATCCTGGCGACCATCCTGTTCGGGCGACGCTGGTCGCACGGCTCCTGGCGGGCCTCGTACGCCGAGCATCGGGCGGAGTCCGTCCCGCTCGGAGCGCCGGCCTCGGCGTAGACTGGGCTCACGGTGCTGACGCGCGTGCTCCAGCGCTGCCTCGAGTGCGGCGAAGGGGGTGCGAGTGAGGGTGCGAACGACGGCGCGTACGCCCTCTTCGTTCAGTCCCGAATCCTCGGCGATCGAGCCTGATTTCCGGCGCCCTCGGCCCGACTCGAACGGGCGACCACCTGTTTAGGAAACAGGTGCTCTATCCAACTGAGCTACGAGGGCAATCTCTGCGAAGGCGGCGTCGGCCGTCGTCGCGGCCTACTCCGATACCGCCTCTTTCCGGCCACTGCCACGCTATTGCCACGCGGTCGCACCTTTTCGCACCGGGAGCGCCGGGGAATCGGGGCGCGTCGCGGTACGCTATGCACGCGCATGGCCCGCGTCGACAGCCTCCTCTCCATCCTCGCCCAGCAGGGCGCCAACGAGCTGCGTCTGGGGACCGACAAGGAACCCAGGATGCTGGCCTTCGGGGTCGCCAGGCGACTCAGCATTCCGACCACGCCGGAGGACACGCTGCGCGAGCTCCTCGGCGACATCTTGACCCCTCAGCGGGAGCACGCGCTGAAGACGCAAGGGCGCGCCGAGATGGCCTACGAGGCCGCCGGCATCGGTGTCTTCCAGGTAAAGCTGAGCGCGCGGCCCGACGGCTTCGACGCGGTGTTCCTCCGCGAGGCGCGCCGGGGCCCGGCGGCGACCCCCGCTCCTCTCCCGGGCTCGGCGACGGCGCCCACCCCGGTGGTCGCCTTCGCGCGGCCCGCGGCCGTCCCGGTGGCCGTCCCGGTGTTGCCGGCGACCGGCGTCTCCCTCCTCGCCGCGCTCGCTCCGCCCCCCGCTCGCGACCCGGCGCCCACGCCGGCTCTCTTGCGCCTCCTCGCGGCGGCCTTCGCTCTTCGTGCGAGCGATCTCCATCTCACCGACGGACAGCCGCCGCTGGTCCGCGTCGACGGCGCGCTCCAGCGACTCGCCGGTGAGGGGGTCGATCTCGCCGCCATGGTGGGGGCGAGCCTGCTGCGCGGATCGTCCGCCGACGCCGGCGTCGATGCGCCGGGCATCGGCCGCGCGCGCTTGCACGTGTTTCGCACCTCGGAGGGCCTGGCCGCGGCGGTGCGCCTGCTCCCGGCGTCCGCGCCCTCCCTCGCGTCCCTGCAGCTCCCGATGCCGCTCGAAGACCTGATCGCGCTGCCGCATGGACTCGTGCTGGTGTGCGGAGCGACCGGATCGGGTAAATCGACCACCCTGGCGGCGCTGGCGCAGGAAGCGCTCCGCCGACGATCCATCGTCCTCAGCACGCTGGAGGATCCCATCGAGCATGGCCTGGTCGCCTCGGAGAGCTCGCTGGTGCGGCGCCGCCAGGTGGGACGCGACACGCCGGACTTTGCCAGCGGCCTGCGCGACGCGCTGCGCGAGGACCCGGACGTCCTTCTGGTCGGCGAGATGCGCGATCCGGACACCATCGGCCTGGCCCTCACCGCGGCCGAGACCGGGCACCTGGTTCTATCCTCCTTGCACAGCGGCTCCGCGGCGTCGGCCGTCGAGCGCATCGTCGACGCGTACCCGCCCGGACGTCAGGCGCAGATCCGCATCCAGCTGGCGGACTCCCTCCGCGCCGTGGTGGTGCAGCGCTTGCTCCCGCGCGCCCGAGGGGGCAGCCGGATCGTGGCGCTCGAAGTGCTGCGCGTCACGCACGCGGTGGCCTCGATGGTGCGTGACGGAAAGACCGCGCAGCTTTCCACGGCGATGCAGTCCGGTCGCCGCGAGGGGATGATCTCCCTCGAGCGCTGCCTCGCCGACCGGGTGCAAGCGGGGGAGGTGCGCCTCGAGGATGCGCGAGCGGCCTCGAACGATCCGGCCTCGCTGTCGCTCTACATGGCCAAGCCGGAGCGCTGAAGAGCGCCGGGGCCGCCGCTCGACTACGCCGCGAGGATGCGCTGGACTGCGCGCACGGCGTCCCCGAGACCGGTCATGCGGTCGCCCAGGGCGGCGAAGTACAGCATCCCGTCGCGCGTGGCCACGGCGCGTGCGGTCACGTCGCGACCCGGGGTGGCGGCGTCGACGTCAGCCGCCGAGGCGCGCCTCCAGGCCACGTCGCGAGCCGTCCGCGCCAGCCCGGCGACCTCCCCCGGCATTCCTACCCCGGCCACGATGGCGCCGGCGTCGTCCACCAGGACCAGCGCCGGCGTGAGGCTGCGGTCGGCCACGGATTCGACGAGGTATTGCAGCGCCTCGTTCCGGTCGTTGCTGCGCTTGTTGCGACGGTCGTTCATGGGCGGGATCGTGCGACAGGGCGCGTCGGACGGCCCAGTTTCTCGCCGGAGCGGGCCTCGGTGCTCAGTCCTCCAGGGACCCCTTGGTGGACGGGACGCCCGCCACCCGCGGCTCGATGCGCACCGCCTCGCGCAGCGCCCGCGCCAGCGCTTTGAAACAGATCTCCACGCTGTGGTGGAGGATTTCCCCGCGCTCCAGCACCACGTGCAGATTGCACTGGGCCCCGCGCGCGAAGGCCTCGAAGAACACCGGCGCGAGTTCCACGTCCCAGGTGCCGATCTTGCCCCCGCGGGGCAAGGGCACCTCCCAGACGAAGTGCGCCCGGCCCGAGAGATCGATGGCACAGGCGGCCCGCGCCTCGTCCATCGGCAGCGTGGCATGTCCGTACCGCACGATGCCGGCCTTGTCCCCGAGGGCCTTGCTCACGCACTGGCCCAGCACCAGGCCGAGGTCCTCGGTCGTATGGTGCCCGTCGATCTCCACGTCCCCGGTGGCGCGCACCATCAGGTCCACCAGGCCGTGGCGCGCGATCTGGTCCACCATGTGCGTCAGAAAGGGGAGGGGCGTCTCCACGTCGGCGCGACCGGTGCCGTCGAGATCGACCGACACCTCGACGCTCGTCTCCTTCGTCGTGCGCGACACCTTCCCTGACCGGCCCATGGGACCTCGACAATAGCGTATGATCGGCGGCGATGGACGAGGCCGAACGCGCTCGCGACGCCCCTCTGCAAGAGACGGCGCCGGCGGCGTCCGCCGACGACAGCCTGAGCCCGCAAGAACGCGCGCGCCTCCTCGGCCGCTACGGGAGGCAGTTCGTGGCCGGCGAGACCCTCTTCCAGGAGGGGACGCCGGCGCGCGAGGCCTTCCTCCTGCAAGAAGGGCGTGTCCGGCTGCTCAAGCACGTCGCCATGGCCGAGCGCAGCCTCGCGGTCGTCAAACCGGGGGACCTCTTCGGCGAGGGGGCGATGCTCGAAGGGACGACGTACGGGTCGACGGCGGTGGCGATGACCCACGGGACTGTCCTCGCACTCGATCGGGGGACCTTTCGCCACCTGCTCGAGACCCACCCGCCGGTGGCGACCCGCGCGGTGGATCAGCTGGTGCGCCGCCTGCGTGACGCCGAGGACCAGATCGAGATCATGATGCTTCGCGGCGTCCAGTCGAAGGTTACCAGCGCCCTCTTGAAGCTCGCCGGCAAGGCGGCAGGGTCCGCGGAGCTGAACGTCTCCCCGGTCGAGCTGTCGACGCGCGTGGGGCTCGACGTGGAGGCGGTGAAACGAACCGTGCAGCGTCTGCGGGAGCGGCAGTACATCCGCATCACCGGCGAGCGCATCGAAATCCCCGACGTGGACGCCCTGCGCCGCCTCTGCGTCCTGCTCGGAACGAAGGACGAGCTGGCCGGCGACTGAGCCTGCTCCAGAATAAACAAGGGTCTCGGGCGTTGACGCGCGGTGCCAGCCTGCGGTACTCCCGGTTTCCCGCGGACGGTGTGGCTTTTTTGCAACGATT
>Ga0302324_100020631_pt1 | contig 12883 bp, 15 predicted proteins | sample Palsa_T0_1_FD_201949 | JGI IMG/M metagenome (GOLD analysis project Ga0302324, IMG submission 201949) | Peat permafrost microbial communities from Stordalen Mire near Abisko, Sweden - Palsa_T0_1 | ecosystem: Environmental > Terrestrial > Soil > Palsa > Peat permafrost | place: Sweden: Abisko...
GCGCGGCTTTCGCTCGTTGGGTGTGGCGCGCCTCGAGGGAGAAGGCCAATGGCAGTTTCTTGGTGTGTTGCCTCTGTTCGACCCGCCACGGGAAGATGCCAAGGCAACCATCGCGACCGCGCGAAAGATGGGCGTGAAGATTAAGATGGTCACCGGCGATGCACTGGCCATCGCCCAGGAAACCGCCAAGAAATTAGGGATGGGCGCATCCATTCTCGACGCCGGCAGCTTAGGCGACTCAAAGAAGCAGGAGACAAAGGCGGTAGCCGCTTCGATCGAGAAGGCCGACGGTTTTGCCCAGGTGTTTCCCGAGCACAAGTTTCACATTGTCGATGTCCTGCAAAAACTCGGCCACATCGTTGGCATGACAGGCGACGGCGTGAATGACGCCCCTGCGCTGAAAAAGGCCGACTGCGGCATCGCCGTTTCGGGTGCGACGGACGCGGCCCGCGCGGCGGCAGCGATCGTGTTGATGACGCCGGGCCTCTCGGTGATTATTGACGCGATCAAGGAGAGCCGCAAAATTTTCCAGCGGATGAACAGTTACGCGATCTACCGGATCGCTGAGACGCTGCGCGTGCTGTTGTTCATGACGCTGGCGATCCTGATCTTTAACTTTTATCCATTGACGGCGGTGATGATCGTGATGCTGGCGCTCCTCAACGACGGCGCCATCCTGTCCATCGCCTATGACAACGTCATTTACAAGAATGAGCCCGAGGCCTGGAATATGCGCGTGGTGCTAGGGATCGCCACCGTACTGGGCGTTGTCGGCCCCGTGGCCGCGTTTGGCCTGTTTTTTCTTGGCGACCGCGTATTTCACTTCGACCACAAGCATCTTCAGCCGATGATGTATCTGATGCTGTCCCTAGCGGGACATCTGACGATTTTCCAGACGCGCACACGCGGCCCGTTCTGGTCCATACGCCCTGCGCGGATCCTATGGGTAGCGGTGCTCGGGACCCAAATCGTGGCGACGTTGATTGCGGTTTATGGGCTGTTCATGCCAGCCCTCGGTTGGGGTTGGGCGATGTTCGTTTGGGGCTATGCCCTGGCCTGGTTCTTCGTGACTGACCCGGTGAAACTGCTCGCCTATCGGATTTTTGATCCCGCCAAAGCCAAAGCTAATCCTGAAGCTAAAGAGGATGCTAAGCCTGAAGCCAAACCCGAATCCGGGCCTGAAGCTGGAGCCACGGCTAAGGGGAACCTGGAAACGAAAATCGACTCTAAAACCGAGTCTAAACCTGAAGCGAAGTCCGAAGTCGAAGCTAAACCGGAGCCTGAAGCCAAAACCAAGACACCGTTGGATTTGACCCCCCAGATCGCCACAAGGGCGTATGAACTATACGAGCAGCAGGGCCACCAGGACGGTCAATCAGTTCAGAACTGGAACAGAGCGGAGCGGGAGATTCAAAAAGATCAAACCAAGCCTGAACCGAAACCCGAAGCCAAGGCGGAGCCTGCGTCTGAAGCCAAAGCTGAATCCAAGCCGACAGCCAAAGTTGAGGCAAAACCTGAGGCCAAAATTGAGCCGAAGCCGGAAGCGAAGGTCCAGCCACCGCCTGACACCAAAATCGAGCCGAAAGCTGAAACCAAAACCGAGCCCAAACCCGAATCTAAAGAGGAGTCCAAGGCTGATCCCAAAGCTCAAGCCAAATCCGAATCAACGCTTAAGGCTGAACCCAAACCCGAACCCAAGGCCAAGACGCCGTCCGATTTGACGCCGCAGATCGTCGAGCGAGTCCATGCACTCTACGAGCAGTTGGGACGTGAGGAGGTTCGAGCAGTTGAGGACTTGGAGAAGGCGGAGCCGGAGACTCGGAGTTGAAACCGAAACATTTATGAAAGCCACTCAACTGCTCCACAACCTGGGCCAGAGCCTCTGGCTCGACAACATCACGCGCGACCTGCTGAACGGCGGCACGCTCAAGCGCTACATCGACGAACTCTCAGTGACCGGGTTGACTTCGAACCCAACAATTTTTGATCACGCCATCAAGAACAGCACCGCCTACGATGTTGCGATCCGCGAGGTTTTGGAGAAAGGGAAAACAGGCGAGAGCCTTTTCTTCGATCTGGCGCTGGACGATCTCACCCGCGCCGCCGACCTGTTCCGGCCGCATAACGACTGCACGAACGGTGTGGACGGATGGGTGTCGCTGGAGGTGTCACCACTGCTGGCGCACGACACGGCGGGCACCATAGCCGCCGCCAAGGAACTTTCCGCGCGGGCGGGTCGACCCAACCTGTTCATTAAGATCCCGGGCACCAAAGAAGGTTTGCCCGCCATTGAAGAGGCGATCTTCGCGGGTGTGCCGGTCAACGTGACGCTTCTGTTTTCGCGCGAGCACTACGTGGCGGCAGCCGAAGCGTACCTGCGCGGCATCGAACGGCGCATCGCCGCCGGCCTCAATCCCCAGGTCGGCTCCGTGGCCTCGGTGTTTATCAGCCGTTGGGACGCTGCCGTGGCGGGCAAGGTCCCGGAGGCGTTGAACAACCGGCTCGGCATCGCTATCGCTGATCGCATCTACAAAGCGTACCTGAACCTATTGATCAACCCGCGCTCGCAGCGCGCGTACAATGCAGGCGCCCGGCCACAACGACTGCTGTGGGCCAGCACCGGAACCAAGGACCCAAAGGCATCCGATACTCTTTACATCAAGGCGCTGGCCGCCCCATTCACTGTGAACACGATGCCCGAGGGAACCTTAAAAGCCCTCGCCAATCACGGCCAAATAGGCCCGGTCATGGCAGCGGACGGCGGCGATTGCGAAAAGGTTCTGGACCGGTTCGCCCAGGCCGGCGTAAACGTGGACACCCTGGCCGCCCGCCTACAGGACGAGGGCGCAAAATCGTTTGTGAAATCATGGAACGAATTGATAGCGGTGATTGCTTCCAAGATCGACGCTCTCAGGCAGGCCGTCTGACCTGGATCATGATCTTCTCCTTACCGGTTCAGAGGACCGGCCGGGAGGAGCCTGTGGATTACTGATACGACTTACTCGGCCCAATCCAAATATTCCAGTTTGCGCTGCAACGGCCATTCGGCTGGTTGCGTCGGCGTGATCTCTCTCACATTGCAAGTCTTATCGCCGATCTTGATCAGTTTGGCGGGCGTCGACAAGTTCGGTGCATGTTCAACCTGCAACCGCTTGCGTTCCTGTTTGGGTAAACTTTTGTCGTCGGCTACCTCTTGGACAAGGAGGCGAACTTCCTGGCCGAAGTAATCCTCAAGCTCCTGTGGCGTGGTCTCCGTGTCCTCGATGGTGTCGTGCAAAATCGCTGCCTGGAGCGTGGGCAATTCGAGTTTGGCTGAGGAGTTCCTCCTCCTCGCTGGCAAAGCGCTCTGCCAATGTACCTGCAGTAACCATCACGCAACCATGTTTGGGCTTAGGCTAATTTGGTTGTGAATTTGGAAATTACTCGGCCGCTGGAGCGAGGTTGTCACTGCTTGACAGATACCTTGCAAAAACGGTCATGACGCACATTTTCGTATTGACGGCGGGAGCGCTGCTGCCGGCGCTATTTGCGCTCTTAGTTGCATGTGTCGCTGCAATACCCAGCACCAGGCTCGCTGTGGAAACAATGCCATCGTTCGTGCACAATACCGCAGCGCGGAGCCAGCCGGCGGAGGCTTTTGACCGAACGCTGCAATAATTAACGGGGCCGATGCACCAATGTGTATAGCCACGACCGGGGTTCTGAACTTGTGGATCGGTGGCCTCAGGCGGCGGACCCAGTGCGGCGCGAGAAATTTGCCCAGCGGAGGTTGAGATCGGATGAAAGGGCTGGAATTCTTCCTATCCTTCAGGAGAACCCGCAAGAGCTCACTTTTCGAACACCTTTTTGATGTCGCCAACCTTGTCTTGGACTTTGCCCTTGAGCTTTTCGGCGGTTCCCTCCTCTTCCATATCAGGGTTGTCGGTGGCTTGGCCTACTTTCTCCTTCACCTTGCCAACGGCTTGGTGAACCTTACCTTGAATCTTGTCTTTAGCACTTTCGTCCATAGTACTTTGCTTACCAAAAAAGGATGGAATTGCAAAACTTTTCGCTAGTCACCTGCTTTGCCTACAAAGCTATTGAGTATGTTGGCCAGCGTGCAGCGATGGGCCGGGGTGGTGACGTTTGAAGACCGCCTCCGGGCCAGGCTGAGCGTAGGATCCTACCGATACAATACAAAAATACCGATGCGATCATCTCCGCCTTCCGGGAATTAGCTGCAACTGAGCGCGTGGCAATCAGCGTGCGCGAGGGCAAAAAGGTCCGCCAACAAGTGATCGCTACTCTGGGGCGATTAGACCTCTTGGAAGCAAGCGGACAGTTGGAACGCTTGATGCGCTCAGGGTTGCGCCATTGCGAAAGTTTTGCAGTCCTTGATAATGCTGTTGCAGTCACACCCGATAATCTATACGTGGTCTCTGGCTCCTACGACAAGACGTTATGCGTCTGGGACCTAATGACGGGGGAAACCAAAACAACACTTCATGGCCACACCGGTTCGATCAGTGCCGTGGCAGTCACACCCGATGGTCGCCACGTGGTTTCCGGCTCCGACGACAAGACCCTGCGCGTTTGGGATTTGGCGACTGGGGAAACCAAAACAACACTTCATGGCCATACCAGTTCGATCAGTGCCGTAGCAGTCACACTCAATGGCCGCCAAGCGGTCTCTGGCTCCCGGGACAAGAGGAAAAGCGCTGTGCTTGGAGCACCCCAATATAGCGGTGTTTTTGGGAAACTACGCGCTATGTTTGCGAGGCATGGACCGCTCTCAGGGAGCCGAATCACTTGAAGCGCGTGCGCAAGCAATTCGGGTTAAGAGCGCCTGATAGGGTACGAGGTGTAGCGCCAACTTGTTTCGAGGTGATGGCGTCAAAGCATTTCGTGGGAAAGGTGGGATTTTGTCATGCTCTTTCGTGGGCTGCACACAGATTAGAAACCTGAAGTTCTGAAGTCCTCGAGTTTATACCAGTCGGCATTAAGATGCGATCTTCTCCGACGCACTCCGCAATGTTTCTGGAGCAGAGACGCGGCAGTAGCCGGATCGCCAGCAGTATCGGCGGAAAGGGCCGCGCGCTCAAAATGCTGCTCAGCGCCTGGGAATATGGCCGACATTGCTTTGGCGGCCGCGTTGGTTGCTGGTTAGTCGGGAAGGCAATGCGGAACTTTGGTCGCCGACAGAGGTTACGACTCCGATGCCTCGCGGATGCTGCTGGTGGAAAAGGATATCTTTCAGTGCGTGGCCATCAATGGCACACGCAAGGAGAACCGGTCGCCTCTCCGCGGCTACTATCGGAAGCGTCACCATATAGAGACCTTCTTCGCTGCTCTCAAACGCCCAGCGCCGCGTCGCCACTCGATATGAGAAACTTGCGTTCTCGTTCGCGGTTTCGTTACTCCCGGCGCTATTCTCACTTGGATCTCTTGAGCCATTTTTCAAACACACCGTAAGCGGTTCCTAAAGCGTCTTCCGAGCGGAGCAGCTGGAAAACATTCTGGGACAGAACCGCCGTTTCGAGAGCTTTACCGAGCCCGGAAGGAAGCCCATTTCCGATCTGAAGCACAACAATGATAGGGATTCTGCGTGACTATCCCTTGATAAGTCCCGTAAATCCCCCAACCCAAAGAGTAGTCAGGATCCATCCAGCGATAATATGAATCCACAAGTAATAACGAAAGAATCCGGCCAGGAGACGACTTGAAGAATCTGATACCGGCATCCAGTGATCCGCGAGCTTTAGGTCCAAGATGGGCACAAACGTTTCCAACGAATATATCAGCGCGTAAAACTTGGGACAATTCTCTTTGAGCGCTCGCACCTGACCTGCTCCGGATGCGTATGCCTCTTCCTTGGTCGGCACTACCATTCCACGGACATAAGCAATGCGAAATAGGGCCCAACCAAGGCGAATGACCATCCCGCTCGCATAAAGTGCCACCCAAGTAACCACGATCAGCCGCGATCGCCAAGGAGTCTACGCTGAGGGCGCCCGTCGCGCCCCACCCGAAGCAGTCCAAGTAGCGGATCGCTTTCACATGGTTCTAAACCTTACCCAAGCGGTAGAACGTGAAACTTGCTGTCAATCGCCGGCAGCTTCGAATCGCCTCCCCAAGCGCACCGGCACTGCCGCTATTGCTGACAACAGAGGAAGTGAAAAGTCGAACCGAGCAGATCCGAGTCAGATCCAGCATCGTAATTGCGGCGATGGAAGTTGCCCGGCAACGACGGCAGCAGAAGCTGGAGCTGTTTCGGACGATCAAGCAAATGCGAGCCGCTGGACAGGCCAGGCATGACTATGTCGCCGGTTGGGAGGAATGGATGGAGACGCACTCATCACTGGCAAAGAAAGGACTGGCCGAGGGCGACCTTTCCCGGATCAGCCTGGCGGTCTTGCGCACCCACGAGTCCAAGCTGGCTCCGGGCGGCCTCATCGCCAGCCTTTCGATTCCGTGGGGATTTAGCAAAGGGGATGACGACCTCGGCGGCTACCATTTGGTATGGTCGCGCGACATGGTGGAAACGGCCGGCGGCTTGCTGGCGGCGGGCGCGCACGAGGATGTCCGCCGCGTGCTCTCCTATTTGCAGACCACGCAACTGGCGGATGGCCACTGCCCCACAAAACATGTGGCTGGACGGCTCGCCTTATTGGAACGGAATCCAGATGGACGAGACGGCTCTGCCCATCTTGCTGGTGGATTTTGCGCGACGGGAAAAGGCGTTGATCGAAGGTGATGTAGCCCGAATTTGGCCGATGGTCCAAAAGGCCGCGGGCTATCTCATTCGCAATGGCCCTGTTAGCCCGCAGGATCGGTGGGAGGAAGACCCCGGTTACTCGCCGTTTACGGTCGCGGCGGAAGTCGCCGGATTGCTCGCGGCGGCGGATTTGGCGGAACTAAATCGGGAAGGTTCCATGGCCATCTATCTCCGGGAGATCGCCGATGTCTGGAATGATTCTGTCGAGCGCTGGATGTATGTCTCCGACACGGATTGGTGCCGCCAATACGAAGTCGATGGCTACTATGTCCGCATCACGCCGACGGATTCGGATGACGGCGTGTCCCGCTTCCAGGAGAGTGTGCATGTCAAGAACGTCCGAGCCGCGGAAGACAGTCGGCGCGCCAGTCATCTCGTAAGTCCTGATGCGCTCGCTCTGGTGCGCTTCGGCTTGCGCGCGGCCGACGACCCGCGCACGCGCGACACCGCGAAAATCATCGACGCTTTGCTAAAGGTAGAAACGCCGTCCGGTCCCACTTGGCATCGCTATAACGACGACGGCTATGGCGAGCATGAAGACGGTGCCCCTTTCGACGGAAAAGGCATCGGCCGCGGCTGGCCCTTGCTCACCGGCGAGCGTGCCCACTGTAGGAGTAGCTGCTCTCGGCGGCTTGCTCTTTGGCTATGATACGGGCGTTATTTCCGGGGCTATACTGTTCATTAAAAATCACTTTTCCCCGTCGGCCACGATGGAGGAAATTGTCGTTAGTTCCGTTTTAGTAGGTGCCGTTGTGGGCGCAACGATTGGCGGCGCTCTCACTGGCCGTTTTGGTCGCCGCAAAATGATCATCCTGGCTGGCATTATCTTTACAGCCAGCGCCATCGGCACGGCTCTGGCGCCAACAGTCGCTTGGTTGATCGCTGCCAGAATAGTAAGCGGAATCGGCATCGGCATCGCTTCATTTATTTCTCCGATTTATATCGCCGAAGTGGTGCCGGCAAAAGTTCGCGGTTCATTGGTGGCGGTCAACATGCTGGCGATTACCAGCGGCATCGTGATTGCCTATCTGGTGGACTATGCCTTTTCCTCCAGCGGAGGATGGCGCTATATGTTTGGCTTGGCGGCCATCCCGTCCGTCGGCCTAGCCATTGGCATGTGGCGGTTGCCGGACAGTCCGCGCTGGTTGATCAGTCGGTCCATGTTGGAACAGGCGAAGCGGGTTCTACAGCGGGTCCGGACTGATGCCGACGTCAGTCCGGAAATAACGGACATCCAGAAAAGCATGGAAAAACAGGGTGCCGGCGGGATAATGGGACTCTTCCAACCTTCACTTAGGATGCCGATGATTGTCGGCTTGGGACTGGCGGTATTTCAGCAGATGACCGGCATCAACACGGTCATCTATTATGCCCCGACCATTTTCAAGTTCGCCGGCATTACCGCCGTGGGGCCCGCGATCCTGGCCGGTGCGGGGTTGACCATGGTGATGTGGCTTTTTCATGTGCTGGCCATCTTCCTGCTGGACCGCGTTGGTCGGAGGCCTCTGTTACTGGTCGGAGTGGCCGGTCAGATTATTGGACTGGCGATTTTGGGTGCTGCTTTCCAGCTCCAGCAGTTAGCAAGTTTCAAGAGTTATGTCGCCATTGGCGGCCTGGTGATCTATGTCGCTTGTTTTGCTTTTGGACTCGGGCCGATTTTCTGGCTGCTGATTTCCGAGGTCTATCCGTTGAAGATTCGTGGTGCGGCCATGAGCGCCGTAACGGTCACTAACTGGGCATTGAATCTGGTGGTAGCCGTGACCTTCCTGACCTTGGTCGGAGTTCTTGGGCATGCAGGAACGTTCTGGTTATACGGAGTCATCGCGATCGGCGCTTGGGTTTTCTTTTATCTCCTGGTGCCGGAAACCAAAGGAAAAACGCTGGAACAAATTGAAGAACACTGGCGGTCAGGAAAGCCAGCACGGGCGTTATGAAGAAATCATCTGGCAAGCAAAAGAACGCACACCTCCTGACCGTCAATGGCGGCAAGGGTCGCCGGCGCCAAAACCATAGTACTCCTCTTCATGTTGCCGCGATACTCTGAAAAAGTGTTACCCGCACGCGACCCATATAGGGTGCAATCTCCGCCGTCGGCAAAGCCGCGTCAACAAGCGAACCTCGTTCTCGAGCAGGTCAACCGCAGCGGCATTCGGCTCCGGTCTGCATATCCCGGGCATTAATTAGGCGTCCCGGTAGAGGATGCCCAGCACGCATTTGTGGGCACGCACGGTGAGACTGTCATCACGTATTGTTTTTAACAACGACACAATGAACACTTGCGCTGGTGCTTATCCAATTGGTCCCTGCGATTGACTGATTAGCACTAAATCGGCGCTAATCCTTACAAAACCTATCCGGAGCGTTACGTTGGTGTAATGTCCGCTAAGAGAGAACCAAACAGTTCACCTAGCACGATCCTGTAGTGCCATCGAATATTCGAAGCCGCCTCAAGCGGAAACCGCGACCGCCTAGCGTAATCTAACATAGCGGTGAGTTTACTAGAATCATGAAAACACCAGTGTTCACCACTACCATGCTCTGTGCCGCGTCTTTCGGCGAAAAGGTCACCATTTTCCCGCATCTCATTGAGAATTCTCCAACCTAAGGCGCGAATAGAATCCTCTTTGGACTCACGCACGGCAATTGCGGCAATCTCAGGAGTCGCGAACCTATTCAGCATAGAGACAGCTTCCGCCTCCGAGCACGTCCTCAGCCGTTCACGATACTGTGCCTCAATTTTTCTGGTGAGAAAGCGAACATCTGTCTCATCCTGTGATCTATCGGTCGATTGTTTGGTGATGATCAAGTCGATCGCTAAGCGGCTTTTTTGGGAGAAATACCTAGGTTTAGTCTGGTTGAATCCGCAGGCCGATGATTCCGCGTATATATGCGCAGCGCTCCTAAAACCTCATTTTACAATAATTTTGGAAATTTTTGCTGAGTTTGGGTTAGAGAGAGTCGAAACGGAATGGCAGTCACTTTTGCAAGAGGGCGAAAGTTAATCGCGCCAAACCGTTGGTGGAACGTATTCTTCGCAACATTAGAAAAGGATTTGAGGATGCTACCCGAAGAAACGAGTAAGGTTTGGGATTTCTTGAAATTCCAGAAAGCGATGGGTGGCTTTGTGTTGCTCGGAGGATCTGCTCTGTCGCTACGTATAAACCACCGATTCAGCGAGGACCTCGATGTCGCGTTTACCGGTCTCCCTCTCCCAACGGCCAGATTACACGCCTTGTCACGGTCGTTCGGGGAGCACGGGGTTGCCATTATTCACACCGATGATCCAGCTGCTGCGTTCGAATTCGAAGCGGCTGGCCATAACGTCTTTGAAACCGTGGGTAACCCGATGGGATTCAGCATCGCGATGGATGATCTGCCGAGGGAGGCATTACCACAAGTGGCGCCAACCCTGGATCGCCAGCCTGTGGCTTACCGCTGCACAACGATCAAAAAACCCAAGAACGCGACGCCAAAATCGCCGAGACAAAAGACTTGGAAAAAGAAATCACTGACTTCCGCCAAACCCGCGAAAAAGAAATCCAGGATCAGACGAAACGCATTCGGGACGCAATTGTTACCGAAATAATGGCCGTAGTTAACGATCAGGTAAAAACCACAAACTACGACCTCGTATTCGACAAATCTTCTGACCGCGGCGGTCGTAAAGCTTTTCGTCTGATATCACCCTCTTCACCCGCAATCCCTAGTCTTTGCCTTCGTACTTGAACGATAGACTCACCCGCGCGCGGAAAGCGGTGACTTTGCCGTCTACGATCACCAAATCGAGTTTGTTGACTTCCGCGACGCGCAGGTCGCGCAGCGTTTTTGATGCGGTTTCCACTGCATGTTTCGTGGCATCCTCCCAGGAACTCTCGCTGGTGCCGATGATCTCGGTGACGCGGTAAACGCTGCTTGTGCTTGCACTCTTACTCACTGTATTCTCCTTTGCTGTTTGTGGGTTGAATAATCGGTCGGCAGCGGCAGACCGCGCCGCTAGCACACTTCAGGTAGAGCTTTTCTTCAAATGGATCAAGCAGCATTTGCGAATCAGCTTCTACGGAAACTCGATGAACGCAGGCAAAACTTAGGTTTGGATCGCGGTGTGCGTTTATGTGCTGGTGGCGACCTTGAAGAAGGAGCTGCAGCTACCGCAAGTTCACACAGCATTTTACAAATTTTAATCGTGAGCACTTTTGAGAAAGTACCTCATCAGGTGGATCAAGCCAGATGTCGTAATCCTTGGTATTCCGGCGATTTCAAATACTCCACACTTTGATCGGGCAACTGACGTTCTGTGGCCAACTTTTTCTTGAGCTCATCCAATTCAGATCGATTCCGTAGTTTGTTGTGCCAAAGCAGAAAAATGACTTCCTCAAAAGATGCCAGCGAGTTCGATAATATCCCCTACCCGCAGTAGACGAGCCGACCTTCCTGCCCTCGGGCATCGCCAAGTAGAGTGTCGTTGGCTACGACTGCTTCCAAGCCTTTTGATATAACAGACATAATTGTGCGTTAACGTTTCAGATTTTTTATCAGAGTTTCTCCGATGCCCGCAGGCGTGTCCGCAACGGCGATACCAGCTTCTCGCAATGCTTCGATCTTTCCCGCTGCCGTTCCTTTGCCACCGGATACGATAGCCCCGGCATGACCCATTCGGCGCCCTGGAGGCGCCGTAACTCCGGCGATAAAAGCGGCAACCGGTTTATCGTAATGCTCTCTTATCCAGACCGCAGCCTCTTCCTCCGCTGTACCGCCAATCTCGCCAATCAGGATCAAAGCTTCGGTATTCTCATCTTCGCTGAATAGTTTAACCGCATCCAGGTGGGACGTTCCGTTTATTGGATCACCACCGATCCCGATACAGGTCGATTGCCCATACCCGCGCTGGGTCAATTGCCAAACTGCCTCATAGGTCAAAGTGCCTGAGCGCGAGATGACGCCGATGCTCCCAGCTTTATGAATGTATCCAGGCATAATTCCGATCTTACATTGACCGGGAGTAATGATCCCGGGACAATTCGGACCGATCAGACGGGAGTTTTTCTCCTCTAGAACCCTCTTCACCCGCATCATGTCCATCACAGGAACGCCTTCCGTGATGCAGACAATTAATTCCACGCCGGCATCCGCAGCCTCCAAGATCGCGTCCGCAGCAAACGGAGCAGGCACAAAGATCATCGTCGCATTGCAATCCGTCTGCCGGCGCGCCTCGTAGACGGTATCGAAAATCGGGACTTGGCCTTCGAATATTTGGCCCCCTTTCCCCGGGGTTACGCCGGCAACGACCTTGGTTCCATATTCCATGCAACCACTGGTATGAAACACGCCCGAGCTGCCAGTGATACCCTGAACAAGGAGCCTGGTGTTACGATCGACTAAAATAGACATCGGCTGGATACCCGGTAAATGCGATTTCGACAATTTTCATACACTGGAAGCCGGGCTAACCGGCCTGGGCTGCTGCGACGACCATCCGCGCCGCTTCAGCAAGTTCCGACGCCGGTTGAATCGGCAGTTTAGATTCTTCTAAAAGTTTCTTTCCCAGGGCGACGTTCGTGCCTTCCAATCGAACGACTAGGGGCACGGGTAAACTAACCGCCTTGACCGCGTTAATTATCCCTTGGGCAATCACATCACACCGAATGATCCCGCCAAAAATGTTCACCAGGATTGCTTTGACGTTCTTGTCGGCGACCAGAATTTTAAACGCCTCGGTCACCTGTTGTTCGCTTGCACCGCCACCCACATCGAGGAAGTTCGCCGGCGCGCCCCCAGCATATTTTATGATGTCCATCGTTGCCATGGCCAGACCTGCACCGTTTACCAGACAGGCAATGTTCCCCTCCAGACCTATGTAATTAAGACCAAATTTCGACGCCGCAAACTCGCGCGGATCCTCTTCGTAGACATCCCGCATTTCGAGAACCTCCTTGTGCCGGTACAACGCGTTGTCATCGAAATTGAATTTCGCATCGAGAGCAAGGACTTCTCCGCTTTTTGTTACCACTAGAGGATTGATTTCAACGAGCGAACAGTCGAGTGACACGAATAAATTGTAGAGATTCGCAAACAACTTTGAAGCCGCTTTCAGTTGGTCCCCTCGAAAATCGAGCTGTCTGCCGAGTTTCA
>Ga0302324_100020632_pt1 | contig 12883 bp, 13 predicted proteins | sample Palsa_T0_1_FD_201949 | JGI IMG/M metagenome (GOLD analysis project Ga0302324, IMG submission 201949) | Peat permafrost microbial communities from Stordalen Mire near Abisko, Sweden - Palsa_T0_1 | ecosystem: Environmental > Terrestrial > Soil > Palsa > Peat permafrost | place: Sweden: Abisko...
GATGGCTCTTGGTCCGAAACACTCTCTTGCGCTGATCGAAGCCGATGGTGTGCGCTTGCTGATTGCGACTTCAGTCGATGGGACTCCTGCCTTCTTCTCTCTGCAAAACCAGGCGGAGACGGATCCTTTCGGGGTCTATGCGGCACGAGCTAGGCTCTCTGACGATAGGGCAACTGAGGAACTTTCTGGTGCGTTGCCGCGGATGACCACAGGAGGGATTCAGCGCAGTTTACGGCGCAGCCAAGTCGTACGCCGCCTGGGGTTCGAGGGTAGGGTTTCATGGTAGATCTGGCGATTGTCACGGCGGCGTTGGCCCACCCTCATTTGTCCTTGGGCGTCTTTGCGCCGCTTGCGACTGCGCCCTTGCTGCCTGACCTGAACGCCAAACTGCATCCAGGGGATTCGACTCCGTGGACCATTCTTTTTGTTCTTACTGCCATTACCCTTCTGCCTGCCCTGGTGATGGCGGTGACGCCGATGGTGCGCTTGATGGTGGTCTTTCACTTTCTGCGTCAGGCATTGGGCACTCAGACAGCGCCTTCGAACCCGACCTTGCTCGGGCTGGGACTGGTGATGACCTGGTTCCTGATGCAGCCAGTGCTGGTAGCCGTAGAGCAACAGGCGGTCACCCCGTATCGCGAGGGTCGCGTCACGGGTTGGGAAGCGATCGACCTGGGTTCCACGCCTATCAAGCTCTTTCTGCTGCGCTACGCGCGTGAAAAGGATCTGGCGCTCTTTACTGCAGCAGGGCAGATTCCACGACCGGCCAAGCCTGAGGATCTGCCTCTGCGCGCGGTTATCCCGGCCTACATGCTCTCGGAGTTGAAGGCAGGCTTCGCGATCGGAGCGGTGCTTTACCTGCCATTTCTCCTGATCGACATGGTGACGGCGGCAATTACTACTTCGATTGGGATGTTCCAACTGCCGCCGGTTGTGGTCTCTACGCCACTCAAGATCCTGCTTTTTGTCATGGTGGATGGTTGGAATCTGGTTGCCGGGTCGCTGCTTAAGAGCTTTTGAACGGCACTTGAGGTGTAGCTGGAATGCGCGTGAAGAGGAGTAAACAAAGATGAACGGAGCCAGCTCATGAGCCCCGATCAAGTTGCAGAGATTATGCGGCAGCTGCTGCGCGAGGCTTTGATTGTCGCCGCGCCGATCCTTGTTGCGGCTGCTCTGTTGAGCTTCTTGCTCAGCCTGGTGCAGACGCTGACCTCGTTACAGGAGCAGTCGTTGACCGCAGTCCCGCGGCTCTTCGCCGTGGTTTGCATTCTGATAGTCGGAATGCCCTGGTTCCTGCACCGGCTCAGCGCCTACACGCTGCTTCTGTACACGAATTTGGGCCGTTATATCCACTGAACTGGCTCGATACTGCGGGCGCGAATTTGCGGAGAAGGAGACGAATCGGGTGAGCGACGGCTGGACGTTGAGCAATTGGGATTCGATGGCTGCAGCGCTGACACTTGCTATGGTGCGAGTGAGCACAATGCTGGCGCTTGCTCCGTTCTTCTCCGGTCGCGCGATCAGTTTGCGCAGCAAGGCGTTTTTTTCGCTCGCTCTTTGCGTATTGCTGGTTCCAGTAGTCGCGGCAGTGAGCGGCCAGGGGAGGCGCATTGAACTGACCTTCACCGGGTTGCTGGGCGAGGTTGCTGTGGGTGTTCTATACGGCCTTACGCTGAGCTTGTTCAACGAGATGTTGCTGCTTGCCGGACAGATCGTAGGACTCCAGTTCAGTTTCTCTCTGGTTAATCTTCTCGACCCGGCATCGGAGATTCAGACTCCGCTGATGGGAGATCTATTTCAGCTCTTCGGCACACTGGTTCTGATTGCTGCCGGCCTTGACCGAGTCCTGTTAGCCTCGATGGTTCGTAGCCTGCGCGCTGTGCCCCTGGGGAGTTTTCCGCTGGCGGTGATTCCGCTAAGCGCCCACGTTCTAGTGCCAATGCTCTCGGGTTCTTTTTTTGCAGCGCTTGAACTGGCCGCCCCGGTGCTTGCAGCAACCGTTCTGGTCGAGATTTCGGTGGCATTGCTGGGCAAACTCTCCCCGCAGTTGCCGGTCATTTCGTTGACTGTGCCCATGAAGACGCTCACCGGCTTCGCCCTGCTGATAGGGTCTCTCGCTCTTTGGCCGCGGTTTATCGAGGCTCGCTTCAGCAGCCTGCTGGATGTGGCAGAGAAGCTTCTCTCTCAAGCCGTACAGACGGGAAGGGGATAGCCATGGCTGGCGAGCGGACAGAGCAGGCCTCTTCGCAACGTCGTGACAGGGCGCGCCGCGAAGGTGACGTGTTGCACAGCCGTGAGCTATGCTCTGCGGCTGGCACGCTGACAGGGGTACTGCTACTGGGCGCAGCTGGGCCGCGCTTTGTTGATCACTGGGCGACGGCTATGGGGGAGTTTCTCCGCTACGGCTCTGTGTCTGCCTGGGAACCGCAGACTGCGGATGCGACGATGCGTTCGCTGCTCGCTCTGGCTATGACTGTGCTGGGCCCCATCGGATTGGTGGGCGCAGGCGTTGCTGGGGCAGCGCTTGGAGCCGGTGTCCTGCAAACCGGGGGCATTCAGTTTCATCCCCAACTGGTAGGTTTCAAGCTTGACCGGGTCAATCCTCTGAATAATCTGAAGAGCTTATTTTCCCTGCGCTCTGCGGCCAGGCTGGGCAAATCGATGATTCCGGCTGGCCTTCTAGCCATCTTTGCTGTGCAACGTCTGGCTCGGCAGTGGGATACGCCGCCATTTTCCTCAGTGCGGCTGATAGCTCTCGGCGGAGACGTCTACGACTTGTTACTCGCGGCGGCATGGCTGCTCTTTGGGTGGGCGGCCATCGACTATCTGGTGGAGTGGCGCAGCCGGGAGCAGCGCCTCAAGATGAGTCGTCAGGAGCAGCGCGAGGAGTACAAGGACTCCGAAGGCAACCCGCAGATTCGCAGCCGGATTCGCAATCTGCGGCGGCTGGCGCGCCGTCGGCGTCAGCAGGTGGATGTGGCCAAAGCAGCGGTGGTGATTACCAACCCCACCCACTATGCCGTAGCTCTGGACTTTGATTTCGAAACTATGGATGCGCCTAAGGTGCTGGCCAAGGGGCGAAACCTGATCGCAGAAGAGATTAAGGAGCAGGCCCGCTGGTCAGGAGTACCGATTCTCGAGAACCCGCCGTTGGCCCGATCGCTCTATCGCTCGGTCGAGCCGGGAGAATCGATTCCGGTCGTGCTGTATGCAGCCGTGGCTTCGATCCTGGCCTTTCTCTATCGCCAGCGCGTGGAACAGGAAATGCGCCAGCGCCGCGAGCGGGCCGCAAAGCGCAGCAATTCGGCCAATGCCGTACAGCCCTCAGGTCCGGATGTCAACGGCTCGGGCACTCGAGCCGCTGTCATTCCGGGCTTTCGGAATGCGGCCAAGCGGGAACCAGAGACTCACTTGCAAAGCCAGAAAGTCGATCAGAACAGTTCTGAGTTATTTACGGGGAAACCGTCGCAGCGAGGAAAGCAATGAGTACAGCCGTTGTTGTTAGCGCACCCGCAGGAGGATTGACCGCAATCTGGAGCAGGCTGCGCGAGTACCTGCTGCCCATTGGGGCGGTCAGCATGATGTTTGTAATGCTGGTGCCGCTACCGGGCGCGGTGCTGGATATGCTGTTGGCGATTTCGATCGCCGCTTCCGTGGTGGTCTTTCTCTCCGCTGTTCAGGTGCGCCGCGCCGTCGAACTGAGCGTTTTTCCGACCCTGCTGCTGCTGCTTACGCTTTTCCGGCTATCTCTCAACATTGCTTCAAGCCGACGCATTCTGCTGCATGGCTCAGAGGGGACAGCTGCTGCGGGGAAGGTGATTGAAGCTTTCGGCCAATTTGTCGTGGGAGGGAATTATGTCGTCGGTTTCGTGCTTTTTCTGGCGCTGATCGCTATTCAATTCCTGGTTGTCTCGCACGGCGCGGTGCGCACAGCGGAGGTCACAGCACGATTTACACTCGACGCCCTGCCGGGCAAGCAGATGGCTATCGACGCGGACATGAACGCGGGTCTGATCAACGAACAGGAGGCCCGCCGCCGCCGTCAGGCGATCGCCCGCGAAGCCGAGTTCTACGGCGCCATGGATGGGGCCGCCCGCTTTAATCAGCGCGACTCTCTGGCTACCATTCTGATCACCGCCATCAACATTATCGCCGGCCTGCTCATCGGTACATTGCAGCAGGGCATTGAACTGGGCGAGGCTGTGCGCACCTATACAGTGCTCACGGTTGGAGACGGCCTTGTGACCATGATCCCGTCTCTGCTGGTATCGGTTGCCGGCGGGATCACCCTCACTCGGACCAACTCTGCTGTCACACTGGGTGGCGAGTTACGCGCACAGCTCTTTGAGAGGCCCGCCACGCTCTACATGGGCGCTGGAGTCAGCGCGGCCCTCTGCCTGATTCCCGGGTTGCCAAAGATGGCATTCCTGCTCGTCGCAGGCGGTCTGGTGCTCACTGGCCGGAACCTTGGGACACCGAAGTCGTTAATTGATTCTGAAGCTACTGAAGGCCGCAGTTCCGGGACCGGTCCGACCGCGGCACAGTTGAAGCCGGGAGACGCCGCAAATGAGATGGCCGCATTGTTGAAGCTTGAAGAGCTAACTCTTGAGATTGGGTTCCAGTTGATTCCTCTGGTCGACGAAAAGCAGGGTGGACAGCTTCTGGCCAAGGTGCGTACGCTACGCCGCCATCTCTCGCAGGAGATGGGCTTTCTCGTGCCCCCGGTGCATATCTCGGATAACCTGCGCCTGGGACCGCGCGAGTATGTTTTCAGCTTGCGCGGCATCGAGTTAGGCCGCTGGCAGACGGATGGATCGCAACTGCTGGCCGTCTCAGCGGAGACTGTCAGGCGGCCGCTTCCCGGCAAGGAGACGCGCGAGCCGGCCTTTGGCGTTCCCGCGTTGTGGATCGCGCCTGCGCTTGAAGATCAGGCCATTGCCGCCGGTTATTCTGTCGTCGATCCGGTCACGGTAATCACGACGCATCTGGGCGAGATGATTCGGCAGCACGCCCATGAACTGCTGGGACGCGCTGAAACCAAACGTCTCCTCGATGGACTGAACGATACCCATCCCAAGCTGCTCGAAGAGCTGGTGCCCAAGCTGCTCACTCTCGGCGAAGTGCAGAGGGTATTGGAGCAGTTGCTGCGCGAGCGAGTTTCAATCCGCGATATGGGGTCGATCCTTGAAGCCCTGGTCGAGACAGCTCCGATATCGAAGAACCTCATCACGCTGGTCGAAGCGGCTCGCCACGCGCTGGGCCGACGCCTGATTCAGCCTCTGCTCGATCCCGACGGCCAATTACCCGTTCTGCTGCTCGATCCGGCGTTCGAAGACGAGATTTTGAGCTTCCTGGGCCAGGAAGGAGGACAGCGGCAGCTGACTATTGCCGCCCGTCCTTCCACTCCTCTGGTGCGCCGGCTTGCGGATTCTTTGAAACAACTTATCGCCACCGCGCCCGCAACGGCCCTACCCGTGCTTCTTGTTCCGAGTCCAGCCCGTTATCACGTCAAGCGATGGATTGAGCCCTGGGTGCCGAGGATGGCGGTTGTGGCAGCCACGGATATTCCTCCAGAAGCGCGATTGCGGCCGATGGGGACGGTTCGCTAATCGGTGCGCTAGTCAGCTTGTGGATTGAGCGGAAAGTGGATTTCGGATGCTCAAGAATTCGAATGGGAAGCGTCAGTTCGACGGATGGACCTTGCGAGGGGGATCGATGGCAGGCAGGGAAGGAAATGGCGTAGTGGTCTCAGGAGAGATTGCGGCGGGTTCATCGGCTTCGAACAGGACCATCGGCAGGGCAGTCGACAGTACGCAAGCGCTGGGAACTGGGGGCTATCCTCCGGGTGGCGCTCAGCAGCCAGATCTGACCCCGGAGGAAGAGCGCGTTCTGCTGGAACATCTGCCCATTGTGCGCTTTCTCGCGCGACGGATTCATGAGCGATTACCCCAGCATGTTGACATCGAGGATCTTTTCTCCGCCGGCGTTGTGGGCCTGATGGACGCGTTCGCCAAATTCGACCCCACAAAAAAGGTTCAATTCCGTAGCTACGCCCAGTTCCGCATACGTGGGGCAATTCTGGATAGCCTGCGTACCTTGGACTGGAGTCCGCGTGAGTTGCGCCGCAAGGGCCGAGCCGTGGAGGAGGCGATTCGAGCGCTGACCTCGCGCCTGGGCCGCGCTCCGTCCGAGAGTGAGGTGGCGGCCGAGTTAGGAAGCACGCTAGATGTCTATCAGCAGCTTCTGGGTGAATTGAAGGGGCTCGAAATCGGCACTCTGCATCTGGAGCGCAACGAAGACTCCGGTGAAGAAGAGCTGGCATATGTACCCGGCCGGCCGGAGGAAGATCCTCTCTTTCTCTGTCTGCGCGGCGAGATGGAAGAGCGCCTGACCGGCGCCATCCAGAACCTTCCGGATCGGGAACGGCTGGTGATGACTCTGTACTACTACGAAGAGATGACCATGCGCGAAATTGGTCTTGCCCTGGGTGTGGTAGAGTCGCGGGTCTCGCAGATACATGCCTCGGCGGTGCTCCACCTCCGTTCATTGCTGGCGGACCTCTCAGCTCGGAACAGCCCGGATCGGCAGAGATTGCGCCGAAGCGGGCCCAAGCCCGTGGAGCGCGTCTATCCAGCCGATGGACAGGGAGCGCCGTCGGGAATGCGCGCCAGTTACTGAGCCGCCTATGTGGCGAATTAAGGGGCATCATCCGAAACGGTCAAGAGGCTGAGATCGAGAGTCTGAAGATCGAGAGGCTGAGGACGGTCGAGGCAAATCGTTTGATAAATCGATAGCTTGCTTCAATCCGGTGCGCGCAGATTGGGAATTCTCAATATGTTTGGCCTGAATCAGGAAGAGCGGGATCAATTTCACATCGATTCCGCTTTCCTCCCACAGTGGATTGCGAAAGAGTCAAGAGATGGAAAAGATCCTCAAGCAGGACGAGATTGATGCACTGTTTCAGGCGGCGCGTACTTCCTCGGCCCAGGCAGCGCCGGAGATTCGAGCGCGCGTCCTGTCCTACAATTTCGCTTCTGCCGGGCAGATTTCGACAGAGCAATTGCGGGCGATCAGTTTGCTCAACGACCTGTTCGCGCGCAACCTGACGCACAATTTGTCCGCGTGGTTGCGCACGCGGCTTCAAGTCAGCCTTGTATCGGCTGAACAAATAGCCTTCAACGAGTTTCTCCTTCGGATTCCGGAGATTGCGTACGTCTCGTCGGTACGTCTTGAGCCGCTGGGCGCGCTCTCCGTTCTGCAACTGGATCTTGGCATCGCGCCAGCGGTCATTGACCTGCTGCTGGGCGGGGAGGGTCAGCCGGGCGCCCTGCGTGAATTAACAGACATCGAGGAATCGATCATGGCTTCGGTAGTCGAGATCGTCTGCCGTGAGCTGACCATGGCCTGGCAGCCAGTGGGCCTGAGCTTCAACTTCGAGCGCCGCCAGATGCAGACCCAGGCGGCACGCATTATGCCGGTTACTGAGAAGACTCTGTGCCTGAGCTTTGAAGTGCGCATGGGAGATTCATCGGGTTTGCTCAACCTGGCCTTTCCTGCCGTGGTCGCCAATACGATCCTCCGCCGTCTGACGGGCGAATGGGGCGGTCGTCGGCGCCACGCGGTCGAGTCTCGCCTACGCATGGAGGACACCGCCAGCGCAATCTGCTTCGGTGTCGCGCTGCAATTGCCCTCTGTGCGGATCGAGGCGCGAGAGCTTGAAGACCTCTCCGTCGGCAAGACGATTCGTCTCAACCTGGCTGCCAATGCGGATGCCGAGCTGCGTGCCGGCGGCCAGTTGCTTTTTCACGCCCAGCCGGTGAGGCTTGGGCCTCATCGCGGTGCCCGTGTAGAAGCGGCGGTGGAGGAGATAGTGCATGCATAGCTCGAAAGTCCCGGCAACCCATCTCTGGATCGCAACTTGCGTCAGGATTAGTTCTCCCGCGTGTTGGGTGCTTCTGCGTGATGGGCGGACCTGGAATAGACCTGGAACAGAAGTGATGTCGATCGGAAATCTGACTCAGTGAGCCAAATCCAAGTGAGTGACCCAATCCCATGAGTGAAAAACTGAACTACTTAGAGTGTTGGACCCAGGTTGCCACCAGCTTGCTTTCCCAGGCTCTGGCAGGTGAGCCGACATTGTCAGAGTCGCTTCCCAGGCCGATGCCTTCCGGCTTCTTTGGTTTCGAGGCCGTGATGGAGGGAGACGAAGAAGGCCGATTTACGGTGCTGCTGGAGGACACGCTGGCGGAAGCTACCCTGCTGGGCGAGGGAACGGATCAGAAGGCAGGCTGGGCGGAACTGCTAAGGGAAGTGGCCGACGCTGCCGCCGGAGAGCTGTTGGCCAGGACTGGGCGCAAGTGTCACGTTGTGGCCTTTCTACCGATCGACGTAGTGGGCAAGCTTTCCCGCGCATTCCAATTGAAGGCCGGGGAGCGGAGTTGGTCGATTCAAGTGAACAGCTCTGTGGGGCCGGACAAGGCGACGGTCACGGAACCCGATATGGATGTGAGTGACGAAGAGGTTAAAGAGTCTTGCAGGACAGCCAAGTCGCAGCCTGCCGGCAAGCACTGCACCGATTCGGCAGCGTGGACTCCGTCTGCCGCCGCAGCCGGTCTGTCCCCTGGACTGCAACTTCTGTTGGATGTGGAGCTGGAGGCGTCGCTTCGCTTTGGAGCGCGCGAGATGCCGCTGGGCGAGATTCTTGATCTTGGTCCTGGCGATGTTGTGCAGCTGGACCGGCACATCAGCGATCCGGTGGACCTGATTGTCGGCGATAAGATCGTAGCTCGCGGCGAGGTGGTGCTGATCAACGGCAATTTTGGCCTGAGAGTCACTGAGGTCGCAGAGCCCAAACAGCGGCTGGAGAGTGTTCGATGCCTCTTCTAGGCGATGGAAGCAAATCCTCGGTTTTAGGTAGCTCGGTCTCCGGCAGAAGAGCTCTGTCTAACGGCAATCAGGTCCTCTCGCGCAGGAGCGCATGGTCCGAGAGCGAGTTCGGTGAAGCGTTAAGTTCTGCTCAGGACTCGGTGTCAAGGCCGGGTACCGCGCGGGAGCAGCCGACGGGTTTGGCGGCGATCCTCTCCGCCTGTTCCAATCCGGGGTGCCGTAGCGGATGGCTGCATCTCTTGCGGAGCCGATCGGGGCCGGTCTTTGAAGGCGGGTGGACTTGCTCATCCGCATGCACCACGGCACGCATCGAGACTGCGGTAAGGCGGGAGCTCGATGGTCGGCGCAGCGAAGAGGCGGCCAGCCATCGTCATCGCGTGCCACTGGGCCTGGTCATGCTGGAGCAGGGCTGGATTACTTCCGAAAAACTTCGCCGTGCCTTGGACGCTCAGAGGTCGGCGCAACGAGGCAAGCTCGGCCACTGGCTGGTGCGCCAGCAGGGAGTCTCGGAGCAGTGTGTGACCCGGGCCCTGAGCCTGCAATGGAGCTGCCCGGTGCTCGCCGTCGATAACCACGATCTGGAGGTCATGACGCCTGCTCTGCCCCGGCTCTTCGTCGAAGCCTTTGGCGCGCTGTGCGTGCGTGTCGCGGCCGGAACAATTCTCTATCTTGGATTTGAGGATCGCCTGGATCCGGTACTGGCGCTTGCCACGGAGCGAATGCTTGGGTTGCGGGTAGAGACAGGTCTGGTGCGGGGTTCGCTGTTTCGCTCCGCGCAGCAGCGAATGCTGAGCGCCAGTTTTCCTCCTACACAACTGGTGGAAACAGCCTCGGAATCGCCCATCGTTCGTGTGCTGGCCAGAGCGATTGAGCGCGCCAGGCCAGTTGAGTCACGCTTGGTCCGGATGCATGACTGCCTTTGGTTGCGGATGTGGTCCCGGCCTCAGGCAGGTCCGCTGCCCGAGGTCAACGGCGTGGAGGATGTTGTTTGTTCCCTGGTTGCGAGCTAAGGCCATCCGCCATTTGGGAAACGGAAGCGCGAACCGTACACATTGCCCTCATGCTTGCGAGCCGGGCGCCGATAACCGCCAAAGCTGAGGTAACAACGAATGAATGAGATGCGCATCCTGATCGTGGACGATTCTTCCGTGATGCGGAAGATAGTGGAGCGGTCGCTTCGCCAGGCGGGCCTGGACCACATGCTGGTCATGGAGGCCGGCAGCGGAACCGACGGGCTGGAGGTCTTGCGAAGTCAGCCTGTCCATCTGATTCTTTCCGACATCAACATGCCATCCATGGATGGGCTGGAGTTTCTGCGTCAGATTCGAGCCCAGAACCTCGCCCCTGGAGTGCCCGTGGTTATGATTACCACCGAGTCCAGTGAAGAGCATGTGAAACAGGCGATTCTCTGTGGAGCGCAGGGATATATCCGCAAACCATTTACCGCCGAGCAGGTCAAGGAACGCGTTCTGCCACTCTTGGCGGCTGTGCTTGGCGGCTGAGTGGAGCGCGCCCGTAGCTCGACATCCCGCAGGAAATGGAGACAACGATGACGCAGTCTTTGCGCGAAAACATGCATTTGGTGGCTGACCCACTCAATCTCGACTCAAGCGTCGAGGAGGTTTTCAACATGATGTTGGGTGTCTCCTGCCTGCCATCGGAAGAGGCGCTTGTGGAGGAATCGGAAACCATCACTGCGGTGGTCGGCTTCGCTGGGTTGCTTAGCGGAGCCTGCGTCTTTCGCTCGGGCGGGTCGACGGCCCTGAACATAGCCGGCAAGCTCACCGGCATGGAGTTTTTCGAAATCGACGATACCGTCAAGGATGCCATCGGAGAAGTCTGCAACATGCTCGCCGGAACATGGAAGGGCAGAGTCCCTGACCTTTCCGCCAACTGCGGCCTATCGATTCCGGCAGTGATTACCGGCAGTAACTACCGTATCCATGTGCAGGCACCCGAATTTCGCCTGCATCACATTTATCGCTTCGACGATTCGACCTTCGCGGTGACTATCATCTGCGACGGACTCCAGTAATTCCAACAATATTTGGCTGGTCACCCTTACGAGCCATGTAAGATCTCTGGCGACCCTTCTTCCTTAAATCCTCTCTAATCCTAATCCGCTTTCTTTGGTCCTCTTTCTGCTCATACTTTCAGCCAGAGGACTCTTTCTATGGATAGCGGTTATTACGCGGCGTTCGCCGGTCTGGTAGCGCGCACCCAGGCGCTGGATACTGCGGCTTCAAACCTAGCGAATGCGCAAACTGCTGGTTACCGGGCCGAGCGCGAATATTTTCGATCGGTAATGCTTGACCCGCTGGGCGGTGACTCTCAGTTGGGCGAAACCGTGAATAATTTTGGCGTTCTCGGTGGTGATCATCTGGATCTGGGCCAGGGAGTACTGACTCCGACTGGCAACGCTCTCGACCTTGCTATCGAAGGGCAGGGCTTCTTCGCCATTCAGACTCAGGGAGGAGTGCGCTACACGCGCGACGGCAGCTTTCATCGCGCCCGCGATGGCCAATTGGTCACGGCCTCCGGGGAGCCTGTGCTTTCCAGTCAGGGCCGATCAATTCCGGTGCCTCCAGGCGAGGTATCGGTGGGCGCCGACGGAGCACTTTCAGTGGCCGGTGGAACTGCAGCGATCGTGGGGGTTTTCACCTTTCCCGCAGGCACGCAGTTGACGCCGGAGGGAAAAAATCGCTATGTGCCGCCTGCCAAGGTGGAGGCCGCTGTGACCAACGGCGCCACAGTGCATCAGGGGGCGCTGGAGGCAGCCAATCAGGACACGATTCAGGGCAGCCTGGATCTGATCGTAATGCAGCGTCAGGCAGAGACTATGCAGCGCGCGCTGACCATTTTTCACACGGAGTTTAACAAGACCGCGGCCGAGGATTTGCCGCGCGTCTGATTCGTTTTCGCCATAAGGAGACTTCCCGTGATACGAGCCCTTTACACAGCAGCCAGCGGTATGAGCGCGCAGCAGCTCAACCTGGACACCATTGCCAACAATCTGGCCAACTCTTCTACGACCGGCTTTCGCCAGTTGCGGCTTCAGTTTCAGGACATGCTCTACCAGAACCTGGTCACTCCCGGAGCGGCGCAGTCGCAGACCACCACTGCGGCGGGCCTGCAGATCGGATTGGGCACACGCTCAGCGGCGACTGAAGTGATCATGACTCAAGGCGAACTGAATCAGACCAGCAACCCGCTGGACATCGCTATTGAGGGCTCCGGTTTTTTTCAGGTGCAACGGCCCGACGGTACGATTGCCTTTACGCGTGCAGGGCAGTTTCAGCTCAACAATCAGGGCACGATTGTCGATACCGAAGGCGATCCGCTGATACCGACGATTACCATTCCCGCCAATGCCACAGCAGTCACAATCACCCAATATGGAGTGGTGAATGCTTCTCTGCCTGGTCAGACCAACCCGGCGCAGTTGGGTCAAATTCAGCTGGCGACCTTTGCCAATCCTGGGGGGTTGGAGCTGATGGGCGGCAATCTGCTGCAGCAGACTCTGAGCTCCGGCGATCCCGTACTGGGCAACCCCGGAGGTACCGAAGGATTGGGAACGCTGCAGCAGGGCTATCTGGAGAACTCGAACGTGGACGTCGTGACCGAGTTTGTGCAGATGGTCCTGGCGCAGCGAGCCTACGAATCGGACTCCAAGGTGGTCAAAGCCGCAGATGATATGTATTCGCAGGTTAATAACATGACTCATTAACCTGATGCGATCTCGGATTCAGAACGATAAGTCCATGAAACGTTGTCAAAGGCACAACAGGTATGAGAATGAAGATGAGGAATCTGAGCGTAAAGCAAAGACAACAAGAGTATTTTCGAGCGACGTGCCCATCCGGGGCATTGCTTCTCGCGGTTGCTCTTTTGCCTTTCAAGCTTGCTCATGCTGCTCCGACAATGGAGGACGGATCGCAAGTCCGTGCGGGGCTTCGTGGTGAGCTTCGCAGACAAATCGCCGATCCATGTCTGCGTC
>Ga0302324_100020633_pt1 | contig 12883 bp, 13 predicted proteins | sample Palsa_T0_1_FD_201949 | JGI IMG/M metagenome (GOLD analysis project Ga0302324, IMG submission 201949) | Peat permafrost microbial communities from Stordalen Mire near Abisko, Sweden - Palsa_T0_1 | ecosystem: Environmental > Terrestrial > Soil > Palsa > Peat permafrost | place: Sweden: Abisko...
ACGCCATCATCGCCCTGCGCTGCTCGAAACTCAGTGGACGCTTCGAAGATTTCTGGGAATCCCGAGCAGATCAAGCGAAAGCGGCCGCATGAACCTATCCCCCAAATCTGATGTGCTCCCATGGCGTCGAGGTCTTCGAAACGCATGAGCAGCGGTTCGCCCCCGAAAAGGATGAAGGGGCCGCCGACGCGGATCGCGGCGGCCTTCATCTTTGCAAGGTCGTAAGACATGCGTTGATTGCCAGCGTCGCGCTGCGGGTTCTGATAACAGTAGTGGCACGATAAGTTGCAGGCGACGCCCAGCGGCCGCAATTCAATGCTCATTGCGATCTCCTGCGTCAATAGCCGGAAGTAGATGGAGTGTGAGAGGTCCTAAAACGGCTGCCCTCCGGGCGGAAAAGTATTGACGTCGACGTGGCCTCGTCTCACGTCGGTATGGTTGTTGGTATCGGTGTGTCCAGCTGGTGTGTCGGTATGTGGCGCGTCGGTGTGGGCTTTCTCGGTGTCGGTGTGGGCTATGTCTGTGTGGAGTGTGGTGTCAATGTGGTGAATGGAATCAATAGAATCCTTGGGCATCGTATGGAACTCCTTTGCTGATTTCCGGTGTGATGGACCCCGCGAACCAAGGGCTGTCGCGCAAGATGACCGGACCTCGCGCTCTGCGTGACATTGGAGTGTTGAACCAGTTCTAGCTTCCGTGGAAGATGATTCTGAGTTCGGCAAAAGTCTGCTGCCGAGGGCAGTGGGTTGTCAAGGCAATTCTTCAAGGCAATTCTTCTCGGGGATGTACGGCAAGAGACCCATGCCGTAGTTTTTTCCCGTAGCTTGGCTGAGCGCGATCGACACGATTCTGAAAGAAGACAAGCGGCGCCGAACGAGGCAGCCTACATGGTCAGGCGAATCTTCGAGCAGTTACGAGCTGAGCTCGGCTACAGAGGCGGCTACGCGTTCGCCAAGCTACACCTTTTGAAGCGGCGGATTCTCCGATTGGAGCCTTGATTTGACCGAGTTAGGAGGCAGTTTTCAGAGTCTTTTTGAAACCGGCCAGATCTTACCTGGCAAGACTCTTGAACAGCGGAACTCGCGGAATGCTTGGAGAGCTCCTAAACAGCTCGATGGGCCTGGATTTCTTGCCAACCGGAGGATCGGTCCCCGGAAACGCGTCCGTATCGAACTATCGATCGTTGGCACGGGGCGAAGATCTCTGGCGCGACCTTCGCTTCGCGTTCCGCGGACGGCCGGGGCCATGCGTCCGGCTCGTTTATGGCATACTTTTTTTGTGGATCGGTGCCGCCCATAAAGCTCTCCGATGAGATGTAGCCTTATTCTCGGGTCGAGAATCAGAGGATCAGGAACCACACGATGATGCGAACCGCTCTTCCTAAAGTGCGTCCGGAGCTCGGCTAAAAAAGTGACGGTATCGGCCTGAAATCCGATAGCCAACTGAGAGAAACGAGGTATCAATGATTCAGTCACCTGCATCATCAAAATCCATTCGACCTGGGCCGCTGGTGGTTATTGCAGCGGTGGTTGGTGTAGCCGCGATTGGTTTCGCATACACGGCTGGGTGGCTGTCACCGCACAGGCTCACGCCAAAGAAATTGGTGTCAGCGTTGGCACCACCCGGTGGCCCAGCGCTGGGTCATCGCCGCAACCACGCCAAAGGCATCTGCTTTACCGGAACTTTTGAGGCGAACGGCGATGGTTCGGCCCTTTCGAAAGCGCAGGTCTTCCTGCGTGGCCAATATCCTGTTGTGGGACGCTTCAACCTCGGCACTGCGGAGGCGAACGCTGCCGACGCCATGGTGCGTGTCCGCGGTCTCGGCATCAGCATCACCACGCCCGACGGGCAGCAATGGCGCAGCGCAATGATCGATGCGCCGATCTTCCCCGTTTCCACACCGCAGGACTTCTACGAGCTTCTGACTGCCTCGGCAAGCAAGGATCCCGATGCGATGAAGAACTTCATTGCATCGCATCCGGGGTTTACTACGTTTCTCGGTTGGGCTAAGAATGGCACATGGACCGGGAGCTATGCGGAGGAGCGCTACAACAGCCTCGACTCCTTTCTGTTCGTCGAAGGCTCGGGCACGAAGCATCCGATTCGCTGGTCGCTAATTCCCGCCGCCCAACCGGTTCCTATCTCGCCTGAGGAGCTAGCCAAACGCGGCCCTGATTATCTGGAGCAGGAGATAGCCCAGCGTGTCGCTGCTGGCGCGCAACACTGGAGCCTGGTAATTACCGTCGCCAACCCCGGTGACCCAACCGCGGATCCTAACCAGGCCTGGCCTCCCGATCGGCGCGCTGTGACAGTCGGTACTCTCACCGTGCAACAAATCGAGCCAGAGCGCGACGGTCCGTGCCGCGACATCAATTTCGACCCCACCGTCCTGCCGGCAGGAATTACAACCTCAGATGACCCAGTCCCCGCCGCTCGCTCGGCAGCCTATTCCCGGTCGTATAACAGCCGCACAGCCGAAGCTTCGTACTACCCGCGTACCGAAACAGGAGCCAAGCAATGACAACGAGTCGCACACGCTTCGCCACGCCACAGCGACTGCTTCACTGGCTGATGGCAGTCTGCATCCTGTCCATGTTATTCATCGGTGTAGGCATGGTCTCGACTGTAACTCCGAAGTACCTGACATTGGTTCAGATTCATAAGCCGCTCGGTATTGCCATCCTGGTACTGGCTCTTATCCGTCTAGCGCTGCGCATTTTTTACGGCGCGCCTGCGCTGCCAGCCGATCTGCCGGAGCCGGTGAAGCTGGCCGCGAATCTGTCGCAGTACATCTTCTACGCGCTTATGATCAGCATGCCGCTGATTGGCTGGGCTATGTTGTCGGCGGCGTCCTACCCGGTGGTGCTTTTCGGGAGTGTGCATCTGCCATCGATCCTGCCTGTTAGTCCCAGCCTGCATACGCTGCTCTGGCATGCACATTACTTGCTGGCCTTCGCTTTTTTTGGACTTATCCTGATGCACGTCGCTGCAATACTTTTTCATAAGCTGATCAGGAATGACGGCATATTTGAAACAATGGCACCTGTGCCTACTCACGGCCGGCCGGAGTGACCTACGCATCGACCGTCACCTTCCGTATAAATAACCCTTCGGATTACTGCTAGTGAATACCGCTTCAAGCCAGGGATCGATCACTCATGAAAAGCCGATTTTCGTTACGAACCGCGGGCTCTGCTTCAGCAACCGTAGGATAGACAGCAGATTTCCGAGACGATCGAGGTGCTGCCGTGCATGAGGTTTCACTTGTCCGCCTGTACCCGCCGCGTATTTGCAATTCCGGGTTATCTTCTGTGCCATAAGGCCAATGTTATAGGTCTGAGCTTTCGTTTACTAGCGGAGGTTTACGATCATGCTCATCGATTTGAATGAAGTCGGCGGGTTCAGTTCCGTCGACCCGGCTGGGGTCTTCTCGATTCGCTTCGGGATCTATCTCCCTGGCGTGCAGGCCACGAACGGCTTTGAAGTAGTGGTTCGGATGATTCACCAGTTGGATCGCTTCGATCCGCTGGTTCCCACAGTAGATGTGCCTCTGGCGTGGACGGCGGGTAGCCCGCTGGATCTGTGGACGGTGACAACTCCGCTTGGGGTCAATCCGTCCAATCATTTCGGCCAGGCGGGAATTTATCTGTACCGTTACCAGTTGTGGCGGACGCCGCCGGGCGGCGCCCGGACGCTGGTTTCGCTGTGGTTTACAGATCCATTTGCCCGAGAGACGGACGTCGGCTTGCTGGCCGCGGTAATCTGTACTAATCCAGCCGCCGCGGCGTTTCGATGGACCGATGCTGCGTGGGTGACTCCGGCCCTCGACGATCTGGTTGTATATGAACTGCACGTCGATCAGTTCAACAATACCTTTCAGGGTATCGCCGATCGACTTGCCTACTTGAAGAGCCTGGGCGTGAATTGCCTGGAGCTTATGCCCGTAACTAGTACGAAGCTGGACTTCGACTGGGGCTATGGTCCGATCCAATACTTTGCACCGAATCCAGCCTATGGCGGACCGGACGGGCTGAAGCAGTTGATAGATGCCTGTCACTCCACTGGCGTAGCGGTGATTCTTGATCTGGTCTACCAGCATGTCGACCCGGCATTTCCGTATAGCCAGGTTTATTCCGATATTGCGGCCGCGGGCATAGGTGAAATCGGCAGCCCGATGATTGGACCTCCCGGTCCATTTGGGCCGGAAGTAGATTTTTCGCAGGTATTCGCGCAGCAATTCTTCCAGACGGCGAACCAACGTTGGCTCGACGAGTACCACGTCGACGGATTCCGCTACGACGAGGTCACGGATCTGTATCAGGGGCCCACCGACACGGCTTACGCGCTACTTGCATACGAGACTTACCTTTACTCGCAGACGATGACGCGCTTTGGATCCGGGCCGGGCACCTATAGCCGCATCATTCAGTGCGCCGAAGCGCTGTCGATTGCGCCCACTGTTCTTCGCAACACTTATACAAGCTCAGCGTGGCAGGATGGTCTGCTGAATATTGCCGAATCAGCAATAGCCGGTAGCACGGATGCCGGAACTCTGATCGCGCTGGCGCATCAGCTGGACCCATACTTCAGCGGACTCTACCCTGCTACCAAGACGGTTGTGGATTCGAAGGGCGCCGCAGTTGAGATGCCGGTGGCTCCGTTCCAATATCTGAACTCCCACGACCACAGCCACCTGATCTGGTTTGCGGGAACAACGGGCGGCGGACCGCTGCCGTTCGGAGACCGCAGCCTCTTCTATCAGCTACAGCCCTTTGCCATCGCGCTCTATACCTGCCAGGGGGTTCCGATGCTCTGGGAGGGGGAGGAACTTGCGGACAACTACGAACTCGCTTCGGCTGGGCCGGCCCGGATTAACCTGCGCCGGGACATGAACTGGGAGTACTTTTACGACGCCGAGGGGACACCGCTGATCCGACTGTATCGCATTCTTGGACAATTGCGTGCGTCTGCGCCGGCGCTGAGAAGCCGCGCTTCTTACTTTTACGATCAGCAATCATTGCAGGGAACCAGCATCATTGCGTACTCCCGGTATGCCGCAGCGACTTCTACCCGGCCCCTGCAGCATGCGATGGTGCTGCTGAACTTCAGCGCCACGGCCGGCACGATTACTGTTCCATTTCCCGCCGCCGGCGTGTGGGTCGAAAGGATCGACGCGGATGTAGACCCAACCAGCGTCAATGTCGTGACGGCTGGTGATGCCCAGACGATCACCGTGCCGTCATGGTATGGGCATGTGTATGTACTTTGACGGACCCGGGTCCCCTAGGCCTTGCCCGAGATCAAGGCGCGGTTTCAGCGCCTGCACCAACTCGGGTCGGGCATCCAGTACCTGATTTTGCATCTGGCGACGGGTAACAGTTGGGGACAGTCTCAACCCGCTACGGCCACGCGTTGAAGAGTTTGGCGGCGTTGAGCGATCCCAGTCCGGTCGGAAAATCGTAACCTCGAGCCGCTTTGTAGGCCAGCGTCGTTGATTTTGTGGTGGGGGTCAGGACTCCGAGATCGCGGTCCGTCCCGGCCGGGCAATCGTAGAACTTGCCCTTGTGGTTCTCCCCGCATGGAATGGAATTATCCCCTTGAGTAATATCGTTGAACACGCACCCTGCAGCGGGCAGTGTTCCGTCCACACTGCTGGCGTTGCAGGCGTCCTTTGCCTGTTCCTTAAACTGCTTTGCTGCAATGGCATATAAGACATAGTTGATATTGCCCTGCCGGCCATGCTTCTGATCGATCAGGGCCTGGATGCCAGCCATGGCTGGCGAGGCGAAGGATGTGCCGCCGCCGCCCAGCAATATGGCATCGTTGTAGGGCGTACACGCAGTCCCGCCTTGAGCCCTATCAGACAGACACTCGACGTATAAGCTGCCCCAGGTTCCGTAGCCGGCGAAGAAGGCGATGTCCGGCTGATCGCGTACGCCATCGTTGGGAATGCCGGGAACGCCGGCCTGCCATGAGGGCTTGGGATTGCCCTTGCAGGTGCCGCTTACCACTCCGTAAATTGACGCCTTGCCGGTGAAACACGAGCTCGCTTCGCCGCTGCCCGCCGCGTTATCCACGAAATAGTTGCTTTTGGCATAGCTGGAATTGCAGAAACCATCCGCTCCCGAAGCGCCATCATAGCCACCGTTGACCGGGTCGTTATAAATCAGCTTGCTCGCGCAACTGCCGTTCCAGGGGATCTCCGGGATATAGGAGAGCGCCGATTGCAGAGTCCCGGGTTGATTCTTTGCGCTCCAGTAGCGGCTGATGGGGATGCCGTGTACATCCTGGTTGTATTGCGCCATAAAATCAGTGCCGCCTACGTCCACAGCATAGGCTGAGGCGGTGTTATCGCCGCTGTTGATGCCATGGTCGGAGTAGTTGCCGTAGCTGCACTGGTCAGCGCCGTCATCGCCCTGGGCAATAAAGAAGCTGACGCCTTGCGCCGCGGCCTGCTGTTCCTCCAAATTTTCAAGGGCCACCTCGGCTGCGCCGGAGAGCACTTCGCAGTAACCGTAGCTGTCGGAGATGATGTCAGGAGGCTTGGTATCGAGGAGGTTGAGAATGGCTGCATCCAGACCGCTGGTACTCAGCGTATTGGCGCAGGCGACCAGTTCAATCTTTGCGTCTGGGGCGGTAGCGCTGGCCCACTCGACATCGAGAGCCGCCTCAACCTCATCTCCATTCTGCCCGGGATTGGCGCAGGCCGGATCAGGCGATGGTGATGTCCTTGCCTGTGTATCCTTTGTCCCAAAGAGGCAGCAGGTTGTAAATGGTGGCGAAATCGTACGGTCCAACGGCCTGGACAGTCTGGCCGTCCGCCCCGACTTCGAAGTGGGCTTGCCATTTCCCAGTTGCCTTGTCAAATCTCACTGGGCCAGCGATTCGGGAGCGCGGGCGAGGTCGGAAGTCGTGCAACGAGGCGATCCCTTGAACGACCGGCGCAAGCGTTTCCGGAATTTCCGGATCGGTCATGTTGCTGACATGCTTTTCTCCGTTCGGCAGCACAAGGTTATGCAGCTCGGTGTGAAAGGTTGAGCGCACCAGGCCAGCGGTGCCGGAGAAGTCGATGGCGAATCCGCCCTTATAAGTGCCGTGCACCGCAAATCCGTGACTCACCAGCCAGTCGCGAACGACCGTAGTGTCCTCTGACGAGACGCCATAGCGGTCACCAATTTGTTGTGCGGTCAGCCAATGATGATACTCAGCCGATTGAGGGTCGTGCATTGCATCTATCCGTTGTGCCAGAGCAGCCTCAGCCTCGGGACTCCGCCGGAGCACCAGTTTCAGATGAGCCAGCGGGTAGTCGTCGGATAGTACGCCAAGATCGCCAGGCGAATTGAGCCCCACCGGCGCCGGGCGGTCAGGGAGCATAACAAGCTTCGCTTCGTCGATCTCGCCAAGCAATCGCGTTTTGCCGGATTGTGGCTGGGCGGATGAGATGAGGGCACAAATAAGGATCGCAGCAGCTGCCAGCCTGGATCTGGGTTGCATAAGCCTCACTGTGCTGGCGAGCTTTCAGGCGTATTGCCAGCGGATGGCATCCACACTAAATTCCGCACGTTGCGACGTCAATAATCACCAAGCTGTTCCAACCAAAACAGGGTATCCGCGAACCGGATGTCAGTTGGCGATACCAAGGGCAACTACGCCAGGGTAACCATAGAGAATAAAGGACTGTAAGGAAATTTAGTGTGCGATTCTTATTTGTTTTGAGTCTGAAGCCAGAAACACTCTGATAAATAAGGGTTTACTGCACATATGTTCTTCGTGAGACTTGATGACGCTCTCGTCGAACATGAGACAGCAAGACAAGGTACATGGAAGGGTTTCCCCAGGGATGCGCAAAACCGTGACCTGGCGGAAGTGTTCACTGAACGCTTGACATGACATACAGTGCCACTTGACGTGGCTTCGCTTGATTCCGCGAGGAGAGTGGAATCTGCCGCAGGCCTTGATGGAGATTCGTGGCGGCGAGGTAGGCGAGGCGTGGGTGTCCCCCAGTGCGAGAGATCAAGGTGTCCAGCGAAGGTAGTGGAGGGCCTGCGAGCAACTGACAAAGGAAGAGTTCCTGCCATGAGGAGTTCCCGCGCCGCCACTCTGCTCCTTTTGAACGTTTGAACCAAACCGCTAGCGCGGCGGACGCTACGCGTGCCAGAGGCGGGCATTTTCTTGTGCTCAAAACCTCCGTAGTTGGGGCATAATGGACCCATCATGACTTGCTTCTTCTCTCACCGATCACGCTGCCACGCAGTCGTGACGCGGTCGGGCAGCAACGGTCGAATTGAAATCCCATAGAAAACCGCATCCGCCGCAAACGCGAGCGGCTCAATTCAAACGATCCTATCGAAACTGCCCCACCGGCAACGCTGGGGCTCCCGAGTTTCGCCTCGGGGCAGCCCCGATAGGAATCTAACGTTTGCCGGTACCGATCACGGTTGCGAGCACGTAATCTATGCATTATGGGTTTTGCGCCAGCTGTCGAGCCGTATATTTCCTCCATTATCCGGGCCTGCGCACACCCAGACAGTGGGATAGTCAGTGCGGTGCTGTTTGGCAGTGCGAGTAAAGGCAGCTACTCTTCTTCAGTTTCCGATGTGGATCTCCTGATAGTCCTCCAGGACAGAGCGACGGCGCAGGACAGATGCCGGGTGCGCGACACCATCTCGGATCTTGAGGATCGGTCTGGGCTAGGAAAGCGTGACCTACACCGACGTGGCGCGTTGGATGCAATCGTGGATCGCGTCACGAAGAATGTTCGTTCCTTCTTCGTTTGCACACGGGGCGACCTGCTCTCTGGAGACCCGGCCCGCATCCTAGAAATCACAGCTCTGCAAGCCCTTTTTGTGGATCGTGTTACGGTTCCCAGCATTCTCGCATCGGGCATCACCATCTGGGGCCAAGACCTGCTACCTCATGTTCCGCTACCGCCGATCCGCCGCTTTGATGTCGCCAAGGCATTCTTCTCCTTGTTCAATCAGGCGCTTATCCCGGTTCTGGCCTATCCGGTTTTGTCCGACCCGACCAGATACGCGATGGATGCGCTGAAGCGCTCGGTTCAGAATTGTTATTTCGTCTACCACTCTCATGCGGCGCACCTCGTCGAGGAGGCTGCCTTCTTTCAGCAGCGGCTCGGGGCCACCGCCAGCTCCACCCTTGCGCAACTCATGGAACTACGCACGGCATACCATCCTTCGTTTGGATTTATCCTGCACTGTTTGCCGACCCTTGTGAGATTACACTGGGTCACTGCGTGGGAAAATCATTTCCCGCGAGAACCGCGCCTGGCTGCGGATTGATCTTGGCCTGCCTGATCCAGCTACTGTCGCCAAGCAGCGTTAGTACCGGGAAGTCTTAGTGCATGTCGGCCAGTGTCCCGGAATCTCATCGACGACGGCAGGATAATCGGACACGGGCGTTTGAACTAAACCGCTGGCGCGGCGGACGTTACGCGTGCACAGAGGCGGGCATTTTCTTGTGCTCGAAACCTCCCTTGTTGGGGCATAATGGACCCAATCATGACTTGCTTCTTCCCTCACCGATTCCGCTGCCACGCAGTCGTGACGCGGTCGGGCAGCAAACGTCGGATTGAAATCCCATAGAAAACCGCATCCGCCGCGAACGCGAGCGGCTCACTTCAAACGATCCTATCGAAACTGCCCCACCGGCAAGGCTGGGGCTCTCGAGTTTCGCCTCGGGCAGCCCCGATAGGAATCTAGTGTTTGTCGGTACTAATCAGAGTGTTTGTGAAGGAACTGCCCACAGACAGCCCTAAATGGATCAGGCCATGGAAGAGCCGACCAGTGCGGATTCCGAAACTGCATGGCTTGTTTTTTCCCACAAGTAAATTTCGTTGCCGTCTGGATCCTCCAGGTTCGCGAAGTTTCCAGGCTCGCTACGAACAACACTGCCCTTGATCTGCACACCGAGCCTGGCAAGCCGCGCAACGGCCTTCTCGACTGGCACATCAATGTCAAGCCCGAGGATGATCGCCCCTTTTGTTCCTGGAGCCGGATATTTGGTGGACGCGGGATGGATGCCGATCGTAAGACCTTCACCTGCGCTGACTGTCGCCCAGTCGTTGCCGAAACGGTTCGTAAGGTGAAGTCCCAAAACCTCGGTGTAAAAGCGAATCGATCTGTCCAAATTCGCCACGATGATGGTTGCATTGCCGCCTGAAATCATGACTGGAAATCCTCTACAGAAATAGTGCCTGAACTGGTAAGCTTCTGAGAAGAGCCAGTTGCCAGGTCCACTCGATGAGGAAGAATACAGTCTGGCCCGAAATCTATCTGGACCGCTCTCACGAAGCAGGGACCTTGCGGCACCAGATCGAGCGGCAGATCGCTCGGGCTATCCGCGACGGCAGACTGGCTTGTGGCGCTCGCTTACCTTCATCACGCCTCATGGCTAGGTTGCTTACGGTGTCGCGAGGAACGGTCGTGGAGGCATACGAGGCGCTGATGGAAGCGGGCATGATTGTCGCGTCCACTGGAAGCGGGGTGCGTATAGCCCGTACTTCGCCGGGCATTCCGAACTTCAGCAACTTAAAGAGGACTGCGGCGGCGGCGCACTATCCGGCGCGTGTCTGTCTGTTTCAGGATCAGGACGGTACTCCGCTTTACCTCAACGTGCTTCTTTGAAGGTGCTGTCACTTCTCAGAAGTTGGCATGGCGACTGGAATCCCGCGATGGAGCAACTTCACTGGTTCCCGTCGCAATCGGCGTTTCTGGGTTCTAATCCATCTTCTTAGCGAGGGACAGACTCGCGCTACAGCGTCTTGAGGAATGCAGTCAGGTCTTTCTTTTCCTGTGGAGTGAGATCAAGGCCGAAGGGGTGGCCCTTTACGGCGTAGGCGGCTTCGCAATAGGGTTTGAAGCCGGTCGGCACGGCATCACGCGTGTGTGACACATGCCCAGGAAAACGAACCAAGTTCAATTTTTCCCTTCTCCCGGATGACATAGTGCATAAACGGAAGAATTCCGTCGGCAGTGACGGCATAGCGCTCTTTTCATACCATGCGCTCCGAAAGAGGTTTGGGGCACGTGAATGGCGGGCTACACCCGCGCATCGCGCGTTTTTGCGGTTGAGAGGTGGATTCTTTCTATTTTCGATCTGCTATATTAATGCAAACTTGGCGCGAGAACGTAAGCGGGCGCGGAGCTGACCTCATGCCTGAACGTAAGTACGTTCGTGATGGATCGCCGAAAATCAACCAGTTTTTGCTGTACGCAGAGCGAAGCATCAAGGTCGGACAGCATTGTCATTTTGAAGGCGACTTGGGAGTTCGATCGCCCGTGGAGGTGCCCAGCCCTGCGGGTGTGGCACAGATCTCCGTTGGTGGGCACACTCGATGCCGGAGCCTGTATTCTCCTTCGACGTCGCTCGCCATATATTCGGAAGTTCACGACGTTTGGACGGGCTCTCTCGAAAGTGCCCAGGACGTAGGAATCGGAGCGCAGTACACTTTCCCCCCCGCCATGCCGGAGCTGCCCCTTGCGATGGCTTCCGGCCGCGGCAGCGACATCACACTCCATCGCCATGAACAGACTTCGCTGGGCCCCGGCGTGTACGGCGCGCTGACCATGCTTTACGAAAGCGAGCTTTGGCTGGCCGCCGGCGCCTACGTTTTTACGAGCATCAAGATGGATGAACATGCCCGCATGTTCGCCCTCCCAGGCGGCGTGAGCGTCGGAGTCATCGGTGGACTCTCGGCAGATCCCAACGCGAGAATCGTCCTGCATCGCGAAGATGCGCAAGCAAGTCACTTTGCAATTTTCGTCGCAGGAGGCGACCTCTCGGACGCGAAGGCAGAAGGGGGGACTGCTGCATTCACGCCGGCGGTCGAGATCGGTGAGGATGTCCATCTCCATGCTTTGCTGGCCGCGCCGCATGGCACAGCGCGGGTGAAGTGCGACGCCCGAATCAAAGGCGCACTGGCGGCCTTCGACATTGTCGCCGAAGACCGTGTTCACGGGGAATTTCAAAGCGGCTTTCCCGTTGATCCTTCGGGCCAACAGGGGGCGCAGCGCTTAGGCGGCTTTTTCGGGGTGCCCATTCCACCCACTCCGCTCCTTGGACCAGTTCCGCAAGGCACCCAGATCCTGCTGAGTATCGGCCTCCCCGTCCGCGATGCAAATGCTCTCAACGATCACATCAAACGGGTCTCCGATCCGAAGCACGCCAATTTTCGGCAGTTCATCTCGCAGGCGGACTTCAAGAACATCTATGGCGCGACAGATGCCGATTACCAGGAGCTCAAGAATTGGGCTGCAGCAAACGGCTTTACGACCGTCGACACATTGCCGAACAACCTCCTGCTCTGCGTCAGCGCTACGGCCGCCGTCATCGAGCAGGCGCTGTTCGTCAACCTGCTTCTCCGTCAACGCCGGGATGGGAGCACATACGCTGCTGTGGACCGTAATCCATCGCTGAACCTGACTGCGCAGGTGCTGGATATCAACGGCCTGAACGACTACCACGTGGCCGACGTGGCACAAAGCAATACCGGACCCAAAGGAAGCTTTAGCGCCGCCGATCTCCGCAATGCCTACCTGGGTGTCGGGTCCACGCTTCAATCACTTGATGGGACCGGCCAGGTAGTCGGCATCGTGGATTTCGCCGTATACGATCCGTCCGATATTACCGGTTACGCCAATAGCCAATTCCCTGTTGAGGGACAATCGCCGCTGCCTCCACCCAACGTAACGGTTGCCGAGAACGAGACTGGCATTGATTTCCCCCCTGGGAATTCGAACGTCGAAACGACCCTGGACGTGGAGATGGTCTACGCGATGGCTCCTGCCGCGCAGATCCTCGTTTTCAAAGGCCGCATTTACTTCTTCACCAACGAGATGGCCCGAATCTTCCACAACATGGCGAA
>Ga0302324_100020634_pt1 | contig 12882 bp, 10 predicted proteins | sample Palsa_T0_1_FD_201949 | JGI IMG/M metagenome (GOLD analysis project Ga0302324, IMG submission 201949) | Peat permafrost microbial communities from Stordalen Mire near Abisko, Sweden - Palsa_T0_1 | ecosystem: Environmental > Terrestrial > Soil > Palsa > Peat permafrost | place: Sweden: Abisko...
CGGCGGCATCATCGTGCTCGGCGGCTTGATGCAGGACACCGTCACGGAAAGCGAGGATCGCGTCCCGGTGCTCGGCGCCATCCCGCTGCTCGGCAACCTGTTCAAATCGCGCTCGGGCTCGCGCCAGAAGAGCAATCTGCTCGTCTTCCTGCGCCCGCGGATCCTGCGCGATCAGGCCGCGACCCAGCAGGTGAGCACCAAGCGCTACGACCAGATCCGCGAGGAGGAGCGCACTCTGCACAAGGGCAAGATCACGCTGCTGCCCGGCGAGCGGCAGCCCTCGCTCCCCGCGATCCCGGCCTCCTCGCCGAATGCGGTCAACTCGCAGGCGCCGGCCGCCGGAACGCCGGTATACGTCGCGCCCTCGCCGCAGCCGGCCCCGGCGCCGCAGCCTGCGACGGGCGCGCAGCCGGCCCCTGCGCCCCAGGCCGCACCGCCGCTCACGCAACCGGCGCCGCCGCTCTCACAGCCGTCCACGCAGTCGCAGCCCGTGCCGCCGCCCCCGATCGCGACGTCTCCGCAGGCCGCGCCGGCGCCGCAGCCCACCCACTCGGCGAGCCCGCAATGAGCGCGCTGGCGGAGGATCGCACCCGCGCAGGCGAGCCCGAGGCTCGGAAACTCTCCTTTCCGTTCGCCAAGCGTCACGGCGTCCTGGTGCGCGCGATTGCCGCCGATCACGCCGACACCGTATGCCGCCCCGGCGTCACGCCGCAGACCCTCGCCGAGGTGCGCCGGTTCGTGGGCGTGCCCTTGAAGCTCGAGCGCGTGTCTGTCGAGGTGTTCGACTCGCTGCTGCGCATCGCCTACGAGGCGGGTTCCGGGGCCGCGATGCAAATGCTCGAGGGCCTCGACGACAACACCGATCTTGCGCATCTTGCCGAGGACATCCCCGAATCCTCGGACCTGCTCGAGAGCGACGATGAGGCGCCGATCATCCGCCTCATCAACGCGCTGCTCACGCAGGCGGTCAAGGAGAACGCCTCGGATATCCACATCGAGCCGTACGAGAACCGCCTGGTGATTCGCTTCCGCGTGGACGGAGTGCTGCGCGAGGTGCTGCAGACCAAGCGCGCCGTCGCCCTGCTCGTGGTGTCGCGCATCAAGGTCATGTCCAAGCTCGATATCGCGGAGCGGCGCTTGCCGCAGGACGGACGCATCTCGCTGCGCATCGCGGGCCGGGCGGTGGACGTGCGCGTCTCCACGCTCCCCTCGGGCCACGGCGAGCGCGTGGTGCTGCGCTTGCTCGACAAGCAAGCCGGCCGCATCGAGCTCACCTCCTTGGGCATGGATCCGCGCACGCAAAGCCAGATGGACGAGATCATCCACAAGCCGCACGGCATCATCCTGGTCACGGGACCGACCGGCTCGGGCAAGTCGACCACCTTGTATGCCTCTCTCGAGCGCATCAACGACAACACGCGCAATGTGATGACGGTCGAGGATCCGATCGAGTATTACATCGACGGCATCGGCCAGACGCAGGTGAACACGAAGGTGGAAATGACCTTCGCGCGGGGTCTGCGCGCCATTCTGCGTCAGGACCCCGATGTGGTGATGATCGGCGAAATCCGCGATCTCGAGACCGCCCAGATCGCGGTGCAGGCCAGCTTGACGGGGCACCTCGTGCTCTCGACGCTGCACACGAACACCGCCGTGGGTGCGGTCACGCGCCTGCGCGACATGGGCATCGAGCCGTTCCTCCTGTCCTCGAGCTTGATCGGAGTGCTCGCCCAGCGCCTGGTGCGCGTGCTGAACCCGGAGACTCGCGAAGCCTTCCTGGCCGGTGAATACGAGCGGCGGCTCCTGAACCTCGATCCCAAAGACGGAGCGGTGAAGCTCTACCGGCCGAGCACCGAGCCGGGCAGCGGCTATCGCGGACGCACCGGCATTTACGAGCTCATCGCGGTGGACGACCACATGCGCACCATGATCCACGACGGCGCCTCCGAGCAGGAGCTGGAGCGTTATGCGCGCACATCGACCCCCGGTATCCGCGAGGACGGCCGCCGCAAGGTCCTCGCCGGGGAGACCACCCTCGAGGAAGTCCTGCGCGTCACGCGTGAGGACTGAGGACGCAGCCTGATGGGCGCCTTCGAGTACGTCGCGCTCGACGCCCAGGGCAAGGAGCGCAAGGGACTCATCGAGGGGGATACCCCGAAGCACGTGCGCCAGTTGCTGCGCGACAAGCAGCTCCTGCCGCTCGAAATTCTCGAGGCCGCACAGCGCGAGCAAAAACAAGGCCGCTCCCGCCGGCCTTTCATGCGCCGGGGTCTCTCGACGCTCGATCTGGCGCTGCTCACCCGCCAGCTGGCGACTCTGCTGCGCTCAGGCCTGCCGCTCGAGGAGACCCTTCAGGCGGTGGCCGAGCAGACCGAGAAGCCGCGAGTGCAGCGCATCGTGCTCGGCGTGCGCAGCAAGGTCGTCGAGGGCCATCCCCTTGCCGACGGGCTGCGGGACTTCCCGCAGGCATTTCCCGAGATCTACCGCGCGACCGTGTCGGCCGGCGAGCAATCGGGCAAGCTCGACTCGGTGCTCGAGCGCCTCGCGGACTACACCGAATCGCGCCAGGTCATGGGGCAGCAAGTGAGCCACGCGCTGGTGTATCCGATCGTGCTTCTGGTGCTGTCCTTCGCCATCGTCTCCTTCCTGCTCGCCTATGTGGTGCCCCAGGTGGTTGCCGTGTTCGAGTCGGGCCATCAGGAGCTGCCCGTGGCGACGCGCATTCTCATCGGCGCGAGCGATCTCGTGCGCCACTACTGGGTCTACGGCCTGATGGTGATCGGAGCCGTATTGTGGGGCTTCGCGCGATGGGTGAAGGCACCGGAGGCGCGGCTCAAGGTGGATCGCTTCTTGCTGCGGCTGCCCCTCGCCGGCAAGCTCATTCGCGGATTGAATACGGCGCGCTTTTCGCGCACCTTCAGCATCCTGACCGCGAGCGCAGTGCCGGTGCTCGAGGCGCTGCGCATCTCCGCCGAGGTGGTGAACAATCTGCCCATGCGAAACGCCGTCGACGAGGCCGCCTTGAGGGTGCGCGAGGGCGCGCCGATCGGCAAATCGCTCGCCGCGCGCAAACTCTTTCCTCCCATGATGATTCACCTCATCGCGAGCGGCGAGAGCAGCGGCGAGCTCGAGAAGATGCTCGAGCGTGCCGCCACCAACCAGGAGCGCGAGATGGATGCACTGCTCTCGACCCTGACGAATCTGCTCGGGCCGCTCATGGTGGTGTTCATGGGCGCGGTGGTGATGTTCATCGTCATCGCGCTGCTCTTGCCGATTTTCCAGCTGAACGATTTGGTGAAATAGTGCGGCTGATATATGGCATTGCGCAGCCGAAACGGCGAGGTGTGCGCCAGGGTATTGCGCCTGAGCCGACTTTCCGTTTATAAACCGCGCGTGGCCGACCCCGAGGCCAACGGACAGCTCTCGACGCATGAGTGAAAAACCCGAATCCGACGAATTCGAGGAAGAGGACGCCGAAGATACGGCGCCCGTCGACGATGTCGACGTGGATCACATTATGCGCGACGTGGAATCGCAGCGGCGGCGCGCGCCGAAGGGCGCCGAGCCCGCCTGGCGGCGGCTCGAGCGCGTCATGGAAGAGCGGCGAACCGCGGAATTGCTCTCGGACTTCGACGATTACGAGATTTTCGACTCGGAGAGCGAGCCGGACGGGAAACAGGGCCGCAAGAAGCGCAAGCTGCGCTGATCAGCGTGTTTTTTTCGCAACAGTGCGCCGGCCGCACGCTGGCGGGGCGCGCCTAGCGAAAATCGCGCGATTCGAACACGAGTTCCCCTAACAGCGCCGAGAGATCGGTGAGACGCTGGGCGATCACGTGCAGGACGTCACCCTCGCGCTGCAAAGCGCCCCGCACCTCGAGCAAGCGTGATCCGAGCAATGCGGCACGCTGTTCCTCGGCTACGCGCTTCCAGACGATCAAGTTCACGTGCCCGGTCTCATCTTCCATTGTGACGAAGGTCACACCGCTCGCGCTGCCCGGCCGCTGGCGCGTGATCACCAGCCCCGCGGCCGTTACCCAGCGGCCGTTCGGCAAGTCCCACAACGCCTCGGTGGTGAGGATGCCGCGCGCCTCGAGCCGCTGGCGCAAGAGCGCGAGGGGATGACGGCGCAAAGACAGCCCGAGGCTCCCGTAATCGGCGACGATGTCGTGGCCTTCGCGCGGCGCGCGCAGGAGCGGTATGCCCTCCGGCACGGCGGTATCCGTCCCGAGCAACGGCAGCGCGCGTTCCACGCCGCTCACTTGCCAGAACGCACGGTATCGATGGCCCGCGATCCCGGCGAGCGCGTCGCTCGCGGCGAGCGCCTCGAGATCCCGGCGATCGAGCGCCGCGCGCTCGGCGAGGTCCTCGATACCGGCGAACGGACGGACCGCGCGCGCCTCGATCAGCCGCCGGGCGCCCTCCTCCGACAACCGCTTCACCAGCCGCAGCCCTAAGCGCAGCGCCGGGTGCCCGTCTTCGCGCGGCTCGAGCGTGCAATCCCAACCGCTCGACTCGGCCGCCGCCGCGCGCACTTCGACCCCGTGCGCACGCGCATCACGCACCAGCTGCGCCGGCGCATAAAAGCCCATAGGCTGACTGTTGAGCAGAGCCGCGCAGAATGCGGCGGGCTCGTAGTGCTTGATCCAGGCGGATGTGTAGACCAGCAGGGCGAAGCTGGCGCTATGAGACTCGGGGAAGCCGAATTCGCCAAACCCCAATATCTGATTGAATATCTGATTCGCGAAGCTCTCCGTGTAGCCGCGGCCGCGCATGCCGTCGATCAATTTTTGCTGGAAGGGCTCGAGGCCGCCCTTGCGTTTCCAGGCGGCCATGGCACGGCGCAGCCCATCCGCTTCGCCGGGCGAGAAGCCGGCCGCGACGATTGCGAGCTGCATCACTTGCTCCTGGAAGATCGGCACGCCGAGCGTGCGGCTGAGAACGCCCTCGACCTCCTTGCTCGGATAATGGACCGCCGCCTCGCCATTGCGGCGCCGCAAGTAAGGATGCACCATCTCGCCTTGAATGGGACCGGGACGCACGATTGCCACCTCGATCACGAGATCGTAGAAATTGCGTGGCCGCAGGCGCGGCAGCATGGACATCTGAGCGCGCGACTCGATCTGAAAGACCCCGACGGTGTCGGCGCGGCAGATCATGTCGTACACCGCCGCATCCTCGCTCGGCACCGTGGCGAGATTGAGATCGCCCCGGCGGCGGCTGCCGAAGCGATTGATCAGCTCGAACGCCCGACGGATGGCGCTCAGCATGCCGAGGCCGAGGACATCCACCTTGAGCAATCCCAAGGCATCGAGATCGTCCTTGTCCCACTGGATGACCGTGCGCTCCGGCATGGCGGCGTTCTCGATGGGCACGAGCTCGTCCAAGCGTGCGCGAGCGATCACGAAGCCGCCCACGTGCTGCGACAGATGGCGCGGGAACCCGAGGATTTCCGTGGTGAGCGCCATGAGACGGCGCGTCCTCGAGTCGCACGGATCGAAACCCGAGGCGCAGATGCGCTCCGGATCGATGCGCTGACCGTCCCACCACTGCATGCCGCTCGCGAGCCGATCGACCTGCGCCAAGTCATAACCCAGTGCCTTGCCGACATCGCGCAGCGCACTGCGGGGGCGGTAGCAGATGACGGTGGCTGCGAGCGCGGCGCGTTCGCGGCCGTACTTGCCGTAAATGTACTGAATGACCTCCTCGCGCCGCTCGTGCTCGAAATCGACGTCGATATCCGGCGGCTCGTTGCGCTCCTTGGAAATGAACCGCTCGAACAGCATGGACATGCGCGAGGGGTCGACTTCGGTGATCTGCAGGCAGTAGCAGACGATGGAATTCGCGGCCGAGCCGCGGCCCTGGCAGAGGATGCCCTGCGAGCGGGCGTATTGAACGACATCGTTCACGGTGAGGAAGAAGGGCTCGAATTTGAGCTCCGCGATCAAGCGCAGCTCGTGCTCGAGACCCTCACGCACCGCGCACGGGATGCCTTGCGGCCAGCGCTTGGCAGAGCCCGCGAGGGTTAGGGCGCGCAAGTGGCTGGTGGGGGTTGCGCCGGCCGGAACGATTTCCTCGGGATACTCGTAGCGCAGCTCGTCGAGGCTGAACGTGCAGCGCTCGGCGATCGCGAGCGTTTGCTCGAGGAGTGCCGCGGGATAGAGCTCGCGCAAGCGCTCGAGAGGCCGCAGACAGCGCTCGCCGTTCGGAAACAGGCGAACGCCTGCCTCGTGCAGGGGAATTCCCAGGCGAATGGCCGTGAGCACATCTTGCAGGGCGCGGCGGCTGCGCCGATGCATGTGCACGTCGCCGGCAGCGACCCGCGGCAGCTCGAGCGCCTCGCCGAGCGAGTGCAAGAGCGCGAGGCGCCGCGCATCGGCACCGCCGGTCAAGAGCTCGATGCCGAGCCACAGCCGACCGGCGAAGCGCTCGCGCAGCCAGCGGCCGTCCTCAACCTGGCGCTCGGGCACCGCTGCGCCGGTTTGCGGCAGCCAGACGATCAAACATCCTTCGAGCGCATTCTCGAGATCGCGGCGATCGAGGACGTAGTGGCCTTTGTCGCCCGCGCGCCGGGCCCGGGTGATCAGCCGGGAGAGCGCGCCATAGCTGGCGCGGTCGGTGGCGAGCGCCACGAGCTTGAGCGCATCGGCGCAGTTGAGCTCCGCCCCGATGATGAGCGGCAGCTCGCACTGCTTGGCTGCGACGTGCGCACGCACCACGCCTGCGAGCGAGCACTCATCGGTGAGGGCGAGCGCTCGATAGTGCAGACGCTTGGCTTGCACGACGAGCTCCTCGCAGTGCGAGGCGCCGCGCAGAAAAGAGAAATTGCTCAACGTATGAAGCTCGGCGTACACGCAAGGGCCTCAAGCGAACACACCGTGCAAATACCAGCGCCTCGACAGCCGCTCCTGAAAAACCCACAGCCGTGCTCCCCCTGCTCGACGCACGATGTAATAGTCGCGGGCAATCCCTTTGCCGTCCCACCAGCCGCTCTCGATGCGCTCGGGACCCTCGACGGTGTCCGGCCCCTCGAGGATCTGCCGTACCGCCGAGAGCGGCAGCTGCGCCGGCTCATCCAGCAACCAGACAGGGCGTGTCATATCGGGATGGGTCTTGTGCCGCAGCTGCTCAGCCGGCAGCAGGGCGTTGAGACGCAGTTCTTGAACCCGCTGCCAGGCGGCCTCGGGCCGATGCTCGGCGACCGAGCGGAGGCCGTACACCGCCTCATCGCCGAGGCGGGCGCGTAAACGCTCCACGAGCTGCGGCGCCGTATCGCTGCCCCCACCGGCGCCCCCCTGTCGTGCGAAGACATCGAGCGAGACGGCCGAGAGCGGCTGCAAGGGACCCGAGATCAGCTCCATGCTCGAGGCAGGCGCCGCGAGCTCGAGCTGCGACAATTTCTGTGACAGCACCGAGGTCAAGCGGCGCTGCTCGCTCGTAATGCCCGCGAGTCCCAGGCGTACGCGAGTCAGCGGATGATGGCGATGCTCGAGCCTCAATTCCAAGGCTTGCACCCCGGCTTGCCGTTCGCGTAGAAACCGGGCGCAACGTCCGATCACGGGCTCGAGTGCCTTCTGCAGATAAGCGGCTGTGTCCACTTCCATCTCGAAATCGAAGCGCTCGCGAAAACGCTCGCGCGGCACGAACGCGCGGCGCGGCGCGGCTTGCCGCGCCAAGGCGATATCGAGCTCGAGCACTGCGGCGGCGCCGAAGCGCCGTGCCATGCCCGCGCGCGGCAAGCGCAACAGCTCGCCCATCTGGCTCACCCCGAGGGCACGCAGTGCTTGCAAGCGCTCGGCGCTCCAGGCGGTGCAGCCAATCGGCAGCTCCGCCAGCCGGCCCGCGAGCAAACCGGGATCCTCGATGAGCTCGCGCCGGCCGGCACGCGCCAGCCACAGCGCGGCCAGCGTCGAGGGAGCCGTCGCGCTCGAGGCCTCGAGCTGCAAATGACGCCAGGCTGCATCGATCCCTGCATGCAGCGTCTCGAGTGAGCCGAAGAGCCTCACGCTCCCTCGGATCTCGAGGAGCAAGGCGTTCGGCATCTCGATGCTCACCCGCGGCGTGAACCTCTGTGCGTGCAGACAGAGCCGCTCGAGTGCAGCCCGTGGCGCTTCGAGCTGCGGGAATACCGCGGCATACCAGAGCGGTCGAGCTCGGTCGCGACCGCGGCGGGCGGCGGGCGGTTCGGGGACGGCAGGTGCGGCGGCCGGACGAGGGACTGCCGCGAATAAATCCGCCGTGGCGGATTCGAGCGCTCGCGAAGGCATGTCACGAGCCGTGTTCGAAAAGGCTGGGCTCGAGAACGCCGGGCTCGGGTTCGATGGGACCCGGGCGCCCACCTTGCACCTTCAAAAGCGAAAGGTGCGGCTCCCGCTCTCCTTGCGACAGTAACAGGCGCAACACCGCGGGGGAGGACTCAAAGCGATGCCGCTCGGGACGAAACAGCACGCCGAGCGCACCGCCCTCCTCGGCTGCCAGCTTCAAGCGCCGCAGCCAGCGGTCATCGGTGCCTTTCAACCAGAGCAAAACGGCAGCGCAGACGCCGGAGCTCAAGGCCTGTTCGGCTGCCCACAAAGCCTCCATGGCGCTCGCCGGCCGCACGACGATGAAGCGGCCGAGCTCGATGCCCTGTTGCTCCAAGGCCGGCGCAAAGGGCTCGTGCGGCGGGGCGATCCAAACGATCCAGGGAGCATCCCCGTCTCGCTTGCGCTGGGATTGCACCAAGGCAGGCAAAAAAAGCTGGATCTCGCCGAGCCCCGGGGCATCGATCAGCACCTCGATGAGCGATGCCATCGGCCAGCCGCCGCCCGGTAAACGTGCATCGAGCGCGCGTCGACCGGTGGACCACACCGGACGAGACGATGATAGGGGCTGACTGGCCGAGGCGTCCTTTATCCTGAAGACGCGTGCATCGGCCAAGAGATCCGCAAGCGATGCTGCCTCAAGCGGCATCCACGTCTTTACCGCGACGAAGCACTCCGACCACGACGCCTTCGATCATCATGGGTTGGTGCTTCAAATCGACCCGGATGGGCTCGAAATCGGCATTTTCAGGCAAAAGCCACACGATCGAGCCTTCCTGGCGATAGCGTTTGACGGTGACTTCGTTTTCCAGCCGGGCAACGACGATTTGCCGGTTGCGCACCTCGGGCGTGCGATGCACGGCGACCAGGTCGCCGTGCAGGATGCCGGCATCCTTCATGCTCATGCCCTGCACTTTCAAGAGATAGTGCGGCTGCGGCTGGAACAATTGGGGATCGATTTGGTAATGCCGTTCGATGTGCTCTTCGGCAAGGATGGGACGTCCCGCGGCCACACGTCCGATGAGGGGCAATCCCAGTTGTTCGCGCAAAATATCCTTGAGCTGAATGCCGCGCGAAGCACCGGGAATCAAATCGATGACGCCCTTGCGTTGCAGGGCGCGCAAGTGTTCCTCGGCGGCATTGGGCGACTTGAAGCCGAGCGTGCGTGCGATCTCTGCGCGGGTGGGCGGCATGCCGTTCTCCGCGATCGAAGCCTGTATGAGCCGCAGAATCTGAGTTTGCCGAGGCGTGAGATCAGTCATGGCATGTACCTGTATATGTAGCCAGTAACTGTTATTATATCCAGCTTGAGAGGACTGGCAAGTGCCTTGCGGGCTCACCGCCATCCGCGGCAGTCACCCCGGCTCCTTCCAGGCGGCGCAGGCCCTGCGGTACCGCCGGCTTCCGTCCTGCCCCACGACACCGGCGAGCGCTGCGGCCTCATCGTCGTGGCGCGGACATCAGCGGTCCCGCCGCTGCGCATTTCCCTCGCGCGCATCGCGGACCGGGCAGCCGCATTCTCCTGCTCGACAATCACGACCACTTCGACGGTCAAGCACTCAGCATCTTCCGTTCCACGATCAGCTGGGACTCAAGTCGCCCGCATTCTTCGATCGCGAAACGTTCGGCGCCGACCAGCTCATCCTCGGTATCGACAAGACGACGATCGCACAAGCACTCGGGCAGGCACCGTTCTCAAGGCGCGCGATCAAATCATCGAGATCGAGACCGGCGCAGTCGAAGACTCGCTCGTGTACGCGACTCGCGCACGCGACCATCGGGAGCAACATTACAGCGAGCGCGCGCGAACGCGTGTAGCTCTTTGTCTTACGCCCGTGTCGGGAGATTTCTTACGATGGGTTAATTTGCGGGTCTAAAGTGGGTAAAATCGTCTCCGAATAACGACATTAACACGCTTTTCAGTTGCAATCGACGCTCGAATTTGGCTTCATGTACGACTGTGTTGCAACGCATTCGAGCCCGGCGTGATGAGGGTTGGACTCGTGTGTGCGAGAACACTTCGGATGTCCGAAACGAATGAATTAACAACCCTAAGGGGACTATCTATGACATTTTCCACGACACTCAAGGCCGCGGTCGCGGCAGCCTGCGTTATTGCCTTTGCAGGTTGCACCGACCTGAAGCCCATCCAAGCTCAGATCGACGATCTCAAGTCGCAAGTTGCGAAACTGCAGAGCGACACCGCGAAGGCGGAGAGCGATGCCCAGGCCGCGATGAGCGCCGCGCAGAGCGCCTCCTCGGCCGCCTCGGGCGCGCAGAGCACTGCGAATCAGGCCCTCTCGACTGCTCAGCAGAATTCGCAGGCGATCGAGCAGATCAACGAGAAGATCGACCGGATGTTCAAGAAGTCGGTCTCGAAGTAATTCGAGAGCGATCGGCTTAGGAACGCCGCGGCATCTCGCGGCGTTTTTTTTTGCGCTCGCTAATAACGAATCAGCGCCGATCCCCACGTGAATCCCCCGCCGAACGCCTCGAGCAGCAAGAGCTGCCCGCGCTGCACGCGCCCGTCGCGAATACCGGTATCGAGCGCGAGCGGCACGGAAGCCGCGGAGGTGTTGCCCTGGTCTGCGATGGTGACGATGACGCGCTCCATCGGCAGCTCCAGCCGCCGCGCAATGGCCTCGATGATGCGCAGATTCGCCTGATGCGGGATCAGCCAGTCGAGCTGCGACTTCTGAATGTCGTTGGCGCTCAAGGTCTCCGTCACGAGCTGCCCGAGCGTATTCACCGCGACCTTGTAGACCTCGTTACCTTTCATCTGCACGCCGATATTGCCCTTGCGCACCAAGTCGAAACCCTTCGACACACCGTCCGGATACATCAGCAAGTCCTTGTACCGCCCGTCCGAATGCAAGCGCGTACTGATGATGCCCGGCTCCGATGATGGCTCTAGGATCACGGCGCCGGCGCCGTCGGCGAACAGCACGCAAGTCCCGCGGTCACTCCAGTCGGTGATGCGCGTGAGTGTCTCCGCGCCGACGACCAGCGCGCATTTTGCATCGCCCAGGCGCACGAACTTGTCGGCGACGCTGAGTGCGTACATGAAGCCCGTGCACGCGGCCTCGAGGCTGAATGCGGGGCAGGCGTTGCGGATGCCGAGACGATCCTGAAGAAGCGTGCCGACGTTGGGAAACACGAGATCGGGCGTGGTCGTTCCCACGCAGATGAGATCGATGTCCTCCGGGCCGACACCGGCCGCCTCCATCGCGCGACGCGACGCGTGTTCCGCGAGGTCGGTCGTGGTCTCGCCGGGCACGACGACGTGACGGCGCTCGATGCCGGTGCGCGAGCGGATCCACTCATCGCTGGTGTCGACCAGACGCGCCAGATCAGCGTTGGTCAGTATCTTCTCCGGCAGATAACTGCCGGTGCCGGCGATGCATGAGAACATTGCGCGATCCCTCTACCCTGGAAGCTTCTACCCCGCAGACGGCGTACCGAGGCGTTCTGCGATTTTCTCCGGCACTCCGTTTCGAGCCTCGATCACCGCAACCTCGATCGCGCGCTGAAAGCCGAACAAATCGGCGCCGCCGTGGCTCTTGATGACAATGCCGTTCAAACCCACCATGGTGGCGCCATTGTATCGCCTCGGATCCAGCCGAGTACGCAAAGCGCGGAGGCTCGAGCGCGCGGCGAGCGCGCCCAGCCTGCGCATGCTGTTTCGGGTGAACTCCTCGCGCAGCGCGTCGGTGATGAGCCGCGCCACGCCCTCCATGGTTTTCAGCGCCACGTTGCCCGTGAACCCGTCGGTCACCACGACGTCCACTTTGCCCGTGAAGATGTCGTGCCCCTCGACGAATCCGACGTAGTTGACGCCGCTCTCGGCGATCAGGGTGTGTGCGGTCTGCACCGTCTCGTTGCCCTTGATCTCCTCCTCGCCGATGTTGAGGAGACCGACGCGCGGACGCTCGTGCGCGCCCTCGAGATCGGCGGCCAGCACGGCGCCCATCACCGCGAACTGGCGCAAGTGCGCCGGTGTGCAGGAGGCGTTAGCGCCGAGATCGAGCATATAGGTGTGGCCCGCGCGCGAGGGGATGAGCGAGACGATGGCCGGCCGCTCGACGCCCGGCAGCATCTTCAGCACGAAGTGCGCCATGGCCATGAGTGCGCCGGTGTTGCCGGCACTCACGCAGGCATGCGCCTGGTGGGCCTTCACCAGATCGAGCGCGCGGCGCATCGAGGAGTCCTTCTTACGCCGCAGCGCCTCGCGCGGGTGATCGGTCATCTCGACCACCTGGGTGCTGAAGATGCAGTCGACGTTGGCGAGCTTCGCCGCGGCGATCTGCCCGTCGAGCTCCGCCCGTCCGCCGATCAAGGTGAACCTCACGTCCGGGAACTCGCGCGCCGCCGCGAGCGCCGCAGGCACGCAGACCGACGGTCCGCAATCGCCGCTCATGACGTCGATGGCAATTTGGAGCGCCGACACGGACATGCGTCTCGATGGTTGGAGCGGCGGATCGGCCGCCGCGGTGGTCAGGAGCTACTCTTCAGTGGCTTCCGCGTCCGCCTTGGTCTGAAGCACCTTCTTGCCGCGGTAGAAGCCGTCGCGCGAGATGCGATG
>Ga0302324_100020640_pt1 | contig 12879 bp, 8 predicted proteins | sample Palsa_T0_1_FD_201949 | JGI IMG/M metagenome (GOLD analysis project Ga0302324, IMG submission 201949) | Peat permafrost microbial communities from Stordalen Mire near Abisko, Sweden - Palsa_T0_1 | ecosystem: Environmental > Terrestrial > Soil > Palsa > Peat permafrost | place: Sweden: Abisko...
TCGGCATTGGTCGGGGCTCTTTTATTAGTTTGTGTTGCCCTCGATGCTGGATTCCCTCGGCATTCGGCCCCGTTCGTCTGGTGCGGCGCAACTACTGGAGCGCTTGTGGATGTCCATTCCCACGTAATTCATGGCAGGTTTCTTTTTTCGATCGCCTTACCACGGTTCAGATTCGCCTCGTTTTCATGCTACCTGCCCCCTCTTGTTTTGCGCGACCCGGCTTCCTGAAGAGCTTCGGCCTTCGCTCTCCGCTGGTTGATAAACCAGACCACCCAGATACAGCATTCATACCATGGCGATGATTGGGATGGCGAGGGCCACGAAGGTCATCGGATCGGGTGTCGGGGCGATAATCGCGGCGGGAATGAGGATGATCGTGTAGGCAAACGGACGGGTCTTGGAGAGGAACGATTTGCGGAATTCGGAATGTGCGCTTCGCACAAGCGAGGGGTAGGGCGCATTGCACCCAATGCGCCGGACGAATAGCGCTATTCGTCCCTACCTCCCGCGACGCAGAGGCTCGAGACTTCCACTTCGGTTTTCGCATGGCAAAGTCTCGGGACGAGCGGGGGGAGAATTCGGTTGGAAAGGAAGCACCACCGCACCCGCTCTCTGCAGTGCCAACCGCAAAACCATTTCCCCGTCACCGCGCTTTTGGCAGCCCCGGCCACTCGGAATTTCACCACATCCGGCGGCATGGTGCGAAACGATGCATTGAAGCTGGGACCCAGCGCCGCTTCACGAATCGATATTCGCCACGCCCTTGCGCCGTTTTTTCTTGCGAAAGAAACGACGATCCTCAAAGTGCTTACATGGCAGAGCGATCTTTCCAAATTCGCGCCACTCCGACCGGAGTCGTGGATGGTGAAGTCGTCGTCGACGGGCGCGGATCCAGAGCCTGAAATCGTGACAAAATTTCCTTTCTTCAATCAGTTCACTACCACCTAATTCTTATGACGACCTCCCGTTATCTCGGCATCTTCCTTCTGACCGTCTCCCTGGCCACGGCGCGAGGAGGCGATGATAAAGCGACTGGCGCGGGTTCACCGGAACCAAGTCAAGCGGAGCTGGAAAAGCTGGTCCCAGAACTTCCCGGACAAATCGTTCAAGCGCTCCCGGAACAGATCGTCCAACCGCTCCCTGGGCAGATCGTCGGATGGCTTCCCGAACAGGTCGTTCAAGCACTCCCCGGACAGATCGTTCAACCGCTCCCCGGACAGATGGTTCGAGCGCTCCCTGAACAGATCGTTCCGGCGCTTCCCGGACAGATGGTTCGATGGCCGCGGCGGCACGTGAAACCGCTCGCAAAAACCGGGACTTTGACGCAGGCCGCAGCGAAGGCTCCTGCGCAGTAACAGCCTGACGGCGTGCAACGGACGGTGGGTGCCTGAGGCGTGCGTTTTTTGGGCCTGGCATCGCGACTGCTTTGGATCTCCGGGCAATGAAACGCTCGACCACTGCTCCAAAGCTCAAGTGGCTGCGTGGGACCAAAGGCGATCGTGTTGGTCTCATCCTGCCTTCCCGGTAATTCCGCATCGCCTGCGGTAGTTGCGCCGTCCCAAAACCGGCACGCTCTCCCAAGCCAGGCAGTTTACCTGGCGGCCGGCACGGGGGCGGCGATGGGCTGGCCTTCGGTGATGTGGACGTTGCGGATCTGCACGCCGTCGGCGGCGGCGAACCACCAGCGGACTTTGGGTGTGGCGAGATAGGGGTGCTGGGCTTTGAGGTCCTTGCCGTCGAGGCGCGCGGCCATTTGGTCGCCGGCATATTCGACGCGCAGCGTGTGCCAGTCGTCAGGCTTCAGATCGACCGGCGTCTCGGTGAGGGTGTCGCTGGGGACTTTGCCTTTCACTTCCGTGGAGTCCTCACAGATTTTAAAGCTTTTGGGCGCGATCACGACGCGCCCGACATGTTTCTGGCCGTCGCATCCCACGAGGAAGGATTTGCCGGCATTGAAGCGGAACTCGCATTCCCAAATAACGTTGGCGGGGCCGGTGGCAAGGTGCAGGACCGGAATATGATTCTCATCCGGAATATTGGTGACCATGAGGACACCATCGGCCGGTTCCCATTTTCCCTTGGCGACCGACCATTCGGACCCGAGCGGTTGCTTCAAATCCGGGGCGCTGATGACTTTGCCGGGTTGATTGAGCAGGGGCCTGGCTTCTTCCGCGAGCAAGGGGAACGCCACGGAGGCGAGCAGGGTGAAAACGAGTGGGAGGGTGGATTTCATGCGCAGGAACAACCCACGGCCACGGAGTTTCTTGGTCCGTCGCGGGGGGAATTGGATGTTGGATGTTGGGTGTTGGATGTTGGATGTTTCCCCCGGCCCCCCCACCTCCCATGAAACTACCCACTTTCCTCTTCGGACTTCTCTTCCTCGTGGCAGGCGCTTTCGCCCAGGACATTATGACCCTGCCCGGCACTCCGCCATTGACCATGGGCGGCGATCTTTCCGCGCAAATGCACCAGGCGGCGCTGCGCGACATGGACAAGCGCATCGCGGATTCGATCGCGGCGCGGGCTCGATATTGGCCGCACGGGGACGTGGCGCCGGGGTTACGCACCGAGTTCGAAAGGATCATTGGCGCCAGTTTGCGCGATGGAGCGAGCCCGATGGAGCGCTTCGGCGAGGACCCGAAACCGTTGGATTTCGCGGCAGACGTCAATCCGGCGCTGGTCGCGGAGACCTCGCGCTATCGCATTTGGCAGGTTCGCTGGCCGGCGGCCGAGAGTATCCACGGCGAGGGGTTGCTGCTCGAGCCGCGCGAAAAGCCGCGCGGCTACGTGATCGCCCTGCCCGACGCCGACCAGACGCCGGAGCAAATCACCGGCCTGGCGCCGGGCGTCCCGGCGGAATCGCAATTTGCGCGGCGCCTTGCGGAGAATGGGTTCGGCGTGATCGTGCCGGTCCTGATCGACCGCAGCGATGCCGGTTCCGGCAACCGGCAGGTGGGGGTGATGACGAACCAGCCGCATCGCGAATGGATCTATCGGCAGGCCTTCATGATGGGGAGACACGTCATTGGTTACGAGGTGGACAAGGTCCTGGCGGCGGCGCGTTGGGCCGGGTCGCACGGAGTGCCGGTCGGCGTGGCGGGTTATGGAGAGGGTGGGCTCATCGCCTTTTATAGTTCCGCGACGGGGGAGCATGGCGGAGAACTTTTCCGATCGACCCTGGTCAGCGGCTATTTCAAGTCCCGGCAGGACACCTGGCAGGAGCCGATCTACCGCAACGCCTGGGGGCTGCTCCGCAAATTCGGGGATGCCGAAATCGCCGGGCTCATCGCGCCGCGTGGTTTGGTGGTGGAATACAGCGCTGAGCCGCCGGTCGAAGAGCCGCCTCCGGTGACCGACGGGATGAAGAAATGCGCTGCCCCGGGCAAACTAACCACGCCGCCGCTCGCCGAGGTGGACCTGGAATTCAAGAGGATCGATCAATTCGTGCTCCCGGACACGCAGCAGCGAAAGCTCGTGGCGGGAGAAGGTGGCAAGCGGATGCCCATGGGCAGCCAGGCGGCGCTGGTTGAGTTTGCCAAAATGCTGGGCGCGCCGGCGGCGATGAATCTCTCCGACGAGATGCCGAAAGATCTGCGAAAGGCGTTCGATCCCGCCGCGCGGCAACTGCGGCAAATGAAGGAACTGGAGGCCGACGTTCAAGCGCTGGTGCGCAAGTCCGCGGCGGTCCGTGACCAGGTCGTGCTCAAAGAGCTGCTGCCGGAATACGGGCAGGAGCAGTGGACGCTGAAATTGCGGTTCGATGCGTTCGCACCCGACAGGACTCTCCCGATTACGCGAACATTCCGGGAGATGTTTTGGCGGGACATCCTCGGCAAAATCGACGACCCGCTGCCGCCGCCGAATCCGCGCACCCGCAAGATTTATGACGAACCAAAATGGACGGGATATGAAGTAGTTGTCGATGTCGGCGGCGAAGGTTTTGCGTGGGGGATCCTCTGCGTGCCGAAGGATCTGAAGCCCGGCGAAAGGCGGCCCGTGGTGGTGTGCCAGCACGGGCGGAATGGTCTGCCGCAGGACGCGATCACGGGCGATCAGCCGGCCTACCGCAATTTTGCGGCGCGCCTTGCGGAGCAGGGTTTCATCACCTTCGCGCCGCACAATCTTTACCGAAAGGAAGCGTCCTACCGGACACTCTCGCGGAAAGGCAACACGATCGGGCTGTCGATGTTCTCGGTCATCGTGCGGCATCACGAGCAGTGGATCAAATGGCTCGGTTCGCTGCCCTTCGTCGATCCGCGGCGCATCGCTTTTTACGGCCTGAGCTACGGGGGCGAATCGGCGGTGCGCATTCCGCCGCTGCTCGATGGGTACTGTCTGTCGATCTGTTCGGGCGATTTCAACGATTGGCCGCGCAAGGTCACCGCGACCGACGACCGGCACAGCTTTATGTTTACCGAGGAGTGGGAGATGCCGTACTTCAACATGGGCAACACGTTCAGCTACGCCGAGCTCACCTATTTGATGTTCCCGCGGCCGTTCATGGTCGAGCGTGGTCACCACGATCAGGTTGCGCCGGACGAATGGGTGGCCGCCGAGTACGCCAGGACGCGCTGGTTTTACGATCAGTTTGGCCTGGGAGATCGCACCGCGATCGAATTCTTCAACGGCGGCCATACGATCAACGGCCAGGGGACGTTCGAGTTTCTGCACCGGCACCTGCACTGGCCCGAAGAGCCGTAGTTTCGCTCGCCAATCGGCAAACACCTAGTATTGTGCGCGCCGACATGCCGCTCGACCTCAAGAGCCTCATCACATCCCGACTCGGAGAAAACTACAAACTGCACGAGTGGCACCTCAATCCCACGCTGGTGCGGGTGCAGCGCATCATCGGCTTTGACCAGGTCTATGCCCGGGCCGAAGGGGCGTACCTGTACGATCTCGACGAGCGCGATTACCTCGATTTCCTCAGTGGCTACAGCGTTTTTAATATCGGGCGCAATCACCCGGCGGTGCGCCGCGCCATCGCCGACGTGCTCGAGATGGACCTGCCCAACATGGTGCAAATGGATTGCTCGCTGCTCAGCGGCCTGCTGGCCGAGGCCCTCCTGAAAAAGCTGCCGCCGCACCTCGACGCGGTTTTCTTCTGCAACTCCGGCGCGGAAGCGGTGGAAGGCGCGATCAAGTTTGCCCGCGCGGCCACGGGACGGCCGGGTTTGCTGGCGCTTCAGGGATCGTTTCACGGGCTGACGCACGGCGCCCTGTCGGTCATGGGCGACGAGCATTTCCGCGAAGGCTTTGGTCCGCTGCTGGAGAATTGCGCACGGGTGAAGATGGGCGACCTCACCGCCCTCGAGCAGCATCTGGCGCGCAAGGACGTGGCGGCCTTCATCATCGAGCCCGTGCAGGGCAAGGGTGTCAATTTTCCGAGCGGCGACTTTTATCGCGAAGCGCAGCGGCTTTGCCGCCAGCACGGCACCTTGCTGATCTGCGACGAAGTCCAGACCGGGCTTGGCCGCACCGGACGCTGGTGGGGTTTCGAGCACTGGGATCTCGAACCCGATCTCGTGACGGTCGCAAAATCGCTGAGCGGCGGCTACGTGCCCTGCGCGGCGGTGGTGGCCCGCCGTGCCATCTACCAAAAGACCTTCAGCCGGCTCGATCGTTGCGTGGTGCACTCGTCCACTTTTGGACGCAACAACCTGGCCATGGCCTGCGGTCTGGCGACCCTCCAGGTGCTGGAAGACGAGCAACTCGTCGAACGCGCCCGGGAAAATGGCGCCAAATTGGTCGCGCGCATCGAGCAGCTCAAGCAGCGCCATTCGCTCATCAAGCAGGTCCGCGGCCTGGGGATGATGGTCGCCATCGAGTTTCATGAGCCGAACGAACTGTCCGCGCGCATGGGCTGGAAGCTCCTGCACCGCGTCGAGCGCGAACTTTTTGCCCAGATGCTGGTGACCGCGCTGTTCCAGCAGCACCGCATCCTCACGCAGCTTGCGGGACACTCGATGGATGTCATCAAGATCCTGCCGCCTCTCGTGATCGGCGAACGCGAGATCGATCGCTTTGTCAGCGCGCTCGATGCGGTCCTGGTCGACTGCCGCAGCTTTCCCGGCCCGATTTGGAATCTCGGGGCGAATTTCATCAAGCACTCGCTGCAGCGTTCGACGGTCGAACTGGCTGGCGCGGGACGGTGAGCTTGGTGGAGAGCGTGTGGTCGGGGCGCGGGGATGGTGGGGTGGGCCGGGGAGGATGGGACGATGCGACAATCAGACAATCGGACAATCGGACAATCAGACAGCCGGGCGGCGCGCGTTATCCCGCGGCGCGGTGCGCGGATGCCACGCTGTTCCTGCCTAAATCGCTGATTTTTGCCTTTGCGCGCGGTGTGGCGTTGACAAGCCTGCGCCCTTTCGCCGAATCGTGTGCGCCTCGTGTCGCTATTTCTCCATTTCGTCTTTTTCCAGGAAGCTGTTCCGTCCGGGGTTCCGTGTTCGCTGCTGACCGCATTGGACCTGCCCGCAATCCCGCGACTGCGGGACGTAGCGAAGCGGGCGGGTGTTGGAAGCCGAGGCTTTGTCCCGCAGGCGCGGGACCCATGGTGCAATGGGGGCAATTGGGTGTTGGAATCCTTCTGTTGTCCCGCGGTAGCGGGATCCCGCGACTGCGGGAGATGTTCGGCGGAGCTGCCTGCCTCGTGAAATTCTGCCTTCGTCTTTTTCTCCTTTGGCTGTGCGCCACGGCGCTGGCGCGGGCCGCTTCCAACTTCGATTTGCACCGCGATACCTTCGCCTTTTCCAACGACACCTATTTCCAATACGGCGTCGACGAACAGGGAAAGTTGCACATCACCCGGCGCGACAAGCCGGCCGAATTCACGCATCGCTGTTTCGTGCTCGCGCGGGCGGTGCTCCAGTTTCACCAGTTTGCGCGCTTCGATCCCCGCCAGCCAAGGCTTTCCCGGGAGGAGTACCGCCGCCGGATCAAGCAAATCTGCCGCGTTCCCGTGTGGAGCAGGGGACCGGCGGAAAAGCTGGTCATCCCCGGGTATGCGGACCTGCACAGTTTTTCCGTGGCCTACGAGGGCCTGCTCAAGGAGAACCTCGGCAATTGGGTGCCGAGCTATCTGCGGCTGGGCAATTGGCGCATGATCATGGGCCATTTTCGCTGGGGCCAGGCGGCGGCGGCGAAATGGCTGGCCGACTCGCTCGATCGGGGCCAGTTGCGGGCCATCTACCTCGCCCGATTCCCACACATGAACCATGTGGTCGTGGTTTATGCCATGCGCCGCGAGCCTGAAGGCAACCTGTCCTTTACCGTCTACGATCCCAATTATCCCAATGAACCAAGCTGGGTCTTCTACCGGGCGAGCGAACGCAGTTTCGAGTTTGAGCCGCGCTGGTATTTTCCCGGTGGGCGCGTCAACGTGATGCGCGTCTTTATCTCGCCGCTGCACTGAGAGGGCGCTATCCGTTGCCGAATATGTTCACCGGTCTGGTCGAAGAAACGGGCGAAATCCTCGCCCTGGAGCGTTCCGGCGATGGCGCGCGCCTGACGCTGCGCGCGCCCGTCGTGACGCGCGATGTTCGACTGGGGGACAGCATCGCGGTCAATGGCTGCTGCCTTACCGCGACCGCGTGCGAGGGTGACACGCTGGCTTTCGATCTGCTGGCCGAAACGCTGGCCCGCACGAATCTCGGGCGACTCGCGCCCGGCGCGTCCGTGAATCTCGAACGCGCCCTCGCCGCGCACGCCCGCCTGGGCGGCCATTTCGTCCAGGGCCATATCGATTCGCCCGCGGAGGTGCTCGCATTCGAGCAGGTCAAGGCGGATCACCGTCTCGAGATCGCGCTGCCTGGCGAATTTGCGCGCTACGTCGCCTTCAAGGGCTCGATTGCCATCGATGGCATCAGCCTCACCGTGGCCGAGCTGCGGGAGAAAAGCTTTGTGGTCTGGATTATTCCCCACACTCTGGAGGTGACCAATCTGCGCGCCACGCAGCCGGGAAATCTCGTCAACCTGGAATTCGATCTCCTGGCGAAATACGTCGAGCGCATCCTCGCCGCCAAGTCACCGCGCCTTTAGACGCCGCTCTTAGAACGACACCCGGACGCCGCCCGACACGCTGTTTTCGTCGTAGCGCGTGCGTGCGAGTTCGCCGTCGTAGTAGAGGTAGGTCGAGGTCCGCTCATTCCAGAGAATGGCAAAGCCGGCGCCGAGGAGCAGGCTGTCGCGGCCGACTCTCGGTCCGCTGGTCCGGAAGTCATCGCTGGCGCCGTCAAACGTCGAATCGATCGAGTAGGTATTGTCGCCGAATTCATGCTGCCAGGCGGCGCGCAATTCCGGCTTGATGACGATACCGCCCAGCTTCCAATCGTAGCTGGCCTTCATCCCGAAAGCCGTCCGCAACGAATCCTGGTTTTGCCCCGGGAAGTTCAAGGGAGCGAGCGAGCCGTTCTCGTTGAAATCCTGGAAGCCGACGTAGGTGTAATGGAAGCTCGCCGTTGGCCCGATGGTGAAGCCGCCGATCTTCCAATCGTAACCGGTGGCCAGGAGCACATTCAGTTCGCCGCCATCGGTGTCGCCACGGGCCGTGCCATCGAGCGCGGAGCGGCGCGTATCGTAGCTGTTGTATCCGCCGCTGGCCGCGGTATCGACATAGAAACCGCCGGTGAAGTAGGTGGAATAGAGGCCCAGCTTGCCGCCGTTCACAAAAACACGGCCATGGTCCGTGAGGTCCGAGGCGGTGCCGGCGTAACCGGCATCGATGCCCACCGCGAAATTGTTCGTCACCTTGTAATCGGCGCCGACCGTAAAGCCGCCCGTGGTGATATCGTAGCCGCGCGCATTGTCATCGCCGGAGACATTCACCCATTCCCCGACACCCGTAATAAAGACGCCCCAGCGATCCTCTGTGGGAGCAACCTCTTTCATCTCCTTGCTCTCCTTGCCGTCGTCGCCGCTCGGTCCCGCGGAACCCACACCGCCGCTGTAGAGCGGTCCGCTGCCCGCGGCCGCAAATCCCGAGGCGCTGAAGCCATGAGAGCCGTAGCGAATGTCATCCATGCGGCGCTGCAAATTCATCGTCTGCACGTTGTCGAGGGCCACACCCATGGTGAAGATCGAGGTCAATTGATCCGGCGAGATCCTGTCGAGATCCCCGGGCAGATTCGCCACAGAGTCATTCTGGAGGACGCTGACCAGGTTGCCTTGCTGACCGTGGATCGAGGCAAAGTCCACGGCCTTCGCCACCGCGACTTGGTTGGGCGTCAGGCCGGAGACGGATGCAAATGGACTCATCTCGAGCAAGACCACATTTTTCCCATACACGACTTTCTCCAGCGGCAGAGCGTCTACCGTGGAGAATTTTCCGACAACTCCGGCGCTCGAGGCGAGTACCGTGAGACGGTTGCCCACGTTCAGGCGTGGCGAATTGCCAACCTGGACAATGCGCAGTTCCCCGCCAAGGGCCGCCGGGCCCTGCACGGCGAGCGCGCTGTACTGGCCGACTTTATTCCCGGCCACCTCGATGGTCAGCGTGCCCAACTTGCTCTGGGAATAAGTTCCCTTCACGTTGAGAATCCCCGGGGCATCTCCAGGGGCCACGTTGCCGCTGTTCACCACGTTTCCGCCGAGGATACCGACACCGGCCAAAGTGCCGCCCGGATTGACGAAGGTCTGCAAGCTTCCAAGGAAGCCATTCACATAGAGCTTTCCACCGTTGACATTGGTGGTTCCGGTAATGGTGGCAACGCCATTGAGGTAGACATTGCCGGGCCCGTTCACATCCAAACTGCCAAACCCGGCGCCGACATTGTACATGCCGCCGTTGAGGTAGATGTTGTGGGCGCCGCCGAGGATCAGGTCGACGGGATTGCCGAACGTAATATCGCTGCCAATGAGGATGTCGCCGCCAACGGCGCTGATGTGGGTGGAGGAAACGAACACCCCTGCATCGAAATTGAAGTTATTGAGCTGAATGCCCCCGAAGCCCACGGTGTTCACAAAGTTGATGACCTGAGGGTTCGCCGAAAGGTTAGCGATGTACCCGCCGCCGTCCAGGTTGACGGAATTTCCGTTGAGCCGGAACGTGGCCGCACTTCCGGTATAAGTGATCGAATCGATGAAGGTGTTGGCCGCGGCGTTGTTGTAGGTGGCCGTGAGCCGCGGCGAACCGGTGAAAGTCAAATCGGCGTCCTGCATGTCGTTGGCAGGCGTCTTCTGACCGGCGGGGGCATTGGTAATCCAGTTCCCAACGGTCTCCCAGTTATTGTCCACCGCCCCGGTCCACGTGTAGTCGTGTGCTTGGGAGGATGCCGGGCTCAAAACCAGAATGGCGAGCAAGGCGCCAACGGAAGTATCAAGGATGCGGGAGCGTTTGGGCGGTTTCATCGTTCAAAGGGAGCGCTGGGGCGAGAGCAAAGGTCCTGCTCGGTGCGGAGTAAAGACTTTTGCGCTGCGCAGCTTGTTCTGGTCCTCCTCTCCCATGCACCCTCTGATGCTGGCAGGAATTTCACGCAGACGAGGTTGTGCATGGGATAAAAGATTTGCTCGATTTTTTCGGAGTATGCGTTCGAGGAGTATTGTGGCAAGCCTTTTAAGAGGGGCTTTGTGAATTTCAGGTGACGAAAGGCGCTGCCCCGTACATCCCACCGTTGATTTCCGGGAACCTCCGCTCTAGCACTAGCGACCCTGTTGTCGCCCTTCCATGGATCTCCCCCAGCCAATTCGAGCTTCCGCCACAAAGCCCCCCGAGCAGAGCGCGGCGGCGGAAGTCCCCTTCCCGGTGCATTTTGGCGCCGTCCTTGCGTGGTTGGGTGTCTGTGTCAGTTTCCTGCTCCTCCAGGCGGAGACGGGACTGCGCTCTTATTTCTGTCCCGTGCAAAGCGGATGCGAAACCGTCCTGAAGAGCCCATTTGCGTCCGTCCGGGGCATCCCACTTCCTTTGCTGGGCGCGGCGTTTTACGTGCTGCTCCTGGGAGGCTGGCTGGTGGTGAGCGCCATTTCTTCCCTACGCGCGCGGCTCCGGGTGCTGGATGGGATTCTCTGGCTGCTGCTGGCCGGTTTCACCTTCTCGGCAGGCCTCATGTACGTGCAGTTTGCCGTTCTCCACGCGTTTTGTCACCTCTGCACGGCATCGGCGCTGACGGTCGCCGCCTCCCTGGCCACGGTGGTGCCGGCACGCCGGGCGGTGGCCTCCGGCGCCGCGGGGGCGTCCCCGAAAAGCGCCCTGGCGATGGCGCTCTTGGCGGCATTTCCGTTGCTGATTTTCCTGGCCGGCCATCTCGCGGAGCCGCCGAAATCGCCCGCGAGCATCCGGTTGCTCGATTTCTCCGCCGCGCACCGCCTCGGGCCGGCGGACGCCCGGGTGCAAATGGTGGTCTACTCGGACTTTCAATGCGGCTTCTGCCGGGAACTGGCGCCCGTGCTGCGCCGGCTGCAGGCCGAGTTTCCCCAGGACGTGGCGATTGTCTTCCGGCATTTCCCCCTCCCGGCGCACCCCCGGTCGCTGCCGGCGGCGATTGCCGCGGAATGCGCCGGCGAACAGGGCAAATTCTGGGAATACCACGACAAGCTGTTTGTCGAGGGCGGGGATTTGGAGGAGCTTCGGTTGATCGCCCTGGCCGTTTCGCTGGGGCTGGATGAGGCACGCTTCACGACTTGCCTGCGCTCGCCGCGCCCACGCCAGGAAGTCGACGCCAGCCTGCGTGAGGCCGCGGCGCTCGAACTGCCGGGCGCGCCAGCGGTTTTCCTCAACGGCCGGCGCCTGGAGGGCGCACTGACCTACGAACGGCTCCTCCCGAAAATCCAGGAATTGCGGCGCGACCAGCCCTCCCGCGAGCCGCCGCGCTAGCTAGAGCGTGTCATGCATTTGTTGTGGGTAGGGACGCTTGGCCCCAAGCGTCCGTCCGCGTCTCTGTCGCGAAAGGACCGCCGTGCACTCCCGGCGCATTGAGGCCAATGCGCCCTACCTGGGTGGCCTGCGCGCTAGAGGGACGGCGCGCCGCGCCGTCCTCGGTATCGTAGCGCATACCGATTGGCCGGCGGTGCTATTGGAAATGGCGCGAGAGGACGCCGGCCCATTCGACAGGCTCAGGGCAGGCTCAGCGGCGTCCCTACCCACGACAAGTGCATGGCCCGCTCCAGGGAAAAAATGTGTGTTTCACGCGTCGATTTGGGTCGCGGGCGCGGCGCGTTTTGTGGTACACTCCTGCTTCATTCGCCCGGGTCCATCTCGCATCCCGGAAAACGGGTCGGGCCGGGCGAATCAAGACCCAACCAGCGACCACCAATGATCACCATTGACCCTTCGCAAATCGGCCAAGTCAGCATTGCCAACCCCGCCCCGGCGCTGGCCTCGGAATCGCCCCGCGGCCACGGGATCGGCTCGAACGGAGACCGCACGGCTCCGGCGGAAATCCCAAAATTCGCGTCGCCGCGACAGATTGGAGACGGACCATGGGCATGGGCGACCAAGGACGCATTGCGCCACATCAACGAAACGTTCGCCGACAGCGGCTTGCTGGTCAGTGCCCGGAGCGTGTATCTGGCCCTCTGCGAGGTCGCCAGCGACAAACAAGCCGAGACTTTCCAGATCTCGGTCGCCGCCATCTGCGCGCGATCGGGAGTGGGCGATCGGTGGGCCCGCAAACTCCTCCACCATCTCCGGCAAGCGGGAGTGGTGGCGATCCGCGAGAACAAAGCCGCCGGCGGCCTGAACCTACCGAGCACCTACACCTTGCTGGCCCGCCCGGCACTGAGTGCCGCGCGTCCGGCAGTCAGTGCCGCGCGTCCGGTAGTCGCTTCCGGCATTTCGCCCGCAGCCACTGCCGACGTTAGAAGAATGGAAGAAAAGGAAGAAAGAAGAAGTACCCCCTCTCCCCCAAGCCGGCGCGTTCGCGCCTGGGAGGGAGGGGTTAA
>Ga0302324_100020641_pt1 | contig 12879 bp, 8 predicted proteins | sample Palsa_T0_1_FD_201949 | JGI IMG/M metagenome (GOLD analysis project Ga0302324, IMG submission 201949) | Peat permafrost microbial communities from Stordalen Mire near Abisko, Sweden - Palsa_T0_1 | ecosystem: Environmental > Terrestrial > Soil > Palsa > Peat permafrost | place: Sweden: Abisko...
CTGGATGGATTCGACGTGATGATTGTCGAAATTATGAGGGCCAGAATTGGCGCGGCACACAACTGTCGACACCCGGCTGCCCAATCGAACAAGACTCCCGCACGAAATCGCACTACATCGGTTCGGGGTCATTGATGGGGGCAAATCAGTGGCACTTCTGCTTCAGAGAAACTCTCTTGGCCGGAGGTTAAGATTCTCGCATCGGCGCGAGCGTCGAGGTGTAAATCAGCGGCGCGACCGTCGAACAGCTCGCTGTTCTTGGATGACCAGTTTTGACAACTCAGCCACGTTCATGGCCTCGCGCAAGCGTTTCCCGGCTACGCCGAGGTATGGGATGGCGAACGACTAGAAGCGATCGGGGCTCCGTTCATCCACCGGTTCCGACCGGCGGGCCAGCAGTGGGATGATGAACAAGATGGCCAACAGAGTAGTAACCATGCCACCGACGACGACCCGCGCCAGCGGCTGCTGAGTTTGTGCGCCGATCCCGGTAGCAACGGCTGCCGGTAGCAGCCCAAGACCAGCGGCAAAGCACGCCATTACGACCGGGCGCATCTCGTCGAGGCAACCCATGGTGAGTCCGGCCAGTGGGCCATCTTCCTCCTGGGCGCGACGGATTCCTGAGAGAAAGACGACCGCACCCAGAGTTGCGACCCCGGTGAGCGAAGTGAATCCGACCGCCGCCGAGATACTGAAGGAGGTGTGGGTAAAGAACAGAGTGAACACACCACCGACCGCCGCAAAAGGCAGCGTGCCCACAATAATGAAAGCGTCGGTCCAGGTCCGGAATTGAATGTAAAGCAGGATGAGGATGATGAGCACGCTGACCGGAATGATGATCGCGAGGCGTTTTTGCTCCTTGCGAAGACTGTCGAACTCGCCAGCCCAAGTGTAGTTGTACCCGGTGGGCAGCTTCACCTTCTCGGTCAACTGCCGCTGCAGATCCTGGATCGCGCTGGAGAGGTCTCGCCCTCTCACGCTGAACTTGATCGGGATGTAGCGCCGGCCGCCTTCATGATAGATCGTGAACGCACCATTTCTCAGGTCTACATCAGCCACAGCGCTGAGAGGTACCTGATTGCCATCGGGAGTGGAGATCAGAATCTTGCCGATGGCATCCGGCGTGTCGCGGAATTCAGGCGAATACCGAACAGCGAAGTCGAAGCGCCGATCACCATCGATGATCTGCGTAATCGGTGCGCCGCCGACCGCTGCCTGAACGATGTTGTTCACATCCTGAGGCTGTAGACCGAAGCGGGCGGCCTTGGTTCTGTCAATGGAAACGAGGAGACTGGGCTGACCGGTAACGTTGAAGACCCCTACATCGGTTATTCCTGGGACCCTACCCATAATCGCTTGAATCTGATCGGCGATGCGAGTCAGCTCGTCGAAATCCTTCCCGAACAGCTTTAACGAATTCTCGCCTTTGACGCCGGACATTGCCTCTTCGACGTTGTCCTGAATGGTTTGCGAAAAATTGAAGTCGATGCCGGGATAGCGGGTGAAGTCCTTCTGAATGGCGCCGATCAGTTCATCTTTGCTTTTGTGGAATTGAGGACGCCACTCTCCAGCGGGTTTGAGATCGGCGAGAAACTCGGCGTTGTTGAAGGTGCTGACGTCGGTGCCGTCGTCAGGGCGGCCCATCTGCGAGACCACCTGCGTGATCTCCGGATAGCTGCGCAGGATTGCGCGAATGCCGTTGGCGATGTCCGCCGACTGCTGGAAGGAGATGTCCTGCTGCATCGTGGCGCGGATCCAGAGATTGCCTTCTTCGAGCGGCGGCATAAATTCGCCGCCGACGAACTTGAAAAGCACAAAGGCGGTGACGAGGGCGCCGATGCCGATGGCCCAGGTGACCTTGCTAAAGCGCAGGGAATTCTTCAGCAAGCGCTCATAGTGCTTCCTGAGGAATGCGCTCAGGCGGGTTTCCCCCGCCTCCTCCCGTGTGCGTTTGGATACCGCGAACGAGCCGAGAACAGGCGCAAAAATGAGCGCAAAGATCAGTGCGCCGGTGAGCGCGAATCCATAAGTGACTGACATCGGCGCGAAGATCTTGCCCGGAACTCCCTGCATGGTAAACAGCGGAATGAAGGCGACGAGGATGATAAGCGTGGCGAAAAGGACTGGTTTGGCCGCCTCGCTAACGCCGGCGACGATAAGGTCGTCCACGTCCTCGATCTCGACGTGCCGGGAGATCTTTCGATGCACGCTCTCGAGCACCACGATCGATGACTCAACGAGAATGCCGAAGTCGATGGCGCCGATGGAAATCAGATTCGCCGAATGATTCGTCAGCACCATCATCGCGAAGGCGAACAGGACGGCGAAGGGAATGGTGATGGCCGCGATGAAGGTGATGCGTAGATCGCCGAGCATAGTCAACAGCACGAGCGTGACCAGAATCAATCCGAAGATAATGACGTGCCGGACCGTGGTTGTGGTGGTCTTGATCAGCCTGGTGCGGTCGTAAATAGTCTTGATCTGCATGCCCGGCGGCAACAGGTTACCAGCGTTAAGGTCGTGAATCTTCTGGCGCAGCCCGGCCAGCGCAGGCAGAGAGGTTCCCCCCTTCTGGAGCAGCACGATGCCTTCAACAACATCAGGATTTTCATTTCTGCCGACGATGCCCAGACGCGGCTGATGACCTTCTTTCAGGGTGGCCACATCGCCGAGCAGGACCGGCGTTCCATTGCGCTCGGCAACCACGATATTTCTCATATCGTCGAGCGAATGAAGAAGTCCGATGCCGCGGACATTTACGCTTTGAGCGCCGAGCGAGAGATAGTTTCCGCCAGCGTTAGCGTTGCTGTTCTGGACCGCGTTGACGACCTGGGTCATGGTGACGCCCAGCGCCAACAGCTTGTGCGGATCGACCTCCGCCTGATATTGGCGCGTAGTTCCGCCAAAAATCGCGACGTCGAGAATACCCGGTACTTGCTTCATCTCGCGAACCAGCAGCCAGTCCTGGGTAGCTTTCAGTTCATTCAGTGAATAGCCAGGACCGGAAAGCTCGTAACGGTAAATCTCGCCGACGGGAGACTCCGGGGAAAGCTGCGGCTGGAGGTTGTTGGTAAGGTTAATTCCCTGGAGACGGTTCAGCGCTTCCTGGCGATCGGTAAAGTAGTCGCTGTCGAAGGTGAAGTACATCTTCACGTCGCTCAGCCCGAAGATGCTGATGGAGCGAATCTGGTCGAGCTTGGGCGTGCCGTTGAGCCCGGTCTCGAGGGGGATGGTCACCTGTTGCTCCATCTCTTCAGCAGACCACGACGGGTTCTGGGTGATGAACTCGACCATCGGCGGGGATGGATCGGGATATGCCTCGATGTCCAGCTGGAAGAAGGCGAATGCGCCTACCGCCAGGGACGCGAGGAACAGGATCAATACGACGTTCCGGTAGCGCAGGAGTGCGCGGATGAGCCCGTTCATGACTAGTCCTCCGACTCGCGCAGCAACTCGGCGCCGGTGGACACAACTTTGTCTCCGTCCTCAAGTCCGTGGATGATTTCGTCGGTGGTGTCATGAACCGCGCCAAGGGTGACATCCCGGCGAACATACTTCCCCGGTGAGTTCTCAACGAATACGAACGCAGCCTTACCGTTCTGAATCACCGCGGTGGACGGAACGACGATGGCGCTACCCTTCTGATTCGTGACCGCAATCGTGGCGTACATCTGTGGCTTGAGCCGGTGGCCCGGATTCGGCAGCACGACCCGCACCTTCAAGGTCAAAGTCGTGGGATCGACGGCGTCCGAGATGTTGTCGATGATCCCATGAAACACCTGCCCCGGATAGCCGGTCACCGAGACTTCGACGGGCTGACCGACCTTGACCGAGGCGAGATCACGCGGGTAAAGATCGCCGACCACCCAGATCGGATTGATGTCCGCAATGGTGGCAATGGCGGTGGCATTATCGAGGGAGCGTTGCATTTCGCCGGTGGCCGTTCCCACCTCAAGAACGACTCCAGCTATGGGGGAGCGGATCGGAATGACATCCGAGGTCGAATCTTCAGAGAAGCCGAGCATCACGAGCGCTTGCCGTGCGCGATTGAGCTCGGCGTGGTCGGCGTCATCCAGCGCTTTGAGATCGTCGTAATCGCGTTGGGCCATGACTTCGTGCTGCAAGAGCTCTTTGCCGCGCTGCAACTGAAGATCGGCGCGGGCGGCTTCAATCCTGGCCTTCTCGAAGTCCGACCGGGCCTGAGCCGCATCGCTGCTCTGCAGCATTCCGAGCTGCTGGCCTTTGGTGACCTCCTGGCCCGGCAACACCTTCAGCGCCACGACGCGTCCGCTGATCGGCGGGAATATGTGCACTACAGAGGTTGGATTGGCCAGGAGGTGCGCGGCAAGGGAGAGCTGATTGGAGACAGCCTGAGGATGAACGGTTATAGTCTCAACCACACTCTTCACCGGAGCTGATTGCGCGGGCAGCGGCTCCTCGTGTTTGCACGCAGTCAGAAAAAGCAGCGGGGAAGCAACAGCTACGGCAAGTGTGCGCCATTTCATGGCAGTATCTCCGTGGCGGCAACGAAGCTGAGTTGATGAATGCTGAGCCAGACCTGTTGATTGGCGGTCAAAGCGTCGAGATTGATCTGGCGGTAGTCGCGCAGCGCGTCGAGGTAGTCGAGCAGGGTTGCGCCTCCATGGCGATAGCTGTATTCAAGATTGTCGCGCACGCGTTGGGACTCGGCGACGTAGTGACTGTTATACCGCGTGGCCATGTCGATCGCCGCTTGGTACGCGGCCCATGCTTGATCGACATCGTTGAACACCTGGTTGCGCGCGGCGGTCTCCGCAAAGCGGCTCGCCTGGGCTTCATACCGGGTGCGCTCCTTCTCGCCCTGATTGCGATCAAAGACACGCAGCGGGATGGATATCTGAAAACCCGCACTGTTGTACGTTCCAGTACGTTCGTATTCTGCGCCGATCGTGGGGTCGGTGGTCCCTTCCCCATCGGCCAGGTGAATGCCGGCGTCGGCCACGCGCACCGACTGCACAGCCGCCTGGTAGTCGGGACGCGCGGCGAGCGCGGACTGCTCGATCTGCTCCAGGGTCTGGGTTAGAACTGGAGGGTCGAGGGTCCCGGTGATGTCAAAGCCGTTGGTCGGCTTTGCCATACCCAGCATCAACTGAAGCTGGTCGCTGGCCTGGATCAGGTCCAGCCTTGCGGCGTCGTTGTCGGCTTCGAATTCCGCCAGCTGCAAATCGATGCGATCAAAGTCGGTGGCGCTGATGTCTCCGGCGTTCAATCGTGCTTTGCTCAGGTCCACTGTCCTACTGTAGCTGTCCAGGTTATCTCTGGCGATCTTGAGCGCGGCCTTGGCGGTCAGCATATTCGTGAAGGCTTGCTTCACCTGCAGAATGGTCTGGCGCTCCGTATCGTTATATTGGCTTTGAGTAACGTCAGTGGTGGCGTGGGCCACGTCCAGACGCCAGCGCCGCTTCTGCCCCCGCTCGAAGAGCCGCGAGACGTTCGCGGTATAAGTGTAAGGGCTGGCAGGATTACTGGCCGGCAACGAAACCTCGGCGCCGGAGAGCGTGAAGTTGGGATTCTGCCGAAGGCCAGCTGTAACCTCGTTGGCTTTGGTGGCCGTAACATGCTGCCGCCCCGAGAGCAAAACGGGATTGTTGGCGCGAGCCAAGGCGATGGCCTGCTCCAGCGTTAAAGGCGGCGCCGGCTGAGCGGGGAGAGCAATGCTGCGGAACACCAGCGCTAGCAGGAAAAGCAAACCTCTGAATCGAGTACCAGTCATAGCACCGCTTTCAAAGCGGCGGTTGAAAAGGCGGTTGAAAAGCTGGGACATCGCTGGGAATTCGAGCAGGAGGAGTCCGTGCGATCCATGTCAACCATCCACAACAGTGTACCGCCCGGAAGACTCAATCATCGCGCAGGTTTTTCATCTGCGCACGCGCGTCCTGCACCATGCCCGTGAACCTCCGAGCAAGTTCATGGATCCAGGTCTGCTCGCGGAATTGGAACGCTTCTACCGGGAGCAGCTCCGCCCCAATCCCCAGGGCCGAGGCGCCCGCCTTCCACGCCACAATCACATCCGCTGGCGTCAGCCCACCAGGAATCATGACCACATCGCGCTTAAGCGCAAACTCCGCGATCTCTGGAACCAGGCCGGGGCCGCTCAGGAAGCATGCTCAGACATCGAGTCAGCGCTTCGCTGATTCCACGTCCAGCACGGTCCCGCACCCACCACGAAATCCAGATATTTGGCTGCCAATTGGGCGACGACCTCAATCGCGCGGGGACCGTCATGGTGATCCGCAATCGGAATACCGGCGTCGTTTATCGTTCCCGCCGCGAACACCTGCTTATCGTTTCGTGAGTGCCACCCAGTTTCACATCGTCAAGTGAGTCCGCGGCTGGCGTAGTTGAGGTTCCAGCCGGGGGTATCCTGGTTGATGGTTAACGTCTGCTGACCTGCCGGCAGCGTGACAGCGGCCGTCACGTTGGGCCAGGTTTGCCAGGCGCCGGTTGCGGGAACATTGACCGAGCCGCTCAGATTGGTTCCCCATGAGTTGGGAATATGGAATGCTCCCTGATTTTCAAGGACGAGGAGGGCAACATCTGGATGGGAGACTGGTATTTCATCGGGGGCTTTGTCACCGAACTCCGTGATCAGCACATTGCACGCACCCGCAACCCGGAGTTGTATCTCACCGCCAGGACGGGGGCCTTTTCCTACAAGATTCCTCTCGCTCCAGGCACCTACGAATTGCGGCTTCATTTCGCCGAGACTACGTATAGTCCAGCTAGCTCGCTCGGTGGCGGAGAGAACAGCCGGGTTTTTGATGTTCAGCTCACTGGACGCCCGCTCTTGACGCAAGTCGACATCGTCTCCGATTCCGGGGCGAATACCGCCGACGTACGTGTATTTCGGGATATCAGTCCGGAGAAGGACGGCTATCTTCACCTCGACTTTGGCGGCGCCCCGGGGCCTGCCGATCCTCAATGCGATTGAGATCGTGCCCGGCCTGCCGCATCGCCTGCGCCCCATTCGCATGGTCGCCCAGAACAGCTTCTGCGTGGATAAGGCGGGCAAGTTGTGGATGCCGGATACCTACTACAGCAGCGGGCAGCTTGCGGCCGATAAGGTCGTGATTGGCGGTACCGCCGATCCCGGCCTCTATGCCGGAGAGCGGTACGGCAACTTCAACTATGCTCTTCCCGTGGATGAGGGAAATTATGAGGTCACTCTATAATCTATATTTCTCCGAGAAGTACTGGGGAACGGATATCTCGAAGAAAGGGGGCGCGGGCAGCCGCGTCTTCGATGTGCTTTGCAACGGCGCCGCATTGACCGGCAGGCTGGATATTGTGAAAGAGGCAGGCCCTGCGCGCGCGTTCATCAAGACCTATCATGACTTGCGACCCAATGCCCAGGGCAAACTGATTCTATCTTTCGTCCCGGACGTCAATTATGCGAGCGTGGATGCGGTCGAGGTAGAAGAGGAGGCTCCTTAAGCGAGCAGCCGCGGCTGTGCTCCTCGGCGATCGAGGCAGAGACGCCGAGACATCACCTGACAGGAGTGAGATCCCTCGAGTATCTTCAGTTATCGTGCTCTCTCCTTCATATTCCCGCATTCTCGCCATGAGCCTTCTTCTCGCCGCGGCCGCTAGCGTTGCTCAGCGATCTTCCAATCCCGATCTCGGGCCGAATGTGCTGATCTTCGACCCTGCTCAACCTGTGCCGCAGATGCAGACGGCCATCGATCGGGTCTACGCCGACGAGCGGCACAGCGAGTTCGGGCCCGACCGTTATGCATTGCTATTCTTGCCCGGCCAATATCACCTGGATGTGCCGGTCGGCTACTACACGGAAGTGCGGGGACTGGGAGCGACACCGGATGCAGTTCACATTACCGGCAATGTACACGCCGATGCGACCCTGGCAAAGAACAACGCTACTTGCGTCTTCTGGCGTGGCATAGAGAACTTCGCGGTCACGCCCACCGATCCAGGACAGCCGGAGAACACGCCCGGCACCATGCGATGGGCCGTCTCCCAAGCCGCGCCTATGCGGCGCATGCATATCGAAGGCAATCTCGTGCTTCACCAGAACCATGGCTGGGCTTCGGGCGGCTGGATGGCCGATACGCTGGTGGACGGCACTGTAGATTCAGGCACCCAACAGCAGTGGATTGCACGCAACAGTGACTGGGCCGAATGGACGGGTTCGAACTGGAACATGGTTTTCGTAGGAGTGCCGCACGCGCCTGCGGGCACCTGGCCGAAGCCGGCCTATACGGAGATCGCAACCGCGCCTGTGGTCCGAGAGAAGCCTTTTCTTAAGGTAAATGCCGCAGGTGAATGGAGTGTGCGAGTTCCCGGAGTGAGCAACGACTCTACCGGCATAACCTGGCATACTGATGTCGCCATCTCCGGCCGCGCCATTCCGTCTGGCCGCGACATTCCGCTGGAGCAGTTCTATATCGCCCGCCCCGGCCACGACACGGCCGCCAGCATCAACGCACAGCTGGACCGAGGCAAGCAGTTACTGTTGACGCCTGGCATCTACGATCTGACGGAGCCTATCCAGGTGATGAAGCCGGATACTGTTGTGCTCGGCCTTGGCTTCGCCACGCTGCACCCGATCAACGGCACCGCAGCCATGGTGACCGCCGATGCCGATGGCCTTACCATCGCCGGGCTACTCTTCGATGCGGGCCCCCGGATATCTCCACTGCTCCTGCAGATCGGTGCGCCGGGCAATCCTCATCACCGTCATCGTGCAGACCCAATTCTTCTGGCCGATGTGTTCTTCCGTGAGGGTGGCTCGGGGGAGGGCAGAACAGTCGGGAACCTCGAAGTGAATGGCAGTGACACCATCATCGATCACGCCTGGATCTGGCGCGCGGATCATGGCGCTCATGTCGGCTGGACAGACAATCTCAGTCAGAACGGCCTCATCGTCAACGGCGATGAGGTGATCGCCTACGGGCTATTCGTTGAGCACCACCAACAATTCCAGGTGCTTTGGAACGGAGAGCGCGGCCGCACTTACCTGTACCAGTCCGAGATTCCATACGATCCGCCTAACCAGGCCGCATATACAAGTGCGCCCGGTACGGATGGATGGGCCTCCTACAAAGTGGCCAGTACCGTCCGCCAGCATGAGGCCTGGGGGCTAGGCATCTACAGCGTCTTCACCTATCCGGAGATTTTTCTCAGCCGCGCTATCGAGGCGCCCCCGGCCCAGAATGTGCGGTTCCACGACATGATCACGACCTGCCTGAACAATTACGGTGGAATTCGCAACGTGATCGACAATGCGGGTGGCGCCGCGACTTGTCATCCAAAACACTGGCCCCAGCTCACAGATTTTCCATAGTCCAGATCCGATACATTGGAAGGACACCATTTGGGCCATATCGCAGCAGGACTGCACCTGACTTCTTTGCCGTGGCGGAGATTGTGGGGATTACCGCAATTGAGCCAACCGCAGCCAGCCATGGAGCGGCGCCGACCAGCGATCCTCGCTCGCCTGCGAGGTGATGCTCAGCCGGCGGGAGGCAATAGCCTGTTGGGTAGTCACTTCCGCCCCCCTGCCAGCATTAGGCTGGGCCGCAGCTTCGCATCAGGGGTTGGTAAACGGATTGGTGAACGACCAATCGCGCAGGGAGATCACCGAGGTTGCGGTGCCCGCGCCGCCGGTGAAGCCAAAATAGCCGGCGTTGCCTCCGATTGTGTCAGGTATGTTGATGGTCACGGAGTTGGTTGCGCTCGGCTGAGAGGTAAGCGTGGTATCGGTCAGTGTCCAGGTGAGGGTGGTTCCGTTGTAGGTGACGGTTGCGTGGATGTTATCGCCGCTTCCTAGCACTACGCCGGAGGAAGTCAGGTCGATCGCCGGAAGTGTGGGCGTTGCGCCATTGGTGTAAACGCCGGTGGAGTCAGTTCCTTGGCCCACTGGAGTGTTGATGTCGAACTTGATCGCCACGCTGGTTGGTATGGTTGCGTATCCGAGCCCCGAGCCCTTGCTTCCAAGCACCTTCGGAGCTGCGTTCTGAATGGTGAAGGTAAATCCGTCTCCCAAGGTGGAGCTCATTCCCGGGGCGATGTTGAAGTCGAAACTGGTGGTGAACGAGTCCACATTTATGGGGGTGGAATAAAACAGGGACGAAGCCTCGTTGGTCAGGCCGTTGGACAACTCCTCCGTCGTGCCTACCAATCCGAGGCTGCCCAAAGAGTTGACCCCGGAATAATCGAAGCCCAACCGGAAGTTTGGTTCAGCAGGCTGCCCGGAGAGGAAAGTCCAGTAGGTGAGCTTCTGGCTTGCAGTGTTTGCGCCCCCGGTGCCGCCGGTAAAGCCGACATACGCCGTGTTTCCGCCAACATGGTACGGGATGTCCAGGGTAAAGGCATGAGACCAGGTCGCCAGCGTAAGGGTATCGGTGATGGTCATAACCAGCTGCCTTCCGTCATAGGTGATTTGGATGTTCATGAAATCCCCGCTGCGCAGATTGATGCCGGTGTTGTTCAGGTCGATGGCGGGTATATCCAAGAGGACCGTGGAGCCATTGATGTACACTCCGGTGGCGTCGTTGCCCAGTCCAACTTTGTTGTTGATACTGAAGTAGATCGCCACGCTGTTGCGCATGCCTGCGTAACCGAGGCCCTGATCGTTGGCACCGAGCGCGGTCGGCCCATCTCCCTGGATGGTAAAGGTAAAGCCATCGCCACTCGGGTTGGATAACTGGAAGGTGAAATCCGTGGTAAAGGACTGAATGTTGACAGGCGTGGTGAAGAATGCACTACCGGCTTCGTTATAACCGCCATTGGTCAGCTGAAGCCGAAAGTCATCCAGAGAGGTGTTGCCGTTGAACTGCATTAGGTCTGAGGACTGAGCATTCGTAAAGCCCTCCTGGAAGCTGATCGTATATGACGGAGTAATTGTATAGGTGGCACTTACCAACGAGCTGGGCTGCAGGGATGGCGCGACCGCAATGGCTTGGATCGTCTCCGAGACCGGTATGCTGATCGGCTGGCTATAAACATGCGAGGACGTGGTAGGAGTCGTTCCATCGAAGGTATAGTAAAGGACCGCGCCGCTGGAGCTATCGGTTATGGTTAGAACCTGGGTTCCGCTATAGCTGCCGGCGGTCAGCGAGAAGACCGGATTCGCTGTGCTTGTCACAGCCGTGAAGGTGGCCGATGCCGGCGCGCTCTGTAAATAGCCGGTGGCACTGGCTATGGCGGTAATGGTTTCGGTCGAGGCGATAGTGAATGGTCCCGCGTAGAGCGTGGACGAGACCGTCGGGGTGGTGCCGTTGTTGGTATAGAAAATCTGCGCGCTGAGGGTAGTGTCGGTGATTGTCACCGTCTCAGAGCCGCTGAAGACTGATTCCGGAGCGCTGATCACTGGAGCAGCGGCCACAGGGGTGGCGGCGAGCAATCCGTACACCCTAAGCGCTTTGACTGCTCCGACATAGACCTTGCCGTTGGCGATGGTCGGCACGGTCAGTTCGGTTGACGATCCGGCACTGTCGCGCGAGGAATCGTTGGCGCTCGAATAGAGCATGTCGCCGAGATTTGTCGCATCGTAAGCCGTAAGCGCGGCTGTCCCGCCCAACGGGTTGCTGATCGCCCAGACGATGCCATTCTCAGTGCCCTGTGCGGAAACCGAGGGGGTTGGTCCGGAGTAGGCGTATTGAAATGTACTTTGAGTGGTCGGGGTGGTCGAAAGCACGCCGTCGGCAAATGAGTACGCGGCCAGACTGCTGGTGGCGCCGGGTAATACCCCACCGTAATAAATATTGTTGTTCCAGTAAGCTTCCGATCCCCAAACTCCCGCACCCCAATCGTTCGCCCCCGTTTCCGGGGTCTGCACCTCCTGCACAACCTTATCGCCACTCGCATTGAATCCGCCCAGGCCGGCGGGACTGTATTCGGTCACGGAGTTGTTGCTGCCGTCGGTATTGTTGTCGCGATCGAGGATGTAAAGCGTACCCGATTTCCCTACTTGGAGGAGAGGGTTGAGTATCTTGCCCGAGGCAAGCGTCTGCGTGGGCAGCAGAACCGGACCGCCCGAACCGAGATCGCCGTCGTGGGAATCGAGCGGGCCATGATTGTAGGGAGTGAACTCGTCTTCTACGGTCATTACCCCGCCGGTGAGATCAAGATCCAGCACCGTCATCCCGTAGCTCCCTACGGAAGGGGAGTAGGCGCCGTTGCCGGTGGCGATGAACATCCTCCCATAGGGCTTTGATGGGTTATATACTTCGGCCGCCAGTCCGGCACCGCCCATCCAGATGCCGCCTCCGGCGCCATTCGGGGTGGTGCAGAAAATATCGAGCTGGTTCAATGTCGCGGCGCTGTAGGAAAAAATCCATCCATGGAAAGGCCCCACATCGTTGTGAGCACCGAATGCCACGTAGATCACGCCATTTAACTCCAGCAGGCTGGCACGCTGGAGTTCATAGAGAGGGTCAAAGCTCAGGACCCCGCCGGAGCTTCCGCTTCCTGTCCCTGAAACCGAGCCTTGAATCTGGACCGGGCCGCCAAACTTTTCCGCGCCGGTGGTGATATCGAGCGCATGCAGGCGAAAGATCTGGGCCGAGGTGGCCGCGACGATTTCCGAGCTGGCCACATACATGGTGTTTGAGGAAAGATCGATGACCGGCGTACCGAGAACCCCGGTATACGCGCTGTAAGTTCCCGCAGGAGTTGAATTGGTAAGTAACGATACCTGCCACAGTGGATTGGCATTCGCTCCGCCGGTAGTGTCCGCATCGAAGGCGTAGACCGAATCTCCTGCATAAATCCCGCTAGTATCGGCCATGTTGGGATTGCCCGTAGAGGTTGCCACATACACCACGTTGTGGGTGCCATTCCCGGGGATTGCCACTTGCGGGACGTAGAGTGGCTGGGCAA
>Ga0302324_100020643_pt1 | contig 12878 bp, 17 predicted proteins | sample Palsa_T0_1_FD_201949 | JGI IMG/M metagenome (GOLD analysis project Ga0302324, IMG submission 201949) | Peat permafrost microbial communities from Stordalen Mire near Abisko, Sweden - Palsa_T0_1 | ecosystem: Environmental > Terrestrial > Soil > Palsa > Peat permafrost | place: Sweden: Abisko...
GTTAGCGAATTGCCGCGAGCGGCACGTCGTGGTGCTGCGCGAGTTCCTCCCACTCCTGCGCCGAGCGCGCGGCAAACGCCGCACCAATTGCCTCTGCGTCGAGGCGATCGATCCCGAGCATGTCACGTAGGTGCTGCGCGAAGTGCGGTTCCAGCGCCGCGACCGCTACCCACCCATCACGCGCCGCATAGATATTGTAGACCGGCAATCCGCCGCCGAGCACACCGCCGTTTTGCGTGAGGCCGTGCCGATACGGCTCGGCAAAGTCGCGCGCGACGTCGGTAATCGCTACCGTAGCGAAACCGGCAAGCCCGGTTCGTTCTCGCTGCAACAGCAATGCGAGCCCCACGCTCACGACCCGCTCCGCGGCGGCCATGTCACCGACCAGAACGCGCGGCAGCGCCGGAGGCACGATCATTCCCGCGCGAGCTTGATAGGTTAAATCATGCCCGGGACGATCGTCGTCCGGCGGTGCTTCTCCGATCAGCGCGACGCTGCACAAGCGCGGATAGCGCCGATGAAGCGTCTCCCAATCGAGTTCGACGTTGGCAAGTGATTGGGGGCGCATCGCCGTGAGGAGCAAATCGGCTTCGCGCAAGCGCTCCGCCACGAGCGCCTTGGCTTCGGGAGCATGCAAGTCAAACTGCACGATCTCCATCCCGGCAACAATCTGCTCGTACCAGGCCGGAACCGCATCGGCCAGGGGATCGCCGCGGAGCGGTTCGATCTTGACGACGCTCGCGCCAAGTGCGCGAAGCCTCGATGCGGCAAGCGGCCCGGGAAGATTCGCGGCGATTGCAACGACCGCAACGTTCTCAAGCAGCAATTACGCGCGACGCACCGTGCGGGCGAGATAGTAGGCCATGGGTAACGCATAAAATACCGCGGTCCCAAGCAAATCTTGCGTGAACTGACCGCTCCAGGGCAGGCCGGTCTTCATCGAAACGATCGATGCCATCACTGCTGTCACGATCACGCCCCATACGATCCCGCTGACGAGCCAGTTCCGCAGCTGGCCGATGGCGCTCACGATATATGCGTACAGCAGCGCCCACACGATCGAAATGGTTGCGTGCACCAGCAGGCCGATCCACCAGGGACTCCCGGGTCCGGCAGCGGCGCCCGCCATGCCGGTCCACAGTTTGATCGGTGAGATGTGATGCGAGATCGACAGGAACGTATCGACAATGATGCCGCCGATAATGCCGGCGATCACTGCGGGAACGAGCAGCGAGGTGGATCGAGACTGAACGCTCATTGCAATACCTCCGCGATGCGGTGCAGTAAGTAGGTCAATCGCAAAGAGCGTGAGAACCTGCGAACCTCGTGTCGAAACGCCGTTCTCGGCGCCGCCCCTCCGGCGGGTGGCCTGCGCTCCTTCTCCTGTTTGTCATCGCCTGCGCAGCCGGTTGGTACCTGCTCCGGCCGATTCCGCATCGCGCGCCCTCACCGTCGCAAACGCCGATCGCGCAAGCGAGCGCGACCGAGAGCGAATCGACGACGACGCCTGCGGCCGTCACGGAAACGCCCTCGCCGACTTTGGGTGCGAGCGCATCGCCGACTCCGAATCCCGCTGCGCCGAAGCTCGCGCTGATCGTCGACGATTGCGGGCAGTGGGTCGACATCGAACGCGGCTATATTGCGCTGCCGGTACCATTGACGCTCTCCGTGTTGCCGCACGTACACGCCGGCGCGCAGATCGCGCAAGAAGCACATGACGCTGGGAAAGGCGTGATGCTGCACCTCCCGATGGAGACGCTCTCGGGCGTGTATCCGGGACCAGGCGAAGTGAAGACGTCGATGACCGACGCCGAGATCGCCGCGCAGGTTCAAGACGATCTGGCGCAAGTTCCGCTTGCGCAAGGCGTCAACAACCACGAAGGCAGTAAAGCCAGCGCGGATCCGCGAGTGATGCGCGATGTGATGCAGGTGCTCTCGCAGCACGGTGGTCTATTTTTTATCGACTCACGCACGAACGCCGCTTCGGTCGGCGCGCAAGAAGCGAGCGCGGCCGGTATTCCGAATGCATCGCGCGACGTGTTTCTCGATAATCGCGAGAACGTCGCTTACACCGAAGGGCAACTGCGCCAAGCTGCGGCAATTGCGCTGCGCACCGGCAGCGCGATCGCCATCGGCCACCCGCGCGCGACGACGCTCGAAGCGGTGCGCGCGATGATTCCCCAGCTGCAAGCGCAGGGGATTACGTTTGTTTTAGTGAGCTCACTAACCCACTGAATGCCTTATTTCGTTCAGGTTTAGGAAACGAGCCCTGAGGTTTGCAAACAGCAAATAAGGGGCGAGTTGACGACAACCTGGACGAAATTAGGCTTTCAGGCCGAGCCAGCGTTCGGCCCAGCGGCCTAACGCGTCGAGCGATTCTTGCAATTCGGCGCCCGAACAGGTCAATTCGTAGATGACCTTGACCGGCGAGCCCGGCTCGACGCGGCGGACGATCAAGTCTTCATGCTCGAGCTCACGCAGACGCTCGGTCAAAAGCCGATCCGAAATTCCCGGAACGGCGGCCAGCAGTTCGTTGAAGCGCCGCGGTCCACCGAGTAGCACGCGCACGATCGCGCCGGTCCAGCGCCGGCCAATCAACTCCACCGCGCGATGAAAGCGCGGGCAGAGGGCGGTAGGTGCGCTCTCCTCCGGCGTTCGTTGCGGTGTCGCGTGCGTTGACATGGTCGTTTCCTCGTGCTATCGTTTCTACTAACCTACCATAAGTATGTTACTAAGACAATATAAGAACGGAGGACCTCTTCGACTATGGATGCAGCTTTGCTCTTCGTTCGCCTCGTGGTGGGGTTAGCCATGGCGGCCCACGGTGTCCAAAAGCTCTTCGGCTGGCTCGGCGGCTACGGGCTGGCCGGCACCGGCGGCTTCTTCGAAGGGCTCGGCTTTCGGCCAGGGCGAGTTTTTGCGTTCTTCGCCGGGCTGGGCGAGACCGGCGGCGGGGTCCTGATGGTACTCGGCCTCGGCGGCGCGCTTGGGCCGGCGGTCATCGTGATGGTGATGCTGGTCGCGATCTTCACCGTGCACATCAGCAAGGGGTTCTTTATCACCAACGGTGGCTGGGAACTCAACGCGGCGTACATCGCGTCGGCGGTCGCCCTTGCCTACGTTGGGTACGGCGCATACTCGCTCGATAGCGTTCTCGGTTTTAGCCTACTCTCGACGACGCAATCGGCGACGATTTTGATGATTGCCGCCATTGTGCTCACGGGACTCAACCTGCTCGTGCGTCGACCGGCTCCACAACAGTCGAACTAGTGCGCGGCTAACCACGTAGCGAGCGTTTCGACCAGCCGCTGGTCAAGTGCCTCGGGCGTTGCGAGGTCCACTTCCGCGGCGGCATCGGCACGCGAGATTTGGGCGAAGATATGGGAATCGCCGGAAAGTTCGACATCGCTGAAGGTTCCCGGATGTGCGGCCTTCGCCGCGGCGATGAACGGCCGCAGATCCTCGCCGGTAACATTCGGATCGTTCGATCCGTGGACCAGGAGCATCGGCTGGCGCACCTGGCGTACTTCGGCAACCGGATCGATTCCGTTGAAGCTCATGATGTACGCCGATTTCTCCAGCGCACGAAGCTGCGCAGCATCTGCACTCGGAATGTGGTTACGAGCGATCTGGCGCTCGACCATCGCGGTGTAATTCATCGGCAGCGGCGCAAGCATGATGATGCCGCGCAACGGCGCACCCGCAAGTGCGATCCCCAAGACCAGCTCTCCACCTTCACTGTGGCCGAGGAAATAGACGTGACTCGCGTCGACCAGCGATGCACTTCGGACGAACGTCACGGCTGCGACGCCATCTGCAACGGCATCGGCGCGGACGACCTTCATCGTCGGTACCGTGCTGTGGCTCGCGAGCGCCCAGCGTTTGTCGTAGCGCAGTACGGCGTAGCCTCGCGCGTTGAGCGCATCGGCCAATTCCGCAAAGATGGGATTCGGCCCGATCGTTTCATTGCGGTCGTTAACGCCGCTCCCTTGCAGCAGGATCACGCACGGAAATGGGCCCGCGCCGTCGGGATACGAGAGCGTTCCCGCGAGAACACTCCCGTCTTTCGACGTGAACGTCACGTCGCTCGAACGGAAACGCGACGGCGTCGCGGAAGCAGCGGGCGCGACCGACGGCGCGGCTGTCGATGACGTCTGCGAGATGAGCCGCATCTGCGCTCCGCCTGCTCCGTCGAAGCCTTCCAGAACCAGCGATGTTGGATCGTACCACAGCGTTTGCGTGACGCCTTGTGCGCTCAGCGTCATCGCCACGGCGCTCGCCGGCACGCCGGTCGGAGGGGGGCCGTGCGCAGCTGCGATCGTTAGCGGAATCACCTGCGGATTTGATGTCGTTATCAACGCGACGTTGGTGCTGCCCGCAGCCAGCGCCGCCGGGAGCAGGACGAACGCCTCAACCAAACCGTCGTTGACAAACCTGCGCGAGGCGGGCGCGATGTCGAAGTGCATCTGCCCTGCGCCGGTGAAGTCGACGCCGCTTGCCGTGGCCACGGCATGAAGCTTGGCGGACCCAACGGCGAGGTCCATCGATTTGAACCGTACGGCATCGTCATAGACGGACACCGTTAAGATCGATCGGCCGCCGATTGCGGCCGTTTCCGTTATCGTCGTCCCGCCGGCGACGTGATTGACCACGATCTGCGAGGTCCCTAGCGACTTCCCCGCCACGGAGATCGCGTACGCGTAGGTTCCTGCGGGCGGCCCGATCGCGGCCGCGAGTATCATCGAAGCAAGCATCCCCTGACCTTATCCTGCAACCGCATCACGGTCAATGGTCGTTTTGCGCTACGCTATGAATTATAAAACCGTCGCCTTTTATGGGGCCGGCATGCTCGGCTCGGGATTCGTCAAGTCGCTCTGCCGTCAAGGCTACGATGTCCGCGTCTGGAACCGCACGTTCGACAAAGCCAAAGCCCTCGAGGCAGTGGGTGCTCGCGCGTTTGCCGATGCGGCCGAAGCCGCGCGCGGCGCCGAGATCGTGCATCTTTGCTTGCGCGACGAGAGCGCGGTCGACGCCACGCTGACCGCGGCGCTACCCGGCATTGCGAAGAGCGCACCAATCGTCGATCACACAACGGTCGACATCGCGAGCGTTGCCCCGCGTGCCGAACGTCTGCGCGATGCGGGCTACGCGTTCTTGCACGCACCGGTCTTCATGGGTCCGCCGCAAGCCGAAGCAGCCCAGGGCGTAATGCTCGCATCGGGTCCGCAAAGCGTATTCGATATGGTGCAAGAGCACTTGGCGACCATGACCGGCAAGGTGAAATATCTCGGCGAGCGCGTCGATCTTGCCGCGATTTATAAGTTGATGGGCAACGCGATGATTCTCGCGGTCGTCGGCGGACTCGCCGACGTCTACACGATCGCACAAGCGCAGGGTCTCTCGCTCGTGCAAGCCTACGAGTTGTTCTCGTTTTATAGCGTCGAAGGCCAGATCACGGGACGCGGCAGACGCATGGCCGACGGAGAGTACTCTCCGCTGTGGACGCTCGAGATGGCGGATAAAGACGCGCGCTTGATGCAAGCCGCGGCGAAAGGTGCACCGCTTCCGGTGGTCGACGCGGTCGAAGCCGCGATGCACGAGCGCATCGCTCGCAAGCTCGGCGATCGCGATCTTGGTGTGCTGGCAGCGCGTTAATGCGGTGTCGGCGCGACGACCGGGAGCGGCGTACGCCGCGGCAACGGTGAACCAGTCCAGACTGGACGCGGCGTCGGCGACGGCACCGGGGTGAAGATCGTCTGCGGCGGTGCCGATGGTAACGCCGCGTCGAACGGCGTCGGGCTGGAGAGCGGCACGTAGCTCGTTTGCACGTCAAGCCGGCGCTGCGCATAGCTGACGCGTGCGCCCAGCGCGCGCAGGACGTCGGCAATCGGTACGTAGACGTCATCCAGCGCGCTCGGCTCGCGAGGGATCAGCCGAACGCGAGCTTCGCGTCCGGCGCGAGCGATCACCAGCGTATCGCCCTCGTACCACAGCGCAAAGGCAAGACGTGTCGCAAACGGGCGAAGCGGCGCGTACACGTGCCCACCGCGGAGATAGGCCCGGTGGTACGCCGCCACCGGATGGCCGTCAAACGCAACGGTTACGGCAGCCGCCGGTGGGAATAACATCACGGCGTAGCGATATACCGCATCCGATGGTCCGACTCATCTCCTGCCTGCGCGAGGCGAGCCTGCGATTTTCCAAGGATGGCTGCGCCTTCTTGGCGCAAGCCGTTGCGTTCAACGCAATCTTCGCGCTCTTTCCGCTGGTCGTCCTGATTCTCGGTCTGGCATCGTATATTTTTCCGTTTGCCCAGGAGCGCGTCCTCAACTTTTTGGGAACCTTTAGTCCGACACTCCATCAGTTCGTCGCGGCGAATCTGGGCACGTACATCTATGGCAGCGGCATCTCCGGCATCATCGCGCTGGTCTTCCTCGTATGGTCCAGCAAGAATCTCTTCATGGGCCTGGCGTTTGCGCTGGATCGCGCGCTCGGCGTTCCTGAAGTTCGCCCATTCGTAAACAACCTGGTGCTCTCGATGATCATGCTGCCGGTCATGGCGTTGATCTTGATGATCGCGATGGCGCTGCCGATCGTCATCGCAATCATCTTGGTTCTCGCGCAAGTGCCGGATCGTCAGTACCTCTCGCACTTCGGTGCCTACGCAATCTCGCTGGCTCTGGTGTTCGTCGTGACGATGGTGCTGTATCGTTTCTTGCCCAACCGGCGCATCTCGTGGTCGTTCTCGCTGCCCGGCGCGATTCTCGTCGCGCTCTTGTGGCCCATCGTGCAGTACGCGTTTACGCAATATACGCTGCACGTGAACTTCACGAAGATCTACGGCGCCCTTTCGGTTCCGCTGGCGTTGCTGCTGTGGTTTTACGTGATCGGGTCGGTCTTCTTCTTCGGCGCGGAATTCTCGGCGGCGTGGCACGCCGATGACCCGCGGGAACTCGCGGACGCCAACGCCGCATGACCGTCGTCTTCGTCCACGGCGCCGGCTGCACGGGCGAGATCTTCGCCGAGCAAACCGCCGCATTTGACGGTTCGATCGCGCTCACGCTTCCCGGTCATACGACACCCGGCGAACCGGCGAGCATCGAGGCATTCGCTGACGCGGTCAGCGCCGAACTTTCCGCTCGCGCGCTGAGCGACGTGGTTTTATGTGGACATTCCATGGGTGGCGCGATCGCGCTGGAACTTGCGCTGCGTCACGAAGCCCGCGTGCGTGCGATTGTCATGCTTTCTTCGGGCGCGCGGCTACGCGTGTCGCCCGCGATGCTCGAGGCGATCGAGCGCGACTTCGATCGGGCGGCGCGCGAACTTCCACGTCATTTCTTCGCCGAACCGTCACCGGCGCAACTCGATGCGTCGACCCGCATGATGTTCGCGGTCGGCCAAGCGCAAACGCTGCGCGATTTCCGAGCGTGCGATGTCTTCGACCGGATCGGCAGACTCGGAGAGGTGACCCTCCCGGTCCTCGCGGTCACCGGGGAGCTTGATGTGCTTACCCCACCAAAGTTTGCCGAGGCACTGGCCGACCGGATACCAGGCGCTACGGCGCGAATAGTGCCGGGAGCCGGGCATCTCGCGATGGCGGAACGCCCTGGTGATGTGAACGACGTGCTTCGCACGTTCGTTAACCATCTAGTATCGACGAACTAGCAAAGGAAGTGCCGTTGCGCCGTCACCTCGCTGTTTTTGTGTTGTTTGCAAGCGCGCTGCTGCTTGCGGCTGGCCCCCCGCCTCGCGTTACGCCGACGCCATCGCCGACGCCCGCCGTTTCGGCGACCCCCGGCGCGAACCAGCCCACGATCGTGGTCTACCCGTTTGAGGCGCCTTCCGATCTCGATCCCCGCTACGGCGGCGCGGTGGCCCAGATCTACTCGCAGGTCATCCAGCAAACCGGCGGCGTGACCGTGCTCGCGGTTCCGACAGGCATCAAGCGCGTCGACTACCAGAAGTACGCCCACGTCCTTCACGCAGACTATTACATTAGCGGCTATATCCAGCCAATCGGCGAGGGAGCGGCGATCGTTGCGCAGGTCGTCGACGTCTCGAACGATATCAGCGTCTACTCGACCACGACGCAAGTCACCGGCGTTCAAGACGTCGCATCGACGGCACTGAACGCGCGCACGGTGATTCTCGACGTGGCCGGCGTCAGTCGCCCCGGCTTGAATAACGGCCCGGCGACATCACCGACACCCCAATCCACATCCGGCGCGTCGGTGCCGATCAGCAACGTGCTCACCGACCTCTTCAAAGGCAAGCCAAAGAACAAACCCACGCCGGCACCCAGCGCCACACCCGCCAAACCCAGCCGCGGCATGCTTGTCGTACACCTCGGCGGCAACGCGCAGCCGGCGGTGCTCGGCATTGCAACCGACGAACTCTTTCGCGCGATAAACGCGCACTTCACGACGGTCATGTCGAGCGTACCCGCGGGCGATCTCACCAAGAGCGCGGATTCGGTCTGCGGGCGTAGTCGCAACAACGCGATCGCTTCGGGTGTGTTGAACGCCACCCACGTCGGCGGGTTCCACGCGCACGACAGCTACACGTTTACGCTAAACGTCTATGCGTGCTTCGGCGCGGTGCTCTATACCGATACGGAGACCGACAACGACTACGCGCACGCGATCAAAGCCGCGGTCGAGAAGTACGCAACGGACCACCCGGAAAATACCTAGAGGGACTCGCCGTCAAGCAGACCTTGGGGGAGATCGTCGACGACGATCTCCTTTTTGTTGACGTCGATGCTGCGGATGAACGCGCGCACCATCGGCAAGAGGCGACCACCGACGACGAGCATGTCACTTGCCGGATAGTGTTCGATCCGCTCGACTCTGCCGTGCATCGTCCCATCGCTGCCGACAATTGCACAACCAACCAGATCGACGTCGAGATACTCGCCCGGTTCGACGTCGAGCTCCTCGCGCGGCGCAAAGAAGGTCGCCCCGATGAATCGCTCGGCGCTTGTCGCATCGGTCGCCCCTGCAACCATGATCAGCAGGCGCCCTTTGTGCTCGCGCACACGCTCGATCGTGACGGTTTCACTTCGCCCATCGTCGTCCTGAGCTTGTCGAAGGACGTAGCGCAGCTTTGCGCCAGGCAAAAAGACGGCGCGACCCGCACTGGTCGGGTCGCACTTGAGTTCACCGCGAAGACCGAAGAGGCCGGCAATGCGGCCGATCGGCAAATCACTCTTCGGTGTCGTCGCCCTTACCTTCGTCAGCTGCCGCCGCTTCTTCGGCATCGAGAATGTCGACCGAGACGCGCCCTTCGGCCGTCGCGCGCACGATCGTGCGAAGCGCCTGCGCAACGCGCCCGCTGCGTCCGATCACTTTTCCTAAGTCTTCCGGATCGACAACCAGTTCGATAACCGGCTTGCCTTCCTCATCGGTAAAGAGTTCAACGCTCGACGCTTCCGGCTTTGCGACGAGTTTTTTGGCGAGCAACTCGAGCAGCGCGGTCGCGCGGCGCAGCGATGCCCACGGATCGGCCGGTTGACGGTCGCGACGCTCGCGCCGCTGATATCCGCCGCTTTCGCCGCCCTCACGGCGACGCGGTGCTCGCTCGGTACGCGGCGGACGAGCATCTTCGGGCTCCACGTCATCGATGATCGTTTCATTTGAAGCGATCTTGCGGGCGGGAAGCGACGACTTGCGCTCGGCTTCGTCGGCGCCTTCGCCGAAGAGGCCGAACTCGTCATCGAAGGCCGACATTACTCTTTCCCTTTACGCGGAGCGCGCTTCGTGGTCGGAATCGGACCGCGCTCCATGATACCCTTTTCGGCAAACAAACGGCGAACGGTCTCGGTCGGCTGTGCACCTTTGGCCAGCCACTCCTTTGCCTTCTCCGCATTCACTTCGAGCGTCTTGGGCTCAGTGCGCGGATTGTAGTGTCCGAGAATTTCGATGAAGCGGCCGTCGCGCGGCGAGCGCGAATCCGCGACCACGAATCGGTAGGTCGGTTGTTTCTTTGCGCCCATCCGGCGCAGTCTGATCTTCACCATGGTGTCGTGTACGTGTCTTTCTGCATGTGGGGGTTAGCGAAGCATCCCCATCGGGAGCTTCGGGCGTTTGCCGCCCTTGGCTCCGCCGAGTTGCTTCATCATCTTTTGTGCGCCTTCGAAGTTCTTGATCAGCTTGTTGACATCGCTGACCTGGGTGCCTGATCCGAAGGCGATCCGCTTGCGGCGCGATCCGTTGAGAATCGCCGGGTTGCGCCGCTCCGCGCGCGTCATCGAGCAAATGATCGCTTCAATGCGGTTCAAATCTTTTTCCGGGATATCGAAGTCCTTCGGCATGGCTCGCGAAAGGCCCGGAATCATCTTCATGATGTCCGTCATCGAGCCGAGCTTCTTCATCTGCCGCATCTGCTCGAGGAAGTCATCCAGCGTAAAGCCGCTCTTGCGCAGCTTTTCTTCGAGCGCCTTGGCCTGCGTCTCCGAATACAGGCTCTGCGTCTTCTCGATCAGCGTGAGTACATCGCCCATGCCGAGAATACGCGAGGCCAAGCGGTCAGGATAGAACGTCTCGAGTGCTGAGAGCTTCTCGCCGACGCCAACGAACTTGATCGGCGCACCAGTTTCGCTAAAGATCGATAGCGCCGCGCCGCCGCGCGTGTCGCCGTCCATCTTCGTGAGGATGACGCCGGTGATGCCGAGGCGATCGTTGAAGCCTTTGGCAACATTGGTCGCCTCTTGGCCCGTCATGGCGTCGGCGACGAAGAGAATCTCTTTCGGCGAAACGGCGGCCTTGATGCGTTCGAGCTCACCCATGAGCGCATCGTCGATTTGCAACCGGCCCGCGGTATCGATGATGACGGTTGAGAGTCCCAAACGCCGCGCTTCGTTCACGCCGTCGCGCGCGATCTTCACCGGGTCACCCGTACCCGCTTCGTAGACCGGAAGATCGACTTGTTTGCCGAGCGTCTGCAACTGCGCGATGGCGGCCGGTCGATAGACGTCGGCGGCGACGAGCAGCGTACGGCGGCCCTGCTCCTTTAAACGTAATGCGAGCTTGGCGGCCTGCGTCGTCTTACCGGAACCCTGCAGACCGACAAGCATGATGACCGACGGCGGGGCATCGCTGAACGTTAAACGCGTTGGAGCCTGGCCTGAGCCGTGTCGAAGGCCGCCGCCAAGCAGTTCAACCAGCTCATCGTGAACGATCTTGACGATCGTCTGCGCGGGTGAAAGCGACTCGAGCACGTTTTGCCCGATGGCCTGTTCTTTGACGCGCGCCACGAATTGCTTGGCCGCGGCCAAAGAGACGTCGGCCTCCAGCAACGCAATGCGCACTTCGCGCATCGCGTCATTGACGTCGCTTTCGCTGAGCTTACCGCGTCCGGTCAGGCGCGAGAAGATCGCGCCGAGCCGATCGCTGAGTTGGTCGAGCATGAAGTGTGCTTACGTTGCTCCCGCAGTAGCCTGATCGATGCGCGCGACGGCGTCGCCGACGGTCTTGATCTTTTCGGCTTCTTCGTCGGGAATGTCGATGTTGAACTCCGTCTCGAACGCCATCACGAGCTCGACCTGATCGAGCGAGTCGGCGCCAAGGTCATCGGTGATGGATGCTTCGGTCGTGACTTCGGATTCGTCGACGCCGAGCTGCTCGACGATGATCTTCTTGACTTTGTCGAACGTGGACATTACAGCTCCTTATTTCTCTTGGTGTCTGTGACAGTGTATCCCCATACCGGGGAGGTTTACATGACCATGCCGCCGTCGACCACGATGGTCTGACCGGTGACATACGCAGCGGCATCCGAACAGAGGAAGGCGACAACGCCGGCAACATCATGTGGCGTCCCGACTCTCCCCAGCGCGGACTGGTCGATCTGGGCCTTCAGGGCCGCCTTGGCAGCGTCGGGTAACTTTTGGGTCATAGCGGTCTCGATAAATCCCGGCGCGACGGCGTTGACTCTTATGTTCCTCGAACCCAACTCCTTTGCGGCGGACTTCCCAAGCGCCAGCAGCCCGGCTTTGGTAGCCGCGTATGCGGCCTGGCCGGCATTTCCGGTAAGCCCCACAATGCTTGAAACGAGCACGATCGCGCCGGCCCGCTGCTTCATCATCGGCTTCGCGACCGAGCCACAAAGGTAAAACGCCGATTTCAGATTGACGGCCAGCAGCTGATCGATGGTCTCGGGTTTCAAGCGCATGAGCAATCCGTCGATCGACTGACCCGCGTTGGCGATCGCAAAATCGATCCGCCCGAAGCGCTCGAGGGTCCGCGAGACGCTGGCTTCGACGGCGGCCGCGTCGGCGACATCGGCGATCAGGACTTCGGCCGTCGCCCCCGGGCGCACGGCGGCGCATTCGCCCGCGGTTTCATCCAGCGCCACCCGGTCGCGGCCAATCAGCGCGACGTCCGCGCCGTGGCGGCAGAGCTCCACCGCAATCGCGCGACCGATACCCCGGCTCGCGCCGGTAATGAGCGCGACCTTGTTGTCGAAGCTAGGCATTGATCTTGTCGCCTTGACCTTGTCGAAGGGTCTGTATGCCGGCGTAGTCACTGACGACAGCAACTTCCGGGGCGTTCGGCATGCGCTTCATCAACGGACCAAGGACCGGGCCCGCGCCGCATTCGATCACGAGATCGAGCCCGTAGCTTACGAGCCTCTCCGCGGTTTCGTGCCAGCGTACTTCGTTGGTCACCGAGAGCACGAGGTTCTTCTTGATCGTCGCGACGTCCCGATACGCCTGCGCGTCGACGTTCGAGATCACGTCGAATCGCGGCATCGTGAACGGTGCGGCTTCGACGACATGCGCAAAGTGTTCGAGTGCTGGTTCCATCAGCGGCGAGTGCCATGCGCCCGAAACGTTGAGCGGGACGACTCGCTTCGCGCCCGCGGCGAGCATCGCATCG
>Ga0302324_100020644_pt1 | contig 12878 bp, 13 predicted proteins | sample Palsa_T0_1_FD_201949 | JGI IMG/M metagenome (GOLD analysis project Ga0302324, IMG submission 201949) | Peat permafrost microbial communities from Stordalen Mire near Abisko, Sweden - Palsa_T0_1 | ecosystem: Environmental > Terrestrial > Soil > Palsa > Peat permafrost | place: Sweden: Abisko...
TGGGAATGACCACGCCGACGCTCGGCAGACCGAAATAGATGATCAGCACAATAACCAGCGGCGGCAGCGCTCTCAAAATATCGACGAGCTGGATCAGCAGGACGTTGACGGGGCGCAGCCCGAAGGCGCGCAGCACGGCCAGCGCGAGCCCCGCCGCAAGCCCGGTCACGACCACAGCGACGCCAATCGCGATCGTCGTCACCAAGCCTTCCAGGATCTGTGGCGCGTATTTCAGCGCGACCTCGGTGTCGAGGAACGTCGCGGCGAAACGCTGGAAGCCGGACATCGCCGCGTCCTCAGTAGTTGACGTCGCGAAGAAAGCGGCGCGTGCGATCTTCGCTCGGCGCGCCGAACAGCGACTCGGGCGAGCCCTGCTCAACAACTATTCCGCCGTCGAGGAACAGCACCTTGTCCGTAGAACGAGTGAGCTTTTCGCGTCAACGCGGCGGCGACTCGAACATCGATTTGGCGGACGCGACAAACCCAAAACATTGGCGCACATTGTAGAGCGTAGCCGCGACACAATAATCGGGCGATGTCGTTGCGCAGCAGTCCTCCAGCAGGATGCAATCATAGCCGAGGAAGTTAGCGTCCTGGAGCGTACAAAGCACGCACTGGTCGAGATTGACGCCGACAAAGAGCAGCGTCGTCACGCCGAGATTGCGCAAGATGCTGTCGAGCGGCGTATCCCAAAAACCGGACATTCGGTATTTCGCGACATGAATGTCGGCGGAATCGGGGATCAGTTCCTCAACGATCGCGGCCGACCAGCTTGCCTGTTCGAGCACATGTGCGCCGGACTTCGGCAGCGGGTCGCCAATGCCAATCCCCTCACCGGTCGGTTTATAGACATGCAGCAAAGAGGGGCTGAGGTTCAACCGGTCGGGGCGGTTGCCCCAGTTCACCCAGAGGACGGCCGCGCCCTGCTCTCTCAGCGCCGGCAACACCTTCGACAATACAGGAATCAGGGCGCGCGCAGGCGTCACATCGACGCCGATATGCGCCAGCCAGCCGTCGGGATGGCAGAAATCGTTTTGCATATCGATCACGAGGATCGCCGCGCGTGCGAGGTCGAGCGTGACGGCCTGCGGCGTCGCCTCGATCCGCAACGGGCGCGGCTCGGACGAGCGCCGGATCAGGTCGACCTCAGTTTTGGAGACGCGCCACTGGTTGAGACGGCTCGGACCGAGCGGTGTCATCTTCGTCTCCCCGCTTCTTTTCGCGCTCATGGATCAGGCGGCCAACACGCGCAGATCCTCCTCGTCGAGCTCCACGGGTTCGCCGCTGCGAATGAGCTCGGCGAAACCCTCGTTGGGCATCATCACGGTCAAACAGTAAAGCTTGCCGGCGCCGGTGTTTCGGATCACGTGCTCGTTGCCTGGTTTGACCAGCAGCGCGTCGCCGGCCTTGATTGGCGTTTCGGCTGAGCCGCATCGCGCCACGCCCTCGCCGTGCAGAACGTAGAAAAACTCGTCGGCGTCGTTGTGGGTGTTGGGCGGCGTCGCCCCGCCCGGCGTGAAAATCTCTACAACGAACACATTGCGAACGCCGTCCTTCTCGGGGTCGAATAGCACCGCGAAATAATTGGTGTCGTTCGGCGAAATACGAAACGCCTTCGCCTTTGCCGCGGTTTCCTTGCTGAAAGGGCTCATCTGCGGGTTCTCCTGTTTGGGTCCAGTCTATCACGCCGCCGCTCGCGCGGGTACTCGCAGTCGAGACCGCACTTCAGATCGAATCAACGACAGCGACCGTCTCACGGCATCGCTTTCGAGACCCGGAATTTGCGCCATCACGTCGAGCCGAGTGACGCCTGTCTCGTCGACATAGGCGTTCAGCAGAGCCGCAACATCGTTGGGATCGCCGACGAGGAAGTCGAGTTGGCGTCGGCGCTCCGCGGGCGTTGGCGCAGTCGGAGGCAGGCGCCCCTCGGCGACGGCTTGGGCGTGATAGCCCTTGTTTCCCAGGGCCTGGAAATAGATCTCGGTGGCGACGGCGCTTTCGGCCTCCGCCTCGGCGCGGGTCTCGGCCACGAACACCAGACGTGCGCCTCTGACCTCGCTTGCGCCGCCCTCGGCGCGATAGCGCCGGATGTAATGCGCTTGTTGGCTTGCTGGCTCGGCCTGGCCGACGACCAGGTTCAGGCCGCGTCTGGCGGTGAACGCAAGCGTCGGTTCGTCTCGCGCCGCTACCCAAATTTTGTTGAGAAGTTCAGGACAGGGGGCAAGCGAGAAAATTGCGCCATTCTCGCCGTGGCCGAATTCGAGATAATCGAGGATCGCCGTCAACAGTTCGCGATAGCGGGCGGCCTTTTCTTCCCGACTTTCCTTGGAACCCGGCAAAGTCGTCCCCATCCCCAGGCCAAACTCGATCCGACCCGGGGCAAGCAGATTCAGCATTGCCATTTCTTCGGCCGCGCGCCGCGCCGAAACGGAGGCAAGAATTTTCACACCGGTTCCGACGGCGATACGATGGGTCGCGGCGGCCAAAAAGCCGAGAAACACCTCGCTCGCCGGGACGCGCCCGTGAAAGGCGCCGGGAGCCCCTGGCGGTATGTGATGCTCGCCGATCCAGACCGAGGCGAAGTCTTCCGCTTCGGCGTGCCGGATGTCCTCGATCGCGGTCGCAATCGCCTCGCGATCGGAAACGCCGGTCAACGCCCACATTTGGTTGAAGACGCCGATCGGCGGACCGTCCGTCAAGCAAGGCTCCTTCCCGATGAGCGAAGCCAAGGCATCGCCCGCCGCTCAATGGCGACGACGAGCCCGACCATTGCCATGCTGGACGCGGTGCAGATGAGCACCGCCGCCCACACCTCGTCGGCGCGATACTGCGAGCTCGCCAGCACGATCAAGTGACCGAGACCACGGTCCGAGGCCACCCATTCCGCGACGATGGCGGCGACAAAGCAGCTACAAGCCGAAAACTTCAGCGCCGTGAAAATGAACGGCAGCGCCGCCGGGAGGCGGATCATCCAGAGGCGCTGAAAGCCGTTGGCGGATAGGGTGTGCATCAACTCGCCGACCTCCGCGTCCGCGCTGCGCAATCCCCGCATCGCGTTCACCAGCATGGGGAAGAAGACGAGGAACGCGGCGATAAGAATCTTTGGCTCCATGCCGTTGCCGAAGCCGATGATGAGGGCCGGCGTCACCGCCACGATCGGGATCGACTGCGCGCCCATCGCCAACGGCAGCACCGACCGACGGCTGGTCGGCGAGTTGACGAACAGGATTGCGAGCAGCAGGCCCAGGCAATTGCCGATAAATAGACCGGACATTGCCTCCGCTGCGGTGACGCCGGCGTTGGATGCAAGGAGTCCGGGATCGGCGGCGAACAGGCTGACGACCGCGAGCGGCGAAGGCAGCACGAGCCCGTCCACCCATCCATACGACGTCGCCGCCTCCCAGATCGCCAGCGCGCCCAGGAAGACGACTGTCGGGCCGAGAACGCTAGAGAGTCTCACGACGGTTCATCGGCCGGCGCCCACGGCATGGCGAGCCTCTCCGACGCGGCAACGATGGCGACGAGAAGCAGCGTCAGCGCGGAGCTCACCAGAATCGCGGCCCAGAGCGTTGGAATTTTAAAGTATTGGCCGGAGATCACGACGAGATACCCGAGCCCGACATTGGATCCAATCCACTCTCCAACCATGGCGGTAATGAAGGACGAGGCGGCGCCAATCTTCAACGCGGCGAAGAAATAGGGCAGCGCGCCGGGCAGCTCGACCATGCGCAGTCTTTGCAGTCGGGACGCCGCGAGGCAGTGCAACAATTCATGATAGTCGACGTCCGCCGCGCGCAAGCCGCGCGTCATGTTGATGAGCATCGGAAAGAACGAACTGATCGCGACGATGGTGAGGATCGCCGGCCCTCCGCGGCCGATCAATAGGACAATCAACGGCGTGACCGCTGCGATGGGAATCGCTTGGCTGACCAGCGCGAGCGGAAAGAAGCTGTCGCGCAAGCAACGCGAGGAGGCGAGCGTGATCGAGGCAATCAGACCCGCCAAGCCGCCGAGAACGAAGCCGCCGATCGCCTCGGATGTCGTGACGACACCATGGCGCCAAAGCACGGAGGCGTTGGCAACGACCGCACTCAGGATGCGCGCCGGCGAGGGAAGAAGATAGCTGGGGATCGAGCCGCGGTCGCTCAGCCAAGCCCACAAGGCGATGAGGACGGCGAGCAAGAGCGTCGGCGGAAGAACCGCGCCGAGCCTCGCCTTCATATCTACCTTGCGGCCCGCGCTCATTCTCCCGCTCCGTGAAAGACCGACGCCCGTTCCGTGACGAGCGCGGCCGACGGCTTAAAACTTCGGCAAATCCGCCTTTTCGAGTATCGCGGTCGTCAGCATGTCGGCCGTCGGAACGACCTCGGGAGTGACGCCGGACGCTTTGACATTCTCCGCTGTTTGCACCCAAACCGCCGGATCCAGCCAGAGGATGCCCTTCTCCGCGGTCAGCTTGCTGCTCATATATTTGACCTGCTGCTCAGCTTGGAAAGTTTGCTGATCGATATCGAGGCCATCGACAAAATTTTTGTCGATCACGTATTTCGCAGCGGCTTTCGGGTCTTTGTAGAAGCTCGTCCATCCCTGCCCTGTCGCCTTGAGGAACTTCACCAAAATCGCCTGGTTTTCCGGCTTGTCGAAATAACTGCTCTTCACAAAATAGGAGTCGGCCTGCGCGTTCAGGCCATAGTCCCCGAGCGGCAGAACCGTGACGGGCACGCCCGCCGCCTCGATCAGACGAGGCTCGTTGAAAGCGAAGGTCGTAATCTCGCAAGCGATGCGGCCGGCGATCAGCACCGAGATGTCGTTCGGCCCGATCGCCGTCGTAGTGACGTCGGAGGTCTGCAAGCCGTTCTTGACTAGAAACAGTCTGAAATAAGGCTCGGCGTTGGTTTTCACGCCGACCGCCTTGCCTTTGAGATCTGCGGGCTTCGTCACGCCGCTGTCCTTCCGACACGTCATCGCAATCGGCTGCTTTTGGAACTGGCCGGCGAACACCTTGAAGCTCTCGTTCTTAGCCGTAGCGGCGAGAATGCCCTCGGGATTATCGATACCGATCTGCACGACCCCGGCGGCGACCATTTGCACTTGATTGACGCCCTGCCCTGCGGGGATCAGCGTGACGTCGAGGCCTTCGGCTTTGTAATAGCCTTCGTTGAGAGCATATTCGAGACCGTACATCTCGACATTCGGGATGTAGCCGAGAACCACCGAAAGCTTGGTCATTTCCGCCGCCGATGTCGGCGCGCAGGCGCCGCTGACCATAGCGGCGGCCATCATCAACGATTTGAGCCGCCGAGTTCGATTGCGCTTCATGTCGAGTTCCTCGCTCCTGGGTGAAACAATCAGGCGATGCCGCTTTCGTTCAGCGCATGCCGGACTTCCGCCTCCAACTTTACGAAGCGCGGATCGTCGCGGATCGCCGGCTCACGATGGTGTCCGAAGTCGACGTCAATTCGCTTGGTGATCCGCCCGGGTCGCGGCGACATGACAACGACCGTGTCGGAGAGAATGACCGCTTCGGCGATCGAATGGGTGACGAGCAACAATGTCGCTTTGGTTTCCTCGAGGATGCGCAGCAATTCGAAATTGAGCCGATCGCGCGTCATCTCGTCCAGCGCGCCGAACGGCTCGTCCATGAACAGATAGCTCGGCCGCAATGTCAGCGCGCGTGCAATCGCTGCGCGCTGCCGCATGCCGCCGGAGAGTTCGAACGGGTACGCCTTTTCAAAGCCTTTGAGGCCGACCATTTCGATCGCCTCCTCGGCGCGCCGACGCCGCTCGGCGGTCGGCGCGTTGGCGACCTCTAGCGCAAGCTCGACGTTGCCGAGAACTTTGCGCCATGGCAACATGACCGCGCTTTGGGAAACCAGCGCGAACCGACGCTCGGCGCGTGCCTCGGCCGGCGTCAAGCCGCCGAGTAAGGCCCGTCCGCTTGTTGGTTTGACAATGTCGGAGAGAATGCGCAGCAGGGTCGATTTGCCGCAGCCTGACGAACCAATCAATGAAACCCACGAGCTCGCTGGGATTTGGAGATTGCAGCCCGACAAGGCCTCGACTGTCTGATCGCCGCGCCGAAAGGTCATATCGAGATTTTCGATCGACACGCCGTCCGCCCTGGCGCGTGGCGGCGCTGACCATCTCGCGCCGGAAACGTCGGGTTGCGACAGCACGGACAGGGGGATCCCTCGGTTGCCTGAAAGCTCCAGTTGGCGGCGCACAAGATTCCGGCGTTTCGTATTCGAATCCATCGAGTGCTCGGATTTCCGATGTCGGTCTCAGCGAGCGCGTCAGGCCGCTTCGCAAAGCGCGTGCCAGCGGCCGCAAACGCTCGCGGCGCTTGAAGTCGGGGCATCGATGCAGCCGGCGCTATGTACGGTGCGACAGCCCTTTTCGGCGATAGCGCGAGTGGTGTCCTCCAACCCCCGGCTGCCAGGAAGGTCGAACAGCGCAACGTCGGCGCCTGCTTCGGCCAGGCCAATCGGGATGCCTTGGCCGATGCCGCTTCCGGCGCCGGTGACAAAAGCGATCTGATCTTTGAGAGAAAACATCCGCATTTTCGCGTCTCCCGTAGTGTTTGTCAGGTGGTGGCGAGCTCCATGACCGACACCCGCCCGGCAATGTCCCGGTCGAGAATCCCGCGATTGCGACCGCGGCTCAAAACCATCACACGGTGGGGCCAAGCCGAGCCCCTCATCGAGATCGGAGCTAACCACGATCGCCGCCATCCCTGGCCCGGCCAATTCGGCGACGATCTCGTAGATGGCCAAGTGGGCGCCAACGTCGATGCCCCGCGTCGGTTCATCAAGGATGACCACCTTGGGTTCTCGAAGGATGCCGGCGCCACCGATGAAGTGGAGAAAGCCGTGCCGCTTTCTGCTTCAGCCGTGGCCCCGCTGACCGTCATCGTTCCCACCAAATCCCTGGGCTCAGCGCCTTTTCGGCGCAGCACAGTCTAGTTGATCGCTTGGCCGCGGGCGCGAGCCACTGCCATCGTCCACGCGCGCCGCTGTACGGCGCGGGCGGCGGCGGGAAGGTGCGGCTCGAATCCTTGCGCGCCACGATCCATCCGGCCCAGCTCTTCGAAGGTAAAAAGGCCAGCGCTGACGCCAGCGAGATGAGCGACCCCCATGGCCGACAGCTCGGCGACATTGGTGCGCTCGACGGGAACGCCGACCATATCAGATTCAAACTGCAAGAGTTGATCGTTGCGGGTCGGGCCGCCGTCGACCAGCAGCCGTTCCACGGGCGCGCCGCTTGCACGAACGGCATCGACCACGTCGGCGATCTGGTGGGCGATGGAATCGAGGGCCGCCCGGGCGAAAGGGGCGCGTGTGACGCCAAAGGACAAGCCAGTCGCGATTGCGACCGCAGAGGCGTCCCACCACGGGGCGCCAAGACCGCCGAAAGCCGGGACCAGATGCACGCCGCGCGAGTCCGCCGTGGTCGCGGCGAGATCGGCGAGATCCTGCGTGGTAATGCCGAGGAGTTCCGCCGCCCAAATCAACGTCGACCCAGCGCTGCGGATGTTGCCCTCGAAGGCAAGCACAGGCGCGTCGATCTGCCAGGCGAGCGTCAGGCACACGCCTGGCGCCCCAGCGTCTCCATCGGGCGCGGAGCTGCGATCGACCAGGCCCATGACCGACGATCCTGTCCCGTGGGTGGCCTTCACCGGGCCCGGGGCGAATGCGCCATGCGCGAAAAGGGCAGAGTGAGAATCGGCGAGAACGGCGCCGATCGGCGCTCCGTCAAGAGCCGGCGCAATGCCACGCGCAACCGGAAAGGGTCCGATCGAGGCGACGATGCGCGGCAGCGCCGCCAAGGGAATGTCGAAAATATCGAGCAGGGTTTCGTCCCACCGTGCCGAGACGACGTCGAACAGCTGCGTCCGCGAGGCGTTGCCGGCCTCGATCACCGGTTCGCCGCCAAACCTGGAAAGAAGGAAGGAGTCGATGGTGCCAACGCAGAGGTCGCCGGCCTTCGCTTTCGCCTGACCCCCAGGCAAACGGTCCAGCAACCAGCGCGCCTTCGCTGCGGAGAACATCGGGTCAAGCGGCAGACCGCTTCGACGCCGCACCGTCGGCCCAACTCCGCGAAGACGCAGGTCGGCGCAAACCGTCTCCGTGCGCTGATCCTGCCACGACAGCAGCGGGGTCAGCGTCGCGCCGGTTCGACGATCCCAGATTACGCAGGACTCGCGCTGCGTGCTGAGGCCGATCGAGACGACCTTTCGCGCTGGCGTCGACGCCATCGCGGTCTCGACGGCCCGGCGAACGCTGCTCCAGATTACCTCGGCGTCCTGCTCCACCCAACCGGGCTGCGGCGTAGCGATCGACACCGGCGCCTGCCCGCGGCCAACAATGGCGCCGCCCCGATCGACGACGAGGCATTTGGTTGAGCTGGTCCCCTGATCAATGGCTAGGAGCACGCCGCCGGACACCTCACCGCCCCTTCAGTTCGAGGGCGGCTGCGACAATCCCCTCGGGGTTCAAACCGAAATGGTCGAACAGGTATTCGGCCGTTCCCGTGGGCGCGAAGCCTTTCACCCCTAGCATCCGCATCGGGACCGGCGCATGGCGAACGACGATTTCAGCGACCGCCGCCCCTAGGCCGCCCTCGATCATGGCTTCCTCCACTGTGACAATCGCCGCGGTCTCGCGCGCGGCGGCGACAATCACCGCCTCGTCGAGAGGTTTGATGGTGGCGACGTTGAGTACCCTGACCTGAAGGCCGCGCTGCGCAAGCGTTTCGGCGGCCGCAAGCGCGCGCGAAACCATCGTCCCGGTCGCCGCGATCGTCAGATCGGCGCCGGCTCGCAGCACATCGATCCGGCCGAATGCAAACGCGGTGGCCGCATCGTCGCTGACCGACGGGACCTTCGTGCGGCCGACCCTAATGTAGCAAGGCGTGGCTGCGCTCGCCGCCCAGCGAACTGCAGCCGCGGTCTGCGCCGGGTCCGCCGGTACAACGATCGCCAAACCGTCAATCGCGCGCAGCCAGCTCAAGTCTTCAATCGAATGATGGGTTGGACCCAGCTCGCCATACGCCATACCCGGGCTCATGCCGCAGAGCACAACGGGCAAAGCGTTGTACGCCACGTCGACTTTGACCTGTTCGAGCGCCCGGCCGGTGAGGAAAGGCGCGGCGCCGCAAACAAAGGGAATAAAACCGCCGATCGCCAGACCGGCGCCGACGCCGACCATATTCTGTTCGGCGATGCCGACGTTGATGAGCCGGTCCGGAAATTGCTTCTGGAACGCGACCAGATTGCTCGAACCAACGCTGTCGTTGCACACCGCGACGATCCGCTCGTCGCTCTTGGCGAGCTCGATCAGCGTATCGGCAAAGCTCTGGCGACAATCAAACAGCGCCGACTTGGCAGTTGGGCCGGCCTCCATCACACAAGCTCCTTGAGCGCGAGTTCGATCTGTTCGGGCGAGGGCACCTTGTGGTGCCACTCGACCCGATCCTCGATGAACGAAACGCCCTTGCCCTTGATCGTCTTGGCGATGACGCAGCGCGGGCGCCCCTTGTGCGGCGAGACGAAAGCTTCGTAAAGGGCAGCGTGATCGTGGCCGTCGCACTCCACCGCATCCCAACCAAAGGCGCGCCAGCGGTCGGCGAGCGGTTCGAGGCGATTGGTGTCTTCCGTGCGCGCGCCCTGCTGGAGCCGGTTTCGATCGACGACTGCGACGAGGTTGTCGAGCTTCTGATGTCCGCCGCACATCGCGGCTTCCCAATTCGAACCTTCCTGCAGTTCGCCGTCGCCGAGCACGACAAACGTGCGCCAAGAGGCACGCGCGAGTTTCGCCGCAATGGCGCAACCGACCGCGATGGGAAGCCCATGCCCGAGTGGCCCGGTGTTCGCCTCGACGCCAGGGACCTTTCGGCGATTGGGATGGCCGTTTAGCGCCGACAGCGGCTGCATGAAGGTCGAAAGCGCTTCGAGGGGCATGAACCCGCGCTGCGCCAGCGTCGAATAAAGCGCCGCTGCACAATGGCCTTTGCTGAGAATGAACCGATCGCGCTCAGGAGCGCGAGGCGCGGCCGGGTCGAGCCGGAGTACGCCGAAGAACAAAGTCGCCAAAATGTCGGTCACAGAGAGGTCGCCGCCGACGTGCCCGAGGTGCGCGCGTCCAATCATTTCGACGACATCGCGCCGGATGCGGGTGGCTTCGCGGCGAAGCCGTTGTGCGCGCTCCGCGGCGTCCAACCCCTCCGATAAGGAGACCGCGAGTTGCGGCGCTCTGCCTGGAGACGACGGGGAAACAGCCAATTAGTGCTCCTTTTGAATAAATATTCACGGCTGCATTTTATTCAAAACCTAGTTCGACAAAGGACGCGAGTCAAGCCACATTGCAAAAAAATTCGCCTTGCGAGACTAGGAAATGGTCGTTGCAGCTCACCAATCCGCGAGAGGCGCCAAGCGCGGCGGCGCAAAGCAGCCAATGATTGACATGCGTGAATATTTATTCAAAGCGACGGTGTCCGCTGTGACGGATCTGCGCGAGGCAACCCGATGAGCCGGACCGACGAACTCAGGATGATGGTCCGCGTCGCACAGCTCTACCACGACGACAAGCTCAAACAGGCCGACATTTCCAAGCAGCTTCACGTATCGCAAGCCACCGTCTCCCGACTTCTGAAGCGCGCCGAGGATGAGGGCGTCGTTCGAGTGACTATCGTCGCGCCGAGGGGCACCTATCCTCGTGAGGAGAGCGCAATACGGGAACGCTACGGCTTGAGCGAAGCCGTGGTGGCGGAATGCTTCGAAGATCGAGAAGAATCGGTCTTGTCGGCGATTGGCGCCGCGGCGGCGCACTATTTGGAAACGACGATGAGCGAAGGCGACGTCATCGGCATATCCTCGTGGAGCGTGTCGCTGCTTCGCATGGTTGACGCCATACATCCGATGAAGCGTCCTCATGCCGAGCGTGTCGTTCAGATACTCGGCGGGATCGGCAATCCCGCGGTGCAAAGCCACGCGACTCAGTTGACCACGCGGCTCGCGCACCTGACCGGAGCTGAGGCTCAGCTCTTACCGGCGCAAGGCGTTGTCAATTCCGCCGCGGCCCGCCTGGTCATGCTTGGCGACGTCTATGTTCGCGCAGCGATGGACCAGTTTCGACGAATGAATATCGCGCTAGTTGGCGTCGGCGCCCTCCAACCCTCGGTGATGTTGGCGAACTCGGGCAACGCTTTCACGGATGGCGAGATGCAGGATCTCGCGCGTCGCGGCGCCGTTGGCGATATTTCGCTCCGGTTCTTCGACCGCAATGGCGTCCCCGTTCACGGGCCGCTCGACGATCGCGTTATCGGGGTGACCCTCGAAGAGCTGAAGCAGACACCGCGGGTGGTGGCGGTCACAGGCGGCGAGAGAAAAGTTGCCGCCATCCGCGCTTGCCTGATCGGGCGGCTCGCGAATGTGCTGATCACAGACAAGTTCACCGCGGAACGGCTGCTGTAGCGTTCCCTTGTTTGGTGAGCGGCACTCACGCCCAAACAATCCACCACAAAGACACAAAGGGTTTCACACGGGCGCAAAGAGAAGCCTTGCACTCAGGCGTTGAGGAACTCGCTCCAGCGCCGCGCCAGATAGTTGTGGTCGTCCATGATCGTGTTCCAGACCCGCACGCGCGACATGCGCTCGATATAGGAGCCGCCGTCGCGGACCTCGCCGGCGTGCACGCAAATTTCGCCGAATGGGTCCGGTAGATCTTCGCGCGCGCGCTTGCCCTCGTACCAGTAGTCCCACTCGGCGGGCGTCAGGCGCCGGCGCGTCGGTTCGAGCGCTGACATATAGTAGCCCTGACGGGCGAGGATCGCGCCCGGCTGGCCGTCGAGCCACCAGTTCAGATAAGCGTAGGCCGCCTCCAGCGCCTCTCCGCGGGTGCTCGCGGACAAACAAAGATCCGAACGCCAGCCGCGCGTCCCCTCCACCGGGACCGCGCTGGCGACATCGAGGCCGTTGCGGCGCAGTTTGATGATGGCGGGCGAGAAGATGCTCTGTACGACGACGCCCCCGCGCTCCATCAACTTCGCGGCGTCCTCGTAGGTCTCCCAGAGCCCGCGGAAATGGCCGCTGCGCTTCTTCTCCTTGAGAATGGCGATGATCGCGTCGATTTCCTCGATCGAGAGATTGGCGATGTCGCCGAATTTCAGAATGCCCGCTCCCTCCACCGCGAGCGCCGCCTCGATCATTCCAAGCGTCGGATCGCGCAACATCGCGACCTTGCCGCGCCATCGCTCGTCAATCAGCCAGCGCCAGCTATCCGCTTCACCGGAGGACAACTGTTCGCGCAAGCTCCTCAGATAGCCGAGCGAATCGGCTCCGTGAATGGTCGGCAGCATCGCCGCCAGGTCGGTGCGGCGCGCGGCGAGCCGACCGTCGTCCTGCACATAGAGCTGGCGAAACAGATCATCGCATATGGTCACGCCGTCGTGGGAAAGCGAGGCGAGCGCCTCGATTTGCGGCCAATGGCCAATGCGGCCAATTTGTATGGGCTGGATGGACGAGGCCGTCCACATCAGATCGACCGTATGCCACTGATGGTAGACGTCGAAACTTTCGGGCCTGGTCACCGCTTGGCGAATCTCTTCGTCGCCGTCGACGTGTTCGAAGGCGATCTCGAAACCGAGATCTCGCACCGCCTGCCGTCGGACCGGCTCCAGTAGGATTTCGCGCCTCCCAAGTACACGCAACGCCGGGCGCCGTTTGGCCGGCTTGCCTCGACGTTCGGCGCGGGCGGCCTTCGCGCCCCGTGCGTCGACGAGCGGCGTCAGATAAGGCGCTATTTCTCGCGCGTTGAGCACAGATAACACCTTCAGCCGGGCGCGCGTGCGCTCCATCGCCGCCAGAAGATGCAGCTCCAGGG
>Ga0302324_100020645_pt1 | contig 12878 bp, 11 predicted proteins | sample Palsa_T0_1_FD_201949 | JGI IMG/M metagenome (GOLD analysis project Ga0302324, IMG submission 201949) | Peat permafrost microbial communities from Stordalen Mire near Abisko, Sweden - Palsa_T0_1 | ecosystem: Environmental > Terrestrial > Soil > Palsa > Peat permafrost | place: Sweden: Abisko...
GGGAGAACCTTTGCTGGCCGACGAACTTGGTCTGCAGGAACGTCTCGAACGCCTCGGCGACGTTGAGCCTGGACAGGATGCGGATCTGGTCGTCGTGCTCGGCCCGGCCGTGCGGCCGCTCGACGCGTGCCTGCAGCCAGGCGCGCTCGTCGGGGTTCTGCATGTGCATGTACTCGACGCCGACGGTGCGGCAGTACGAGTCGCGCAGCACGCCCAGGATCTCGCGCAGCCGCATCCGCGGCGACCCGCCGAAGCCCCCGGTGGCGAAGTCCCGCTCAAGATCCCAGAGCGTCAGTCCGTGCTCGTTAATGTCCAGGTCAGGATGCTTGCGCTGCTTGTACTCCAGCGGGTTGGTGTCCGCCATGAGATGGCCGCGCACCCGGTAGGCGTGGATGAGCTCGTGCACCCGCGCCGCCTTGCTGAGGTCGTCCTCGTGCCCGGCCGGGATGTCCCTGACCCACCGGACCGGCTCGTACGGTATCCGCAGTGCGCCGAAGATGTCGTCGAAGAAGCCGTCCTCGCCGAGCAGCAGGCGGTGGATCACGCGCAGGAAGTCGCCGGACTGCGCTCCCTGGATGATCCGGTGGTCGTACGTCGAGGTCAGCGTGACCGTCTTGCTGATGGCCAGCCTGGCCATGGTCTCCTGCGACGCGCCCTGGTAGGCGGCCGGGTACTCCATCGCCCCCACGCCGACGATGCACCCCTGCCCGGCCATCAGCCTGGGCACGGAGTGCTCGGTGCCGATCGTGCCCGGGTTGGTCAGGCTGATCGTGGTGCCGGCGAAGTCCTCGACCGTCAGCTTGCCGGTCCGCGCCCTGCGGATCACGTCCTCGTACGCCATCCAGAACTGGCGGAAGTCCATGGTCTCCGCCGACTTGATGCTCGGCACCAGCAGCTGCCGCGATCCGTCGTCCTTGCGGACGTCGATCGCCAGGCCGATGTTGACGTGCTCCGGCTCGACGAGCACCGGCTTGCCGTCCGCCTCGGCGTAAGAGTTGTTCATCTCCGGCGCGGCGGCCAGTCCCCTGATCACGGCGTAGCCGATCAGGTGGGTGAAGGAGACCTTGCCGCCGCGGCCCCGGCTGAGGTGATTGTTGATCACGATGCGGTTGTCGACAAGCAGCTTGGCCGGGATGGCGCGCACGCTGGTCGCGGTCGGAACGGCGAGGCTCGCCGTCATGTTCTGCGCCGTCCTGGCGGCGGCGCCCCGGATGCGGGTCGCGCCGGAGCCGGCTGGCGGGGCAGGTGCCGCTGCCCCGGCCGGCGCAGCTGGCGCTGGCGGCGGCGCTGCGGGCGCTGGCATTGCGGCTTCAGGCGCTGGCGGTGCTGGTGCAGGACCTGCTTGCGCCGGCGTGGCGGGCTTCGCTGGCGCTGGCGCGGCTGGCGCCTTGGCGGCGGCGCTCGCGTCCTGCGGCTCCGGCTGGTAGTCGGCGAAGAAGTTCCACCACGCCTGGTTGACCGAGCCAGGATCGGCCTGGTAGCGCTGGTACAGCTCGTCCACCAGCCACTGGTTCGAGCCGAAATCGGTGCCCGGCGCGTGGTCGCTGCCTGGCGGCCGCGCTGGCGCCGCCGGGCGGGACCGGCCGTCTGCGTGCACGATGAGATCCGCGGGCACCCGCGGGGTCTCCGAAGACACGGCGGACATCGCCCTCTTCCGAAGCTGGTCTTGGAGGCTGCCTTGGCAGCCGCCTTAGAGGCTGCCTTGGAGGCTGTCTTTGCTGTCAGTTCGGGCACCAGGCTACCTGCCGTGGCGGCAAGGGCGGTGCTCAGGCGGCCCGGCCGGCCCGCCGGATCAGCCCGAGAGGCGCTCCCTGCCATGTGGTTCGAGCCAGCTGACGAAGGGGCCCTTGGGCACGATCCTGGACGGGTTGATCCAGTCCTGAGACTGGTAGTAGTGCCGCTTGATCTGGCCGAAGTCCGTGGTGTCGCCGAACCCGGGTCGCTGGTAGAGGTCCCTGGCGTAACCCCAGAGATGGGGGTAGTCGACCAGCCGGCGCAGGTTGCACTTGAAGTGGATGTAGTAGACGGCGTCGAACCTGGCCAGCGTCGGGAACAGCCGCACGTCCGCCTCGCAGAACCGGCTGCCGAGCAGGAACCGGCGCCGTGCCAGCCGCTCCTCCAGCGATTCCAGGGTGGCGAACAGCACGTCGAACGCCTCCTCGTACGCCGCCTGGGTCATCGCCATGCCCGCCTTGTACACGCCGTTGTTGACGGCGTGGAAGACCAGCGTGCTGACCGCGTCGATCTCGCGGCGCTGGCCGGGAGGATAAAGCTGCGGCGCCCCCCGGCGGTGGAAGTCGGTGAACTCGGTCTCGAAGGTGATAGTGATCTGCGGGATGTCGTTGGTGACGATCCGCTGCGTCTTGGTGTCCCACAGGCACGGGACCGTGCACCAGCCGGTGTAGAGAGGATCGGTGGCCTGATAGAGCTCGGCCAGGAACCGCGCCCCGGTGAGCGGGTCGCGGCCGCCCTGGCTGGCCGGGAACCGCCAGCCGCGCTCGTCCCTGATCGGGTCGGTCAGGGACAGCCCGATCACCTGCTCGAGGCCGAGCAGCCTGCGCACGATCAGCGCGCGCTGCGACCACGGGCAAGCAAGCGAGGCGTACAAACGGTACCGTTCTGGTTCTGCCGGGTATCCGCTCGACCCGTCCCTGGTGATCTGCCCGGTAAACGCGTTCTGCTGCCTGACGTAGCCGCCCGCGGGGCTGATCTGCGAGAACGACGCGGGGGTGGCTGGCATCACCGCCCCCTTCCCGGGACCGACCTGCACGAAGCATGGTCTCCTACTAGACCATGGCAAGCCCAGCAAAGCAGGGGACTGGCCTGCAGGACTAGTCAGGAGGGACAGCCGGTTGGGCTCGATAGCTGCGGGGCTGGCCCATCTCAGCGGCTGGCCCGCCTATCTGGTGGTCGCGGCGATCGTCTTCGGCGAGACCGCGGTCTTCCTCGGCTTCGTGCTGCCCGGCGAGGCGGCGGTGGTCCTCGGCGGGGTGCTGGCGAGCCGGGGGCACGTCTCGATCGTGCCGCTCGTGGCGGTGGTGGTTGCCGCCGCGATCCTCGGCCCGCTGGTGGGTTATGAGATAGGCAGGCGGATGGGCGACCGCCTGTTCGCGGCCCGGGCGCTGCGCCGGATTCCCGGCGGGGTGGCGCGCGCCAGGTCGATGCTGCAGGCCAGGGGCGGCCTCGGCGTCCTGGTCGGGCGGTTCGTCGCGATCGCGCGCGCGCTGGTCCCGGCCGCGGCGGGCGCAGCGCAGGTGCCGTATCGCACGTTCCTCTTCTTCAACGCGCTGGGCGGGATCGTCTGGGGGGTCGGGTACTGCCTGCTCGGCTACCTGGCCGGGTCCGCGTACGTCGTCGTCGAGAAGCGGGTCGGCACCGGGCTCGCCATCGTGGCCGCGGCGGTTGTCCTGGCCGCGGTGGCTACCTGGGCGGTGCGCAGGCACCGCGCTGCGGGCGACGCCGGGGCGGGCGACGGCGGGGCGGGCGGCGATAGCCGCCCTGGCGGTTCCGGAGGATGAATCATCACTGTGGTTCAGCATTCCTCCCCAGGCCGGCCGTCTGGTGGCCGGCGGCAGCGGGACCGCCCGCCGTCGCCGTGCTTAGCTGGGCAGCACGGGAGGCGGCGAGGTGCGTGAGTTCGGCCAGCTCGAGAGCGCGATCATGGACGTGATATGGGCGGGAGACCGCCCCTACGCCGTCCGCGAGGTGCGCGAGCGAATGACCTACGGGCGTCCTGTCGCCTACACGACCGTCATGACCGTGATGGGAATCCTGCACGGCAAGGGCGTGCTGTGCCGCGAGAAGCACGGCCGCGCGTGGCGGTACTGGCCGGCCGAGTCGAAGGAGGAGCACGACGCCAGGCTGATGGCCGAGGTGCTCCGCTCGGGCGGGGACCACCAGCTGACCATCCGCAGGTTCGTCGAGCAGGTCAGCGATGACGAGATGGCCACCCTGCAGGACGCCGTGACGGCCGCCGCGTCCGGCCGCGCCGCGTCCTAGCCGCTGCCACAATGGATCCGTTCTCGCCGAATTATCCGTGCTGCGCGAAATCCCAGAACTTCCCGAACACGTCTTCCCGCCGGTGTTCCAGGCTCGGCAGCACGGCCCTGACCTGGGCAGTAACCTCAACGTCGACGTCGCCGACCGCGATGCCCTGGCCAGGTCCCAGATCGATCCTGACCGTGCCCATCGGATCGACGAGCATGCTGCGGCCGATCCCGGTCGGCGCGCCCGCGGCCGGCTCCGCGGGGTCGGGCACCTGGCCGGCCGCGGCCACCCAGACGGTGTTCTCGATGGCCCTGGCGCGGACCAGGGTGACCCAGTGCTCCTCCTTGAAGAGCCCCGCGGCCCACGCGGCCGGCACCACGATCAGCTGCGCGCCGCCGGCCGCGAGCGCCCGCGCGTGCTCGGGAAACCGAACGTCGTAGCAGGTCAGGATGCCGGTCCGGAGCCCGGCGAGGTCGCAAAGGACGGGTTCGTCCCCGGCCGCGACCAGCGCGGACTCCCGCTGGCCGAGGGCGTCGTACAGGTGGATCTTGCGGTAGGCCGCGACCAGCCCGCCGGAGGCGTCGTAGCAGACCACGGTGTTGTACACCCGCCCGCCGGGGGCCGGCTCGAACACCCCGGCCAGCACGGCGACGCGTTCGTCCCGCGCGATCAGCGAAAGACCACGGCAGAACGAGCCATCGAGGGGCTCCGCCGCCGTCCGCAGGTCGCTGCCGAACCGGGCCAGCGTGGCCTCAGGGAACACGGCGAGCCCGGCACCCTGGCTGGCCGCGTCGGCGACGGCCGCCCGGACCCGGCCCAGGTTGACGGCCGGCTGCGAGCTGATCGGCAGCTGGCACAGCGCGACCCGCATAGCCGCAGGATAGGGCACGGCAGCGGCGGTGCACATAGGCCGGCCGCACGGCGCCGCGGCCGGCCTGCGCCCGCGCGGCGGGCCGCCTCAGTCGAACGTCACGACCTGCCTGATCACGTCGCCACGGCGCAGCGCGCGGACGGCGTCGTTGAGCTCGTCGAACCTGATCTGGCGGGTGATCAGGCCCTCGATGTCGAGGCGGCCGGCGCGCCACAACCGGACGAACCTGGGTATGTCGCGCCGCAGGTCGCAGCCGCCGTAGAGCGAGCTGAGCAGGTTCTTGCCGTCGAAGAGCAGCTCCCACGCGCTGAACGGGACGCTGTCGTCCCTGGCCCCGGCGCCTACCACGACGACGTCGCCGCCGCGCCTGGCGAGCCGCCAGGCGGCCCGGATGGTGGCGGACCTGCCGACCACCTCGAAGGCGTAGTCGAAGCCCTTGCCGCCGGTCAGGTCCTTCCTGGCCTGCTCGGCCCCGTCCGGGGTGACGGCGTGCGTCGCGCCGAGCTCGAGCGCCTTCGGGTGCTTGCCCGCCACCGGGTCGACGGCCAGGATCACGGCTGCGCCGGCGATCCTGGCGCCCTGGACGGCGGCCAGGCCGACCCCGCCGCAGCCGACCACGGCCACGGACGAGCCAGCGGCGACCCTGGCCGTGTTGATCACCGCGCCGACCCCGGTCGGGATGCCGCAGCCGAGCAGTGCCGCGCAGGCGAACGGCACGTCGTCGTCGACGGCGATCACCGCCTGCCACGGCACCACCATCTCCTCCGCCCAGGTGCCGCAGCCGGCCATGCCGAACGCCGGGGTGCCGTCGCCCAGCGTGAAGCGCGGCACGGCGAACCCCTCCCGCACGTAGGTGAGGCAGAGGAAAGGAAGGCCGCGCAGGCACTCCGCGCAGTCACCGCAGGCGGGCGTCCAGGAGATCACGACGTGCTGGCCCGGTGCCACCGAGGTGACCTGCTCGCCGACCTCGATCACCTGGCCGGCGCCCTCGTGCCCGAGCACGGACGGCAGGCCGGCCGGGATGACGCCGGCCAGCACGGACAGGTCGGAGTGGCAGACGCCGGTGGCCCGCAGCCTGACCTTGACCTCGCCGGGACCGGGGCCGACCGTGACCACGTCGTCGCGCAGGTCGACGACCGCCTCGGGTCCCGTTTCGTACATCACTGCGGCTCGCACCGTGCTGACTCTCCTTGCTGGCAGTTCCTCCGGCCGGTTGCTGGCAGTTCCTCCGGCCGGCGCCGCTAGAGGGCTTGGGCGGCGGCCTGCTCTTCCTCCAGCCCGGGGCCGTCCCCGGGAGTAGAGCACGACCCGGCTGGCCCGGGCAAGGGCGGCCGGCGGAGACTGTGCGTCATGCAGCACGCGATGCCCGCGGGCCCGCGGCAGGCGGCCGAGACGGCCAGGGGGTTCATGCCCGCCGCCGAGGGCCTGGCGCTGTTCGAGACCGCGGCGCTCTACGCGAAGGTCGGCCCCGTCGCCGAGATCGGGACCTACTGCGGAAAGTCCACGATCTACCTGGCCGCGGCGGCGCGCGAGGCCGGCCAGCTGGTCGTGACGGTGGACCATCACCACGGCTCGGAGGAGAACCAGCCGGGCTGGGAGTATCACGACCCAGCCCTTGTCGACCCGGCCACCGGGCGGCTGGACACGCTGCCGCACTTCAGGTCTAACCTCGCGGCGTCCGGCCTGGAGGAGCAGGTGATCGCGGTGGTCGGCAGGTCGGCGGACGTGGCCGGGCTGTGGCGGGCGCCGCTCGGCATGCTGTTCATCGACGGCGGCCACACCGATGCGGCCGCCCAGGCCGACTACCAGGGCTGGGCGCCGTGGGTGGCCAACGGCGGCGCCCTGGCCATCCACGACGTCTTCCCCGACCCGGCGGACGGCGGCCAGCCGCCGTACCGGGTCTACCTGCGCGCGCTGCGGTCCGGCGCGTTCGCCGAGGTCCGGCAGGAGGGCTCGCTAAGGGTGCTCGAGCGGACCGGGCCCGGCATCGGCTGAGGCGCGCCACGTCCCGGCTGCCCGGGCCGTTCCCGGCACGGCCGCCTGGCCTGGCTGGGTCGCCGTTCCCGGGGCGGCCGCCTGGCCTGGCTGCCCGCAGCCGCACGCCGCGCCGTCCACCGGGCTGGCTACCGGCCAGCCCGGAGCCGCCGACTCCCTGAAGATCGCGGATCCGCCGGTCGCGCCGGACAGGGCGTCGGCAGCCAGGATGATCGCGGCGGCCGTCCAGCTGCTCTGCTCGGCTGGGAAATGCGCCTGGTTGGCGAACTGCCAGCCGGTCCAGTACGCCCCCCGCGGATCCCGCAGGTGCTGGACGGCGTCGAACAGCTCGGCCGCGCGGGCGCGGTCACCCACCGCGTCGAGCGCGAGCACGAGCTCGCAGGTCTCCGCGCCGGTGACCCACGGCTGGTCGCTGACGCACCGGACGCCAAGGCCGGGAACCACGAAGGCGTCCCAGCCCGCTGCCAGCCGCCGCTGCCCGGCGCTCCCGCGCACCGGTCCGCCCAGCACCGGGTAGTACCAGTCCATCGAGAACCTGCCCTTGTCGGCGAACGCCTCCGGGTGGCAGGCGACGACGTGCCCGAGCTGGTCGGCGGCGAGTTCCCAGTCGGGCTGCGGCTCGCCGACGTGCTCCGCGAGGGCGATGGCGCATCGAAGGCTCTGGTGCGCACTGGAACAGCCGGCCAGTAGGGCATAACGAGCAACTGTGCCAGCTGCCGTCCGCTCCCAGGCAAGCTCGCCGCGCGCGGTCCGCAGGCCCAGCACGTACTCGGTCGCCCGGCGCACGGTCGGCCACATCGCGGCGGCGAACGCCTCGTCGCCGGTGACGCTGAACTCGTGCCATACGCCGACGGCGGGATAGGCGACCTGGTTGCTCTCCGCGGCACGGTCGACGACCGTGCCGCGCGTCGTCGTCTTCGGCCATGACCCGTCCGGGCGCTGGCTCGCACGAAGCCAGCCGTAGGCCCGGCGGGCGGCGTCGGTGAGCCCGCACGCGCTCAGCGCCATCGCGCACTCGACGTGGTTCCACGGGTCGACGTGGCCGTCGGGCCAGCCGATGGCCCCGTCCTGCTGCTGGCTTGCGGCGATGCTGCGGCCGGTGGCGAGCACCTGCTCGGCCGTCAGCACGCCGGGAACCGAAGGCAGCACCGATCCGGACGCCGCCCGGGCAGGCGTCGTGGCACCGGCCAGGCCGTCACGTTCTGGCATCTGCCTGCTTGGCTGCTGCCTGCTTGGCTGCGTATACGACGAGGCTCTTGCCGATCAGCGGGTTGAGCACCCGGTCGGCCAGCCGGGTGGGCGCCGGCTTCTTCATGATGTCCCAGACCAGCACGCTGTGGTAGGCACGGGCCAGCGGGTGGTCGTCGTCGCCGACCCCGACGGCGCACTTGAGCCACCAGTACGGCGAGTGCAGCGCGTGGGCGTGATGGTGACCGCCGACCGCAAGGCCGGACTTGGCCAGCTTCGCCTCGAGCTCGGGCCGGGTGAAGATCCGCACGTGACCGCCGGGCACGTTGTGGTAGTCCTCGGACAGCCGCCAGCAGATCCGCTCGGGCAGCCAGCTCGGCACGGTCACCGCGGCCAGCCCGCCCGGCCGCAGCACCCGGGCCAGCTCGTCTATGGCTGCCTGGTCGGCCGGGACGTGCTCAAGCACCTCGGCCGCTATCACCGCGTCGAAGCTGCCGTCGGGGAACGGCATCGCGGTCGCGTCCCCGGCGACCGTGCGGGCCGAGCCGCCGTCGGGCACCTCACCGGCCGTCCGCATCGCGGTGAACATGCCGGACACCTGCCGAAGCTCGCCCTCGTCGGTGTCCAGCGCCACCACCCGCGCGCCGCGCCGGAGTGCCTCGAACGCGTGCCGGCCTGCTCCGCAGCCAAGATCGAGCACCCGGTCGCCCGGCCGGACGGGGAAACGGGCGAAGTCGACGGTCAGCAGGGCGCCGCTCCTTCCATCGCGCGGCGGTACTGGGCTAGGACCGCCCGCGCGACCGCCCGCCAGGTGAAGCGTTCCTGCACCCGCTGCCACCCGGCGGCGCCGAGGCGCTCGCGCTCTGTCGCCGAGTCGTGCAGCCGCCGCAGCGCGGCGGCAAGCTCCTCGGCGTCGCCGGGGGTCACCAGCACGGCGGCGTCGCCGGTCACCTCGGGCAGCGCCCCGGTACGGCTGGCCACCAGCGGGGTCCCCGACGCCATGTGCTCGGCGGCGGGCAGCGAGAACCCCTCGTACAGCGAGGGCACGACGGCGATCTCGGCGCTGGCGGCGAGCTCGGCAAGCTCAAGGTCGCCGATGCCGGCGACGAATCGCACCCGGTCGCCGAGCGCGAGCTCGCCGACGAGTCGCTCCGTCGGGCCGCCAGCGGCCGGCTTACCGACGACGACGAGGTGCACGTCCCGTTCGGTGGCGAGCTTCCCGACCGCGCGAAGCAAGGTCGGGATCCCTTTGACCGGCGAGTCCGCGCTGGCGACGGCGAGGATCCGGCCGGCCACCCGCGGCCCGGGCCGCGGGTGGAACAGCCGGGTGTCGACGCCGAGCGGGATGACGTGCACGTTCTCCGGCGGCACCCGGAAGTCGCGGCAGATGTCGTCGCGGGAGGACTCCGAGCCGGTGAGCACCGGCCCGACCCGCCGGGCCACCCTGGCCTGCATCCGCACGAACCCGTACCACCGGCGCTTGGACGCACGCGCGAAGCCGGTGGCGGCCGCGAGCTCGATCCGCCGGTCCACGCTGATCGGATGGTGGATGCTCGTCACCAGTGGCAGGCCAAGCCGGGCGATGCCGAGCATGCCGTATCCGAGCACCTGGTTGTCGTGCACGACGTCGAAGTCGCCCGGCCGCTGCCGCAGCGCGCGCAGCGCCCGCAGGCTGAACGTGAGCGGCTCGGGGAAGGCCGCCGTCCACATCGCGGCGACCTCAAGGACGTCGATCCAGTCGCGGTACTCGCGCAGGTGCGGCGTGCGAAACGGGTCGGGCTCCCGGTACAGGTCGAGGCTCGGCAGGGCGCGCAGCAGCGGACCTGGCTCAAGCTCGGGGTACGGCTGGCCGGAGAAGACCTCGACGTGGTGACCGAGCGCGGCGAGTTCGCGGGAGACGTGGCGCAGGTAGATGCCCTGGCCACCACAGTGCGGCTTGCTCCGGTAGGACAGCATGGCGACGCGGAGCGGGCGATCGGTGGTGCCCACGCAGATTGCGCCTCCTCCTCAGCCGCTGGCTGCCGACGATCCCGAGGCGAGCAGCGTGGCCCCTAAGCCGGGAACATTACCAGGAGGTACCTCGCGTACCGCCGGTCCCTCGCGCCCTGTCGGGCGTCCGCGCGAGCGGTAATGTCCGGGCCGCACTGCAGTACCAGCGGTCACGGTCGGCCGACCTCAAACCGGCGCAGGATTCTGCACGGGAGCGCGCGCTGGTGCGGCGGTGAGACCAGTTAACGCCGTGACGAGACGAGCAGGTCGGCGATCTCGATCTCGCCCGCGACGCCCCACGCCCAGATCACTTGGTCAAGTTCGGCGCTCAGGTATGTCCCGAGCTGCGAGCGCTCCCCCAGAAGAGCTACGGCAGTCTGGCTCGTGACGGCGTTCCGGACCACCACCTCCACCTGGACGAGGCTTATCTCCTGCCAGTCTTCGACGGTCAGCACCTTGGCAGGATCGGCGACGCGAAGCCTGACGTGGTAGCGGACTGACACCATGACGCCGTCGCTTGTGCGGCACCTCTCAGCGAGCAGGTCCCTGAATACGATGATCTTGGTTGGCACGCGAGTGAGGCTTTCGACGCCTCGAAGCAGGAGGCACGGCCCCGGCCCGATGGTGCGGCGGTGCTTCCCGAGACGCAGTACCAGGCCACGTTCCCCCTCCCGAATCTGCTCAAGGCGCACCGCGCCACACAGGGCTGCTGACGCTGTCGCCAGCACAACGATCTCGATCACCGGGACCTCCTCAAACAACCCCGATCTCAGTTTCGCACAATCCTGAGGCACATTCCAGAGGAACTTTTTATGATCTTGAACGTCGCAGGCTGGAGGTAGATGCCAGCGGCCGACGGGAGGCGAGCGCGCGCCAGCGTCGAAACTTTCGATGGCCGATTCGTGTTCGGTCAATTACAATGAGTCGTCAAATTCTAAGGTCAGGTCGGCGTGTGGTCGTTGACGTGAGGGGCTAGCATGTGGTACTTGCAACTTCCATGGGAATTTGCCATCCCCGGTGCAGGTGCCCCGGAGCTGATGACGGCAGCGGCGCCGCCCGCCTGGCTGCATGAGGAGCGAGACGTATGCCAATTCCAAGCCCAACTGTGCGCCAGCGCCAACTCGGCACGCGTCTGCGCGAATTGCGGCTTGAGCGGAACCTCACGGTAGAAAATGTCGCGAAGCAGCTCATGTGCTCGCCATCGCAAATCAGCCGAATCGAGACAGCTACTCGCCGCGCGACTTTGCGAGACGTACGAGACCTGGCTGTTCTTTACGACGTTAGCCCATCCACTGCAGCTGATCTTATGGATCTCGCCAAGAGCGCACGTGAGCTAGGTTGGTGGGATGCGTATGATGACCTCAAGCTGGATCCATACATCGGTCTGGAACAGGAAGCAAATTCGATTACATGCTTCTCGATGTTCTTTGTTCCGGCACTGCTTCAAACCGAGGATTACGCTCGGGCAATCATTAAGGATGTCGTTCCACAAATAGATCCTATAGTTCATGAGCAACGCGTGGAGGCGCGCCTGCACCGTCAGCAGTTGTTTGACCGGGAGAAGCCCCCCAATTACCGTGCTCTGCTCGATGAGGCCGTCTTGCGGCGCCCGGTAGGTGGACCAACCGTCATGGCTGCTCAACTCGAAAAGATCGTTCAGCTTAACAACGATTCTCATGCAGCAGTCCAACTCATTCCGTTCGGAGCTGGACTTCGGGGTGTTGCGGATAGCAATTTCGTGCTGCTGGAATTTGATGCAGCACAGCTTCACCCCGTTGTCTTCGTCGAGGTCTTGACAACGAATCTGCTGCAGGAGCGCGATGGCGAGATCGCGCGCTATCGAGAAGCGATCGAGTGCCTAGAAGAATCGGCCCTGACCCCGAAAGATACCGTAGAATGGATCAATGAAATGCAAAAATTCTATGCAAGCAACGAATGATGGGTTGCTTGTCTAGGATACCATATTACAACTAGGAAGGACAAGATGACGCTACATCAATCAAGCACGGGGGAAATAGCTTGGCGTAAATCGCTCAGCTGCGAAAGTGGTGCATGTGTGACTGTAGCGCGTCATGGTGACGCGATCCTGCTGGGAAACTCATCTGATCCCAACGGTGCTACAAACACCTACACACGAGCTGAATGGAGGGAGTTCGTTCAAGGGATCAAGCGGGGGGATTTCGACGACCTTACCTGATGCGAAGTCCTTTCACTGGGCGAGGGCCGGTACTGGCCCTCGCCCAGTGCTGTAACGACTCTTTGCGCTCGGACCGACAAGGCATATGTTGACGAAACGCCCAGCCAATGTTAACATATCTTGAGTCTTTTTGTGGCGCAAATTGGGTTACGTGAGACCATTCGGAGAGGACTAGTGACGCAAGAAGAGCTGGGCTGGCGGCGTAGCAAGAAATGCGACGCGGGTGCTTGCGTAGAGGTCTGCATCGGGCACCATGAGGTTATGATTCATAACTCGTCAGATCCAACTGGCGTTACAATCGATGTCAGGTCTCAGGTGTGGCAAGAGTTCCTAACGGAGATAAAGCTAGGTCTCTTTGATCCAACCACCTAGCCTGCGTTCTCGCAGTCAAGACGCTCCCAAGGTAGTCACAGAATTCGCGGCAGAGCCGGTCCGGGCGCCCGCGCAAGCCGGTCGGGGACGTGCCGGACAGCCGTCTGTCGGTATGCTGCCGCGACGTGGCCTAATCGGCTCTGGCTGCCCCGGAAAGAGCGGAGACTCTGCTGACGAAGCGCGCGCTGATCACCGGGATTACCGGCCAGGACGGCTCCTACCTCGCCGAGCACCTGCACGCCCAGGGATACGAGGTCTGGGGCCTGATCCGGGGCCAGG
>Ga0302324_100020646_pt1 | contig 12878 bp, 9 predicted proteins | sample Palsa_T0_1_FD_201949 | JGI IMG/M metagenome (GOLD analysis project Ga0302324, IMG submission 201949) | Peat permafrost microbial communities from Stordalen Mire near Abisko, Sweden - Palsa_T0_1 | ecosystem: Environmental > Terrestrial > Soil > Palsa > Peat permafrost | place: Sweden: Abisko...
CCAGCTCGGCCGGGACCTGGCCCTCGCCGTCATCCCGGCTGGCGATCGCGCTGCTTCGCCGCCGACCGAACTCGACGTCGCCGGGACGATCAGCCGCCGAGCGCTTCGGCTGCGGCCAGAAGACTACTACGGCCCCGCGCGCAGCATCTGCGTATACCGGGATGGCCAGCCGGTAGCCCGTTCGGACATCCTGGTCGCCGATCTCAGCCGGTGGCACGAGCGCACGCCGGACGGACGGGTCAGCATTGATCCGCAGCTCGGCCGGATCGCCTTCCCGGAGCGTCATCCCCCCGAGGAGGAGATCTCGGTGACGTGCGCGCACCTGGGGATCGGAGTGATCGGCGGCGGTAGCTATCAGCGGCCGCTTCCGCCCGTGACCGCGACCGTCTACTCCGTCGGCCCGGGCGGCTACCCCAGCATCCGCCTCGCGCTGGAAGCCTGGCGAGCGGCCAAGGAGAAAGGTCACGTTCCTTCCGCGGTGATCGAGATTACCGGGGACGGCGTCTACCGCGAGCACCTGGACATCAGGCTCGCCGCGGCCGAGCACCTCGAGATCCGGGCCGCACCGGGCTGCCGGCCGGTGATCATCCCGGTCGAGACCGGCGGCGGCCGACCCGACCGGCTCCGGGTGCGCGGGGCCGGCCATCCCGGCACCGCGGATCCGCCGGCCTTCGCGCTCGACGGCGTCTGGGTCGCGCGTCACTCGCTCGACCTGTACGGCAGCTTCGCCGGGGTCAGGCTGCGACACTGCACGCTCGTCCCGGCGGGCGGCCTGGCCGGTACCGGGCCGGACGAGGATCGCCGCCGCCCGAGCCTCGTGGTGCACGGTATGCCCTGTCCGATCGCGATCTCCGACTCGGTTGTCGGCCGGATCCGCGTCGAAAGCCCCGAGACTGGCTTCGAGCCGCTGCCGCTGAGGGTTTGCGACTCCGTGCTCGACGCGTCGGACCTGCGCGGGCGCGCCGTGCTCGGCGCCGACGACCGGCCCGCCTGGGTACGCCTCTCGCTGTCCCGTGTCACCGTTCTGGGGGGAGCCGAGGTCCACAGCACCGGCCTGGTCGAGGACTCGATCCTCACCGGGACGCTCGATTGCGAGCGCCGTCAGACGGGGAGCGTCCGCTTCTGCTACCTGGCGCCCGGCTCGCGCACGCCCAGGCGGACGAGCTGCCAGCCAGACGTCGCGCTCACCCGCGTCGGAGCGGAGATCGCGGCCGGCTCCCTCGCGGCGCGGGATCGCGGCCGGCTCGAAGCGCTGGCCGCCGCGCGGCTGGTTCCCCGCTTCGACAGCGTCCAGTTCGGTCAGCCCGCCTACGCGCGGCTCGCTGGTGACGCCGGCCCCGAGCTCACCCGCGGCGCGCACGACGAAGGCGAACTCGGGGCCTATCACAACCAATGGCAGCCGCTTGCGGTTACCGACCTGCGGACCCAGCTGCGGCAGTTCGTCCCGCCCGGGGTCGACATCGACATCCGCTTTGCCACCTAATGGAGGCCAGTCGTGTACGGCGATTTCTCTCGTTTCCTTGGCGGCCTCTCCGCTCGGTACTCGGGCGTCCTGGCCCAGCAGGGCAGGTTGCTGCTCGACGCGGAGCTGAACGAGCAGAACGCGATTCTGCTCGACTACCTGCGCAGCCTCACCGTCGACCTGATCGGCCCCTTCGCCGGACCGGTTCAGGACGCGGGTTTCACGGTCGAGCCCGTGAGCGAGGACGGCAAGTGCCACGCCGTGCGACTGGGGCGAGGGCACTATTACGTCTACGGGCTGCGCTGCGAGGCTCCCGCTCCGTACCAGCCCGCTGACCAGGAGCTGGCGATCGAGGAGCATAAAGCGCCTTTCGTGGTCTACCTGGTGGTCTGGGAGCAGGCGGTGAGCGCGATCCAGGCCCCCGATCTCCTCGATCCGGCCCTCAGCGCCGACGTGCCCGACACGGCCCGCCGCAGGCAGGTGAGGTGGCGCCCAGTCGCAGCGCGCAAGCTGCCGGCGCGCGAGGAAGACCTGACCGAGATGAAGCCGGAGTCGATCATCGGCGCGTTCGGTGAGTACAACGCCGACGCCCTCCGCCGGCCGACGCTCGGCGCCCGTGCGCACTCCAGCGGTGAACCCGAGCCGGGCCCCGCCACCGCGCCGGCGCCCTGGGGCTACCGCGGCGTCGAGAATCAGCTCTACCGGGTCGAGGTGCACCGTGGCGGTGACGGCGACGAGGCGACGTTCAAGTGGTCGCGTGACAACGGCAGCGTCGAGTTCGGGCTCGAGAGCCTGACCGAGCCCGACAGCAGCGGCGTGCGCACGGCCACCTTGCAGCGAGTGTGGTACGACGCCCGGCAGGGGCTCGAGGTCGGCGACTGGGTCGAGCTTGCCGACGATCACTGGGCGCCACTGGGGATGCCGCCCGCCCTGCTGCAGGTTCAGGGCATCACGCTGGCCACCAGGCAGGTAACCCTGCAGGACACCGATGTCCACCGCGCCTTCAGCACGGGGCGCCATCCACTGCTGCGGCGCTGGGATCAGCAGCCTGCCAACCCGGCCGCCAACCACGGGATCCCGGTCCGGCGAGCTTACCGGAAGTGGTTCGAGCTCGAAGACGGCGTACAGATCCGCTTCGAGGCGCCCATGGCCCGTTACGAGCGCGGCGACTTCTGGCAGATCCCAGCGCGGACCGCGACCAGCGGCGTGCTCTGGCCGCAATCGCGCGATGAGCAACACGCGCCGCTCGCCGTCATCCCCGAAGGACCACCGCGCTATCTGGCGCCGCTGGCGCTGGTGAAGAAACTCCCGGACGACCTGGTCGACCTCCGCGTCCTGTTCGGCTACCGGACAGGCGAACACCGCGACCCGCCGGAGCATGGTCATCCCACGGCGCAGCGCCAGGCCCTGCTGGCCGACACGACGACCATTATCAGGCCGGCGATCGTGAGCCATCTTGTGCGGTCGGTGGCCACATTCGAGCCCGGAGCCGTGTTCCCCGTACAGGACGGGACGGGGATCGGACGCACATCCGAGGCGGGTATCTACCTCGACCACCCCTCGGTCTCGCGCCATCACGCCGTCTTCCACCTACAAGACGGCACGCTGACGATCACGGACGCCGGCTCCACGAACGGCACCATGGTCAATGAGCAGCCGCTCACGGCACAGCAGCCGGCGACGCTGACGCCAGGCGACACGATCCAGGTCGGCTCCCCCGAGATAAAGCTCCGCGTGGAGGAGGCATAGGTCATGGCGGCTGGTGTCAGCACGGTGCTGATCCGTCTGCTTCGCGGCCGCGCTATGGCCCTACGGGACGGTGACGGCCAGAGTCTGTCCCGGGTTCACCACCGCGATCGTGCCCTGCCACGCGCACTGGCAGGTGGCGTCCTCGTCGAACGCCGGGACGCCGGAGACGGTCACCGTCGCCGGCGGGTCCCACGGGTCCGAGGTAGCCGGCACGCATGGCGCAGGAGTGAACACCCCGTCGGCGGCGCTGGTCGCGGTTATCACCGCGGGATTGGACGGGGAGTTGCACATTCCGAACGTTTTGATGTTCGTCAGCGGCACGAAATCGCTGACCGCCGCCAAGAGCACAGCAGGCGCCGGCGCGGAGGCGACGTGGGGGGGCCCGGGGAGCACGGAAAGCAGCGACGGCGTCGTGCCCATATCGCATGCCAGCTGAGCGCCATTGGCCACTAGGATCGCCATAAAGTCACCCTCGCATACCACCCGGCTGGATTCAACGGCCCGGAGCGGGAATCAGGCCGCAAGAGAAGCGACACCATGCGACGCCAGGGTTCAGAGTTTCGGCTTTTATCGTGCCTTAAATGGCGAGACGGTGAAAATATCTGGTTGTGACCGGCCGGTGACGTCAGTTTCCGTTGTCGTGCGACCGCAGCAGTTCTATACTTTAGTAGTGTCATTTGGGCAGGTATTCGCCAAATCGCCAGCGGGGCCGGACGGGATCGGCCGGCTGACTTTGCCGAAGCCGGTGCGGTCGGTACTCTCGTCGGCGGGTACCCCGCTGCCTGCCGCGCTGCGTGCGGACTTCGGGCCTCGGCTGAGCCGTGATCTGAGCGAGGTCAGGGTACATCACGACGCGGAAGCCGCGGTCGCCGCCCAGAGCGTGCACTCGCGGGCTTTCGCGGTTGGCCACCACATCGTGTTTAACGCCGGCGAGTACCGCCCGGCCTCGCCAGAGGGCCGCCGGGTCCTAGCCCACGAACTCGTGCACGTCGCGCAGCAGTCCGGGACGGCCGCCACGGGCGACGTACAGTTGGGCCCGGTGGGCGACACGCTCGAGCGGGAGGCCGACCAGCTGGCGACCCACCCGGCTCCGCCGGCGCACCGTGCGCTGGCCAACCGGCTGAGCCGCTTGCCGAGCTGGCAATCGATCAAGACGGCCGCATACGACCATCTCATCGCCGGCCTGCGCACGGCCCATCGCGCTGGTATCACCGGGCTAAGAGGCCTGGCCGGGCGCATGCCGGCCGCCCTGCAGCTATTCGCGAACATGGCGATCGACCAGATTGACCTCGTGTTTGAGATCCTTATCGGCCTTATCCTCGCGGTCGTCGGGATAGTGGTCGGCTTCGCCGAAGGAGTGGTCGGCCTGATCACCGGCCTCGTGCAGCTGGCGGTGGGCATTCTCCGCGGCCTGTATTCCGTTGCCGCTGATCTGTTCACCGGGGGCTGGAACCGGACTGAGGCGTGGTGGGCGTCATTCATTCAGGCGATCAAGTCCATACCTGCCGGACTGCGAGCTCTCGTAACGAACTGGCTCACGGAGTTCGAACGGGCTTCGCCGGAGAAGGCGGCCCTGATGATCGGTGAGCTGACCGGGCAGATCCTGGCGATTATCGCCACGTTTGCGGTTGCTGCCGCCCGAGCCGGCACGGCTGGCGCCCTCGCCTCGGAGGGCGAAGCGGCCGCAACCACGGCCGAAACCGTCACGACAACGGCGGCACGTGGCGCCAAGCCAGCGCTGACCATGCTGCAGGGCGGCGGGCAGCCCGCGGTCACCATGGCCGCGCGGTCCGGATCGGGGGTATCGCAGGTCGGCAACGCCGCGGTCGACCTGGCGGGCGAGGCCCAGCCCGTCGCCGGACCCGCCCTGAGATTGGTCCCGCCGCCGGCCGCTGACCCCATCCCCGTTCCGGTCACGCCCGCACCCGTTCCGGTCACGCCTGCACCCATTCCGGCCGCACTGGGATCCAGGGCGCCACAAGCCGCGCGCGTCGGCGCAATCGCGGCTGGTCATGCGACTCGCGTCAGCACGGCCGCGGACCCGGCCCCGGCCCCGGCTCCGGCTCCGGGCGGGGATGACCGCAAGGGCAAGAGCGAGTTCCGGATGCGGGCCCAAATCCAGGAAAAGACGGCGGCCGGCCGGGACATCCACTATGGAAACGCAGTCGCTATGGCAAAGGAGAATGCGAAGGGCGTCACTGCCGCCGAGTTCGAGGAAGCGCAAGCCAGTGCCAAGAGCAATGCACTAGCCAAAAAAATGCCAGGGGACTACGTCGAGGGAGTAGACAAGGCGAAGTCCCAGCAGAGCCGGCTGATCAGAAGCACTGTTATTCCCGGCGGAATCCCGGCGACGCGCGTAGGGGATATCAACGAGCTCCGAGTGTCCTTTGATCCCCGTTCGATGAACCTGGTGCCATCCGGTGGCCGGGGGAAGGTCAGACTGGACGTGGAGAACCTGGCCGGGCACAACCTCCGGTTCCCGCGATGACCGCGCCCCGCCCGCCCACCGCCCTTCTCGAGCGCCTGCTGAACCCGGCCTCGGCCGAGGCGGCCGCCGCCGAGCTTGCCGCCGCACCCGGATGGCTCCAGGGCGTTCCGCCGCCGGAGGTCCTCGACGCCCTAGGCGAGCCCGGGAACCCTTACGACGGTGCGGTCGCCGACCTGGCCCGGGTCTGGCGTCAGCCGGATATCCTCCCGGCCCTCGCGGGTGCACTTCAGCGGGAGCATTCGATCGACCGGCGACGCCGCCTGGCCTGGTCCATCAAGCAGGTCTGCACCGAGGACCTAGTTCCCACGCTGCTGCCCTACCTGGATGATCCCGGCGAGGACCGTATCGTCCGCCGGTACCTCATGGAAGCCATGACGCATTGCACCATCAGTCAGGACGACAGCTGGCCGGGCCTGCAGGTGACGGCCCGGGTCCTGTTGCAGGATCCCGATCCGCTGATCCGCGAGGGAGCGACGGCGCTGGTCGGCATGGCCGACGGTCACGCCGCCGAGCGGCGAGCGTTGCTGATCGGCCAGCTGGAGGATACCGACGAAGCAGTTGTCGCCACGGCCGCGTCATTGTTGCAACGGTTCAGCGTCCAGGAGACGGACCTTCCCGCGGAGCTGGTGCAGCGACTGGTCAGCAATTCCAGTCCGCGCGTCCGGCGGGCCGCGCTCGATCTGCTAAAGCGAGTTTTACCGTTCGCCCAGGCGTGTCACCGGCCCGTTCGGAAGAAAAGGTCATGCATTGAAGGTTATCCACGTCATCGCCCATGAGGCTAAGCTGCGCCCTTCGTGTAACGCTTGCTCGCCCGGCGCCTTGACGACCCTCGAAAGACGTATGTATGTTCATGCCCGGCGCTGGATGGCGCCGCCTCACGACGACAGGCTCGCTAGGAGGGTGTCCCAGTGAGGCAGCTGGCGCAGATTCCGGCGCAAAGCACGTCGGCTCAGGCCGTGCGGGTCGGCCGTCGAGTGGCCTCGGCGCGATCGGCGGCCGATGTCGAGCACGCTCTGGCCACACCCGGCCGGCCGCTCGATTCACCCGCCCGCGCGCAGATGGAGGAGCGCTTCCAGCAGGATTTCAGCCGCGTGCGGGTCCACAGCGGCGACGCGGCGGCCAGCTCAGCGCGGGCGCTCGGGGCGGCGGCATACACTGTCGGCTCACAGATCGTCGTGGGCGAGAGCTTCCCGGGCGAGGCGTCACCCGCTGGGGCACGGCTGATCGCGCACGAGCTCGCCCACGTCGTTCAGCAGGGCGGCGTTCGCGCCCAGCCGCGCGGGCTCGCACCGCGGGGTGATCCGAGCGAGGCCGAGGCCGACCGGGCAGCGGGCGGGCATCGCGGCCGGTCCGGCCGGGTGGCGTCGGGGACGATCCAGCGCAGCCCGCTGTCGGACCGTGTGCGCGCGGCGGCGGGGGCCTTGCCGACGCTGAACAGCGTGCTGGCGGCGCTGAGCGGGTCTGACGTAAAGGTCAACGATCCGGACCTCGATCAGGAGATCAACCGCCTGCTCGGCGGTCGTGCCGACGACATCGCGCTTGCCCAGCAGGTCCGGCAGCGCGAGCTCGGCCGGACGAGCGGATGGAGAGGCCCGAGGGGGACAGGAGCGGCGCGGCCGCAGAGCGTCACGGTGAGGTACGTACCAGGCCGGACAGCTCGCCGGGCGCTCGTGATCGCCGGAGTGCACGGCTCGGAGGTACAGGGGATCGAGGTCGCACAACAGCTGCTGCGCGACCTCGCCAGTGCACCGAACCCGCCGGAGATGTCTGCGATCGTCGTTCCCGACCTGTTCCCCGACGACGCTACCTACCGCAACCGCGAGGGTCCCGGCGCGCATCCAAACCGCAACTTCCCGGATCCGTCGAAGGACCTGGCCGCTTCCGGCGGAAAGGACAAACTCGGCAAAGCGATCCGCCCGGAGAACGTGATGCTGATGCGATTGATGGAACGCTTCTCCCCGGAGCGGATCATCAGCATCCACGGCAGCTCGAACCCATCGTTGGCTGGCGTATCCTACGACACCCGCGCCGAGACACCCGTCGAGGATGCCCGGGCCCGGGCGTGGGGCCACAACCCCAACTCTGACGAGTCGAACGCGCCCCGCGGACTCGTCCAGACGCGCCACCAGGGCTTCGTTCACGCGGCCGACGAAAAGGACAACCGGCTGTCACTCGACGCGGCCGACCTCATCGAGGCACGAACTGCGGGAGGGACGGCGAAGGGCCCGATACGCGCTGGCCTCGCGCACCCCTCGGTCGCCGGCAACTTCAAGGGCACGTCATCGACGGCCAACTACGCGCGCTGGGACGGCTCGAAGGATCCAGGTGTGTCGCTCGGTGATTATGCCTCGAATCGCGGCATCAGCATCTTCACGGTCGAACCGCCGGACAATCAGATGCTCAGCGAATACTCCGGGACCGCCCGGGACGCGCGCGAAGTCGAGATCAAGGCCTACGCCGAGGCGGTTCGCACGATCCTGCTCGGGGCCTGACCCCGACGCGACGGGTAGACCTGGCGAGGGCCAGCGTATGCTGACCAGCCGCGCGCTCGGCCAGCTCCGGCTCGACCATCATCGCATCGTGAGGCCGCGCCGCGTCCGCCGATCGGGTGACGGGGACGGCGGGCGGCAGTTTCGTAAGTCCCCGCGGCCGCAATGGATGGCTCTTCGTTGCGCTCAGGCGGTGAGCGATGCGAGCGTGGCATTAGCCACCTCGCGCAGTTGCTCGTCCGAAGTGTCCTCAGCAAATTCCCGCAAAATATCGCGGGAGTCCTGCAGGCGGAGTTCACGCAGCTGCACCAGCGCCTGCCATTGCACATCAGGATTCGCGTCCCGCAGCGCCCGGCTGAACTCGTGGAGTACTTCTACCGGCTTCCCGGTCGCATCCGGCTGACCCTGGAACGGCACAAAGAAGTACAGCTGCTTGCTCGCTATCAGCCTGATGGCAGGAATTTCCTGGTCCAGGCAGCTGGCGACAGTAGAGAATCCTCGCGGATCTCCCAGTTGGGCCAGGAAACCAGCCGCGATGGCCGGGAACAGATACGCATCCACCGGATAGGACAGGCACTGTACGAGCACGTCCCTGCCTTCGCCGCCGCCGGTACGCGCCAGTGCGTATGCCGCCTCGACTCTGACGAGGTCTTCCGGAGCCGTGAGAAGCCGGCTCAAGGCCGGGGACGCAGCGGCGCTGGCCAGACTGCCCAAGGTGTGCGCGACCGCCGCCTGCAGGATATTTGCCGTTTTGCCGAGCGCATCGATGAGCCCGGCCTCCGACAGCGAAATGTTATTCCGCTGAAGGATCGCGCGATTTCGGTAGTCCTCGAATTGCGCATATGACATACCCGCTGGCGGGTCAGGAATATTCAGATCCAGCATACGGCTCGTCAGCGGCTCCTTCAGACGCACTGGCGCTGCTTCGCTTTATCCGGTCTCAGCCTAGAAGAACAGAGACCCGATTCCTCCCGCAAGCGCACCTATGCCGGCACCGATCGCAGCCCCTATCGGCCCACCCGCGAGGGCGCCGATCCCGGCTCCCGCCAGCGCCCCTCCCCCGACGCCGATGCCCGTCTTGGCGCCTCTGGATAGCCCACCTGACGCGTACCCCCGAGCGTCGCCCTTCGTCTTTATCGCCGTCGCCCGGGCTTGGTAAAGCGGAGCGCCGTCACCGTACGCGCGTATTTCGCGGCCAGGGTAGGCCATGGCCGCGCTCACTGTGGCTGCCACCCGTCCAGGCACCTGGCCAAGAAGGGTATGGACTTGAGCGACGCTTGCCGCGGGCTGCCCGTTCAGCCAGTTCTGCGCCAGCGTGACGCCGGACCTGCCGTATGTCGTGTCCTCTGTCGCGTGAAAGCGCTCATGCCTGATACACAGGTCCTGAGCCCAGAAATGGGTCCGCGGTGGCCGCCCGCCCAGATCCGTCATATCGGGGGCTAGGTCGCTGGCCACCGCCGCATAGTTGCCCTGATTGATGTTCGGGTCAGCTTCGGACGCAATGTCGGTATCACCGCCACCAGCTACCTGGAACGTGATGGGGTTATCAACCGTGGCCGTCACGTTGTAATGCCTAGCCGCCGGAGTGACGGTTATGCCCGACAGTGCATGGGTGTAGGGCATCGTGGCGCCAAACGGACTCGGCGGTGGTCCGGACTGAGTGATGCTCGGATTGTACGACAGCGTGCTGGCGATGGCGTCCCTCTGCTCAATGGCTGCCATCGCCGGGATCACGATGTCGGGAAGCCGGACCGTCTGCCCCGGTCGTGGCTCGGCTATCGACGCGGTCGGCTGGGCCACGAATGAGCGGAAATCTACCGGGCTGGCCTGCTCGCCGCCCGGCATCGCGTCATGCTGGGCTGCAGGAAACACGGTCGTGCCGGCTGACCCCCAGGAGGCCGGCTGACGCGCGTCGGTGCGCCAGGAGTCCGACTTACCGACTCGGGGTATGGATACCGAGATGCGCTGGCTGGTGTGCTCGGCCCGTGTTACTTTCCGCGGCACCGTCCCGCGTGTGCCCGGACCATGCGGCGAGCCGATCGCATCCGGGCCTGCTAGCTCAGCCCCGGCCAGCGCAGCGGATTCCAGCCGCCTGTCGTGCGCATGCACTGCGATCCGGGCGAAGTCACTGCCGAGGCGTGGCTGCGGCGTCGCGCTGCCGACGCGGCCGGGTGTCGCGCCCGGGGGCTCTTGCGTCTCGTGGCCAGCGTGCCGGAGTTCTGGCCGCTGGCCCGGGAAACTGCTCGGCCGTTGGACGTGACTTCTGTCAGAACGCCCGGGCCGCCGGGGGCCCGGCTTTCCGGCCTGAGCTGAGCCCGGCTGACCTTGCGTTCTATATGCGAACATGTCCGCGGATCCTTCCGTGCCACTCCCCACCAGCGGGTGATAGCCAGGACACGATTTTAACCGACACGTCGCTCTTCGCACCGCCCTCGAAGTGGCCGGCATCGTGGCCGAGACCGGCCCCGACGTGCGTTCCATGACGGCCGGCGACCGTGTCGTAGGATGCCGATGTCTCGCCTCCAGCCTGCTGCTGGCCGCCGCGAAACCGGGCTGATCCGCCCCGCGATCAGGACTGGATGAACGCCAGCAGGTCGGGGTTGAGCACGTCGGCGTGCGTGGTCAGCATCCCGTGCGGGTAGCCCGGGTACGTCTTCAGCGTGCCGTTCTTCACCAGCTTGACGGCTCGGGGACCCGACGTGTCGTGCGGGACGATCTGGTCGGCGTCACCGTTCATGGCCAGGACCGGCACGCTGATCTTCTTCAGGTCTTCCGACCAGTCCTGGCTAATGAACTCGGAGACACAGTCCCAGTGCGCCTTCGCACCTCCCGTCACGCCCTGGCGCCACCAGTTCGCGATGACCGGCTCGGACGGCTCCACGCCCGGCTGGTCGAAGTTGTAGAACGGCCCGGACGCCACGGCCCGGAAGAACTCCGAGCGGTTCGCCGCCATCCCGGCCTGCAGGCCCTCGAAGACGGCCTTCGGCGCGCCGGCCGGGTTGGCGTCGGTCTGCAGGACCGACGGGGTCACGGCGGCGACCAGGATCACCTTCGCCACGCGGGACTCGCCGTGGCGGCCGACGTAGCGGGCCACCTCGCCGCCGCCCGCGGAGTGCCCGATGTGGACGGCGTCGTGCAGGTCGAGGTGCTGGACCAGGTCGGCCAGGTCGTCGGCGTAGTGGTCAAAGTCGTTGCCCTCGCCGGGCTGCGCGGAGCGGCCGTGGCCGCGCCGGTCATGGGCGATCACCCGGTAGCCGTGATGCAGGAAGAAAAGCAGCTGGGCGTCCCAGTCATCGGATGACAGGGGCCAGCCGTGGCTGAAGACGATCGGCTGACCAGAGCCCCAATCCTTGAAGAAGATCTGAGTTCCGTCTCGGGTCGTGAACTCCGCCATGATTTTCCTCGCTTGCCGAGTAGGCACCTATGCTCACTGGAGTCAGACTCTAACAGTCAGAGTCATTGCCTAACAAGGCAAGGCGACTCTAGTGGCTAGCATGTCGTCATGGACACAGCACCTGACCGGCCACGTCGCGAAGAATATGCCGACCAGACCCGCGCCGCGGTGATCGCTGCGGCGCGTCGGCTGTTCGCCGAGAACGGCTTCTTCCAGACCAAGGTCGAACAGATCGCCAAGCTGAGCCGGGTGTCCCAAGCGACGGTGTACGCGCAGTGCGGCGGCAAGCAAGGCTTGCTGCGATCGCTTATGGACAGCTGGACGCAGGCTCCGCCGGTCGTCGAGTCCTACCAGGAGTCACTCGCCGCCGCCGACCCCGTCCTAGTGATGCACACCCTGAGCACCGGCTACCTCCAGATCACCAGACAGTGGGGCGACGTCATCCGGATGGTGATCGACGTCGCGCCGCACGACGACGAATCCGCCGCGGTGCTCGCTACCGCCCGGAGGCGGCACAACCGCAATCTCACGGACATCTGCCGCCACCTCGAGGGCATCGGCGCCTTGCGCGACGAGGTCGACGCACGGCTAGCCAGCCGGATCATCACCTACTACTACGGCATCGACGGCCTGCTCAGAACCCGCGACGTGTTCGGCTGGTCGCTGGAGCGCTCGAACGAGTGGCTGCTGGCTCACGCCTCCGCCGCGGTTCTGCGGTCACCGGCCGGGCCCTGAGCCGAACTGACCAGCCGCCACCGAGCACCTTCAGCGTCGTTGTCCGGACCGGGCGTGTCAGGCGGGCGCGAGCTTACGAATGGTGTCGGCGAGGTCGAGGCCGGGGACTGGCATAATCGCGATAACGGGGGTGTCCAGGCCGGCCGCCTGGTACTCGGCCACGCGCTCCCGGCACTGTTCCGCAGGTCCGTGGATCACCAGTTCGTCGACAAGCACGTCGGGGATGGCCTCGACAGCGCCCTTGCGGTCGCCGGAGTTCCAGGCCGCCAGCATGGGCGCGATGACGTCGCCGCGGCCGAGCCACTGCTGGAAGGCGGCATACACCGGCACGGTCAGGTAAGCGGCAATCATCCGCCTGCCGATGAACCGGGCGGTACCGACGTCGGCGGTCGGGCAGACGAAGATCCGGGCGACCAGCTCGCAGTCCGGGCCTGCCGCCTCCCGCACCCTCGGCACGTCCTTCGGGGCGAGCCAGTTGGTGATCGCGATGCCGGCCTCGGCGGCGGCGAGCCTGAGCATGCCTGGGCGCAGCGCCGCCAGGGCGAGCGCGGGCCGGACCTC
>Ga0302324_100020647_pt1 | contig 12877 bp, 8 predicted proteins | sample Palsa_T0_1_FD_201949 | JGI IMG/M metagenome (GOLD analysis project Ga0302324, IMG submission 201949) | Peat permafrost microbial communities from Stordalen Mire near Abisko, Sweden - Palsa_T0_1 | ecosystem: Environmental > Terrestrial > Soil > Palsa > Peat permafrost | place: Sweden: Abisko...
GTTCTACTTCCTGCTGCTGGCGCCGCCGGTGCCTGCACTGCGCCGTGCCGGCGTGCCGATGGCGATCGCCTCCGACTGTAATCCCGGCACCTCGCCGATGTGCTCGCTGCTGACCGCGATGAACCTGGCCGCGGTGCTGTTCGGTCTGAGCACCGCCGAATGCCTCGCGGGCGTCACCCGCGAGGCCGCACGCGCGCTTGGCGTACTGGCGGACCGCGGCAGCATCGATGTTGGCAAGCGCTGTGACCTTGCGATCTGGAACGTCGATCAGCCGTCCGCGCTGGTGTATTCACTGGGCGGCCGGCCGCTGTACACGCGCGTCTGGGGTGGGCCTTAGCGCAGCGACTCGCCGGTGAGGAACTACCAATCCGGCACCAGTAGTCACATCGGCAAGATATACATCTGGTCTATTGGGGATATGTGAGGCGCGGCGCGACATGCGCGCCCGGCTGGAGTGTAATGCGTCCGGTAATGCAAACCTCGAACGACGTCATGCTGATCATGGAGCGGGACGCTGAATCCCTGAGCACGCTGGCTGCCGTCGCCGAGGTGCTCGGCTGCGATCTGCTCCAGGCCGATTCGCTCGAAACCCTGATTCAGGTACTGGCGGTCAAGCGGCCCACGGTCGCCGTCCTGGCCGTCGATAGCTTTGAATCCAGCGGCCTGGGGATTTTCCAGGCGCTGGCCGACAGCAGCACACCGCCGGCGACGTATCTGGTCGGTTCTATCGATGCCCGTGTACTGGCAAGCATCAAGCGGGCCGCCGAGACACGCGGCCTGAAAGTCGTCGGCGTCGGCGGCCGACCGCTCAATGCCGTGGCGCTGGAGAGAATCTTCGCGGCGCACCTGACGACGCCACCGCCGATCGCGCTGCAGGAACTCGAGCAGGCACTGGCGCACAATGAGCTCAGCCTGCAGTACCAGCCGAAGATTGCTTTGACTGCCGCGGGCCTGCGCATCCAGGGGATCGAGGCCCTGGTGCGCTGGCAACACCCCCGCAAAGGGCTGTTGCATCCGCGTCACTTCCTGCACGCCATTGAAGAGTATGACCTGCTCGCGGCATTGACGGATTTTGTGATGACGGACGCCATCCGCCAGGCGGGGCGGTGGCGTACCAGCGGTCTCGACCTCGAGCTGGTGATCAACCTGAGCCCGCGATTGGTCCGGGATCGGGGATTTCCGGAGCGGCTGGCGCGACTGCTGCTCGAATACGAGTTTCCGCCCGAGCGCCTGGTGCTCGATGTGACCGAGGCCTCCGCCGCGGTCGACCGGGATCTCATGTTCGACGTATTCACGCGCCTACGGATCCTCGGGGTTGGCCTGTCGCTCGACAACTTCGGCACCGGGCTGTCCTCGCTGACGGAGCTCTACCGCATGCCGTACTCCGAGATCAAGGTCGACCGTTCCCTGATTGCCGACGTGCCGCGCGAGCGCGAGGCACAGCTGATCGTTCGAGCCATCGCCGATCTCGCCCACACGCTGCAACTCACCGTTTGCGCTGAGGGCATTGAAACCAGGCCGATGCTGGAATTCGCCCGCTCCGCGGGCTTCGATTCGGCCCAGGGGCATTTTTTCAGTGGCCCGGTTCAGGCCGGTGAAATCGAGCAGCTGGTGCGTGCCTGGCCAAGTCTCGGCACATCTGCCACCGGACGCTGGCGCGGCATGCAGACCCTGCCTATGGACGGCGCCGCCACCACCCGGTCGCGGCTGCCGCCGGCAGGCCCCGCAACGAAAGCATCGTAACGAGCCGCCGCACGCACGTCATTCGGGCGCAGTCAGGAATCTGGCGGCGAAAAGGTCGCCAGGCAGCGCCTTGCTGAACAGGAATCCCTGCGCCTGGTTGCACTTCAACAGTCGCAGCAGGCGCGATTGCTCCTCGGTTTCGACCCCTTCCGCGACTACGTTGAGCTTCAGCGACTGTCCGACGTTGATGATCGCGGACACCAGCGCCACGCCCTGCGATCCCGAGATCATGGCGACGATGAAGGACCGGTCGATCTTGAGCGTGTCTATCGGCAGCCGCGCCAGGTAGCTGAGTGAGGAGAAGCCGGTACCGAAATCATCGATGGCGATTTCAACGCCCATGGCACGTATCGCCTGCAAACTGGCGATGCTGTGGGTGACGTCCTCCATGATCAGGCTCTCGGTGATCTCCAGTTCCAGCGCGGCTGGCGCGCGCCCATCCACGCCGATCGCGGACTCGACCTCGGCGACGAACGCGCGCTGCCTGAGCTGCAGCGGCGACACATTCACCGCCAGGCGCACTGCCGGCAGTCCGGCATCGCACCAGCGCAGGTAGTCCTCGATGGCCTTGTTGAGCGCCCACTGCCCGACTTCAAAGATCAATCCGGTCTCTTCCAGGATCGGAATGAACTCACCTGGGGGCACCAGGCCGGTTTCCGGGTCATTCCAGCGGATCAGCGCCTCGGCGCCCACCAGTGTGCCGTTCTTGAGATCCACCTTGGGCTGGTAGTGCAGCACGAACTCCTGCCGCTCGATCGCCTGGCGCAGTCGATTCTCCAGCGTCAGCCGGGCCGCGACCGCCGCGGTCATCTTCTGCGTATAGAACAGATAGCGGTTGCCGCTGGCCTTCGCCTTCTTGAGCGCCGCCTCGGCATGCTTCAGCAGCGTATCGGCGTTGTCGCCGTCATCCGGGTATAGCGCTATGCCGACCTTGGCAGCGATACGGAAGACGCCGTCATTCAGGCCGAAGGGGTGCTCCTGGAACGCGCCCAGCTTGGTCTCGATCAGCCGCGCCAGATCGCCGCTCTTTGCCACTTCCGGCAACACCGCGGCAAAGTGGTCGGCACTAATGCGCGCCAGCAGAAGCTCGTCGTGCACGTTGTGCCGCAGCCACTGGGCCACCTGCCGCAGCAGCTCGTCGCCCGCGAGCTGGCCGAAGCTGTCGTTGATATTCTTGAATCGCTCCAGATCGATCATGAAGACGGCCAGCTGCTGTGCCCGGCTGGCTGCCACGCGCATGTGCTGGGCCACGCGGTCCAGGAACAGGTGGCGGTTTGCCAGGCCGGTGAGCACGTCGTAATAGGCGAGATAATCGAGCCGATCCTGCTTCTCGATATGGTCCATCGCGAAAGCGATGTCGCCGGCCAGTTCCAGCAGCAGCCGCATCTCCTCGGCATCGAAGAAATCGACCTCGTCGGAGTACAGCGTCAGCACTCCGACAGCCTCGCCGGCAATCTGCAGCGGCAGCGTCGCCATCGAGAAAATGCCGCGCGCCATGCGCTCCTTCGATCGAACCACAGTGGTATCGCCATCGATGGTGTTGGTGATGACGGGTTTTCTCTCCCGTACCGCGTGCGCTGCCTTGCTGTCTCCCTGCAGCGGCATGGCGCTGGTGGAAGGCGCGTGCTCGCCGGCGAGCGACGGGAAGTCCGGCTGCGCCACCGCTGAAGCCACCGGCACGATGGTGTTCGCATCACGATCCACGATGCCTATCCAGGCCATCTTGAATCGGCCATGCTCGATTGCGATCTGGCACGCTGCCCGGAACAGCTCCTCGCGCTCGCGCACGCGCACGATCAGTGAATTGATGCCGCTCAGCACCGCATACACGCGATTCAGGCGCTTGAGCCGGGTCTCGGCCTGTCGCTTCTCGGTGACATCCTCGCCGATGCTCGCCGTCCCGATCACATCGCCGGTGCCCGAATACAGCACGGAGCTGTTCCACAGCATCAGCCGCGGTTCGCCCGAGCGGGTGACGATGGAGAATTCACCGTGCCAGGCTGCGGAGCTGTTGGCAAGCCGGGCGGTAAAAACCGCCCTCCTCTGGCCGGCATCGAGTGGCACGAACAGCTCGAACCAGTCGCCGCCGATCAGCTGTTCGCGTTGCCAGCCGCTCAGGCGCAGTAACGCATCATTGCAGTAGGTGATTCGGGCATTCCGGTCCAGCATCACCGCGGCCAGTTCGACATTTTGCAGCAGCCCGCTGAATCGATTCTCGCTGTCGCGCAGCGCCTGCTCAGCCAGCTTGCGCTCAGTGATGTCCTTGGCGATGCCGGCGATACGGATGACCGTTCCGGTGTCATCGCGTACCGGGAAGCCGCGTGCCGTGATCCAGCGCATCGAGCCATCGGGGCGCACGACTCTATACTCGACTTCGAATGCCCCCAGCGCCCTTGCGTTGTGCTTGCGCTCGAGCGCCGATTTCCGGTCGTCCGGGTGAATGGCGCGATCCCACGATTCCTGATCCGCGTACAGGCTCTCGCAGCTGTGCCCCCAGATCTGTTCGTAGGCGGGGCTGACATACAATATGCGGCCATCGTGCGCGTCGCGCAGGAAGAACACGTCGCCGATGTTCTCGGCCATCTGGCGAAAACGCAATTCGCTTGCACGCAGGTGCTCCTGCGTACGCCGTTCCGCCGTGATATCCAGATGCATCACCACCGCCCCGCCGGAGTTTTCATCGGCCAGCGGTGTCACCGTCAGCAGCACCCAGCTGTTAGCTGTCGGTGAATTGCAGGGGTATTCCAGCGCATAGGTCTGGCTGCTACCGCGCAGCACCGTGCGAATGCCTGCCGCCGCCTGTCGGGCTTGTTCGGCTCCATCCCCCCGGGCGTCGTCGCAAACGGCAAGGTAGCTGAGGCCGACGCCGTCATCGGGCTGCCGCAGCTCGTTGGCAATGGCAAAGGCTCGCCACGCCTGATTGACCGAGACGATAAATCCGTGCGCATCCAGCAGCGCGATATGCGTCGGCAGCGCATTGAGGATCGCCGCCTGCCTGGCGCTTTCGATGTGGCGTAACTCGTCCTGTGCGCGACGCAATAACAGCGCGCCTCCCTCGGGATCCAGAACGACGTCCACCTCCCCGGCCGTCAACTCCTCCAGGCGCCGTTCCGTGCGCTTCAGCGTGGCAATCAGCGAGGAGATCTCGAGCGTGGATCCCAGCAGGTCCCGTGCCGCCGGAAGCTTCATGCCGCTTGGGTTTCGAGCTTCAGGGTTTGCAGTATCGTGAGTGTCTGGCTCAGGGTACCGACGATCTTGCGGATCGGAGCGGGGGCGAGCACCAGCAGCGTGGGGGTCATGAAAATGCCATCATCCAGCGCGCGCCTGGGCTCGCGCAGCACATCGACTAATTCAATGTGATGGCCATCGGGCAGGTATTCCCTGCAAAACGCCGTCAGATTCGCCTCGGCTTGCAGGGAATTCTGCGTCTGGTCCGCGACATACAACCGGAATCTGAACACGCGCTGCCGGCTCATGGGGAATTCACTTGACCTCGGGAACCGCGGCGTCGGCGCCGCGCAATTCCCGCATCCGAGAGCGTCCCCGGGTTAACTCGCCTTCGCGACTCTGGGTGGTGCGGTCCAACAGGCTCTTCTCCACCTGCTTGGCCATGAGCTCGGTCTGCAACGACTTGACGCGTACTTCCAGCACCGCCTCCTCGGCATCCAGGCTGACGCGCCGCAGCTTGCCGGCGACCTCCGCGACTTCATCGGCGACGCGCTGCGCGCTCTCCTTTTCCCAGCGCAGCGTCCCCATCAGCACTTCACCGCCGGCGGTGTAGATATCGGCGATGGTCACGCCGGATTTGCTGAGTATCAGTTCGCGCACCTGGTTCGAATGTGCCGTGCCGCGCGACTTGATGATCGACATGCCGCGATTACGCTCCCCGGCCTGCACCAGGTAGTTCAGGTGGATCCAGGTGTCCGCCATGGTAGAGATCTGCAGCGGCGTTCCGCCATTGGGCTGGCTGGAGGTCTCGTCGAGCAGGCTGGTACACACCAGGGTGATGCCGTCGGCCTTGCACCAGTCGATCAGGCGTTCAGCGACACCGTGGGCGGTCAGCTCGTTGCCGGCTTTCGACAGCGTCGAGACCGGATCGATCACCAGGCAGCGCGCCTGGTGTTCGCGTGCCAGAGACTTGATGCGCACCAGCAGCGTCTCCGCGCTGCCGGTGATGACCCGGGCCGACACCATGCGCAGCAAGCCAAGCTTCTCAAAACGGCTCAGATGTATGCCGACCGACGTGAGGTTGCGCATCACCTCGGAGCCGTCGGAGTCGAAACTGACGAACATGGTGCGCTCACCGCGCTTGCAGGCCGCTTCCGCAAAGGCACCGCTCAGGGTGGTCTTGGCGGTGCCGGGGAATCCCGTGATCAGGATGCTCGCGCCGCGATAATAGCCACCGCCCAGCATGGTATCGAGCCGGCTCACACCGCTGGAGATTCGCTCCAGTGTCACCGCGGCGTCTGCCCGGCCCAGCGTGCGTGCAATGGCAACATCGAAACCGCCGCTGCCGATGACAAATGGCGATTCATCCTCGTTGAAGCTCGAGCCGCGATACTTTTGCACGCGCAGGTTGCGCTGCGAGACGCCCTGGTCAACCCGGTGGTTGAGGATCACGGCGCAGTCCACCATGAACTGCATGAAGTCGAACTGCTGCAGTGCCGGCGACGTTGCCTCATCGCCGCCGTTCTTTGCGGTGATCAGGCCGGTGAGTTCGTGGTCGAGCAACCATTCATGCAGACGATAGACTTCGCGCCTTTTCGTAGCGGCGTCCGGCAGCAAGGCGAGGACGATGTCCAGGGCGTCGAACACAATGCGGCGCGCGCCCATCTGTTTGGCTTTGGCTCCCAGTGCGGCCAGCATCCCGCTCAGGTCAAAATTGCCGGACTGGATGAGCTCGGGCGTAGGCCGCGCGTCCAGAAAGAACAGCTTCCTGCGCTGCAGCTGCGCGAGCTTCCAGCCGAAGCCTGCCATGTTTGCCGCGATCTGCTTGGGCGACTCCTCGAAGGCGACAAAGATGCCGGGCTCATTGCCGTGCTGTGCGCCATGGACCAGGAATTGGGCGGCGAATATCGTCTTGCCGGATCCCGGACCGCCGAGCAGCAGGGTTGTACGACCGCGTGGTAGGCCTCCGGCCGTGATGTCATCGAAGCCGGTGATACCCGTCAGTGCCTTTCCGGGCGTTTCCGCAAGCGCAAGGCGGTCGAGTTTCATGAGAGTTCCTGACTTCGAATGGGGCAAAATTGGCTAGTACAGTGTCCACCCTTCCACTTCGGCTGTATGTACGGTAGATAACACCAGAGGCCTGCGACGCGGCGTGCCGGCAGCCTATTGGCCGGTAGCCGCTTTGACCGTCGGCGGATGCTGCGGATTCATTTGTTCGCGCCCGATGACAGAGCGCAGATTATCATCGGGCAACGCTCGCTCAAGGGCGCACATGTCCATGTCCGGGCGGAAGAACTGGTAGTTATCACGTCCGCGACCCTTGGCGTAATACATCGCAAGATCCGCATTTTTCAACAGTGTCTCGGCATCCGCCCCGTCATCCGGGAAAGTCACGATGCCGATGCTCGCGGTGATTTGCACCACGTGCTTGTCGATGCTGTGCGGCTGGCGTAACGCCGTCAGAATCTTGCCAGCCACTACGGCCGCATCCTGTGCCTGGCGCTCCTCCCACAGCAGGATCACGAATTCATCCCCACCCAGGCGACTGACGGTGTCGGAACTTCGCACGCAGGTGAATAGCCGCCGCGCCACCGACTGCAGCAGTTGGTCGCCGATAGCATGGCCGAGAGAGTCGTTGATATGCTTGAAGCGGTCCAGATCCACGAACAACACCGCCAGTCGGCGATGGTTACGGCTGGACAGCACGATGGCTTCGGCCAGCCGGTCATGCATCAGCACGCGATTGGGCAATTCGGTGAGGCTGTCGTATTGCGCCAGGTAAGCCATGCGCAGCGTCATCGCTCGTGCCGCGCTCACGTCGTGAAATACCATCACCGCGCCGCTGACCTGGCCGCGCCGATCGTGGATCGGAGCGGCGGAATCCTCGATTGCGGCCTCGACGCCATCGCGTCGGATCAGGACACAGTCCGGGCTCAACCCTACGATTTTGTTCTCCTGCATCGCCAGGATCATCGGGTTGCGCGCGGGCTGGCGCGTCGCGGCATCGACAATCCTGAACACTTCCTCCAGCGGGCGACCGATCGCCTGGTCCTGCGGCCATCCGGTCAGGCGTTCGGCAATCACATTGAGGTAGGTCACCCGGCCGTTGACGTCGGTGCACATGACCGCGTCGCCGATCGAATTGAGTGTCACCAGTGCGCGTTCGTTCTCCTGGAACAGCGCGTCGGCAATGACAGCGCGCTCGATCATGCTGTTCAGGGCCTTGGGCAACAGGTAGCTGTCGAGCCGGTCCTTGAACAGGTAATCCTGTGCGCCACGCTGTACCGCCAGCTTGGCCGTCGTCTCGTCCCCAGCGTCGGTCAGGATCAGGATTGGCGTGCACGGCGCCGCTTGAAACAATCGATCGAAGGTCTCGATGCCGCGGCTGTCGGGCAGGAACAGATCGACCAGTATCGCCGCCGCGCCCGCCAGTCGGTTGAGGCCCTCGGAGCAACGCCGGACCCATTCGACCTGGAACGATAAGTCGCCGCAGTTGTTCAGCGCCGCTACGATGGCTTGCGCGCGCGGCACATCGTCCTGGATCAGCAATATTTTTTTCAGTGGCGAGGCCATAGGCGTGGCGACAATTCTTGCGTTGCGAACAGTGCATCACACCGGCTGCGCGCAGATATGTACGCCAACACACTTAGCTGACGAACGCGGTGGCACTTTCCTGCCGTTCTGGGAATTGTGTCGCGCCGACGCGCCGCAGGACAAGACATAATGCACCAAAATGCAGCATCAGGCAGGTGAATAAACCGCCTGACGCTGCTATGACGTCGCGACAGTGGCCCCGCCACGCTGCACGCCATGGATCACCGCGAGCCCGCCCATGTAGGGCCGCAGCACCGCGGGCACCTCGACGCTGCCATCCTCGTTCTGGTAATTCTCGAGCACCGCCACCAGCGCGCGCCCGACCGCGACACCCGATCCGTTGAGTGTGTGCAGCGGCTCGGGCTTGCCATTGTCGGGGTTACGCCAACGCGCCTGCATGCGCCGCGCCTGGAACGCCTCGCAGTTGCTGCACGATGAGATCTCGCGATACCTGTCCTGCGACGGCAGCCACACCTCCAGATCGTAGGTCTTGGCGCTGGCGAACCCGGTATCGGCAGCGCACAGCGCCACCACCCGATACGGCAGCGCCAGGCGCTGCAGTACCGTCTCGGCGTGCGCTCGCAACGCCTCGAGCGCAGCGTATGACTCGTCCGGCCGCACGATCTGCACCAGCTCGACCTTTTCGAACTGGTGCTGGCGGATCATGCCGCGGGTGTCGCGACCGGCGGCGCCCGCCTCGGATCGAAAGCACGGCGTGTGCGCGGTGAATTTCAGTGGCAGCGCTTCGGCCGCGATAATCTGGTCGCGCACCAGGTTGGTCATCGGCACTTCCGCGGTCGGTATCAGGTACAGCTGGTGTTCGCCGCGCAGGGCGAACAACTCCTGTTCGAACTTCGGCAGCTGGCCGGTGCCGACCAGCGCGGCGCTTCCCACCAGGTACGGCGCATAGATCTCGGTGTAACCGTGCTCGCGCGTGTGCAGGTCGAGCATGAACTGCGCCAGTGCACGCTGCAGCCGCGCCAGCTCGCCGCGGATCACGACGAATCGCGCACCGGAGATGCGGCCGGCGGCTTCGAAATCCAGCAGGCCAAGCGCTTCCCCGAGCGCGGCATGCTCGCGCGGCTTGAATTGAAACTGGCGCGGCACACCGTAACGGCCAACCTCGACGTTGGCGCTCTCGTCGGCGCCGTCCGGCACCGACGGGTGCAGCAGGTTCGGCAGATCGAGTTGCCAGAGCTCCAGCTGCGCCTGTAGCGCCTGCAGTTGCTGCTCGGCGTCGGAAAGACCTGCGGTCAGCGCCTCGCCCGACTGCAGCAGTGGCGCGATATCCTCGCCGCGGCCGCGCGCCTGTCCGACCGCCCTGGCATGGCTGTTGCGCGCCGCTCGCAGCCGGTCGGTCTCGATCTGCCAGTGGCGGCGCTGCTCTTCCAGCGCTCGCCAGGCTGTGACATCGAACGGATAGCCGCGCCGCGCCAGCTGGCGCGCGACCTGTTCCGGGTCCGAGCGCAGCAGCTTCGGATCGATCATGATTTGCCTTCGTCGGCCTTCGGCTCGGCCTGCGGCTCGGCCTTCTGCCCGGCCTTCGGATTGCGCAGCCGTTCGAGTGCTTCGCCGATGCGCTGCTCCAGGCCGCGCGCGCTCGGATGATAGTAGCGCCGTTCCGGCATCTCGTCCGGCAGGTAGCGCTCGCCGGCGGCGTACGCCTGCGGCTCATCGTGCGCGTAGCGATAGCCGACGCCGTGACCCAGGTCTTGCAGCAGGCGGGTCGGCGCATTACGAAATCGCAGCGGCACATCCAGCGAGCCGTAGCGCTCGACATCAGCGCGCGCCTCGGCGAATGCGGTGTAGACCGCGTTGCTCTTGGCGGCGACCGCCAGGTAGACCACCGCTTCGGCCAGCGCCAGCTCGCCTTCCGGGCTGCCGAGCCGCTCGTAGGCCTGCCAGGCCTCGAGCGTGACCTGCAGCGCGCGCGGATCGGCCAGGCCGATGTCCTCGCTCGCCATGCGTGTGATACGCCGCGCCAGGTAGTGCGGATCGCAGCCGCCATCGAGCATGCGCGCCAGCCAGTACAGCGCGGCATCCGGATCGGTGCCGCGCACCGCCTTGTGCAGCGCTGAGATCTGGTCGTAGAACTGATCCCCGCCCTTGTCGAAGCGGCGGCGGCCGCCGCTCGCGATCTCCGAGGCCTGCGCCGAGGTGATGAGCTTGCCGCCGCTCGCCGTGGCGAGCCCTGCCGCCAGCTCGAGCATCCCCAGTGCGCGCCGCGCATCGCCGTCGCCCGCGTGCGCCAGCAGCGCCAGCGCCTCATCCTCGATTGTCAGTTGCTGCGCTCCCAGTCCGCGTTCACGATCCAGCAGCGCAGCCTGCAGCAACTGGCGCAGCTCCGTGACGCTCAGCGCCTTGAGCACATAGACGCGCGCGCGCGACAGCAATGCGCCGACGATCTCGAACGAGGGATTCTCGGTGGTCGCGCCAATGAAGGTCAGCGTGCCGTCCTCCACGTGCGGCAGGAACGCATCCTGCTGCGCCTTGTTGAAGCGATGCACTTCGTCCAGGAACAGCACCGTGGGCTGTCCGGCCGCGGCACTCTGCCGTGCCAGTGCTACCGCGTCGCGGATGTCCTTGATGCCGGCCTGGACCGCCGACAGCCCGATGAAGCGCGCCTGCGAGCGATCGGCGATCAGTCGCGCCAGCGTCGTCTTGCCGGTGCCGGGCGGCCCCCACAGAATCAGAGAATGCGGTGCGCCGTCGGCGATCGCCTGGTACAGCGGCTTGCCCGGCGCCAGCAGCTGCGTCTGGCCGACGAACTCCTCCAGCCGCCGCGGCCGCATGCGATCGGCCAGCGGCCGCCACTCGTTGCCGCTGTCGGCCAGCCGCAGCGGCTGTTGGGTCGTGTTGCGCTTGGGCATGTGGCGGCTTCAGGACAGCGGCGTGCCGATCACATCGACGTCGGCCGGCGGCGTGAACTGCAGCTCCGACGGCTCGACCCGGGCATTGCGCTCGCTGCGCGAGAAGTCGAGCCGCACCGTCTGGCCAAGCCGATCGATCACCACCATGCGCACCAGGCGGTCACGCGCAAATCCAAGTTCGGCATGGCTGAAATCCGCCTCGGCACTGCGCGGCTTGACGCTCACCCAGTCCAGTGCGTCGTGCGATCCGGCGGCGACGATGTCGAAGCTCTCATGCAGCTGGGCTGCCGATCCGGACAACAGCGTCACCGGAGTTGCCGTCAGTGCGGCGGCCATCGGCTTGACCGAGACCTGCGCCAGCTCGCGGTCGTAGAACCACAGGTTCTTGCCATCGGCGACCAGTAGCTGCCCGCGCTCGCCGCTGCCGCCGCGCGGCTGGAAATCCCAACGAAATCTTCCCGGCCGCTGTACCAGCATGGTGCCCTCGCCGGCCTCGGTCTGGGTGCCGCGCGCATCAGTCACGGTCTGGGTAAATGCCGTGCGCAGGCTGGTCAGTCCATCCAGGTACCGATCCAGCGCCGTGCCGCCGCTATCGGCCGCCGCGCCGCCGGCGCAGACCAGCATTGCAAGCACAGCCAGGGGTACACCACGGCGCCGCACGCTACGCTCTGCTACCGGGCTACGGCGGGGGTGGAGCGAGCACGTCGCGCCCACCGTTGGACTGCAGCGGTCCGACGATGCCGGCCAGCTCCATCGCCTCGAGCATCCGGGCCGCGCGGTTATAGCCGATCTTCAGGCGCCGCTGCACGTAGGAAATCGACGGCTTGCGCTCGCTGGTGACGATCCTGACCGCCTCGTCGTACAGCAGGTCCTGCTCCGCATCGCCGCTGGCGCCGACTTCCTCATCCTCGCCGCTGATGCCGGCAATCGGCGTGGACGGGCCGCGCAGCACTTCCTCGATGTAGTTCGGGTGCGCCGCCTGCTTCAGTGCCTCGACCACCCGATGCACTTCGGCGTCCGAGACGAAGGCGCCGTGGATGCGGGTCGACATCGAGGTGCCGGGCGGCAGGTACAGCATGTCGCCGTGACCGAGCAGCGATTCGGCGCCCATCTGGTCGAGGATGGTGCGCGAGTCCACCTTGGCGGAGACCTGGAAGGCGATGCGCGTGGGTATGTTGGCTTTGATCAGACCGGTGATCACGTCGACCGACGGCCGCTGCGTGGCGAGTATCAGATGGATGCCCGAGGCGCGCGCCTTCTGCGCCAGGCGTGCAATCAGTTCCTCGACCTTCTTGCCGACGATCATCATCAGGTCGGCAAGCTCATCGATGATCACCACCACGAACGGCAGCGGTTGCAGGTTCGGGATCTGGCTCTGGTCGATGCTCGGATCGTTGGCGGCACGCTGCAGCATCACCGGATCGCGGATCGGCTTGTTGTCGGCGATCGAATCCTTGACGCGGCGGTTGTAGCCGGCGATGTTGCGCACCCCGAGCGCCGAC
>Ga0302324_100020648_pt1 | contig 12877 bp, 8 predicted proteins | sample Palsa_T0_1_FD_201949 | JGI IMG/M metagenome (GOLD analysis project Ga0302324, IMG submission 201949) | Peat permafrost microbial communities from Stordalen Mire near Abisko, Sweden - Palsa_T0_1 | ecosystem: Environmental > Terrestrial > Soil > Palsa > Peat permafrost | place: Sweden: Abisko...
CGGGGCTCGCGCACGCTTCTTTCAGGACCTACACACCATCACCGCCTACGTCCTGTTCCCCTCATGGCATAGCTTCATGAATACGGTAGTCTCAGGAAAATCGCCTCCCATTTAGAACTGCTGGCGCGTCGCCGCCCTTGCCGAACCCCGCAGAACGAAGCCGGACAGGGGCCACGCTGGCGGAACTTAGGCAACGATTGGTCTACCCCGAGTGGTCTAGGAGCCTGATATTCTTCTCGCAGTGAGTCGAATGGATGTTGCCATACGGAGGGATCTCGTGAGTGCATATTTCTCAAACCTCCTGCGCGAAATCCTAGCAATATCTAAGGAGAAACATACTCCTTGGTTTCTTCGCCCAATTCGATATTCTCGCCGGGTTCGCAAGGCCATTTTCCAGGGGGAAACGCCTGATTGGGTTAGCGAGTCATATAAGCTCATTAAATATGTAAATCTTCTAGAAGCCGTTCCGACCGTCGGAGCACTTATTAGCGCTCCACAGCACTTTTTCCGCCGATTATCAGTGATTCGTTTTGGGCTGAAGAAATGGTATAAGACGCCCCCCGCATTCCTTGTTTTTATGGTCGTGGGCGCATACGCATGTGTTGAATTTCTCTTCCCCGGTGCCGTGAAGCACCTAGCAGAATTTCTCTCCGCATGTTTGCCTCCTCACGATCATAACTCGTTGGAAACACTGGCTTGGATCGCTAAGAATGAACGACTCACCGCTTATTTTATTCTGCTGGTGATCTGCTTTACTGTGCCGCTGTGGATCATTCCCCCTGCCGTATTGTTGGGTAGCGTTTCTTGGATACTCGATGAGCTAAAGATTCATGATAGTGACGATGCACTGCCGGTCCAAGTGATCGACACTAACCCCTCCTTGAGCTTCGTCCCGTTGGACATCGGGATTTATAGACAGATGCACGCTGCGAAATTTGCCTGGGGCCTGTTCTACTACGGGCTCTATGCACTATTCGTACTTTGCTTCGCTGCCCTAGTCATCTCGCAAGGACTGCCGGCTTGGTACAGGAATGCAGGTGTTTTCCTGGTAGCTACCTACTATTCGATAATCGTGTCCTGCATTCAGCTATTACTCATTCCCCCATACGCGGCCCTCCTCCGCGAGAGCTCTAGCGCCCCCACCAGGCAAATGCATACGGCTGATGCGCATGGTTTGATATCTGTCATCAGGCAAATCCAAATTCGTGATCTTTACCGTTCGAGATCTAGGCCCCTAAAATCCCAACTTTGGAGGACAGCGGCTGCACAGGAATTGACGGAGGAGTGGACAGCGTATGTTTCTGAAATCAGACGACAAACTCGTCAAGAACATGGTAACCCTCAGTTGCAAGGTGCCCTGGAAAAAGACCAAAAGGACATTCTACGGTCGGCTATAACCTTCAAGAGACTGCAGGAATCGGTTGAACGTCTAGAGCCTTACGAAAAGAATCCCGGATCCGTGCGGGCAGTCCTCCGCGGCCTAGAGGCGGTTTACGAAGGACGAGGAATTCCGCCGATCACTGGAAAAAGGGGGGTGAACGAAGCCTCGCAGGCGGAAACTCCTCAATAAACCAGGCATGACATCGTCGTTTATCATGTACAAGAATTGACTGCTGTGAGCGGATTCGCCGGCCCCACCGCAGGTGGTTACGCCATCGCTTCGCGCCCCATCGGCTCGAACGTCAGCTGGTTCGACTTGCGGTCTACGTCGATGCGGACGTGCGCGCCGTGCAGCACTTCGCCGTTGAGGATCCGGATCGCCAGCGGGTCCTGGATCATGCGCTGCAGCGCGCGCTTGAGCGGACGCGCGCCGTAGGCCGCGTCTGATCCCGCCGCAAGAATCAACTGCCGCGCCGGCTCGGTCAGCTCGAGCGAAATCTGCCGGTCTTCGAGCAGCTTGCGTACTTCGTTCAAACGCAGCTCCAGGATCTGGCTCATCTGCGCTACCCCGAGCGGGCGGAAGATGACCATGTCGTCTACGCGATTGAGGAACTCCGGCCGGAAGTGTTCGCGCAGCACCCGCATCACGCTCTCGCGAGCCATGTCGAAATCGTGCTCGGTCTTGAGCGTGTCGCCGATAAGCAGATGCGCGCCCAGGTTCGACGTCATGATGAGCACGGTGTTCTTAAAGTCGACGGTCCGGCCTTTGGAGTCGGTCAACCGTCCATCGTCCATGATCTGCAACAGCACGTTGAACACGTCGGGGTGCGCCTTCTCGATCTCGTCGAAGAGGATCACCGCGTAGGGACGGCGGCGCACAGCCTCAGTCAACTGGCCGCCCTCGTCGTAGCCCACGTAGCCCGGAGGCGCGCCAATCAGCCGCGACACCGCGTGCTTTTCCATGTACTCGCTCATGTCGATGCGCACCATGGCCTGCTCATCGTCAAACATGAACTCGGCCAGAGCGCGCGCGGTTTCGGTCTTTCCCACTCCGGTCGGCCCGAGAAAAATAAACGAGCCGATCGGTCGCTTCGGATCGCTGAGGCCGGCGCGCGAACGGCGAATCGCATTGGCCACAATGGTGAGCGCAAGGTCCTGGCCCACAACGCGCTCGCGCAGGCGACTCTCCATTTCTACGAGTTTTTTGACCTCGCCCTCCAACATGCGCGAGACGGGAATGCCCGTCCACTTGCTGACGATGCCGGCAATGTCTTCCTCGTCCACCTCGTCCTTCAGCATCCGCGCCACGCCGGCGTTTCCTTCCTGCGCGGCGCTTAGTTGCTTCAATTCGGCTTCGAGCTTCGGCAGCTCGCCATACTGAATCTGGGCAGCGCGCTCCAGCATTCCCTTGCGCGTCTGCTCTTCGGCTTCGAAGCGCAGGTTCTCAATCCGCTTTTTCACATCGGTAATGCGGCTGCTCGCTTCCCGCTCCTTCATCCATCTGGCCGAGAGCGCGGTAATCTTCTCCGTCAGCGCGCCTACTTCGCGTTCCACGGCATCGCGGCGCTCACGGCTGTTCTTGTCGGTCTCGCGCTTCAACGCCTCGCGCTCAATCTCCAGCGAAGTCCTCTCCCGCTCAAGCTGATCGATGAGAGTGGGCTTCGACCCCTTCTGAATGGCCAAAGAAGCCGCCGCCTCATCCACAAGGTCGATGGCCTTGTCCGGAAGGAACCGGTCGCTGATGTAGCGATGCGACAAGGTCGCCGCGGCAACGATCGCAGAGTCCTTGATGCGCACATCGTGGTGCGCTTCGTAGCGCTCCTTCAGCCCGCGCAGAATGGCGATAGTGTCTTCGACGTTGGGCTCGCCAACGTAGACGATCTGGAAGCGGCGCTCCAGGGCCGCGTCCTTCTCGATGTATTTGCGGTACTCGTTCAGCGTGGTTGCGCCGATGGCCCGCAGTTCGCCGCGCGCCAGGGCCGGCTTGAGCATGTTGCTGGCGTCGATGGCGCCCTCGGCCGCGCCCGCGCCGACGAGCGTATGCAGTTCGTCGATGAAGAGGACAACCTGGCCGTTCGACTCTTCAATCTCCTTGAGCACGGCCTTGAGGCGGTCTTCAAACTCGCCGCGAAATTTTGCGCCGGCCAGCATGGCGCCCAGATCGAGCGAGATGACGCGCTTGTCCTTCAATGAGTCGGGCACATCTCCGGAGTTGATGCGGCGCGCAAGGCCCTCGACGATGGCGGTCTTGCCCACGCCGGGCTCGCCGATCAGCACGGGATTATTTTTGGTGCGGCGGCTCAGCACCTGGATCACGCGGCGAATCTCTTCATCGCGGCCGATGACGGGGTCGAGCTTGCCGCGGCGCGCCAGTTCGGTGAGGTCCTTGGCGTACTTTTCGAGCGCCTGAAATTTGCCTTCCGGATTCTGGTCGGTGACACGCTGCGAGCCGCGCACGGCAGTCAGCGCCTGCAATATCGCCTCGTGCGTAGCCCCCACGGCGGTCAGCGCCTGCGCCGCCGGGTCGCCCTTGACATGGGCCGCGCCCAGCAGCAGGTGCTCGGTGGAAACATACTCGTCTTTGAAGTTGGCCGCCTCGCGGAAGGCCTGGTCCACGGCCTTGTTCAGCGCCTGGCTGATGCCGGGCTGCGCCGATGCGCCGGCAACGCGCGGCAACTTCTGCTCGATCGCGTGCAGCTCGCTTTCGAGGCGCTCGGCAGGCGCGCCGACCTTCTCGAGCACGGCAGGGATCACACCCTCGCGGTCCTCAATGAGCGCCAGCAGCAGGTGCACGGGCTGGATCTCGGGGTTGCCGAGCTCGGCCGCGCGCGCCTGCGCCTGCTGCATTGCCTGCTGCGACTTGACGGTAAGTTTTTCCCAACGAATAGCCATGGTTTCTCCAGTGAACAGTGGATAGTGAACAGTCATCAGTGATCAGGGATTGGCCGCGAAACTGAACACTGACCACTGTTCACTGTCCACTGCTTTCTTGCGGCTTTCAACGCTTTTCTTGCTCTCGAAGATCAATGATCAACTCTCAGTATCCATCGCAGAACGGCCGGAGGGAAGCTATGCCTCCACCCGGCCGCGAAAACTGAACACTGACCACTGTTCACCGCTCTTACCGCACGCCGGCCAGTTCGGGCTCTTCCACCTTCTCCACTTTCTTTTGGCCGCCCACGTTGATCTTGATCTGCTTGGGCTGCGCCTCGGGCTTCTTGGCCAGTTCCAGCTTGAGCACGCCCGCATTGTAGGCCGCCTTGACGTTTTCCGTGTCCACAGTCGAGGGCAGCGTGAACGCGCGATAGAAGCTGCCGTAGCGCCGCTCGATGCGATGGAAGTTCTGTTCCTTCTCCTCGGCCTCGAACTTGCGCTCGCCCTTGACGGTCAGCGTGTGGTTTTCCACGCGCACGTCCAGGTCCTTTTCCTCGATGCCCGGAACTTCGAGCTTGAGCACGACCTTCTGCGCGTCCTCATAGATATCGACCGCCGGCACAAAGCTGGCCGCGGCTATGGGGTCATTTTCGCCGTTCATGTCGCGGAACAGGGAGTTGACGCGGTTCTGCAGTGCAACGACTTCACGAAACGGATCCCAACGGGTGATAGTCATGATATTTCCTCCAACAGAAATCGATGATGGGGCGGACGAACTTGGTTCATCCGCACAACTGGTTTGATAGACACTATAGCACAAAGGATTCATAAAATATGCGCGCCTTACGCTCATATCTTGAAGATTATTTATATCGTTTATTATGTTCAGCTTATGGAATTACGGCCAGCCGCTCGATCCCTGGGTCGCTATTGGCGCTTGCCACTCCATTCAAGATAGATGGTGAAGTCGCTCTTGCCCGGCATTCTGATCTGAAATTTGCCAATCATGACGCCGCCGGCCAGTTCATAGCTGAGGCGGAATTGCGGGCCCGGCTGCGCTGCATCGGACAGGAAAATCGCAGAGCCTGGCCTGGGCGTCGAGACGTCGTAATGGATGACGTGGCCTTCGTTATCGAAATAGATAGCTTTGCAGATGCCGGGGCCGGCGGGATAGATGGTGAGCCGATCGGCATGGAGGCAATCGAAGTCCTCCGGGCCCTTGCAGGCGCCGCTGGTGGAGTGACGCTCGAGCACGTGGTCCTTGAGCTCGAACGCGAAGGTATAGGCGCCTGCGCCCTGTGCCTGGGCGGAGCCGCCGGACGTTTTGGCTTCCCACGTACCGGCGAGGAAGCGCAGGCCGGCCCAGGGATCGGTCGGCTGGGCGGGCGGATTCAAGCCGGAGAGAAGAGCGATGGCTGGCAGGATGGCATAGATGCATTTCATGGGAGTTTCTCCGGGATGCGGGATGATGGGCCTACTCAATCCGCCTCCAGCATACAAGGCACGCCGGTTACACTGGCCTGCAACGGCCTGATGTGCAGGTTGAAGAAAGGCAGGGACGGGAGTGCGAGCCTTTGCGTTCGGCAGACGGGTTCAACGGCATGCGCGCGTGGCCATGGGGCTGATGCTGACGCTGGGCGTGTCTGCCGCATGGAGCCAGCTGCCGCGCTCGTCGCAGCAGCTGGCCAAACGGGCCATCGACCGCTGGCCGGCGACGCAGTTTGCCGCGCCCAACGATCGCGGGCATGCGGGCCTGATGCTCGAAGCCGTCAACGAGGAGTGGCTGGACACGGCCGACCCAATCTACTTTGATTACGCGCGGTCGGCCGCGGACGCTTTCATCGCGGCTGAGGACACGCACTCTACAGACGGCGGAGGAATCGAGCCATGGCTGGGGCGCGAAGTGCTCCAGCTCTACCGCGTAACCCAGCAGGAGAGCTACTGGAAGCTGGCCGCGGCGTTGCATGAGCGCTTGATCGCGCGGCAGGCGAGTGGAGCGGGCGTCGCCGGCGAATCCGGGAGCCTTGAGGTGCGGGCGGAAACGCTGTATGAGACCGAGCCGTTCCTTGCCGAATACGCTCGCACCTTTCAGCAGCCGGCCGACTTCAGCGCCATTACGGAGCGATTTGTGCGCGCCGGCCGGGATGCGCGCACTGTGCAGGCCACGCAACGGGCGCGGGCGGGACTGCTGGCTGCGCTGGTGGACACGCTGCCGTCGTACGCGCGCAGTGAGCCGGGCCGCGACACGCTGCTTGAGATTTTGCGCAGCACTGCGCAGGCGGCCGCGTCGCCACACCGGACCGGTTCAGGATCGGCAACCGGCGCAGCTGCCCCCGATCCAACCGCCGATTGCATGATCGCTTACGCCCTTGCCAGGGCGGCGCGCCTGGGCTACCTGCCTTCCGGTTACGCGCAGGCGGCGAAGCGAGTCTGGCACGGCACGAACGGCCCCACCTCCCTCACCGCGGACGACCCGGAGGCCGCGGGCGCGCAGATTCTGGCGGCGCGGGAGATGGAGATGGCGCCGCTGGCGCGGCTCGGCGGCGGGCGCGTGGCGCTGGTCGACGCCTGGTTCAACAGCCAGCAGCGCAAGAACGCCGCCGGCCAGATGGAGAGCTTTCACTACAAGTGGGACGACGCATCGAACAACGGCTTCTCGCTGCTGGGGCATCTCTTCAACGATTACGGCGTGGCAACGGAGACGCTGTCTGAGGCTCCCACCGCTGCCAATCTGCAATCCGCGCAGTTCTATCTCATCGTGTCTCCCGACATTCCGGTCAAGAATCCTCATCCGCACTACGCCACGCGCGAGGACGCAGCGCAGGTGGCTGCGTGGGTGCGGCAGGGGGGAATCCTGCTGCTCATGGAGAACGATCCCGCCAATGCGGACATCGACCACCTGAACCTGATCGCCGACGTCTTCGGCCTGCACTTCAACAGCGTGCTGAGCCACCATGTGGACGGCGACAACTTTGCCATGGGGCGCATCGACGCGGCGGGCGGAGGCGCGCTCTTCAAAGAGCCGCATATCCTGTTCATGAAGGACACCTGCACGCTGAAGCTCAGCGGGCCGGCGAGGCCGCTGCTCGTCGACAAGGGGGACGTAATGATGGCCGCGGCACGCTACGGCAAGGGCACAGTCTATGCGGTGGTGGACCCGTGGCTTTACAACGAGTACACCGATGGGCGCAAGCTGCCGCGCGAGTACGACAACTTCGCCGGCGCCGGGGAAGTGCTGTCGTGGCTGATGCGGCAACTTCCCAGCCGCGTGCGACCGTCAGTGAACCATTAAGAGACGGAACCATTAGGGAACGGCCCGTCTGGAACCAGAATTATTAAAGATTGCAAAGATAGTTTCCGCAATTACCCCCTCCCGATTGCTCCAGCCCTGCCGACAAGCCTTTATGCAGAGCTGAATTGCGCCTGGCGCCGCCTTCGGGTACTCGCGCAAGCAGGCGGGATGAGAGTCGAGGCTTCCACCCTTCTCGCAAAGAACGCGAGAAGGATGGGGCACCCGGCATATTGGTTTAACGGAGAGCGATGTGCCGATTGCGCTGGAACGAAGCGATGCGACGAACGTGATTTGCCTGGATGGGGTGGTGGATATTGCCTGCGCGGCGGAGCTGAAGACGCAGCTTCTCGATGCGCTCGCGGCGGGCGCCGAGGTGCGCGTGGACCTGGAGCGCGTGGCCGATCTGGATGTGACCTGGGTGCAGCTCATCTGGGCCGCGCAGCGGGAAGCGAGGCGTGCCGGCGTGAAGTTTTCCTTTTCGGGACAGGTTCCCGAAAAGATTGGCGCGGCCTTGCTCCATGCAGGATTTGAGGGTTTCCCCGGCGCGACGCCGGGAGAATAGGTCAGCGGGGTAAGGCTGTGCCATCGAACACCAGCGTCGATCATTTCAAGCAGAGCTTTCGCGAAGAGGCGCGGGAGATCCTGGTGGAGCTCGAGTTGTCGCTGCTGGAGCTGGGCGAGAATCCGGCCGACATGGAGCTGGTGGGCCGCACATTCCGCGCGCTGCACACCATCAAGGGCTCGGGCGCGATGTTCGGCTTCGAAGAGCTGGCCGCGTTCACCCACAATCTTGAGAATGCTTACGACGAGGTGCGCAACGGCCGGCTGGCGGTGACCGCGGAGCTGGTGGATCTGACCCTGACGGCTCTGGATCAGATCAAGGCGATGCTGGAAGAGAGCGGTCCGGCACGCGCCGGAGAGAAGACGGCGCGCGCGGCGATTCTCGAGCAGGTGGCAAAGCTGACGGGCGACGGCGCGCATGCGCAAGCCGCGGCCGAAGCGCCCCCGGCGGCTGCGGTGATCGAAGAAGGCGCCTTGCGCCAGTGGCGCATCCACTTCGCTCCCGGTCCTGGGCTGATGGCCAGCGGCAGCGATCCGCTGATCCTGCTGCGCGAGCTCGGCCAGCTGGGCAAGTTGACCGCTGCGGCCAGCATGGCGGCTGTGCCGTCGCTGGCAGAGCTTGAGCCCGAGCGCTGCTACGTGGCGTGGGATCTGACCCTCGAGACAGCCGCCTCGCTCGACACCATCCGCGATGTGTTCATCTTTGCCGAGGACCTGTGCGAGCTGGAGCTTGAGCCCGCGCCGATGCCGGCGGCGATCGAAGCCGAAGACCGGGAGCCGGCGCCAGGTGGGGACCAGACGAGCGCCGCCGAAACGGCGGCCCTGGCGCTCCGCGATCCGCGCAGCAGCGCGGGACGCCGCGACTACGACAAGCCGGACTCGGCATCGAGCATCCGCGTGCCGGCGGCCAAGCTGGACCAGTTTGTGGACCTGGTGGGCGAGCTGGTCACGGTGCAGGCGCGGCTGAGCGAGATCGCCTCGCGCCACGCCGATGCCGATGTGGCGGCGGTCTCTGAAGAGATCGAGCGGCTGACCGCGGCACTGCGCGAGAACTCAATGAACATCCGCATGCTGCCCATCCGCGCCACGTTTGAGCGCTTCCGCCGCCTGGTGCACGACCTGGCCCGCGACCTGGGCAAGGATGTGGAGCTGACCATCGAGGGCGCGGACACCGAGCTCGACAAGACGGTGATCGATCAGCTGGGCGACCCGCTGATGCACCTGATCCGCAACAGCATGGACCACGGCATTGAGCCGGCGGCGGTGCGCGCCACGGCAGGCAAGCGCGCCACGGCGAAGATCCGCCTGGCGGCGCGGCACTCCGGGGCCAGCGTGCTGATCGCAGTGACCGACGACGGGGGCGGCATCGACGCAGCGGCTGTGCGCAATCGCGCCGTGGAGCGCGGCCTGGTGGCTCCGGACGCGCAGCTCAGCGAGGCCGCGACCTTCGCGCTGCTGTTCGAGCCGGGATTTTCGACCGCCAAAAAGGTGACCGACGTCTCCGGGCGCGGCGTGGGCATGGATGTGGTGCGCAAGCGCGTGGAGGGTCTGCGTGGCTCGATCGAGGTGGCCAGCAAGCCGGGCGCGGGCACCAGCGTCACGCTGCGCCTGCCGCTCACGCTGGCCATCATCGATGGGTTGCTGGTCAAGGTGGGCGAGGCCTACTTCGTGCTGCCTCTGGCCAACACGCTCGAGTGCATCGAGCTGACGCCGGCCGACATTGCGGCCGCCAACGGCAGGCATGTGGCCAACGTGCGCGGCGAGCTGATTCCCTATCTCAGCCTGCGCCAGCACTTCAGCATCCGCGCCAGGCGGCCTGAGATCGAGCAGATCATGGTGGTCGAGACCGAGGAGGGCCGCTTCGGGTTCGTCGTCGACCAGGTGCTGGGCGACTACCAGACGGTGATCAAGAACCTGGGCCGTTTTTACCGCCAGGTCCAGGTCGTTTCCGGAGCCACCATTCTGGGCAACGGGACGGTGGCGCTGATTCTCGACCCGGAGCGTCTGGTGCAGGACGCGATGCGCCCTCCGTCCGCGGCGACGCGGGGGCATCCCCGCGCGCGGCCGGGACCGGCAGGGGCCTGCGCGCAGTGACGGCCAGTTCCCTCAGCACTGAGCCGGTGTCCGCATGGACGCGAGCGTCAACTGAACCGGGTTCAACCCGAGCAAGCCTGCACGCCGGCAAGAGCGGCAGGCAAACGATTCATCGAAGAAAGAGGGCGGAGATCATGGCGACAACAGTGGCAAGCGAAGGCCGGAAGGCACACGGGAACGGAAACGGGCACACGGGCAACGGACATGAGGAGCGCGCCCGGGGGGGCGGCAAGGGCAAGCCTCAGGAAGACGACTCGCTGCAGGTGCTCGACGAGATCATGCGGCTGGTGGACGCGTCGAAAGAGGGCCGCCTGACCGAGCGCGGGCGGGCCACGCAGTTCAACGGCGTTCACCGCGAGATGCTGCAGGGCGTCAACGAGATGCTGGACGCGATCCTGCTGCCCATCGGCGAGGGCAACCGGATTCTGGCGCAGATCTCCTCGGGCAAGATCGACGAGCTGATCGCGCAGACCTACAAGGGCGATCACGAAAAGATGAAGCTGGCGGTGAACAATGTGGCCACGGTCGTTCAAGCGCTGCAAAAGGAGATGGTGCGTCTCACCGATGCGTCGCGGGAAGGCCAGTTGTCGGACCGCGGCAAGCCGGAGCAGTTCCAGGGCGCGTTTGCCGAGATCGTGCGCGGCGTCAACGCCATGCTGGACGCGATTCTGCTGCCCATCGGCGAGGGCAACCGCATTCTGGCGCAGATCTCCTCGGGCAAGATCGACGAGCTGATCGCGCAGACCTACAAGGGCGATCACGAAAAGATGAAGCAGGCCGTGAACAACGTGGCCGCCGTGGTGCAGGCGCTGCAAAAGGAGATGGCGCGGCTGATTGAGGCCTCAAAAGAGGGTCAGCTCAGCGATCGCGGCAAGCCGGAGCAGTTCCAGGGCGCGTTTGCCGAGATCGTGCGCGGCGTGAACACCATGCTGGACGCGATCCTGTTGCCCATTGGCGAAGGCAACCGCATCCTTGCGCAGATCTCCTCGGGCAAGATCGACGAGCTGATCGCGCAGACCTACAAGGGCGATCACGAAAAGATGAAGCAGGCCGTGAACAACGTGGCTACCGTCGTGCAGTCGCTGCAAAAGGAACTCCTCCGCCTGAGCGAAGCCGCGAACGCCGGCAAGCTCGGGGAGCGCGGGCATCACGACCAGTTCCGCGGCGCATACGCCGAGATCGTGCGCGGCGTCAACGCAATTTTGGACGCGGTGATCGTGCCGCTGAATGTTTCCGCCAACTATGTGGACCGCATCAGCAAGGGTGACAATCCTCCGCTGATTACCGACACGTACAACGGCGACTTCAATCTGATCAAGAACAACCTGAACACGCTGGTCAACGCCATGAACGAGATCACCACGGCCGCCGACGAGATCTCCAACGGCAACCTGACCGTCGACATCCGCGAGCGTTCGCCGCAGGACAAGCTGATGCAGGCGCTGGCGGCAATGGTCCTGGGGCTGACCAAGGTGGTCTCCGAGGTGCGCTCGATCGCCGGCGAAGTGGCGGCGGCCAGCCAGTCCATCTCCACCGCGTCGATTGAAGTGTCGAAGGGCGCCAGCGCCCAGGCGGCGGCCGCCGAAGAGGCGTCTTCGTCGATGGAGGAGATGGTCTCCAACATCAAGCAAAACGCCGACAACGCGCAGCAGACCGACAAGATCGCCAACAAGAGCGCGCGCGACGCGCAGGAGAGCGGCAAATCCGTGCTCGAAGCGGTAGCGGCGATGAAGGAGATCGCCAACAAGATCTCGATCATCGAAGAAATAGCGCGGCAGACCAATCTGCTGGCCTTGAACGCGGCCATTGAGGCGGCGCGCGCCGGGGAGCACGGCAAGGGCTTTGCCGTGGTGGCGGCCGAGGTGCGCAAGCTGGCCGAGCGCAGCCAGAAGGCGGCGGGCGAGATCAACCAGCTCTCGGCTTCGACGCTCAAGGTGAGCGAGAAGTCCGGCGAGATGCTGGACAAGCTGGTGCCTGACATTCAGCGCACCGCCGAGCTGGTGCAGGAGATCACGGCGGCCAGCAAGGAGCAGGACACGGGCGCCGAGCAGATCAACAAGGCGCTGCAGCAGCTGGAGCAGGTAATCCAGCAGAACGCATCCGCATCGGAGGAGATGGCCTCGACCACCGAAGAGTTGACCGGACAGAGCGACCAGCTGGTGAGCGCGCTGGCGTTCTTCCATACCGGCGACGACGGCGAGGGACCGTCGCGCCGGCCGGCCGGCAAGCCCCACCGCAGCGTGCCGCAGGCAGCGGGTAAAGGGGCGCGCACCGGCGTCCACGCCGCGGCGCCCGCGGCGAAGCCGGCGGTACGCAGCGGGATCAATCTCCGGCTCAAGGAAAAGGGCGACGACATGGACGGGGAGTTTGAGCGGTACTGACGCGGCACGCGCGGGCCGGAGCCGGTCCGCGCTCTGCTTCACAAGGAAAGGAGCTCAGGAAGATGAGCGTGAGCAAAATTACCGAGACGCGGCAGTATCTGACCTTCAAGCTGGGCAACGAGGTATTTGCGACCGACGTCGCGAAGGTCAGGGAGGTGCTTGACCTGACCACCATTACCCAGATTCCCCGCACGCCGGACTACATGAGCGGAGTGATCAACCTGCGCGGCAGCGTGGTGCCGGTGGTGGACCTCAGGCTGTGCTTCGAGATGTCGAAGACCGAGAGCACGCGCAA
>Ga0302324_100020649_pt1 | contig 12876 bp, 11 predicted proteins | sample Palsa_T0_1_FD_201949 | JGI IMG/M metagenome (GOLD analysis project Ga0302324, IMG submission 201949) | Peat permafrost microbial communities from Stordalen Mire near Abisko, Sweden - Palsa_T0_1 | ecosystem: Environmental > Terrestrial > Soil > Palsa > Peat permafrost | place: Sweden: Abisko...
CTAAGCACAGTGCTGCAACAACCGGTGAAGCCGCCGGTCAGAAAAGCCCCCGGCAGGGTCACGGTGCGCCAAGCGACGAGGGAAGAAGCATCCTTATGGGCCGGGATCAACGCCCAAGGATGGGCCCACGAACATCCGGAGCTGAGGGAATTTCTTGAACAATTTGGCTTGATCGCCTTTAGTCGCGACCAGAGTGTGAACTTTATTGCCGAGCTTGATGGTCAACCTGGTGCCGCCGGCGGCTTGCTCATCCATGACGGGGTTGCCCTGTTCGCGGGAGCGTCGACCGTTCCGGAGATGCGCCGTCACGGATTGCAGGCGGCGCTGCTGGAAGCGCGATTGAGCTATGCTTTCGAACATGGCTGCGAACTGGCTATGATGGTCACCGAAGTGGGCAGCCAATCGCAGCGCAATGCCGAACGCAACGGTTTTCGCGTCGCGTATACGCGAACGAAATGGCGGCTCTCGATCGCTTGATGCCGGTCACGCTGAGGGATCTTAAACACCACGCCATCGCGTCCTCCCTTTTTCCCCCTACGAGCCTGGGGCGAGCGGTCAGCAAGCTGGGGTTCGTGCAGGCGGACCCGATCCGCGCTCCGGCGCGTGCCCAGGATCTGATTTTGCGGCATCGTGTGATCGGTTACCGGGTGGACGACCTGGATCGAAGCTATCGAAGTCTCAAGCTGGAAGAAGATATCCTCTACGCGTATGGGTTCATGCCGCAAGCGACTTGGCGGCTGCTGCATCCCAGAAGCCAACGGGCGTTGACGGCCGCCGAGCAGCGGGTGCTCGGCGTGGTGTTGCGCAAGCGGCGCGTGCATCCGCGGGAACTCGAAGCCGGCTTGGGAAAAGAGCGGGAAACGAATGCCTGGGGTGGCCACTCGAAATCGACCACACGCGTTCTGGAGAAGCTGCACTACCTTGGCCTGATCCGGATTGGCGGTCGAGCCAAGGGCGTGAAGCTATACGAGCGGGCCGGAGGCATGCACGAGCCCATGGACTCGGACGAGCGTTTGCGGCAGCTCGCGCTGCTGATTGCCAGGATCCTGGCGCCCGTGCCGCTGGGAAGTCTTCGAGCGGTAGTGCAACGGCTCCGGTACACTGCTCCTGAGCTGGTGGGTAGGGGTCAGGTGGTGGCTGGGCTGTTGAAGTCCGGTGAGTTGGAAAGTGCCGAGGTGGAGGGCGTTCGTTATCTGTGGCCCGCCGGCCGGCTGGTGCGGAAGGCGCCGGTAGATGTGGTTCGCTTTCTCGCTCCCTTCGATCCGGTGGTTTGGGACCGTCGGCGATTCGAGTATTTCTGGGGATGGCCGTATCGGTTCGAGGCTTACACTCCACTCGCCAAACGGAAGCTCGGGTACTACGCGATGCCGCTCCTCTGGCGCGCGGACGTGATTGGATGGGTCAACGCTGTAGGACGCGGCAACGAGCTCAGCATCGATACGGGATTTGTGAGCGGACAGCCGCCTGCGGAGAAGTCTTTTCGAGCCGCGTTCGCGGCCGAATTGCAGAGGTTCAGGGAATTTCTATGGTTCGAGAAATTGTAGTTGCGGCAATGACCATTTCCGTTTCAGGCGTGTGGGCGCAGTCTTCCCCCCCGCGGCCGAAGTTCGATGCCTTTGAAGTGGCCACCATCAAGCCGGCGGATTCGGGGCCTAAGAGCGGGCGGTACATCACCATGCAGGGTACGAATCGGTTCGTGGAGAAGGACTACACGCTGAAGCTGCTGATTGCCGCGGCGTACGATCTGAATCCGCGGACAATCTCCGGTGGTCCGGAATGGGTTGGCTCCGATCACTATGACATTGTTGCGGTGACACCCGGGGAGGTCCGCCCCAACCATGACGAGCAAATGTCGATGCTGCGAACCCTGCTGACGGACCGATTCAAGCTTACGTTTCATCGCGAACAGAAGGTGTTTTCGATTTATGTGCTCGAGGTCGGGAAAAACGGGCCCAAGCTGAAACCAAGCACGGGTGGTTCTGAGGAGCCGGCGGTGGTGGGTCCGGGTGTTGTGTACCCGCAACGGATCGTGCTGCCGGGGCGGAACGCGACTATGGGGAACCTGGTTTCGTTGCTCCAGCGGGCCATACTCGATCGGCCGGTGGTGGATAAAACCGGCCTTTCCGGGAAGTACGATTTCGATTTGGAGTGGGCTCCGGATGAGACCCAGTTCGGCGGCGATGTACCGCCGGCGACTGCGGCCGCGACCAGCCCGCCGCTGTTCGAGGCTGTGCAGCAGGAGTTGGGTCTGAAGCTCGAGGCTACCCGGGGGCCGGTGGATGCGCTGGTCGTCGATGCGGTGGAACGGCCGTCGGCCAATTGACTCAAGCTGCTTGGGGCACGTCGCTGTGCTCGATGCCCATGACGCGGAAGTGAGGGTTTTCGGCGGATGCGGCCAGGATCGCGCGGTCGGCGGTGGGCGCTCCGACGTAAAAGCGCTTGGTGCGGGGGTAGGAGGGATTCACGAAAGGACGGCGGCTGAGAATGACACAGTAGGTGTTCATGCCGAATTTGATGCGTGCAGCGGTGGTACGGAAACATGACGGCAGTCATGTGGTTGTTAACCTTTGAGTAAATACGCCCCCCATTGCGGTCTGCACTGCAGGTCCCTCGATAGAAAACAGGTGTTCTTCCGCAGCTTGTTCAGCCGGTACCCTTCAAAAGGGCTAAGCAGGCTGCGGAAAAACTCATGCTTTGTATCAGGGCACGACTTTAGTCGGGCCGCAAATGCTTGAAAAAATGATGGGCTTTAGCCCCTGCGCCCTTGGATGCAGGGGATTAAGGCCCATACCCTACAAATGCTACGGTTGCTTCGGCTTTAGGGTGAAGAGCTTCAGGTCTATGGCATCTCCCATGATTTTGTAGCCTGCGTCATTGGGGTGGAGATGGTCGCCCGGGTCTACGGTAGGCAGGTAGGTGTCAGGATGAGCTGGGTCCCTTACAGCTGCCTCAAAGTCGACGACGCCGTCGAATGCGCCGCCGGTCCGAATCCAGTCGTTCACGGCTTTGCGGATGGCTTCGCCTTGTTGGGTAGAGTAGCCGGCGCCGTGATAGGGAGTCAAAGTGCAGCCGATGACGGCTATACCATGCGTGTGCGCACGCAGGATCATCTGCCCCATGGCAGAGATCAGGTCGGCTGCCGTTAGCCCTGCATCGGGAGTTCCATGCAACCGGCCAATGTCATTGATGCCTTCGAGGATGAGGAGATATTTTGCTCCGCTCTGAGCCAACACATCCCGATCAAAGCGCGCCAGAACGTTAGGGCCGGCTCCGTCGAGCAGGACTTTGTTGCCGCTGATGCCCTCGTTCAACACAGAAATATTGCGATACTTGGGGTCGGCCTGCAGCCTCCGCGCCAACTCGTCGGGCCAGCGCCGATTGGCGTCGACGGTTGATTTGGCGCCATCGGTGATGGAGTCACCCAGAGTAATGACGGCCGCGGCATCGAGCGGAGCCAGGGTGTCAATGCCGTTGAGGTATTCCCAGCTGGTTAAGGTCGTAGGCGCATCCAGCGTCGCGCTCGAAACTACGTTGCCCGTCGCGTGATAGCTGGTGGCAACCCCTAATTGATGTTCGGTGACGGTCCCCGATGGACTGGGGAGATAGAAGCTGACGGTGAGATCGGAAAGCGCTGCAAACTTGAACGGAATAGGGTCGCTGACGGCCAGCGCCCCGGCAGGTATCGAGACCGAAGGCTGCTTGTTAAACGTGATGGGCTTGCCCGTGCCGCCCACGATCGCCGCACCCTTCTGGGTCTGCGCAATCTCTGCGGCGCCAATTACCAAAGGACTGGTGCCGAAGACATTGGAGAAGCGCACCCGGACTGTCTCTCCGCCCAGGGTTACACGGACAACCTCGCGCAGCGTAGCCCCGGTCAACACTTGCTCCGCGGGTTTGGCGTGGCCATCCACGGAAGGTGCCGAGGCCCAGGCTCCGACCCACTGCTTTTCGTTTGATTTGGCCAGCAACGGCTGCACGCATAAGAAAGCACCCAGCGCGATGACCAGGGTTCGTTTGCTCATCTTTCTTCTCCTGCTAGAAACGGAAGTAGGCGCCTACGCTCGGTTCCGAGGTTTGCCGCCTGGCGTTGGTTGTGATGAGTGAGGCATTGAAGTCCGGAGTTTTGTAAGACAGCCCGCGATATTGCAGCCGCAGGCCGAGGTGCGAGGTAAGGATGGGGTAGTTGACCCCGAGCTCGTAAAGCAGCGCCAGACGGTATTGTTCGCTGTACTTCTGGCCGCCAACGGTGGTGGGCAGAAAGACGAGGGCGCCTAGCCCCACGCTAGCGAAGGGCTGCAGGCCGAGAAGAGGAATGGTAGGCGCCTGTACCAGGTATGCGCCTGACACCTCGTGCAGGTTGTTCTGCACTCCGAAGGGAATCGTGGAATACCTCTCGCTGAAGCGGGTGTAGCCGTAATTGACCTCATAGCCCAACCACAGGTGGAAGGATTGCCGGACACTGGCGATGACTCCCAGGGAGTCGGTTGGACTGTCCTTGACGCCGTTGCCATTGGAAGTGCCGGAAAATTGCCCGAAGATGTTGACCGAGCCGTCCAGGTTTTTCAATGTTTGGGCCGTGGCCGAGTGCCATGCGGATGAGGCGGTAAGAAGAATAAGAAAAAGAAGGGACCTGCGAAAAGAGGGAATCAACATCAGTTTGCCCACGCTCCTGCGTGTGAAGGGAGTCACGGAAATAGCATACGCCAGCCGGGGGTCAGGCTTGTGGTTCGGCGGCGGCGCGAGGCTCGTTGAAGTACTCCTCAATGCACTGATCGAGGATGCCGTGGGCTTGAAGGATGAAATCGACAGCATCGCGGCCGGCTCCCTGGCCGCCGGGGTTGGGAGTGATGTAGTGGGCCACGGCCTTCACTTGGTCACGCGCGTTGGCGGCAGCGATGGCGAGCCCGCAGACACGCATGGGGGGCAGGTCGATGATGTCATCGCCGACGTAGGCGATCTGGTCAAGGGTGAATGAGCCGCGCTGCGTGATCTCGCGTAAGGCGCGGATTTTGTAGTCCTGCCCCATGTAGACGTATTCCATGCGCAGGTTACGGGCATGCTGGGCGACGGTTTCGGAGATGCGCTTAGTGACGATGCCGGTGTAGATGCCGCCGATGCGGGCTAGCGAAATGCCGATGCCGTCGTGGGCGTGGAAGCCTTTGGGCTCGAAGGTTTTTTCCAGGGGGATGCCGGGAGAGTTGGGGAGGGTCCAGATTTTGCCATCGGTAAGGACGCCATCTACGTCGAAGAGTATGAGACGAATGCGACGGGCGCGCTCAACGGCGGAAAGATCCATGAGGTTATTTTACGGATACTGATTTTCGCGCGAGCGGCTTGCATACAACTTTCGTCTCGTCATTGCATCTTGCCATCATCCCGGCCCGGCGCAATGATGGAAGCGCTATGAGAAACACCAAGGTTTTCTCCTTGTATTTTGCCGCTGCTGTAGTGGCTGTTTGGGCAGTGGTCGCAACTCCTGTTTTCGCTACGAGCTCGAAGTACGCCGGCATCTATAGTTCGGAAGCGCCGGAAACGACGGATGCTTCCGCGTCCGCGCCGGCTGGTCCCGCATTTAGCGTGAGCCTGGGTAAGGACGGAACCGCTACAGTGACGCAGGACGCAGGCAAAGGCGCCGTTACCATGTTTGGCCACTGGACCGATTCGGGCAGCCAGATCACGCTCAAATTCGACGCGGTGGGCGATCAACCGGTCGAGCCTCCGATGGTGTTTCAGCCCAGTCATGATGGATTGCACGCGGTGACGTGGAACCATACGCTGTGGGGAAAGACCACCCCGCCTGCACTGAAGAAGGAAGAGTCGAATTGGCACGCGAACAAGAAGCATGGACTTTTGTGAAGGGCACGCACCTGAGTAGTAACTAGCCCAAAACCTTTCCAAGAAGGAGCAGCTCGCTGCACCCCACTCAAGCCAAAACCAGGCTTGAATGGGCCACCCTCGTTCCGTTACTACCGTCGGGGTGGCCCACTCAAACCTGGTTTTGGCTTGAGTGGGGTACGGCGGGCCTGCTCCTTCTTGAAGTCCAACTGCGCCTAAAATGGGGGGATGTCCCCTGAGGTGGAAATAGCCGGTGCGCTGGATTGGGCGCATCCTGTAGTTCGGGAATGGTTCACCGGCAAGTTCGGCACGCCTACGTCTCCCCAGGAATTGGGATGGCCTCCGATACTGGCGCAAAGGCCGACGCTGATTTCCGCGCCTACCGGGTCGGGCAAGACGCTGGCCGCGTTTCTCATCTGCATCGACAAACTCATCCGCCAGGCCATCGCAGGTTCACTCGCGCCCGCGACCGCAGTGGTGTACGTCTCGCCCCTGAAAGCGCTCAGCAACGATGTGCAGAAGAACCTGGAAATGCCGTTGCGGGAGATCCAGGAATTGGCCATGGCGCGCGGCTATTTGTGCCCGGCCATTCGCACCGCGGTGCGCACCGGCGACACGCTGCCCGCAGAACGACAGGCCATGCTCAAGCGGCCTCCGCATATTCTGGTCACTACGCCCGAGTCGCTCTACATCCTGCTGACGGCGGAGAAGAGCCGCAAAAACCTGTGCGCGGTCGAGACCGTGATCGTGGACGAGATCCACGCCGTCGCGGATGATAAACGGGGCGCTCACCTCACGCTTACTTTAGAAAGATTAGACGCGCTGGTGTGCGGAGAGAATCGCCTGAGCCCGGGCGCGATGATCAGTGGGCGATCGCAGCCTCCGCTGCGTATTGGCCTCTCCGCAACCCAGAACCCGATTGAGCTGGTGGCCAGCTTTTTGGGGGGACGGCGCGGCCCAGAAGTGGCCATTGTGCAGGTGGGCCAACACCGCTGCCTTGACTTGGGACTAGAGGTGCCGGGCGATGAACTGGGATCGGTGGCTACCAATGCCATCTGGGACGACGTTCACGAGCGGCTGGCGGCGCTGGCGCTCGAACACCGGTCGACCCTGGTGTTTGTCAATACACGGCGCATGGTGGAACGGCTGGCGTTTTGCCTGGGCGAACGGCTGGGGGCGGAAAATGTCGCCGCACACCATGGCAGCCTGTCAAGGAAGCTGCGGCTCGAAGCGGAACGCAAACTCAAGAACGGCGAGATCCGTTTGCTGGTGGCGACCGCCTCACTCGAGTTGGGCATCGATATCGGCAGCATCGACCTGGTGTGCCAGGTGAACTCGCCGCGCGCGATCTCCGCGGCCATGCAGCGCGTGGGGCGCGCCGGTCACTGGCGCGGGGCTATTCCCAAAGGCCGCTTCTTCGTCACCACACGCGATGACTTGGTGGAATGCGCGTCGCTGATCCGCGCCATGCGCGCAGGCGTGCTGGACAAGCTGGAGATTCCCCAGTGCTCGATTGACGTGCTCATGCAGCAGATTGTCGCGGCGTGCGCTGCGGAGCCGTGGGAGGAAGAGGCACTGTTTGATGTGTTGCGGCGCGCCCACCCCTACCGCGACCTGACGCGCAAAGTGTATGACGAGGTTTTGTGCCTGCTGGCAGATGGGATCGAAGCCAGCCGCGGGCGCTACGGGTCATACCTGCTGCGCGACCGGGTGAACGGCCGCATGCAGTCGCGGCGAGGCGCGCGCACCATCGCTGTGTCGAATGGCGGGACCATTCCTGACACGGCGCTGTACTCCGTCATTGTGCAACCGGAAGGGGTGCAGATTGCCACCCTGGATGAAGATTTTGCCGTGGAGTCCTCGGCCGGAGACGTGATTCTGCTGGGCAATACCAGCTGGCGCATCCAGCGCGTGGAGAGTGCCGGGCGAGTGCTGGTGGAAGATGCGCATGGGCAACCGCCCAATGTTCCCTTCTGGCGAGGCGAGGCTCCGCAACGGACGTTTGAGCTGTCGGGATTTGTCTCCAGCTTGCGCCAGGAGATCAGCGCGCGGACCGGCAATGTGCTGCCCGGGTATATCAGCCAGTCGCATCCGCAAGTAGCGGACACGGTGGCGTGGCTGAAGCAGGAATGCTGCGTGGATGATGCGGGCGCGGAGCAGATGATCGGCTATATCGTTGCCGGGCGCGCCGTGCTGGGCGCAGTGCCCGCACTCGACACAATCATCGCCGAACGCTTCTTCGACGAGGGGGGCGGAATGCAGTTGATTCTGCATGCGCCGTTCGGCGGGCGAATCAACAAGGCATGGGGGCTGGCGCTGAGAAAGCGGTTCTGCCGAGGGTTTAATTTCGAGCTACAGGCGGCAGCCACCGATAACGGGCTGAACATTTCGCTGGCTGAGCAGCATAGTTTTCCGCTGAGCGATGTATTCGATTTTCTTACCGAGCAGACGGTTACCGGGCTGTTGGAACAGGCCTCGCTGGATTCGCCCATCTTTCGCGCCCGCTGGCGCTGGGATGCGGGGCGTAGTTTGCAACTGTTGCGGTTCTATAACGGCAAGCGCATCGCCCCCCAGGTGCAGCGGACGCGGTCCGATGACCTGCTGGCCAGCGTATTTCCCCAGGTGGCGGCCTGCCAGGAAAACATCGAAGGCGATATCCAGATCCCGGAGCATCCCCTGATTCAAGAGGTCATGAAAGATGTGTTGACGGAAGCGATGGACCTGGAGGGGTTGATCGGTTTGTTGGCGGGGATACGGACGGGGGCGATTCGCTGCCTGGCGGTCGACAGCGCGACCCCTTCGGCCTTTGCACATGAGTTGCTAAATGCCATGCCGTATGCGTTCCTGGACGATGCACCTCTTGAAGAGCGCCGTGCGCGTGCGGTGAGCATGCGGGGAATGGTTCCGGATAAGCTGCTGGGCGACGCTGGGCGGCTCGACCCTGTGGCGATTGCCGAGTTGCGCGAGGAGTGCCGGCCCGACGTGCGCGATGAGCACGAACTGCATGATCTGCTCTGTGGGCTGATCGTGCTGCCGATGGAGATGCTGCAGAGGGATTGGCCGTTGTTTTTCGAACGGCTGCACGCGCACGGGCGCGCTACGGTGGCCGAACATGCCGGGCGGCAGTACGTGGTAGCGGCGGAACGGGTCCAGCATCTTCGGCTCTTATGGCCGGCAATGGTAGTCGAGCAGCCAGTCCCCTGCCCACCGGAAGCAAGAGAGTTGCTTTACGGCGATGTGGTACGCAAGGCGGTGCAGGGTTGGATGGCGCTAATGGGACCGGTGACCTCACGCGCCTTGGGTGAGACGTTGGGCTTGGAACCGGCTTCGATCTGGGCGGCCATGCTGGTAATGGAAATGCAGGGGACGATCCTGCGCGGGGTGTTTGAAGGCGGTCCTGCGGCTAGCGACGAGGATGTGGAATGGTGCGAGCGCAGGCTGCTGCAGCGTATCCACAAAAGGACCTTGGCCGGACTGCGCAAGCAGATCGAGCCGGTCACGCCGGCGGTCTATATGCAGTGGCTGCTGCGCTGGCAGCGCGCGGCGCCGCGCTCGCAGTTGAGCGGCGAGGCAGGAGTGTTGGAGGCCATACGGCTGCTCGAAGGCTTCGAGGCGCCGGCCATCGAATGGGAGCGGACGCTGCTGCCCCAGCGGGTGAGTGGGTACGATCCGCGATGGCTGGATACCTTATGCCTGGAAGGGGTGGTGGGGTGGGGACGGATATCCCCTCACCCGGCATTTGCCACCCATGGCAGCGAGTTTGCGGCTCCTAAGCGGGTGGTGCCGACGAGCATGGCGCCGGTCACGTTTTTTCTGCGCGAAGATGCGCTTTGGATGGATCGCTGCCTGGCGCAACGGGCGATTCCCGAGCCTGCTTTGCAGGGGTGCCTAAGCGAATTGGCGTGGCAAACTCGCGCCCACCTGGCGCAGTATGGGGCGGTGTTTGCCGGCGACTTAGTGCGAGGGTTAGGCGTGCCCGCAGAGCAGGTGAACCGTGCCCTGTGGGAATTGGTGGCGGCCGGGCTGGTTACGGCCGACGGCTTCGATAGCCTGCGGGTGCTGATCGATCCGCGGCGGAAAGCCGTCTTCCAGGGTGGCTTGAAGCGGGCGCGGAACACGGTTGGGCGGTGGTGTCTCCTCAACCCCTCGGCCGGGCTGGCAGAAAGCGTGGGCGCCCAGGCGGAGCGGCGGGAAGCCGAGCTGGAGTCAGCTTGCTGGATGCTTTTGCGACGTTACGGCGTCGTCTTTCGCGATGTCTTGGAGCGGGAAACGACCATACCGCGCTGGCGCGAGCTGGTGGGGATGTTTCGCCGGCTTGAGGCACGGGGAAACGTGCGCGGAGGACGGTTTGTCAATGGATTCGGGGGAGAGCAGTTTGCAGTGCCGGAAGCGGTGGCTTCGCTGCGCGAGGCCCGGTTGCAGAGCTCGGACGAGCCGATTACAGTTGCCGCGGCGGATCCACTCAACCTGGCGGGCGTAGTGGTCCCGGGAGAACGGCCGGCGGCGGTTCCGGGAAAAACTGTCACTTTCCTAGCCGGGGTGTTGCGGGTGGAGGAACCCAGCCTGGTAAACGCCGTTTGAAACTGTCTCGAATCATTTCGGCGAGGGGCTAATCTAACGCTTATCAGGAGGGCTGGAGATGAATCTCGTACTCACCATCATTGCCATGGCTATCTGGGGTTGGTTGGCCGTGATTTGGACACGGCGGATCAGGGCCCGGCGCGAGATCGAACGGCTTAGCATCACTCCGGAGGCGCTCCATGACCTTATCGCTGCCAAGCACGATGTCGTGATTCTGGACGCTCGCCAACCGCTGGATTTGCTGGCGGATTCAGAGATTATTGAGGGTTCGCAGAGGATTTCTCCGGAGGATGCGATGGCGAATCCGTCGCTTATCCCCGCGGGTAAGCAAATGGTCGTGTATTGCACCTGCCCCAGCGATAAGACCAGCCGGGCTATCGCGCTTAAGGCACATGCACTGTTGCCGAAGGTGGATGTTTCATCGATTAAGTTCCTTAGAGGTGGGTTGGCGGCTTGGAAGGCGAAAGGGTACCCGGTTGTGCCTTACGATAAGACGTTTCATCTGGATACGGGGACCTAGGACTAGCGGTGGCGCTGCGTTTTTGAAGGTTACGGGCTGTCATGCTTTGGCAGAGGTCCCGCTGATACAAAACATCAGTTTTTCCGAAGGGTACGGGCTTCAGCCCGTACGTAAATGATTGAAAACAGGTCCGGCGTTAGCCGCTGAGAAAACGATTTTTCCACGCGAACCGATTTTTTCCGCAGCTGTAGAGCCCATACCCTTCAAACAGAATTAATCCCGGAATAATTTGCCCCTTTGCCAGTTTCCTTTAGCAGAGAGGGGAAGCAGACTTACTAGATGACGCTGTTGCCTTGGAAGCGGGCGGCCCCTTCCGCGGGGCCGCAAACCAGTACGTTTGACGCCCTGGCGATGCCGCTGCTTCCCTCGCTCTACAACGTTGCCTTTTGGCTCTCCCGTAACCAGGCAGACGCGGAGGATCTGGTGCAGGAGACGTTTTTGAAGGGCTTAAGAGGTTTCGGGTCATTCGAACCCGGCACCAACTTCAAGGCGTGGATCTTTCGCATCTTGAGAAATACTTATTCCACCTCGCGTACGGGGCTCGCGGCTATGCACACAGTGGCGCTCGAAGATGAGTTGGAAGAGAGCGGCGCTCTTCCCGAGGGGGCCATCGAGCGGGAGACTCCGGAGAGAAACCTGCTTCGTCTGAGCGACCGTGCCGCGCTGGAGGCCGCCATGGAGAAGCTGCCTGCGCCGCTACTGGAAGTGATCCTCTTGTGCGACGTGGAAGAGATGAAGTACCGGGAGATCGCTGCTGTGCTCGAGGTCCCTATTGGGACGGTTATGTCGCGCATTGCCCGGGCACGGGCCGCGATGCGTTGCACGCTAGCGGGGGGCGTATGAGCGAGCACCTCTCGTCTTCTGTGCTCAGCGCTCTGGCCGATGGTGAGCTTTCTGCGAGCCAACTGGCCGACGCCAACCAGCATCTTGCCGTCTGCCCCTCGTGTACGGGAAATGCGCGGCTCGGCTGGCTGAACTGGTAAGCGCCATCCGCGGAGCCCAAATAGAACTGCGAAAATAGGGCATGGGAGATGAACCGGTTAAGCCCGCTAAAGGACCACCAGCACTGCAGCTCGGGGAGGACTATTACTACGACGGTCCGTACATGGTGTTTACGGCGGAGTATCACCTGAAGCGGGGGACCTGCTGTGACTCGGGATGCAGGCATTGCCCTTACAAGGATAGGGCGGCTGGTTCGCAGTAAGCTCCGCCGTCACATGGATGGAGCCTGGGTCGCGGATGGAGCGGGAGTGGGCGGCTGCGCCGCTGCGGCGGGGCGGACCAGCATTGCCTGACGGGGGAAGCTGAAGGTACCGCCGGTGTCGTCTATCACATTGACTTGGCAGATGTAGAGGCCGGCAGCTAGACGGTCGAGCGGGATGTCAAAGGTGAAGGCAACGGCGTCGCGCCCGGGCACGTTCACTGCGTTGGCCTCAACCAGTGGGGTTTCGAAGACTTTGGTTGTGCCTTGCAGAAACTCGATGCTGGTTAAGACTTTCATGCCGGGCTTGAGCGCGGGATCATATACCTCGTAAAGCAGATACATGTGCTGATCGGTGCGGAAGACGTGGGCCACATTCGGCACCCAGGTGAAACCGCCGTTCGACAGCGGATTATCCCCGTCCTTCTTGCCCGCAGGGGAGCGCTGGCTGGAAAGCACCACGGAACTGAGCTTGAGAGGCAGTTTCTTGAGATCAGGCAAATTGATGTCGGTCTCGAAGGAGCCCATGCGGCCGGTTTGATTCTCGCGCACCACAAATTTGAGATGGTACTTGCCCAAGGGCAGAGAGAAGCCGGTGGTGTATTGGATGTTCTTGCGCGAAACCTGCTGCGAGTCATCGATGGCCAGCTTGACGGTCTGGCGAATCTCCGCCATGTCTTGACCGGCCGTGTTCTTGAGCTCGCCGATGATGTCGAGGGTGGCCTTGCTGCGGTCCCCT
>Ga0302324_100020650_pt1 | contig 12876 bp, 12 predicted proteins | sample Palsa_T0_1_FD_201949 | JGI IMG/M metagenome (GOLD analysis project Ga0302324, IMG submission 201949) | Peat permafrost microbial communities from Stordalen Mire near Abisko, Sweden - Palsa_T0_1 | ecosystem: Environmental > Terrestrial > Soil > Palsa > Peat permafrost | place: Sweden: Abisko...
CAGCCGCTCGATCAGATGGTCGCCGACGCGCAGGGCGTTGGCGACGGTCGTCAGCGTGGGATTCACCTGGGCGGAGGAGACGAAGAACGAGGTGTCGACGACGTAGAGGTTGTCGAGCTCGTGGGCCTTGCACCACGGATCGAGCACCGAGCTTTTCGGGTCGGCGCCGAAGCGCACCGTGCCCGACTGGTGGGCGGTTCCGTAGAGCGGCAGCAGGCTGTCGAGCTGGAAGTGGTGCTGGGAGATCGGGTGGGCGTGATCGACGAAGCCGGCCAGGCTCTCGGCCAGCGTCTTCACCAGCCGCTCGTGGCCCTCGAGGTTGTTGTGCTCGTAGTCGAGATGCAGCCGCCCGTCCGGCGTCACCCGCACCCGGTTGTCCGGCAGCGGCAGGTCCTCGGAGATCACCAGCATCGAGAGCATCCGCGCCGCCGCGGCGTTGGCCAGCACGCTGGGCACAAGCGCCGGCGGCAGCCAGTCGGAGACCTGGCCCTCCAGCGTCTGGCCGGACATGTACTCCAAGAGCTGGATGTGCCCCATCGGCATGTCGAAGCCGCCGCGCGGGTCGCGCCAATAGAAGTCGTTCACCGCCAGCGTCTTGGGGAACTCGACCTGGGCGGCCCTGGCGGTCAGCGAGACCATCGCGGTCAGGGTGTGGAACATGTAGTTGCGCCCGACCTGGTCGGAGCCGTTGGCGAGCCCGTTCGGGTGCGCGGCGCTGGCCGATTGCAGCAGCAGCGCGGCGGTATTGGCCGCGCCGGCCGCCACCACCACGATGTCGCCGCTCCAGCGCTCCTCGCCCTCGGCGGTCTGGCAGACCACCTCGGTGACGTTGCGGCCGGCGGGATCGGTCTCCAGCCGCATCGCCCGGCGGCCCGCCAACAGGGTGACGTTCGGCGCGCCGAGGATCGGCTCGATGGCGAGGGTGCGCGCGTCGCACTTGGCCCGCAGCAGGCACGGATAGCCGCCGCAGGTCTTGCACTTGATGCAGGTCGAGGTGACCGGGTTGTCCTGGTCGAGCTTGACCCCCAGCGGCAGCGAGAACGGCTTCCAGCCCTGGGACTCCCAGTGGGCCTTGAGCGCCGCGACGCCAGGGTCGTGGTTGACGGCCGGATAGGCGTAGGGCGGCTCGTCGCCGTTTTCGGTCGGGTCCTCGCCGCGCTGGCCGTGCACCTGCCAGAGCCGCTCGGCTTCGTCATAGTAGGGCGCGAGGTCTTCGAGCCGGATCGGCCAGGCCGGCGAGACGCCGCCGGCGTGCCGGGTCTGCTCGAAATCGCCCTTGCGCAGCCGCATCAGCGCCGCGCCGTAGAAGGTCGTGTTGCCGCCGACCCAGTAGTAGCTGTTGGGGGTGAACGGGTGATCGTTCTTGTCGTACCAGCGGTCGGTGGTGCGGTAGCGATGCTCGATGAACACCGCTTTCGGGCTCCAGTTCTCCGCCTCGCGCGGCAGGTGCTCGCCGCGCTCGAGGATCAGGATCGACTTGCCCGTCGGCGCCAGCCGTTGCGCCAGGCTCGCCCCGCCAGCGCCCGAGCCGACGATGACGACGTCAAAGTGAGCGCCCATGCCTAGCTTCCCCTAGTCCAGATGATACTTCGCCGAGCCGGCCGCGATGATCCGGCGGACGAGCGGTTCGGGCAGGCCGCGCAGCAGGGCGGCGGCGAGCTTGTTGTGCCAGCCGGGGACCACGACGACGCGGCCGCCGGCATTGGCGCGGATCGCGGTCTCCACCACCGCCTCGGCGGTCTGCCAGAACAGGCGCGACTCGCGCTCCATGACCTCCTGGATGCCGGCCTGCTGGGCGAACTCGGTGCGGGTGAAGCCGGGGCAGATCGCCGTCACCTTGACGCCGGCGGCGCGGTATTCGGCGTCGAGCGACTGGCTGAACTTCACCATCAGGCTCTTCACGCCCGGATAGAGCGAATTGCCCGCCACGCCCGGCGAGAAGGCCGCCAGCGAGGCGACATTGATGACGGAGCCCGAGCCGCGCGCGGCCATGCCGGGGAGCACGTCGTAGGCGAGGCCGCAGGCGTTCACCGCCATGGTCATCAGGAAGTCGCGCTGGCGCGTCCAGGGCACGGCGGTGAAGTCGCGGGCGATGCCGAAGCCGGCGTTGTTGACCAGCACGTCGACGGCGCGGCCACGCGCCGCGATCGCCGCCATCACCGGAACGTGCGCCTCCCATTCCGAGAGATCGGCCGCGACGGCGAAGGCGTCGACGCCGAACCGGGACTTGAGCTCGATCGCCAGCGCCTCGAGCCGGTCGGCGCGCCGGGCCACCAGCGCCACGTCGAAGCCTCGCGCGGCATAGGCCCTGGCGAAGGCCGCGCCCAGGCCCGCCGAGGCGCCCGTAACAAGCGCAAGTTTGCCCGCGCCGTCAGCGGCCACGGGTTCGCCGGTCAAAGTCGGGCCTGCGGCATGGACGCAGCTTGTGCGCCGGTAAGGATTTGGTCAAATGCGGCCCGCATCTTCGAGTTCCAGAATCAGTAGAGTTAGCGGGGAGCGTCGATGGCCGTGGACCTGTCCATCGATCTGATCCAGGCGACTGTCCAGGTCGAACAGCCGCTGGGCGATGGCACGCGCACGGTCGGCACCGGGTTCCTGATCTCGGACCCGACGCCGGACGGCAAGCCGCGCACCATCCTGGTCACCGCCAACCACGTCTTCCGCAAGATGCCGGGGCCTATCGCCACGATCGGCTTTCGCTTCAAAAATGCCGATGGGTCGTGGAAATACGATCCCGAGCCGCTGAAGATCCGCGACGGCGACAAGGAACTGTGGACCCACCACCCTGATCGCGACGTCGCGGTGATCGTCATCCAGGCGCCGCCCGGGTTCGTGAAGGCGGCGATCCCCGAGGCCTGGCTGGCGAACGACGACACCTTCACCAAGGAGGGCCTGACGCCCGGCGACGAGATGCTGGCGCTGGGTTTTCCGGAAGGTCTGTCGGCCAACGCCGCCGGCTTCCCGATCCTGCGCTCCGGCCGCGTCGCCTCTTTCCCGCTGGCGCCCTCGGCGGCGTTTCCGACCTTCCTGCTCGATTTCAACGTCTTCCCGGGCAATTCCGGCGGCCCGGTCTATGTCGACGTCGCCCCGCACGGCCCGGCGCCGGCCGATTCCAAGACCCAGGGCGGCTTCATCGCCGGCATGCTCACCCAGCAAGTCGAGCTGAACAGCCAGAACCTCTCGATCGGCATCGTCACCGACGCCAAGTTCGTGCGCGAGGCGCTGGAGCTGCTCGACGACCCGAATGCGGTGAAGGCCACGACCCAGGTGGCCGAACGCGGCGCCCCGACCCCCGGCCTGATCTCCGCCGCCGACGCCGCCTACGGCCGCTAGCTCGCCTGACAAAGGTTTAACCCGGCCGGGCCTTGCTAGTTCGGTGACGCGGGTGTCACCTTTCGCGCCAAGCACAGCTGGAGGGACGGCCATGGCCGACGATGCGATCTTCGACGCCGCGCGCGCCGAGGCCTATTCGACGCCGCTCGACAAGATCGACGTCAGCCGCCAGGAGCGGTTCGAGACCAACACCATCTGGCCGTTCTTCGAGCGCCTGCGCCGCGAGGACCCGGTGCACTACACCGCCGAGAGCGAGTTCGGCCCCTACTGGTCTGTGACCACCTTCAACGACATCATGACTGTGGAGACCAACCACGGCGTCTTCTCGTCGGACGGCGAAATCTCGATCTACGACCATGGCGAGGGCGACATGGAGCTGCCCATGTTCATCGCCATGGACCCGCCCAAGCACGACCAGCAGCGCAAGACCATCGCGCCGATCGTGTCGTCCGAGAACCTCGCCCACTTTTCCGGCCTGATCCGTGAGCGCGCCGCCGTGATCCTTGACGAGCTGCCGATCGGCGAGCCGTTCGACTGGGTCGACCGGGTGTCGGTGGAGCTGACGCTGCAGATGCTGGCGACGCTGTTCGACTTCCCGTTCGAGGAGCGGCGCAAGCTGAAGTTCTGGTCGGACCTGGCGACCACCGACATGAGCGACACCATGACCCAGGAAGAGGGCCGCGCCGAACTGATGGCCTGCGCCTTCTATTTCAAGAACCTCTGGGACCAGCGCGCCGCCCAGCCGCCCGCCAACGACCTGATCTCGATGCTGGCCCACGCCGAGGCCACCAAGGACATGCCGCTGATGGAGTTCCTCGGCAACATCCTGCTCTTGATCGTCGGCGGCAACGACACCACCCGCAACTCGATCACCGGCGGCCTGATCGCGCTCACCCAGAACCCCGACCAGCTCGCCAAGGTGCGCGCCAATCCGGCGCTGTTCGACAGCATGATCCCGGAAATGATCCGCTGGCAGACCCCGGTCGCCCACATGCGCCGCACCGCCAAGCAGGATTTCGAGATCGGCGGCAAGACCATCAAGGCCGGCGAGAAGGTGGTGATGTGGTACGTCTCCGGCAACCGCGACGAAACCGTGATCGATCGGCCGGACGCCTTCATCATCGACCGCCCGCGGCCGCGCCAGCACGTCGCTTTCGGCTTCGGCATTCACCGCTGCGTTGGCATGCGGCTGGCCGAGATGCAGCTGCGCATCGTCTGGGAGGAGATCCTGAAGCGCTTCCCGACCATCGAGATCGTCGAGGAGCCGGTGCGGCTGAAGTCCTGCTTCCTGCGCGCCTACCGCAAGATGATGGTGCGGATTCCGGCGCGGTCTTAGGGATCACACGATCTTCGAGCCCTCCTTGCCCCAGTAGGCGTCGCGGATCAGGCGTTTGTAGAGCTTGCCGGTCTGGTGGCGGGGCAGTTCGGCCATGAAGTCGATGCGGCGCGGCGCCTTGACGTGGCTGAGGTTGGCGCGGGCGAAGGCCGAGAGTTCGGCGGCGAGGTCGTCGCCGGCGTCGGCCCAGTCGGCGGGCTGGATCACCGCCACCACTTGCTCGCCCATCTCCTCGTGCGGCGCGCCGACCACGGCGACGTCGGCCACCTTCGGATGGGTGATCAGCAGGTTCTCGATCTCCTGCGGATAGATGTTCACCCCGCCGGAAATGATCATGAAGCTCTTGCGGTCGGTGAGGTAGAGGAAGCCCTCCTCGTCGACCCAGCCGACGTCGCCCAGGGTCGTCCAGCCGTGCTGGTTGCGGCTCTCGGCGGTCTTCTTCGGGTCGTTGTGGTATTCGAACTCGCCGCCGCCGGCGAAATAGACCGTGCCCTCGGCCCGCGGCGGCAGCGGCTCGCCATCCTCGTCGCAGATCTTCAGTTCGGCGGTCATCGCGCGGCCGACCGAGCCCTTGTGCGCCAGCCACTCGGCCGAATTGATCGCGGTGAAGCCGTTGCCCTCGGTGCCGGCGTAGTACTCGCTGATGATCGGGCCCCACCATTCGATCATCTGCTGCTTGATCGGCACCGGGCACGGCGCGGCGGCGTGGAACACCTGGGTGAGCGACGAGGTGTCGTACTTCGCCCGCACCTCCGGCGGCAACTTCAGCATACGGACGAAGTGGGTCGGCACCCACTGGGCGGTGGTGACCTTGTGCGTCTCGATCAGCGCCAGCGCCTCCTCGGGATCGAAACGCTCCATGACGATCACCGTGCCGCCCAGGGCCAACATGCCCATCGACCAGCCGAGCGGGGCGGCGTGGTAGAGCGGCGCCGGCGAGAGATAGACACTGTCCGGCGTCCAGCCGTAGAGGCCGGCGCCCATCATCGCGAGGCCGTTGGGGGCATCGATCGGCGTCTCGCCGGTCACCTCGCGCCTGACGCCTTTCGGCCGGCCGGTGGTGCCGGACGAATAGAGCATCGCTCCGCCCGCGCCCTGGTCGGCGATCGGGGTGGTCGGGAACGCCGCGCGCGCCGCCTCGAAGCTCTCGTAAGGACCGGCGACGCCGTCGACCATGTAGAGCTTCACGCCCGGTATCAGCGGCGCCAGCGCCAGCGCCACGTCCGCCACGCCCTTGGACGCCACGAACGCCTTCGCCTCGCAGTCCTTCACGATGTACTCGACCTCGCCGGCGGTGAGCTTCGAGGAGATCGCGGTGAACCTTAAGCCCGAGCGCTGCGCGGCCCACAGCAGCTCGTAATAACGCGGCGTGTTGTCCATGAAGAAGGCGACGGAATCGCCCTTCTGGATGCCCAGCGATCGGAACAGATGCGCCCCCTGGTTGGAGCGCGCCTCGAGCTCGCCGTAGGTGACCGTCTCGCCGGAGCCGGCCATGATGTAGGCGGGCTTGTCGGGGTTGGCCTTGGCGTGGTGGGTCGGGTGCATGGGTGTGGCCTTGCGGTGTGCGGACAGGGTTTCTAGATTGTTTGTCTAGACAGGTGAGTCATGGCGCTCAGCATCAAGACGGAAGAAGCCGACCGGCTGGCGCGCGAACTGACGCGTCTGACCGGCGAGACGCTCACCGAGGCGGTGACCACGGCTCTGCGCGAGCGATGTGACAGGGTGCGGGCGAAGCACCGCACGCCGGAACAGAAACGAGCTGACCTTGATGAGTTCTTGGAGAGCATCAGAGGGCACTACGACACACGGCCTGTGACCAAGGAGGAGTGGGACGAAGCGTCGGGTGACACCGATTGATCGTCGTCGACAGTTCGGCAAATCGTCGCGATCGTTCAAAGAGAACTGAACGCGAAGACGCTCGAAGACCGGATCATGGTGGAGTCTGGCTGTCTGATCTCCGCCGCCAACTACGTCGAGTCTGGACAGGTCTTGGCGCAGCGCCAGCTGATCCGAGCCCAACTCACGCTCGATGATTTTCATCGTCTTCTGGACACGTTGGATATTGAACTCGCCCCGATCGACGCACAGCAAGCCCGCGTCGCGCTCGAAGCCCGCATCCGCTACGGCCGCGGCTTCGGCCATCGGGCGCATCTGAACTACAGCGACTGCTTCGCCTACGCCCTGGCCAAGGTGCGGAACCTGCCGCTGCTCTATGTGGGCGACGACTTCACCCATACCGACATCGTCTCCGCTCTGGCCTGACCCTACGCCGCCAGGGCGCTCGCCGGCGCCTTGCCGAGGATCATGTCGGCGGCCTTTTCGGCGATCATGATCGTGGGGGCGTTGGTGTTGCCCGACACCAGGCGCGGCATCACCGAGGCGTCGATCACCCGTAGCCCCTCGACGCCGTGCACGCGCAGCTGCGGGTCGACCACCGCCTGCGGCCCGCGCCCCATCTGGCAGGTGCCAACCGGGTGGTAGATGGTCGAGCCGGCCATGCGGGCGAAGCCGAGCAGCGCCTCGTCGCTGGTGAAGTCCGGCCCCGGCAGCAGCTCGCTCTCGATCCACTTGGCCAGCGCCGGCTGGGCGGCGATCTTGCGGCCCCACCGCAGCGAGGCGACGGCGACCGCCTGATCGATCGGATCGGAGAGATAGTTCGGCTGGATCGACGGATACTCCGACGGGTTGGACGACTTGATCCGGATGACGCCGCGGCTCTCCGGTCGCACCTGGCACGGCGCGATGGTCAGGCCCGGCAGCGCCTCCAGCTCCATCACCCCGGTTTCCGCCATCTTCTGCACGTCCGGCGTCGCCGGCAGGATATGGAACTGGATGTCCGGGCTCGAGAGCTCGGGCCGTGACTTGCAAAACACCGCGATGTGCGCGGCCGACAGGGTCAGAAGGCCCTTGCGCTGGAAGATGTACTTCAGCGTCTCGCCGACGAAGCGCGCGCCGCGCGTGAGTTCGTTCACCGAGATGGTGCCGGGCTTCAGCCGGTAGGCGTTGGCGAGCACATAGTGATCCTGCAGGTTCTCGCCGACACCGGGGAGATCGGCGATGACGGCGACACCCTTTTCGCCGAGCAGACCGGCCGGCCCGATCCCGGACAACTGCAGCAGCTGCGGCGAGTTGATCGCGCCGCCGCAGAGGATCACTTCCGCCGACGCCAGCGCTTTCTTGGTCTCGCCGTTCTGGACGTATTCGACCCCGATCGCCTTCTTGCCCTCGAAGAGCACGCGCGAGGTGAGCGCGCCGGTCTCCACCCGCAGGTTCGGTCGCATCATCGCCGGATGCAGGTAGGCGACGGCCGCCGAGCAGCGCTGCCCGTTCCTCACCGTCAGCTGGTAGTACCCAACGCCTTCCTGCTCGGCGCCGTTGACGTCCGGGTTCCGCGGGATGCCGGCCTCGACACAGGCCTCGATGACGTCGTCGGAGACTTCGTGCGTCTGGGTCACGTCGGAGACGTTCAGCGGGCCGCCGGTCGCGTGCCAGTCGTCGCAATCGGCGCGTTCCTGGTTTTCGGCCTTGAGGAAATAGGGCCGCACGTCGTCCCAGGCCCAGCCGTCGCAGCCGAGCTGCCGCCAGCCGTCGTAGTCGGCGTGCTGGCCGCGGATGTAGAGCAGGCCGTTGATCGACGACGAGCCGCCCAGCACCTTGCCGCGCGGCCAGATGTGGACGCGCCCCGTCGCCGGATCCGGCTCGGTGGGAAAGAGCCAGTTCACCTTCGGATCCTTGAGCGTCTGCGAATAGCCGACCGGCACGTGGATCATCAGGTTGGACATGAACTGCGAGAGGTTCTTGGTCGGCCGGTCGTCGCCGCCGGCTTCCAGCAGCAGCACCTTGGACTTGCCGTCGGCCGTGAGCCGGTTGGCGAGCACACACCCCGCCGAGCCCGCGCCGACGATGATGTAGTCGGCCAAGATAGGCTCGCCCATAATCCCGCTCCCTAAGCTTATCGTTGTTCAGACTTATGGCGTGCGGGCGCGGGCGCCGTAAAGGGTCCGCCTTGACTGTCGTCGCGTCAGACGCGCGGGATCGATCCCGACAGACAAGCCCTAGAGGCAGAGGAGACGCGCCGTGGCCGCACCCACCTTCGAGACCATCCTCTACGACGTCGCGGACAGGATCGCGACCATCACCCTCAACCGGCCCGAGCGGCTGAACGCCTTCACCGGCCAGATGATGGCGGACATGATCGCCGCCTTCGACGCGATCGACGCGGACGACGAGGTGCGCGCGGTGATCGTCACCGGCGCCGGACGCGGTTTCTGCGCCGGGGCGGACCTGGCGGCCGGCGGCGACACCTTCGACCGCACCGGGCCGCAGGACCCGACGCGCGAGTCCGGCCGGGTCGGCGAGGTGATGCGCGACGGCGGCGGGCGGCTGACCTTGCGCATCTTCGACTGCCTGAAGCCGGTGATCGCGGCGGTGAACGGCCCGGCGGTCGGGGTCGGCGTGACCATGCAGCTGCCGATGGACATCCGGCTGGCGTCGACCGAAGCGCGCTTCGGCTTCGTCTTCGCCCGGCGCGGCCTCAATCCCGAGGCGGCGTCCTCGTGGTTCCTGCCGCATCTGGTCGGGCCGCAGACGGCGCTGGAGTGGTGCTTCACCGGCCGCGTCTTCCCCGCCGCCGAGGCCAAGGAGAAGGGGCTGGTGCGCTCGCTGCATGCGCCGGACGAGCTGCTGCCGGCCGCCCGCGCCCTGGCTCGCGAGATCGCCGACAACACCGCCCCGGTCTCGATCGCCATCACCCGCCAGCTGATCTGGCGGATGACCGGCGCCGCCCACCCGATGGAGGCGCACATGGCCGACAGCCGCGGCATCCAGATCCGCGGCGCCCAGAGGGACGTGCGCGAAGGGGTGGGTTCGTTCCTGGAAAAGCGCCCGCCGCAGTTCCCGGACAAGGTCTCCAGCGACCTGCCCGACATCTGGCCCCAGTGGACCGCGCCGACCTTCCGCTGATCGGCGGATCGGAAACGACCGGTTAACGCCGCTCTGGTCTCATCGCCCTGAAGTTTGGGCGCCGACGCGAATCCATGAGCGAGACCCTGCAGCTCGGCGAGACCGAGACCCCGGCCCCCGAGGCCGAGCCGCCGAAGCGTCGATCGCGCATGGCGATGCTGCGGCGTCTCTCCGACGTGGTCAGCCTGCCGTCGAGCCGCGTCAACACCTTCGAGCGCTCGGTCACCGCCGACCTGCTGGTCGAGATCCTGCGCGACGCCGACTTCGAGGAGCGCGCCCGCGTCGCGCGCCGGCTCTCCGCCCTGGCCGAAATCCCCAACTGCCTCGTGCGGCTGATCCTGCGCGACGAGCTCGACATCGCCTACCCGCTGCTGGTCGATTGCGCCGCGCTCAGCGACGTCGACCTGATCGACTGCGCCCGCAACGCCACCGGCGCGCACCGCCGGCTGATCGCCCAGCGGCGCGGCGTCTCCGAGGTGGTGGCCGAGACCCTGGTCGAGTTCGGCGAGACCCTGGTGATCGAGGCGCTGCTGCGCAACGATCAGGCGCGGCTGTCGGCCGCCGCGATCGAGCTGGTCGTGGCCATGACCCAGCACCAGGGCCAGCTGGTGCCGATGCTGCTGCGCCGTCCCGAACTGCGGCCCAACCACGCCTATGTGCTGTTCTGGTGGGCCGACTCCGACGCGCGCCGGGTGATCCTGCAGCGCTTCGCCGTCTCGCGCGAAGTGTTGCAGGAGGCGGCGGGCGACGTGTTCCCCATGGCCGCCGCCGAAGACTGGCAGGACGGACTGACCCGCAAGGCGCTGCAGTTCATCGAGCGGCGCCAGCGCAACCGCGGCGCCATCGAGCGCAGCCCGTTCGCCAGCCTCGACGAGGCGATCGACGTGGCCGAAGAGGGGCTCACCCGCGACGTGGCGGAGGAGATCGCCCACCTGGCCGGGATCAAGCCGATGACCGGCGCCAAGATCATGACCGATCCCGGCGGCGAAGGCCTGGCGGTGCTGTGCAAGGCCACCGGCCTGCCGCGCGCGTCGCTGCGCACGCTCTGGCGCGCCCTGCGCCGTCCCGAGACCGACGAGAACGGCGAGATCACGGCGGACCTGGCGCGCGTCAGCACCATCTTCGACATGGTGGCCGTCGACCGCGCGCAGACCGTGCTGCGCTACTGGAACTGGTCGCTGTCGTCGGCGATGACCCCGGCGCTGATCAAGGCGATTCGCGAGAACGACGACGCCGCGGTCGATGAGTTCTCGGCCCCGCAGCGGGCCGCAAAGCTGGCCCTGGGCGCCGACCTCAAGCGCTAGCCGCCCGAGTGGCGGAAGACGCCGCGGAAGACGCCGCTGAATGCAGCGTCCGGCGCGGCCAGCGCGGCGGCTCGATATCCTTCACTGATCTTCTGTTACCGCAATGAAATCAGGATTCAGATGCGCACTTGTGGCAACGCACCGGTTTCTATAAGAACCCCCTCACTGATCTGAGGAATCAGGTCAATTTCCTATTGTCAGGGCAGGATGGAACCCAGCGTCATGGACGAAAAATCTGAAGTCATTGAGATGACCGCCGACATCGTGTCGGCCTACGTCGGCAACAACACCATTGCCACTAGCGACCTGCCGGCGCTTATCCAGAGCATCCACCGGGCCCTCTCGAACATCACTGGCGGCGCCGAGCCGGCGGAAGCCGCGCCGAAGGAACCGGCGGTTCCAGTGCGCCGTTCGATCACGCCCGACCACCTGATCTGCCTGGAGGACGGCCGCAAGTTCAAGTCGCTGAAGCGGCACCTGCGGACGAAGTACAACATGAGCCCCGAGGAATACCGGGCGAAGTGGAACCTGCCGAAGGACTATCCGATGGTGGCGCCGAACTACGCCCGCGCCCGTTCGGAGCTGGCCAAGCAGATGGGCCTCGGCCAAGGCGGCCGCCAGGCCGCGCGCAAGCGCCGCTAGCCTTTCTAGGATTACCGGTCGAAGCGCCCGCGTCCCTCCGGGGACGCGGGTTTTTTCGCGCCCGGACCCTGCGCCTGCGACAGACTTGACTCTTTTTCGAAAAGTCATCGGCGCGCAAGATTTGCGCTTCCACCGATTCGCGCATTGAGCGATATTGAATCGCTGTGATTCCAAGGGGTTGTTAACGAATTTATAGATGAGCACGCAACTTGGCGCGCCTGTGACGGTCCTCAGGGCCCACGAGGAGCTGTTCGCCTACTGGGCCGGACTGCGCCAACGCGGAACGCTGCCGGGCCGCCGCGATCTGGACCCGGGCCGGATCAAGCGGCTGCTGCCCACCGTCAGCCTGACCCAGGTGGTCCGCGAGCCGCTCGACTACCGCCTGCGGCTGGCCGGCACCGCGCTTTACGGCGTCTACGGCGGCGAGATCACCGGCAAGCGGCTCACCGACGTCTACAACACCGCCGCGGCCGACTATTGGCGCGCCGAGCTCGACCAGGTGGTGGCCGACCGCCGCCCGCGCGCCGGCCACCACAGCATGGCCTGGCGCGGCGCCGCGCACACCACCCTCCTGTGGCTGCGCCTGCCGCTGGCCAGCAACGGCCGCGACGTCGACGTGATCCTCGGCTACGACGCGATCATGGCGCCGCGGGGGGATTCGCTGAGCGGGATCCGCGCCGCTTAGGTGCGAGACCAGCCCCTGCCCGAAGAAATGCAAGGCAGATGGGTCGTCGCCGATGAGCCAATGGCCGAGCTGATCATCGATGGCGGCGAGATCATCTGCTTCGGCAAGCGTGTGGCTTACGACTACATCAAGGTTGCTCGTAAAGACGGGGCGCTCACGGTCAGCCTCGAGATCGATGACCCGGCTGCGGAGGATACCTTCCAACGCACGAACATCACCGAGCTGGTGAGGACGGCGCGGAGCGCCGCCGCTTCGCGGTCGCCGGAGGCGATCCTTGACGCGGTCCTGAACCTCGGAATCAAGCTCCGCCAAGCGAGCGATGGTGGGGTGTCGATCCCCAAATTCCCCAAATACCGTCATGGCCGGTCTTTGTGCCGGCCACCCATGATCACGCTGCGAGCCGTGGCCGTGCCAGAGCACGGCGACGCAGGGCGCTTGGCTTAGAGCGACCGCGCTCTGGCGAGCGCGGTGTGCCTGGGTGGCCGGGACTGACGCCCGGCCATGACGGGCTCAGGGAGATTTGCGTGGTTTGGACTCAGCTCGCCGCCGCCGCCCCCATCGCCGCCGCATCGCGCCGGATGCGCTCCGCCATCGAGAACAAACCGTTGGAGCGT
>Ga0302324_100020652_pt1 | contig 12875 bp, 11 predicted proteins | sample Palsa_T0_1_FD_201949 | JGI IMG/M metagenome (GOLD analysis project Ga0302324, IMG submission 201949) | Peat permafrost microbial communities from Stordalen Mire near Abisko, Sweden - Palsa_T0_1 | ecosystem: Environmental > Terrestrial > Soil > Palsa > Peat permafrost | place: Sweden: Abisko...
CTATCGAAAACCCCGTCCTCCTCGGGTAGCCCGTGCTCCGGCCAAAAAGGCAGCACCGCGAGCGTCGGCACGCCCGTCAATTCCTCGAGTCGTTGCGGGCCGGGTGCGAGGAGCCGTTCGTCGCCGCGGAATTTGTTGAGCACGAATCCGCGGATCAGGGCGCGGTGCTCGGGCGGCAGGAGCTTGACCGTGCCGAACAGGTGCGCGAACGCCCCGCCGCGGTCGATGTCGCATATCAAGAGCGTGGCGGCCCCGGCCGCCGCGGCGATGCGCATGTTGACGACGTCGGTGTGCGTCAGGTTGATCTCCGCGGGAGAGCCGGCGCCCTCGATGACCAGCACATCGTGCCGCGCCATGAGCTCATCGAGGCAGGTGCAGATCACGGGCCAGAGGCGGCGCGCGCGCGTGTGCCACTCCATGCTCGACAGATCATCGCGGCGCTCGCCGAGCACGATCACCTGTGAGTGGGTATCTTTTTCGGGTTTGAGCAACACAGGATTCATACGCAGGTCGGGCACCGCGCGCGCCGCGAGCGCCTGGAAATATTGCGCGCTGCCCATCTCGCCGCCCGCCGCGACCCGCGCATTGTTGCTCATGTTCTGCGCCTTGAAGGGCGCCACCTTCAGACCTCGACGCGCGTACCAGCGCGCAAGGGCGGTTGCGAGAAAACTTTTGCCCGCACCGCTCGTCGTTCCGCAGACCATGACCGCGCGGGCCGTCACTGCGGGAGACCTCGCAGCAATGCACTGATCGCCGGGGGGCATGAGGGGAAGTACGCGTGGAAATAAGAAGCCGTGAGCGAGCCGCGACGATAGATGGTTTCGCCGCGCGCGCCACTGGGGTAGGCAACGGTTTGGGCCGCGCCCTCGAGCGGCGTCTCGAAAATCGAGTAGTGGAACGTGTGTCCGCGCAGTTCGCCGAACGTCGTGCCCCACGCTTGCAGCCCGAGCGCCGCGAGTCGCGGCAGCATGCGGGTGGATCCGGCGAGCAGGCCGGCCATCGGCCAGTCCCGGCCTTGCGCATCGCCGAGCGATTGCGCGAGCGCCATCATGCCGCCGCATTCGGCGAGGATCGGAATGTGCGCGGCATGGGCCGCGCGAATCGAGTCCTGGAACCGGTGGGCCCCGGACAGCTGGGCGGCGTGCAGTTCGGGGTAGCCGCCCGGCAAGAAAACCGCAGCCGCCTCGGGCGGCACTGGCTCGTCGGCGAGGGGTGAGAAGAACCGCAAGCGTGCGCCCAGCGATTCGAGACAGGCGACGTTAGCGGGATACAGAAAGGCGAAGACCGCATCGTGCGCGATCGCCACCACGCGCCCCGCGAGAGAAGCCTCGTGCGGGGTGGAAGGCCGCGGCGGCGACGCCCGGGGCGCGAGCGCGGGCTCGACGATGCGCGCCGCCGCAGCCCACGGGCCCTCGTCGATTCTGATCGAGCGGCTGAGGGATTCGAGCTGTGCCTCGACGTCCGCGCTGTCCGCGGGCGGCACGAGTCCCAGATGACGCTCCGGGAGTGAGGCCGGAAGCCGCGGCAGGCTCGCCACGAGCGGCACGTCACGCAACGCCGCCGAAACCAAGGCCGCATGGCCCTCGCTTGCGATGCCGTTGGCAATGACGCCGGCGAGCCGCACGGGACCGAAGTCGCGTAGTCCCATTGCGACCGCGCCGACGGACTGCGCCATGGCGCTCACGTCGATGACCGCGAGCACAGGCAGATCGAAAGCACGGGCGAGATCCGCGGAGGAGGGAGTGCCGTCGTAGAGTCCCATGACTCCCTCAATGAGCACCAGGTCGGCGCCGCCGCGCGCTTCATCGATCAGCCGGCGGCAGCTTTCCTCGCCCACCATCCACAGGTCGAGCACCTGCACCGCATGCGCTGCGGCGCGTTCCAACACGAGGGCGTCGAGGAAATCGGCGCCCGTCTTGAATACACGAACACGCTTGCCCCGTCGCACGTGATGGCGCGCGAGCGCGGCCGTCGCCGTGGTCTTGCCTTGTCCCGAGGCGATGGCGGATATGAGAAAGGCCGGCGCAGTTCCATGCCAGCTCACTGGCCGATGCCTTGCCGCATCGGGATGTCGAGCGCGGGCCGCCAAAGATGCACGCCCTCGTGCTCCACAATGTTCACCTGGGTCTCGAATGCCACCGACAGCCAGTCTCCTTCGAGCGCTTCGCGCACCGTGCCGTGACCGACGACCCCGGAGTGGCCGAGCACGATCACGCGATCGGCGGTCAACGCGAGCGACAGGTCATGAATGGCGCTCACCACGCTGACTCCGCAGCGCTGCGCCTGATCGCGAAGCAGGCGCGCGACGTCTTCTTGATGTGGAGGATCGAGGTGCGTGGTCGGCTCATCGAGCAAGAGGACGGATGCCTCGACCGCAAGTACGCGTGCGAGATGCACTCGCTGTCGCTCGCCGCCCGACAGCGTAGACAGTCGTCGGGTTGCCCAGGCCAGCGAACCGGTCGCCGTCATGGCGCGGTGCGCGGCCGCATCGTCGTCGGCTTGACGGTGCGCGAGCCAGCCGCTGTGCGCGAACCGGCCGAGAGCGACCACTTCGGCGGCCGTGAGATCGGTGATGGGCGCTGTTTGCGAGAGCCACGCCAGTCGTCGGGCCCGCTCGCGCCCGCGCCACGCCTGCAGGCGCCGTCCCTGGAGGAAAATCGTTCCCGCGCGTGCCGTCTCCAGGCCGGCCAGAGCGCGGAGCAGGGTTGATTTCCCGCAACCGTTCGGTCCGACCACGCTGATCCAGCGCCCGGGCGGGATGTCGAGCGATACGTGCTCGAGCACGACCCGCGAGCCGTAGCCGACGCGCAGACCCTCGCAGGACAGTGCGGGTGTCGTCGTGCCTGAGGTTGAGGTCTCACGCATTACGGCTTCGGCGCCAGAGTAGATATACGAGATAAGAGCCGCCGACACAGGCGGTGACCGCGCCCACCGGCAGTTCAGCCGGCCGGATCAGCCAGCGGCTGGCGAGGTCAGCCGCTTGCAGCAGCGCCCCACCGCAGAGCGGGGCCGCGATGAGGAGCTGGCGGTGATTCACCGACAGCGTTTCGCGCACGAGGTGCGGTGCCACGAGGCCGACGAATCCCACAACCCCCACCTCGCCGACGGCGGCGGCAGTGGCGAGCGAGACGATGCCGAGCAGCGTGAGCCGCAGTGCAGGCAGCGACAGCCCGAGCGACTGGGCGGTGTCCTCGCCCAGTGTGAGAGCATCCAGGCCACGCGACAGAAAGACCGCCGGTATGATGCACACGCCGAAGACGGTGCCGAGCAAGCCGACCGACGACCAGCTAATGAAGCCGGTGCTGCCGAACAAAAAGCTCTGCATGCTGCGCCAGATGTCAGGCTTGGCGAGCAGCATGAGTTGTGTGATCGCGCTTAGCAGGAAGGCGACCACGACGCCCGAGAGCAGGAGACTTCGGGTCTGCAGGACGCCGCGCGAAAGACTGATAGTGAGCAGCGTCGCGCCCCCTGCGCCAAGAAAGGCTGCCCCGGTCATGCCGAGCTTGCTCGCCCACGCGAGCCCGCCGACCGAGACATCCGCGGCGACCAGGCTGATGGTCACGCCGAGCGCGGCACCCGAAGCCGTACCGAGCAGGTATGGGTCGGCGAGGGGGTTGCGGAAGACGCCCTGCGCGATACCGCCCGCGAGACCGAGCAAGGCCCCCGCCAACCAGGCGCCGATGCTGCGCGGCAAGCGGATTTGCCAGAGCACCACGCTCGACTGCGCATCCGGCGAGAGGATCCAGCCGAGAGAGGTCTGGATACTCGAAGTGCCGATCAGAAGACTGCCGAAGGTGAGCGCCAGCGTGATCGCGACACAGGCGAGCAACCACACCGTGAGCCGATTGGCCCTGGTCAGGTGCTGCGGCGCTTCGTCGAGCCTCATCAGCGCGCGCGGAGCACTCATGGCGCGACACGCTCGAGGCACGCTTCGAGCGCCTGCATCCCCTGCGCAACCCTCGGACCGGGTCGCTCGATGATGTAGCGCACTTCGGGAGGAAAGGAACACACGCGCTGCTCCTTCACCGCGCGGATTTGAGCCCATCCGGGCCGCTCGGTAAAGTCCGGCAACTCCTCCTCTGTCACGATGATTACATCGGGATCGTGGCGCACCACATACTCCGGATTGAGCCTGGGAAAGGGACCGAGGTCCGGTGTCACGATATTGCGCGCGCGGAGCCGGGCGAGCATTTCGCCGATGAAGGAGTCCGCTCCCGCGGCGTAGGGCGCGCGATCCACCTCGACGTAGACCGATGGGCCCGCGCCGCGCCGGCGCGCGCTCGCCGAGGCGCTCACGGCACGCACACTGCGATTGATTTCCATGTTGAGTGCCGCCGCTCGCTCGGGCAGACCCAGTACCCGGCCGATCAAGGCGACGGAGTGCGCGATGTGGTCGAAAGTCTCCGTATCGAGCGCCACGGATTGCACGCCGAGCTCCTGCAAGCGGCCGCTGATTCGTTGCGAATGGCTGAGGAGCACCACATCGGGCCTCAGACGCACGATCTCCTCGATTTGCGCATCATCCAAGCCGCCTACTTTGGGTAATGAGCGCACGTCTGCCGGAAAATCCGAGTAACGGTCGGTCGCCACGAGGCGCGCGCAGGCGTTGAGCGCGCACACAGTCTCGGTGAGCGAGGGAAGCAGAGTCACGACGCGCTCTGGAGGATGGGCCAAGTGCACCTCGCGTCCCGAGTCATCGCGTACCGCGATGTCTCCTTGTGGCGCGAGCGACGGGGCGGTCTGGTCGGGCGGCGCTGCCAGAGATGCGCCGCATAGTGACGCCAACAGGATCGTAACCGCAACGCGGCGTGGGGCGGCGGCGGTGTGCGCTGCCGCGCCCCGGCGCGCCAGGGCGGCGAGCGGCTCCGTCACGGGGACACACCGGGGCGAGGCATCAGGGCCTGCGGATCTTTGACCGTGAGCGGCACGCCGGCCACCATGAGGACTACGCGATCGCATTGTCCGGCGATGCGCTGGTGCAGAACTCCGGCCTCATCGCCGAAGCGCCGCGCGAGAGCATTTGCCGGGATGATGCCGAAGCCCACTTCGTTCGAAATCAGGATGCAATCTCCGGCGAGAGAGGACAACGTATCGAGCAGTGCCTGAGTTTCTCGCCGCGACGCGTCCGCGTCTTGTCCGCAAAGCAAATTGCTGAGCCATACCGTGAGGCAATCGACAATGACGAGGCGCTCGGGCGAGATCGTCGCGCGCAGCACCGCGGCGAGTGCGAGAGGCTCCTCGATGACGCGCCAACGCGCATCTCGATGGTGCCGATGCGCCTCGATGCGGGCCGCCATCTCCTCATCCCGCGCCTCTGCGGTCGCAATCAGGGTCACGGCTCGATCCTGACCTCGCGCAAGCTCTTCCGCATAACGGCTCTTGCCGGAGCGCACGCCACCAAGCACGAGCATCTTGCCGATCGCGGTCGTCATGGCGTGCACTGCGTGGCGTTGATGTCGGGGGCAGCCATGTCGACGATGCCGATGTGGATGCGATGAACCGATCCGAAAGGCACGTCCAACTCAAGCTCCGGGCCGAGCCGGTTGGCGCCGGCGAGTGCCACCCGGATAACTCCCGCGTGTGTCACCGCGATCGCGGGCACGCCTTGCCCCGCAATCTCTGCGGCGACACGTGCGATCCAACGGCGCCATCGCGCCGCGACCATGGCGGTCGACTCGCCGCCGCCGGCGCGGTAAGTCCACACATGCATCGCCCACGCGTCGAGCTCGGCGCGCGGCACTGAGTCCCACGGCGTGCCTTCCCAAGCGCCGAAATGCATCTCGTGAAGCTCCTCGGCAATGTCCGGCTCGCGCGGCGCGGCGAGCCCACGGGCGAGGCCGAGGCAGCGCGACGCGGGGCTCGTGAAGATCATCGCGTGACGCAGGACTTGGGCCGGGATGCGCGAGCGAAGCGACGCGGTGGCGGCGGCGAGCACGTCCGGATCGACGGGCACTTCTGTGCGGCCGTAGCAGAGACCTTCGGATCGGCAAGGCTTCGGATGGCGGACCAAGTAAATCTCCATAGGCCGCTCAGGCCAGACCGCGCGCCGAGTGGATCGCGCCCAGCCCGCCCAGTAAGAACCCGAGCTCCGCCAGCTGCTGGACCGCGCCGAGGCAATCGCCCGTGTATCCGCCGATCCGGTGTCGGACATAGAGGCCACCCAGGACAGCGGCCGCCACTGCCACACCAGCGCCTGTGCCAAGGGCGGACCAGCCAAGAGGAGCATCGCTTCGTGCGTAGAGCCACGCCAGCGGAGCAAGCCCCAAGAATCCGATGGCGCCGCTCAGGACCCACTCGCCGCCGCTCAAGCGGCCGGCGAAATCTCTCGCCTTCGCGTCCGCGTCGGCGCGCACATAGGGAAGAAAAGCGATGAGCCCGATGGCGCACCAGCGGCTCAACATGTGTGAGGCCACCACGCACTGCACGAGAACCGCGCCCGGCAGGGCGACGAGCGTCGTCCACTTCAACCCGAGCATGAGCAACAAGCCGATGGCACCGAAGGCGCCGATGCGCGAGTCCTTCATGATGGCGAGCACGCGGTCTTTCGAGCTGCCCCCGCCGAAACCGTCGCAGGCGTCGGCGAAGCCGTCTTCGTGAAATGCGCCAGTGAGCAGCATCGAGACCGCCATCATCAGTCCGATCGACACGCTCGCGGGCAGCCGGCGGCTCGCGATCCACCAGACGAGAACATTCGCGAGCCCGACCAGCACGCCTACCAACGGGAAGTAGCGCGTCGACTGCGCAAGCCAGCCCGGATCGAACTCGCGGAGCCGCGGCGTCGGCAGACGCGTGAGAAATTGCGTCGCCACGCATAACAACCGCAATTGATGGCTCATTCTATTTTTTCGCTCACTCCCGCGCCCTCGAACGTGGCCATCTCCGTGAACAGCGCTACGGCCGCGCGCACCACCGAAAGGGCGAGCGCTGCGCCGCTGCCTTCGCCGAGCCGCATGTCGAGATCGAGCAGCGGCTTCACGCCGAGATAGGCAAGCAATTTCCTGTGGGCCCGCTCCTGCGAGCAATGCCCGAAGATGCAGTAGTCGAGCATGGCGGGCACTATTCGCGTGGCAAGCGCCGCGGCTACCGTCACCGTGAAACCGTCGATGATCACGAGGTGCCGCCGCTCCGCCGCCCCGAGCATTGCACCCACGAGCATGGCGATCTCGTAGCCACCGAATTCGGTGAGCAGCTCGATGGGGTCCTCGGGCGGCGGACGGCGCGCACAGGCCGCGCTCAGAATGCCGTGCTTGCGCTCGAGGCCGGCATCGTCGAGCCCGGTGCCGCGCCCGATGCACTCGAGCAGCGGCACACCCGTGAGGCCGTGCATCAGAAGCGCCGCAGCCGCCGTGTTGCCGATGCCCATTTCACCGAGAACGAGCGTATTTCCTTCCGGCGGAACGATCTGTTCCACGACTCTGCGACCTTGATCGAGCGCCGCGCGGCACTCCACTTCGCTCAAAGCGGCCTCCGCGGTGAAATCGCGAGTGCCGCGCCGTATCTTCGCCTGGATGAGGCGTGGATGCGCTTCGCAATCGGCGTCGACGCCGGCGTCCACGATCCAGAGCTCCATGCCCTGCAAGCGTGCAAGCACGTTGATGGCGGCGCCGCCTGCCAGGAAGTTTTTGACCATCTGCTCGGTGACGGCGCGCGGATAGGCGCTCACACCGCGCTCCGCGACGCCGTGGTCGGCGGCGAACACCGCGGCGACTGGCCGCACTATCGACGGCGTCAATGTCCTTTGCGCAGCACAGATTTGTGCCGCCAGCTCCTCGAGCCGGCCGAGAGCACCCAATGGCTTGGTGAGCGTGTCGAGACGACGCTGCGCCGCAGCGAGAAACGCCGCGTCGGCCTTTGCAATTGCCATCAAAATGCCCACCTCGTGCGCACCCGCCGTGCGTGATAAAGGATCGAGGTGGGAATCGCGTGGGGAGCAGCGGCTTTGACGCCGCCGATTCCGCACGGACGTCGCCCACCGCAACCTGTGCCGCCGCGTCGCAGGTCGGTCTACGGGCTCGTGAACTCCAGTACCGGCCAAGTCGCCTTCCCACGCTGAAGCGCAGTGGCATGAAGACCCGGCCTATTCACTCACCGTTGCGGGGGCAGCGCCGGATTCCTCTGTTAAATAGAGTCACCGACTTCCCGTTTCACCCGTCGCCGCTCGGCGGACGGACTCCTGCGCGCAGGCGCAAGTCTGCTCGCGAACGGTAGGCTCCGTCAAACGGCCGGGGTTTTGGTTGGTCGGCGGTGCCATAACGTGCAATGATTCGCACCGTTTTCACAACGCCCGGCCCAGGCACCGTTCGAGCGCAGCACACTGGAACCTTCATGGCCGACTTTACGCGCGAAGAGATCGAAGCTCTTTATAAGGTGATGGCCGCGCGGCGTGACATGCGTCATTTCTCGAGCGAGCCATTGCCCCCCGAATTACTGCAGCGACTTCTTAACGCGGCGCACCTCGCGCCGAGCGTGGGCTTGATGCAGCCTTGGCGCTTCATTCACGTCCGCGATCGGCGTTTGCGCGAGCGGATCCACGCGTTGGTGGACGAGGAGCGCTCGAGGACGGCCGCCGCTTTGGGCGAGCGCGACGAGGAATTTATGCGTCTCAAGGTGGAGGGCATCCTCGAGTGCGGCGAGGTCCTCGTGGCGGGGCTCGCGCCTGACCGCGACAGGCACGTTTTCGGGCGCCGCACGATGCCCGAGATGGATCTTGCGTCCGTCGCCTGCGCGATTCAGAACATGTGGCTCGCCGCCCGCGCGGAGGGTGTCGGCATGGGGTGGGTGTCGCTGTTCGAGCCGGAAGCGTTGCGGGAGCTACTGCGAATGCCCGCGGGCGCCAAACCGGTGGCGGTGCTCTGTTTGGGCCACGTGCCGGAGTTCTACCCTCGTCCGATGCTCGAGATGAACCAATGGACCCTGGGCTGCAGCCTCGCGAGCTTGGTGCACACCGATTACTGGGGTGGCATCGACGGCGCGGAGAGCCGCGCCGATTGACCCGCCGCGAAATTTGCGGCAACGTAGCCACGCACGACAAGTTCCCCGCATGGGGATTGAAAGGGAACTCGGGTTCAATGCCCGGGCTGCCCCCGCAACTGTAAGCGGCGCGCCTGCGTCGATAAGCCACTGAATCACGCGATTCGGGAAGGCGATGCAGGACTCCAAACCGCGAGCCAGGAGACCTGCTTGTCGTGGTCGCCCTTCGATCAGCCGGGGTTGCGCTGACCGAACGGACTTTCCCGAGTGGCGACTGGAAGACTGCGCGCGAGCGTCGGTCGCCTGCTGCGTTCGGATGCGAACGCGACGGATGGCCTTCGACACGACGCGGATTTGAAGTCGCTTGTCGTCAGGGAGCTGTCGTGAAACAACATATCTTGCGTTATGCGTGCGCCGCCGCGCTGTGCGCACCCATGTCTCTGGCCGCGCTCGCGGAGGACGTCTCGCCTGGATCGCCGGTGCCCTCGGACGATTCGCTGAATGAGATCGTCGTGGTTGCGAATCGCGCACCGGAGGCGCTGTCCAAGGTCGGTAACTCAGTCACGGTGCTGACCGATGCAGACATCAAGGCCAGTCAGCTGCCGATGCTGTCCGATGTGCTGGCGCAGACGCCCGGGCTCACCGTCGCGCGCGCCGGCGGGGTCGGTCAGCCGACCTCGGTGTTTATCCGCGGCGCCGAGAGCGATCAGACCGTCGTGCTCATCGACGGTGTGCAGATTTACGACCCTGCATCGACGTCCGGGTATTTCGATTTCCAGAACCTCCTGTCGAACGACATCACTCGCGTGGAGATCTTGCGCGGTGCCCAATCGACCCTGTACGGCAGTCAGGCGCTGGGCGGCGTCATCGACATCACCACTGGGACGGCGACGAGCCCGTTGGAGGGGACCTTCAATGCCGAGGGTGGATCGCACAATTCGGGCGATGTGGGAGGCTCCATCGGGGGCAAGACCGACACGCTGATGTGGCATGTCTCCGGCACGTGGCTCGGCACCAGCGGCATCCCGGCGTTCGACGAGAAGCTTGGCGGAACGCGGTTGTGCGCGAGCCAGATCGGCGGCGCAACGGGGCGACTGGTATATGACATCACGCCCGATCTTGATTTCGATCTGCGCGGATACTACGTGCAGTCGCGCACCGATTTCGACGGGTACGATACGCCGCCGAATTACGATACATTCGGAAACGACAACGAGTACGGCAAGAATACCCAACTGCTCGGCTATGCCGGTTTGATACTACACTCGCCGGATCGCACCCTCACGAACCGCATCGCCTACCACTATATTTACACGGACACTCGCGATTACGATCCGGATGCCACGGGCGGCGAGGGTCTTGCAAGCGCCGAGACTTTCTACGGCGTCGGCCATATCGAGCGCGAGGAGTATGAAGGCATCTGGCAGTTCGCGCCGAGCTATCAAGCCGTGTTCGGTGCTCAGCACGAGCGCTCCTCCATCGATAGTGACACACCTGCGTACGACTTCGGCGGTCCGATGCCGATCGATGCATACCAGACCATCGACAGCGGCTACGTGCAGTTGCAAGGCGAGGTCGCGCGGGGCCTCACTTTGACCGCCGGCGAGCGCTATGATCGACAGAATGAGTTTGGCTCCCACACGGACGGCTCGCTCGCCGCCGCCTGGGCGCTCAACGATGCGCAGACGATCCTGCGGGCAAGCTTCGGACAGGGGTTCAAGTCCCCCTCGCTCTATCAGCTGTACGGCAATTATGGCACTCGCACGCTGCAGCCGGAGGCGGGCGAAACCTGGGACGCAGGGGTCGAGCAGCATGCGCTGGGCGGACGTCTCGACCTATCGGCTACTTACTTTCAGCGTTACAGCCGCGATCTGATCGAGTTCTACTATTGCGCGATCCTGACCGGCTGTCCCAACCCCTCGGGCGGCTACTACGCCAACATCGCCCGGGCGGCGGCTCACGGGGCGGAGCTACAGGCCACCTGGAACGCGACTGATCAATGGACGTTCACGGCGAATTACACCTTGACCGAGACCGCGGATCGATCGCCCGGCTCTACGACCTACGGCAACGAGCTGCCCCTCCGGCCCGAGGACGCGGCCAACGCGTCGGCGGTCTATCGGTGGAACGTGCCGCTCACGACGAGCGTGACGCTGCGCTACGCGGGTCCGAGCTACGACGATGCGGCCAACGACATCAAGCTCGGCGGTTATGTGCTCGCCGATGTGCGGGCATCTTATGCCCTGGGGCACAGCCTCGAAATCTATGCGCGTGTGGAAAATGTCACCGGCAAGCACTACGAGACGGAGTATCAATACGGAACGCTGGGCCGGTCGGCGTATGCGGGTGTGCGGGCGAGCTTCTAACAGCGCGCCGCACGCGTGGACGCCACCGAGCGCGCTTCGATACACCAAGATAGGCAGCCCGGGAACACCGGGCTGCCAGCGTGCATTGCTTAAACGGTGATCGTTGTGCCGTCGAATTTGGTGAACGTAAAGCCGCTGAAGGGTTCATTGTAGCTGGCCCGAAGCCGTGATTGAGATACTCGACGGTGGGGTCGAGGCCCCATTGGGCGGCGAAATTCGTTACGATTTCAGGCAAGGCAGCCCGTCTCCCGCGAAAGGTTTTCTTCGCTGCGGCGGAATTCTCCCACAACCGGAGCAACCAGATGAATTACGCGCTCTATTATTGGCCGAGCATTCAAGGCCGCGGTGAGTTCGTGCGGCTGGCGCTCGAGGAGGCGGGCGCTCGCTATCGCGATGTGGCACGTGAGTCGGGCCGCGGCGCCGGTATGTCTGCGATGCTCGCGTTGATGACGGGGCGGCGGCTCGCGCGGCCGCCGTTCGCGCCACCCTTTCTAAAGGCCGGCCGGCTCATCATCGGGCAGACGGCCAACATCTTGCAGTTTCTCGGTCCGCGGCACGGTCTCGTGCCGCGCGATGCGAGCGCGCGGCTCTGGGTGCATCAGCTGCAACTCACCGTCACGGACTTCCTGGTCGAGGTCCACGACACGCATCACCCCATCTCGGGAAATCTCTATTTTCAGCAGCAACGCAAGGAAGCACGGCGTCGCAGCGCCGATTTTCTGAAGAGCCGCGTGCCGAAGTTCCTGGGCTATTTCGACGACGTGTTGGGGCGCAACGGCCGGCAGGCGCGCTTTCTCCTGGGGGCGAGACTCTGCTACGCGGACCTGTCGGTGTTCCAAGTGATTGCCGGCTTGAGCTACGCCTTTCCGAACGCAAGCGCGAAGCTCGCACAAAAGTACCCGCGGCTGTTCGGATTGCACGCGCGGGTGCAGGAGCGTCCGCGAGTTGCGGCCTATCTCGCCTCGCCGCGGCGTATCGCCTTCAACAACGATGGCATATTCCGTCACTATCCGGAGCTCGACCCATGAGTCAGAAGAAGAATTTGCCGGCGCGCAGCGGCTGCTCCCCCCTCATCACCCGGCGCGATGTGCTCGCGCTCGGTGTGGGGTCGGCCGCGGCCGGGGTCCTCCCGTTCGGATGGGCGGAGGCGGCGCCGGCCGCGTCGACGTCGCGCGCCCCTGGCGCTCGCGCGGGGGCGCTCGCCGCCTTGGATCGTTTCATTGCCGGCTACCGCGAGGCCATGAACGCGCCCGGATTGACCTTGGCACTTGCGGATCGGGACGGGCCGATCCGCGTCTCCGCGTACGGCTATACGCACCTCGAGGCACGCGTGCCCGTGTCGACCTCGGATCTGTTCGAGATCGGATCCATCAGCAAGTCGTTCGTCGCGCTCACGCTCCTGCAGCTTCGCGACGAGGGCAAGCTCGATCTGCAGGCACCGATCCGGCACTACTTGCCCTGGCTCGCGGTGAGGACCGATTTCGGCGAGATACTCGTGCATCACTTGCTGACCCACTCGAGCGGCATGCCGGAGGATGA
>Ga0302324_100020653_pt1 | contig 12874 bp, 14 predicted proteins | sample Palsa_T0_1_FD_201949 | JGI IMG/M metagenome (GOLD analysis project Ga0302324, IMG submission 201949) | Peat permafrost microbial communities from Stordalen Mire near Abisko, Sweden - Palsa_T0_1 | ecosystem: Environmental > Terrestrial > Soil > Palsa > Peat permafrost | place: Sweden: Abisko...
CGGCAAAGTATCTCTCCTACGATCCCTCAAAACCCGAGGAACGAAAGTTCTTTGGCGCGTATGCCAACAGCGGCATACCCGATGCCCAAGCGGGATTGCCCAAGGGGCACATTCGTTTCGTGCCGCACGGAGCATTCCGCAGCGAGTATTCGATCATCGTCGGCGGGAAGAATTTCGGTTGCGGAAGCTCGCGCGAACATGCGCCCCTGGCAATTGCCGAGGCCGGCGTGATGTGCGTGATCGCCGAATTCTACGCCCGCATCTTCTATCGCAATTCCGTCAACGGCGGGTATCTGGTGCCTCTCGAATCCAAAACTCGCCTGGTCGAAAAGGTGCAGACCGGCGATGTGCTGGAAGTGCTTCTGAACGATGGCTATGTAGTAAACAAATCGCGGGGCGGAGAGCTCTACGATCTGCTGCCCATCGGCGATGCCCTCCCCATCATCGAAGCCGGCGGCGTGTTCGAATACGCCCGGCAGGCGGGGATGCTGAAGTAGCCGGTGCCGGTCCGCGGCGTTGCTCAATCGCGACTCGCCGCTTCAATTGCGTTGGCGGCAAACCTGATTACAGCCTGGGTCGCAATTAGCAAATAGTTTCAAGCGCTCCGCAGTTTGATGGGACACACCCAGATTGATGCAATCCACTCGCCCCCGTACAACATTGCGATCATGCCCTTCGCCAATGTGATTGTGATCGATCATCCCGTGATCAAGACCAAGCTCACGGAGCTGCGCGATTTTGGGTCGGAGCATCGCAAGTTCAGAACGCTGCTGGATGAGATCGCTTCGCTGATGACTTATGAAGTCACGCGCGACTGGCCGACGCGGCCCAGGCCGGTGCGGACGCCGATGGAACAGACCATTGGACATGCCCTGGCCCGGCAAGTCACTTTGGTTCCCATCCTCCGGGCTGGATTGGGAATGGCGGACGGCGTGCTGAAAGTGCTGCCGGATGCTCGCATGGGGCATCTGGGCGTTTATCGTGATGAGAAGACGCTCGAACCGATTTCTTATTATCAAAAGCTGCCGCCGGACATCGCGGGAACCGAAGTCCTGCTGATCGATCCAATGCTGGCCACGGGCGGGAGCGGATCGGCGGCGGTTTCCTTTCTCAAAAACGCCGGCGTCACCAGCATGAAGTTTCTCTGTCTCGTCGCCGCGCCCGAAGGCATCGAGGCATTCCATGGCCATCATCCCGAAGTTCCCATCTATTGTGCCGCGATCGACCGGCAGCTCAATGAAAAGGGATACATTCTTCCTGGCCTGGGCGATGCGGGTGATCGAATCTTCGGAACCTGAGAAGAAACGATGAAGGATGAACGATGAATGATGAATAAAAGACAAGTCAGCCGAGCCATTCGTAGTTCTTCATTCTTCATTCATCGTTCATCATTCCTCGTTCCTCCTTTGCTCCCATGTTTCATCAGACCTTCGAGCCGCACGACCTGATTGTGATCTGCCTGCTCATGGTCCTCGAAGGATTGCTTTCGATGGACAATGCGCTGGTGCTCGGCCTGATCGCACGGCGGCTCCCGGAGGAATTACGCCCAAAGGCACTCACTTACGGACTTTTGGGGGCGCTGGTCTTCCGCGTCCTGGCCATCGCCGCCGCCTCCGCCCTGCTGCGATGGCGTTTCGCTGAATTGATCGGCGGATTGTATCTCCTCTTTGTCGCCATTCGCCATTTGTGGAATCAGCATGCCGCCAATCGCGCCAAGCGGCCCGCCGTCGACCGCGCGGGTAAGCCCATCTTGATCGATGAGGAGACGGGGCGGCCGCTCACGGAAGATCAACTGGGCGAGGAAATGGCCGAGCAAACGCACGGTCAGATCAGCAGCCGCGAGATGGATTTTTCAACCGTGCGGACCACGCACGAGCTTGGGTTCTGGTTAGCGGTGGCATCCATCGAGTTCTCGGATATTTTCTTCGCGATCGATTCGATCCTCGCCGCGCTGGCGCTCGTGGGCGCTGCTCCGCGCGATATGCCGCCGGGTCAGCTGCATCCCAAACTGTGGGTCGTGATCGCCGGCGGAATGGGCGGGGTCGTGCTCATGCGATTTGCGGCAATTATTTTCATCAGACTTCTCGATTACTTTCCGCGATTCGAGACCTCCGCGTATCTGCTGGTCATGATCACCGGCGGCAAGATGGCGGTGGATTATTTTGTCAATGCGAACCCTCACGCTCCTGCCGCCAACTTCAACAGCCCGGGCGATGCAGCAGCCTGGATCTTCTGGGGCTTGGTTGTCGTCGCATTTGCGTTCGGGTTCCTGCCCAAGAAGGCTCGGCAGCCATGAGCCGAGAATCACGCGAATTGAAACCCGCTCGATTTGACCGCATTAGCGAATTGCCAAGAGAGCAGCGCATCCCGCTCGCCGGTCCAATCAAAGCGCCAATCCGCGTATCGCCGCTCCAGATCAGGCGTGTTCACGCCGGGATGTGCGCAGAGTTCCACGTCCGAGCCATTCGCGCACGAGAGCTCGTCGCCCAGAATTGCCGCTGTGTTGTGCCCGGCGTGTGCAAGTCCAAGGCATGGCAGAAAACCAGGCACATCGCGGCGGCGTCGACGCGCGATGTGCTGCAAAGCAATCCCGCCCACATTTTTTTTGATCATCCGTAATGACGGAGCCCAGGGCACCCGCACGCGAGGGATCCCATATTGGCGTGCAAGCCGCAGGCACGGCTGCCAGATTCCGCCAAAGACGTGCACATGCTGATGACTGTCCACATGCGAAAGCAACTTCGGGTCCAGACCGTTCTCAGCGCAACATTCCAACTGCCCAGCGATCTCCGCTTCAACATCGCGGCGCATCCGGGCTGAAGGCGTGGCCATTTGCTTGACCAGTTGCTTCCACCCGGCAATCAATCGGCCATCGCTGAGCCACGGCTCGCCGACGAGCGTGACATGCAGCCCCACGCGCACGCCATTGCGCTGCAACTCCCCCAGCTTTTTCCAATCGAGGGATCGACCCTGTGGAGAAAAAGAAACGCTCTGCACCCGCCCTTTTTCGATGCAATCGAAAATGCCGCGGTCGATGTCCGGATGAAGCCCCAGATCGTCGGCGTTTACGAGCAGGACGGCTGGAACTGACATGCGGCGGCCATCAAAAGAAACGGCCCCGCGTGAGGGGGCCGGGTAGAAAGCTTGTCAGGCGGACAATTGGTCAAACCGCGACCGGCACACGCACTTCGGCAGCTTGTGCAGTCTCCTGGACCTCGGGCGATAAAGCAACGCCATGCACGTGATCCATCACGATAAACGGCGGTCGGCCGCGCACTTGCTCGAGAATCATCATCAGATAACGGCCCAGGATTCCCAGCGAGGCGAGGATGCATCCGCTGAGGAAAAAGATCGCCGTGATGAGATCGGTGAAGCCGGCGACAACGCGATTGGGCTCCATCAGCTTCCAGACGAAGTGAGCCGTGCCGAAACAGAAGGACAGAATCGAAATCGTCGTTCCCAGCCAAAACACGAATTGCAGCGGAACGGTGCTGTAATCAAACAAGGCCTTGCGCGCCAGGCGAAGCGATGCGCCAAAGGTGTAGGTCGCCTGCCCATGCAGGCGATCGGCTTGCTGGAACTCCAGCGAAACCTGACGGAATCCCAGCGAGGGAATCAGTCCGCGAATGAATTTTTCACGCTCGGGAATGCGGAGAAAAACATCGAGCACGCGCCGGCCCACAAGTCGGAAATCGGCGGCGTTGGGAACGATGCGCGTATCTGAAAGATGATTGAAGGTGCGGTAAAACCAGGTGGAAAACAGGCCCTTTCCAGCTCCCGCGACGGCCGGATCGGATCGAACCATCTGCACGACATCAGCGCCGCGCTCGAAGGCATCCACCATGCGTGGGATTTCCTCGGGCGGATGCTGGAGATCGGAATCCATGGTGACGATCGCCTCGCCGGCCGCCATTTCCATCCCCGCGCATAGCGCAGCCTGATGGCCAAAGTTGCGGCTGAGGCGCGCGTAGCCGATCGGCACGCCAGTGGCGCGGATTTCGCGCAGCTTCTGGGCGGAGGCGTCGGTGCTGCCATCATCGACAAACAGCAATTCCATCTGCCAGCCCGCCAGCTTACCCGCCACGGCGCGGAGACGATTCACGAGCGCGTCGAGATTCTCCGCTTCGTTATGGACCGGGATGACGACGCAAAGCCGACGTTTGCCCATGGCTGGCTCGGTCCCCATTCGATTCATACTCATATCCATTCCGACGTGTCGATTCATCTGATAGCCTACCTTCGCCAGCGTACTCCCGCAAACGAAATCGGGCTTTCCCCTATCGGCCCAGGGTGGCAAATCCCTCAAAACTTTGCCTGCACTCGTGTCAACGCCACCCGAAAGCGGGCGGCACCCTCATTTTATCGGCGCGAGACGGCATCCAAATCAGCGGTTCCTTTGGCGAGGTCAGGTCCGATAATTCGCAAATCCTTCTTGTGATGATGTTGACTGTCGCAAGTTATTCAAAACACAGGCGTTAATCTAAACCGAGTTCTTCGCCAGAACCCAACTGCACAGCCAGCCGAGGCACCTGAACCCCGTCGAGGGAAATCTCCCCTCGCTGTGGCGGCGGCATGCGATCCAGCACCGGCTGGAGCGAGCCCCTCATCTCTTGGAGAAAGCTGTTGATATCCAATCCCATAAAAATGGGGGGAACATGCGAAAAATGCTTGCGGTAACTTTTATACAAGCTGACCACGCCCCGCGGGTTTCCGCGCCGGTAGTGTTCCAGCGCGACGGAACATTGAATCAATCCTTGATAATATTCACGTTTGATCCCGGTGCTGGTCCGCCATACTTCTTCCCATACTTCGTGCGCTTCAAAAAACTCGTGGCTGTTGAAGAGACGAATTCCCTCAAAATAGAGCGCTCGCTCCCGCTGGGGCGACATTGGGACCGACGTGATGGGAATGGCGGAGGACATTGGAATCACCGATTAGCCTATTCCTTCCCCTTCTTTTGCTCGCCTTGATAGATATCCAGATAGAAATAGTGCAGCTCTCTTCCATTGACCACGCGCGTTCTGCTGTGGAGGAAATGGAACTTCTGGAATAGCTTCATGGCCGGCTCGCGATCCATGAACGTGTCGAGCGTGATCTTCAAGTAGCTATGTTCCTCGCACCAGAGCAACGCCCGCTCGATCAACTTCGATCCAATTCCTCGACGGCGGTAGTCGGGATGCACGCGCAGGCGCTTGATCTCGCCCACGTCTTCATCATGGTGCTGAACACCTATCATGCCGACGACTTTGCTGTCTGCCTCGGCAACCCAGAAATGATTTCCCGTCGTGAGCATGTAAGCCGATTGAATGTCGTCGACGTCCAGGCCCGAATCGTTTTCCGCGAGCGTTCCGCCAAGCAGGCCGGCGCGGTACAGCTCGGCGCAAGCGAGCTGATCGGGCGGCGCAAAGCCGCGCAGTAGAACCGATAGCTCGCCGGACGCTGCCACGTCCTTCACTTTAACAGCCAGACGCCAAACGAGGAATGGGCACCCAAACGCTTCAAACGCCGGCAAATGGCCCAGCGGCTCATAGAACGTGAACGGTGATCGAACGAAGCAAGTCACTGGAAGTGTCCAGAAGAGCCACGGTCTTCACGCCGACGCGGTGCAGCGCCCCGGGGTTAATCCAACGCATCCGCCCCACCCGCCGATCATGCCGCATGTGCGTGTGACCTGTGATCAAATAATCGTGCTGCTGCTCCTCCAGAATCCGCCGGACGGCCTTGTCGTGATCGCCATGCGCGAGCGCGATTTTCTTGCCATCCAGCTCGAGCTCGCCGCTGGAATCAAGACAAGTCACGCCGACATCCGCCGCATACTGCGCCAAACTCGTGCAGCGCATATCATTGTTGCCCCAGACAAACGCGGCCGGCCCACCGCTCAGCAGGTCAATGATGCTCTCCTCGCCCACATCCCCCGCATGAAGGAGATACTGGGCGCCATTGGCCCGGAGTGTTTGAACTGCCGCTTGAGCAGATTTGAAGCGATCGTGAGTGTCGCTGAGAAGACCGATGATCACGGTAGCGAAAGATACCGGTGGCAGCGGGAAAAAACGAGGAAAGCCCATAAAATTCAGGCCGGCGCACGAGCCCTTCCGGTCTGTTCACTTCAGTGAACACAGGCGTCACTTTGGACCAATGCGATGCTCACTCAAGTGAGCACACTGGAGCGGGCATCGTCATGGGCTCGGATCACTCAAATCAGTTGAACGAGCAACCCACCTATCGCCATCGCGAAAAAAATGCATTTCCTCGTCGGCATGGCGATCGCCCAGCGTCGCGGCGATCGCCAGGCGGCCGACATCGCGGTCGATCGACACCGTCGTTCGCACCATCGCACCACAAGATCCCAGATCGGCCGGGAGCGATGTTTTCCACGTCGGCGGCGAATTGGCATCGGCGAGATGCGAACGCGCGTCGACGGCGGCGGCAAGGAGCATTTGCCGGAGCTGCGCTCCAGCGGCGATATCGGCCGTCCGTCGATAATCAGCGGCACACAGCATTCCCACCGACATCATCGCCATCGTCGCCAACGGGATGAAACTGATCGCCGTAGCCATCGCGAATCCACGACGTCTTGGAGCGTTCATCGGTCCTCCCGGCTGGCCAGTTGCAATTGGCTGACCAAACGCATTTGCTCCCGATTATCGTGATTCCTGGAGCGCAAGATAATCGATGGTCCATCGATCTCGAAAAGACTGTCCGCTCCTATCCCATGCCACCGGCGTTGCTCGGTTCCCTCTTCACGGACCAGATCGCCCGCATCAATCGACCAGTTAATCTGCGAGCCCTGCGGCGGGTTGATATGGAGCGATTGGTTGTCGTTTGACGAAAACGCCTTCGCGTTCCAAACATCTTCCCGCAAACTCCCCGCAGCCGAGCTCAGTCGCGCGGCCATCTCCTGCGCGGCCACTGCCTCGTGTGTGACGCGCAGACTGGTTCTCAGCAATTCCGTACCCACCACTGCCAGGCTCGAGAGAATAGCCAGTGAGGTGACGGTCTCAAGCAATGTAAATCCGCGGCGTTGCATCGTCATTTGGCACCCCCTTCGGCGGGGATGAGACCGCGCAAAGTCATTGCGCGCGCTCCCGTGCCCGTCGTCGCTTCCGCCCATACCCAGCCCGATGGAGCGGCGGCAGTGTCGATCCTGTGAATGTTCACGCCCTCCGGCGCCCGCCCGCCCGATTGCAATTGAATCAGCGAGTCTTCCAAGACACGAATTTCCGATCGCGATTCCGCAAGCCTTGCCGCGCCCCGGTTTTGTGCCGCGACCACTACCACGACGGCCGACGTGACCGTCACCGCGATCATCGTTCCAAAAAGCGCATCCAACAAAAACATTCCGCGATAGCGTGAGTTCATCGTGTTTACCATTTTCGCAAGGGAACGCTGACAGACTGTATCAACGAGATGAGCGGTCCGAACAAGGCGAGGCCGGTCATGAGCACAATCGCCCCACAACCTAAAACCAGCGCGGGTATTGCCGCTCCCCGCACGAGGGTGGCGGTGCGACTGAAACGCAGGGAGTAGTACCTCGCCAAAAACCGCATTGCCGCCGGCAGATTCCCGCTGCGCGTGCCGCTGGCGAGCAAGCCGACGACGATTGACGGCATCCACGCTGCCGCGGCGGCCTCGTGCAACTGGGAACCCCGATCGATTCCCGCGGCCCACGCATCGATTCGATTTCGCAGCACGCCACTCAGGTGCGGCATCGCGCCTTCGCGGATCGCCTGATCCGCCGGCCGGCCGGCTTCCAGCGCGCTGGCCGCCACGCCCAGCGCATCCGCCAAGCCGCGATCCTGCGCGATCGAACCGATAATCGGCAAGGGCCAGATCAGGTGATCGATTATGGTTTTAAGCGGATTCCGGCGCGGACGAGCCGGCGAAAAGACTTGTCTCATCGCGTTTCCCGCCGAAACCATGATTGCAAACAGGCAGACCCCGGCGATGAGCGGCGCGATCACCTCGCCGAACCCAATCATCCACTGAGTGATGTCCGGAAGCATCAAATGGAAATCTTGAAAGATCTGCTGAAACCTGGGCATGATGAATTCGTCGATGAACCAGATTTCGCCTGGAACCGTCGCCAGAAGAATCAGTCCATAGATTTGAAAAAACGCGGGCACTTCCAGACCGCCGTGCTGCATCGCCGGCTCATCGATCACGGCCTTGAGCGCGCGAGCGAGACAGCCGTTGCGCTCGCCGGCATTGGCAAGATCGACGATGCGCCGCGGTGTTTGTGGAATCGCCAATAGCAGCGCATTGCCCACCGACGCTCCATCCTCCAGGGCGATCCGCATTCGATCGAGGCGATTGGCGACCGGCCGTGATTCGCCCGACGCCGCGGCTCTGAGCATCGCCGGAAGCGGCAGTTGCAGTTGGATAGCCTGAAGCAGATACGAAAGCACGATTCGGCTCCGCTTGCGGCGAAGACGTTTTACACTCGCGCCCGCAACCACCAGCAACACCAGCGCAAAGGCCGCCCCTGTTCCACCGAAAAATGGTTGCCAGAACAGAAGCGACAGCGCCCCGCCGACAACAGGCAAAAAAAGAACCGCGCCAAACGCCCACGCGATCACGCTGGAAAACGAGCCCGCCATCTGCGCAAATTTTTCCGCGCGCGTGGGATTCAAACTGGGATCGGCATATCCGATCAAAGCACCCCTCCCATCGCCCAGCGAATGAAATTCGCCATCGGCAGCATCAGGCCCGCCAGAACCATTCCGACCGTAATCGCCAGGAACGCAAGCAGCTGCGGTGTGAGAAGCGTGGGCAGATTCTCCAATCGCGAATCGGCCTGACGTTTGTAGAGATCCGCCAGAGACTGCAATGTGGCCGGGAGGTTCTGCGATCGCGAGGAAAGTTCAATTGCAGCAGGAATCGTCGGCGGAAGCATGGCGCGGTTGGCATCGGGATTGAATGGCCGGCCGGCCTCCAGATCATCAGCCAGATCGCAGCCATCGAGCATCAGGCTCGGCGAGCCGACCGCCTCACTCGCCAATCGAATCGCCCCCGGCAAATCCAAGCCCGCCGAGACGGCCAGATGCGCTGCATCGCACCAGCGCGCCAGCAAACTCCGGCGCACGATCGGACCGATAAACGGAATTCGCATCGAAAACCGCTCAATCGCGGTGTTGCGCTGACTCAGCGATCGCAGCACCAATGGCATCAAAAGAAAAAGGACGACTCCCGCAATGAAGATGAAAGGCATCGCTCGACCGACCGCGAAAACGATTTGCGTGATCCAGGGTAGTTCGGGGCGCGGCCGCGGTGCGTTCATGCTCCACGTATTCCAATTGAAAAAACGCGCGGCGCCGTCGTCCTTGAACGTGGCATACATCGTCTGAAACTGCGGAAAGACGGCTTGACTCAGGAAAAAAAGCACGATCATCAGCGCAAGCAGCACCATCAGCGGATAGGCCGCCGCTCGCCAGAGCGAACCGCGCAGACGGCGCACCGTTTCCAGATGCGTTCCCAGATTCAGCAGAAGCGCCGAGAGGTTGTTCGATTTGATCCCGGCTTCAACCAATCTGCCATAAAGCGGCGGGAACTGGCCGCGATGGTGTGACAGCGCATCCGCCAGCGGAACGCCCTTTTCCAATTCATCGGAGATCGACGCGACGGCATTGGCCAACCGTCCCCGATGAAGATCCTTGGCGATCAATTTCAACCCCTGCTCCACCGGCAGCCCGGCTCCAGCCAATTGTGCAAGCTGTTCGTTGAACGCAAGGAAATCGCGGTCGGTTAGCGGTCGCGGCTTGATCTTGCCGTGCACCGGTTCGATCGAGATGATCCGCAGGCCCAGCGATTGAAGCTGTTGCGTCGCTTCATCCAAACCGGCGGCATCAATCGTGCCGGAGATCGGCTCACCCCGCTGATCCTGCGCCTGGTAGGAAAATGCCAGAACCGAATGGCCCACCGGCATCGCCGCGCTGGTCGCCGTATTGGTCATGGCGATGCCTCCAAACGCGGCGATCCGCCCCTACCGGCCGGCCCGATATCCGTTGGCCCCAGCACCCGAACGACCTCGGCGACGTCCGTCAGGCCCTTGTTCACAAGCGACTGCGCCGCCGATTGCAGCGAGTCATAAAGCGGCTGCCGCGCGAAATGCGATTGCAAGGTATCGGCGTCGGCCCGATCCAAAATCGCCTTGCGCACCGTCGCATCAATGGTCACAAACTCAGCGGCGGGGACACGACCCCGATACGTGCCCTTTCCCGCGTTCGAACAAAGCCGGCGCAGCAGTCGCTGAGCCAGCACGCCCGCAAGGCTGCTGGTGATTTGATACGGCTCGACCCCCATCTCCAACAGCCGCGCAACCGCCCCACCCGGCGTGGCGGCGTGGAGGGTGCAAATCAAACGATGTCCGGAAAGCGCGGCCTGAACCGCCAGCGATGCGGTGGCGGGGTCCCGAATTTCGCCGAGCATCAGGACCTGAGGATCCTGGCGCAAGAGACTGCGAAGCGCCCTTTCGTAGGTGCGCTCTCCAAAGGGCGTGACTTCCACCTGAGTGATGCCGGGCAAATCGCGCTCCACCGGATCTTCCAGCGTCACGATGCTGAGGCCCGGCGAGGTATCGGCGATGTGACGGAGCAGTGCGTAAACCGTCGTCGTCTTCCCCGAACCGGCCGGCCCGGTGACGATCAGCATCCCACTGTCGGCGGCGGCGAATCGTTTGAGGCCGTCAACAACAGCCGAAGGTAGCGACAGCTCATCCAGTGTATGCGGCTGAATCAAATCCGCCGGCAATCTCACCGCGGCGCGCGGGCCATGCGTGGTCGGCATCATGGAAACTCGGATATCCAGCGGCGCCTTTTCCGAGGGAACTGTGATGGTCGCCCGCCCTTCCTGCGGAATATCGGGTCGATAGGTGAGAAGTTTGGCGAGCACCATCAGCCGGGTCGCCAGCGAGCGCCCCGTGTCCATGTCATATCGATCGGCGACCTGCAAAAGCCCATCAATCCGGAGCCGCACTTCGCAACCAATGGCGGTTGGCTCGACATGCACATCGCTCGCGCCCAGACGCACCGCGTCGGCGAGGATTTTGTCTACGAGCAGCCGGGCATCGGGCCGGGGGTTTGAATGCGGACCTCGATCGGTGGACATGCCGCTGAACTGTAACATTGCGAATCCGTGGTGTCAGTTTGCTGTGGCACGGGCATCTTGCCCGTAAAGCGCCATCGCATTTGACGAGCCGCGACCGTCAGGGAGCGTTTTTCCTCCCCGGCAAGCGCTCCCTGACGGTCGCGGCTCGTCAAAGTCGCCCAAATGCGATCGACCCGGACGAATCACCCTGCATGATCATGCTCCTCCGCCACCGGATGCGACGGCAGCGATGCATCGCGATCGTGGTGTACCAACATCCCGTGGACGAGCACTCCCGCCAGAACGCAGATCGATAGACCCGCGCAAGTGGCAACCGCCGCCATTCGTAATTGAGCAAGCATCATTCGACGCGCAACGGCGGCGGCGATCTTTCCGGCAATACTACCGCTGGGGGCGCAAGCCCCTGCCCGCAGCGCCAATCCGGCAGGCGCTGCATCCACACAATCGCCCAGCGCTGCGCTGACGATCGCGACCGCGCCGCCCGTTGCCACGAGCGATCCGCGCCGAGCGAAAATCCCTCTGAGCCGCTCGATCGATCGATTCACGCGCTTCCGAGCCGATTCGTCGGTGGTGCCCAGCGCCTGCCCGATCTCGGGAAAAGTGCGCTTCTCGTAAAACCGCAGAACCAACACCTTGCGATCGGCGTCGCTCAGCCGGGATAGAGCGGCATCGAGCAGTCCCAGCAACTCGATATGGGCGGCATCGCCGGCGGCACATCGGTCTGGATCGGCGGATCGAATCACCTGAGCGGCCTCCGTCTCATATCTTTGGCGGCGCTGGCGAAGCTTGATTGCATCCAGCGATGCGTATCGCGTGGCCCGCAGAAGCCAAGCCGCCAGCACCGATTCATTCCGTAGTGACCGGGCCTTTCGCGCCAGCAGCAGGAAAACCGCCTGCGTGATGTCCTCGGCCAACTGCGCATCATGCACGTGCCGCAACGCGGTGGCGTAGACCAGGTCCACATGGCGGCGAACGATCTGCGCAAAGGCGCTTTGCGATCCCGTCGCGACAAAGTCGAGCAGCAGCCGGGCGTCATCCATTGCGTCGTCTGTTGGTATACGGACGGTGGAACAGGAATCCGGACAAAATTTTCTCGGCAGCCGGGACAACCAACGGCCGATGTAATCTGATCGCCTATTATACAGATTCCATGCAGCAACCCATTTCTTCCAAAAAACGCGAGATCGCCTTCTATGAAAAGAAGGCTAAACCAGCCCAGGATGGCAAGGTTTCCCGCCCCCCAAAGGAAGAGCGAAAACGCTATCTACGGCAATATGCCGCATGGCTATGGCCGTACCGATGGGCGATGGCGGCCGTGCTGACGCTGGCACTCATCGTGGCCGCTTTGGATATGGCCTGGCCGCTGGCGATCATGCTTGCCGTTAATCTGGTCGCCGGTTCGGTCCATCAGGCGGTTCTCGGACGAATGATCAGGCTCGCGGTCGCCGCCATCGCCGTGCTCGTAACCAAGCAGACACTGGATTCGCTGCGCAGCTATCGCGTCGCCCTGCTCAACGCGAGGGTGGTCTTCACGCTTCGTCGACGCCTGTACGAGCGGCTGCTGTCGCTGCCCCTCGGCGAGCTTGGGGAGATGAAATCCGGTGGAATCGTGTCCCGATTGAGTGGCGACGTGGAGAGCGTCAGCGGCCTGGTGCAGATGGCGATCATCTCGCCGAGCGTGGCGATCATCCGCGTTGTGCTCACGATCAGCATTCTCGTGTATCTGAGCTGGCGACTGGCACTGATCACGCTTTTTGTCATGCCTGCCCTG
>Ga0302324_100020654_pt1 | contig 12873 bp, 15 predicted proteins | sample Palsa_T0_1_FD_201949 | JGI IMG/M metagenome (GOLD analysis project Ga0302324, IMG submission 201949) | Peat permafrost microbial communities from Stordalen Mire near Abisko, Sweden - Palsa_T0_1 | ecosystem: Environmental > Terrestrial > Soil > Palsa > Peat permafrost | place: Sweden: Abisko...
GCTCACCGGAAAGTCCACGCGAAAAGGAACCAGCGGGTAGCCTCGTAGAACGCGAACCAAGGACAAGGGGAAACATCATGGGGTCGCCCTCAAGAACAGACCTGACGCTCACGCTCTGCGCTATGTGCAGCAGCAGAATGTCCTACGGCGACGCCTGTGATCATTGCAGGCGGATGACCGACGAGATGGAGACGAGGACTGACACTCTGCTGCTCACCCCGTTTATCAATGGGCGGGATGTGGTTATGCCTTCGGACACCAGGGAATTCGAAGTGATACCAGACACGATCACCGTTCCGCTGCGGGACCTGATGCAGGCCCCCCCACCAGGGAAGCATCGGGTCAGCAGCCCCCGCAGCAACGTCGTCATAGCAGATCTGCCCCCCACAGGGCAAGTGATTGCTCTTATCCCCGCGCACAACGAAGCTGAAACCATCGATGCGACCATAGCGTGCATCAGGGCTCAGCAGTTGCCGCCGGCGCGGATAATCGTCGTGTGCGACAACTGTCACGATAACACCGCCGAACATGCCAGCATCGCCGGCGCGGAGGTGTTCACCAGCGTAGACAATACGCAGATGAAAGCCGGCGCGCTGAATCAAGTTCTCTCCTGGCTCATTCCCACGCTGCAATCTCATGACCTGGTGGCTGTAATCGACGCGGATACCGTCATCAGCCCGAACTTCTTCCGTGAAGCCCGCGAGTACCTGGCAGTCAACCCCGACACCGGGGGGGTATCCGGCACATACGGGGGACGTGAAGGCGGCGGCCTCCCCGGCTGGTGCCAGCGCAACGAGTTCGCCCGGTGGGGGTTCGATTCCAGGCAGCAGTCAGGGAAAGCAATCTGCCTGTCAGGCGCAGCATCAGTATTCCGCGCTAGCACCCTGCGCATCGTCCGGATGCTGCGCGAAGCAGGGGAGCTGCCCGGGGCAGGCATCTACTATTCCACCTCGAACTTCACGGAAGATTTCGAGATGTCCCAGGCCATCCTCCACGCAGGGTACCGTATCCGGAACCTGCCGGCCGTTGTCATCACCACAGCGGTGAAGCCGACATGGAAGGAGCTGCACGTTCAGCGTCTCCGCTGGAACCGGGGTATCACGGAAACCCTCGGAGAGTACGGGATCACCAGGCACACACGTGGCATGTGGGTTCGCTGGGTGATATACACTCTCAGTGTCTTCGTCATCCCACTGTCAATGACACTGTTCGTGCATCAGATGCTGAACGGCGGCTGGCATCTGAATGGCTGGCTGTTCCTATGGCTATCAGTAACAGCCATAGTCATGATCCACAAATCAGTGACTATCACTGCCACACGGAAGTGGAGCGCGCTATTCGCACTAGTGCTGATCTTCGAGCTTCCGTACGACACATTCCTGCATTTCACATTCCTGCGCTCCCTCTGGCAGGTTATCCGGGGCAGTGGAAAGACATGGAGATAACAACACATGCACCTAGCCTTCAGTATCATCGGCTGGACGGTGGCGTCCAGCGCCAGCCTGACCGCTTCCATCGCAGTATGGTCTCTGCTCCCGCGACCTCAGCGCGTTCTCCGCGCCCTCCGTCACGGCGCAGGTTCCTGAAACTACTCGCGCTCACAACCGTCCTATCAGGAGGAGCAATGTCAATTCCATCAAGGTCAGCATTCCCCGCGCCGGCGCCTATCCCGCCGACGCCGGCGACCTACACGTTCGCGGATGAGTTCAACGGAGCCGCAGGCACCGCCCCGAATCCTTCCAACTGGACGTACATCACCGGCAAAGGCGCGACTGTCGGCGGGAACAACGAAACAGAAACATACGTCGATTCCACCGTCAACGCCTGCCTCGATGGGGAATCGCATCTGATCATCGCAGTCACGAACGCCCCCGGAGGCGGCTTCAACAGCGGACGGCTGGTGACACAGGGCAAGTTCAGCCAGCAGTACGGCTCCTGGGAAGCAAGCATCGCCATCAACAACGTGCCGGGCTGCTGGCCGGCAGCCTGGTTCCTCGGCGTGGACAACACGTGGCCGGCCTGCGGCGAGATCGACATGATGGAGAACTACGGCACCGGGTTCACTGACGGCACTGTCTGGAACGCCACAGCCACAAGCAAAGCGTGGGGCAAGTCCGCGATCGTGGCCGACACCGGGTTCCACGTCTACCGGATGGACTGGAGCGAGAACGAGATCGCCATGTACCGAGACGGCGAACAGTATGTCTCAGCGCTGAAAAGCGAACTCCAGCCATGGCCGTTCGACTTGAACGGCGGCGTCTACATGCTCTTGAACATCGCGACTGACGGAACCGGAACCGGGAACGTCAGCCCGAGCGTGGCGGCTATGCCTGTCAGCATGCTCGTTGACTATGTGCACGCCTGGAAGTAATGCTCGCCGGCTTCACCCCTTCAGGGGCTTCAACCTCCGCTCCGTTCAACATCATGACCGCCATCGTCATCGGATGGGGCATCTACATCATCACCGGCACCATCGTGATCCTCCTCATGGAACACTACAAAGAACGGAAAACCACCAGGGATGAACGAGCCTAAGGAGGAATACACCCGGTTCCTCAACGCCAGGCAGCGTCGTCTCTGCCTCCCGGAAATCCCCCTGCTGGAAAAACTCAGCGGGAAAACCATAATGGTCACCGGGGGAACAGGATGCATCGGGACCGCCCTCATCACCCAGCTCGCCCGCTACTACCCCGCCCGGATAACCAGCGTCACCCGGGGATACACCCAAGGACCCAGGAAAGGCAACGCCACTTACCTGACAGGGGACGTCAGGAGCCCGGTCAGCATGCTCAGAGCCGTCAAGCAGATCAAACCTGACATCATCTTCCACCTCGCAGCGCAACGCTCACCAGCCCTCGCGGAAATCGAAGTGCGCCGCACCGTGTCCACCAACACCCTCGGCGCCCGGAACATACTGGAGGCAGCCATCACCCATAACATCCCGCAGCTGGTCACCGCGTCCACCGGGAAAGCACTCAGACCCTACTCACCTGAAATCTACACTGCGTCGAAACGCGCAGCCGAATGGGTCACCATGACCGCCAGTGACCAGCTGCTGGTGTCCTCCGCCCGCTTCACCCACGTGATGGACAACTCCATCATCCACCAGAAGCTACTCGACTGGGCTGACGACAGGAACGCTGTCATAAGGCTGCACAGCGACACGATAGGGTTCTACGTGCAGTCCGCGCTGGAATCAGCGCAGCTCCTCCTCATCGCCCTCCTAGGGGCCAGGAAAGGGGAGTTCCGGGTGCATGCCATCGCCGACCTCGGCTGGCCGGTGAACCTCCTCGACATGACCCGGGGGCTCCTCGAAACCAGGCAGTCGCCAACCCCCATCACCATCAGCGGGTACGACCCCGGGTATGAGGAAACCCCGTTCCCCGGGCTGTACGACCCGACCACAGCAGGGGACGTGTCCCCGCTGGTCAACATGTTCGAAGCCGCCGCCCTCACAGACTCCCCCTGCCCGATGACGGACGCGTTCCGGCTGGAGATGACCTTGGACCCGCTGAACCTGAAACTCCTCGGGATGCTCGGCGAAGCCTGCGAGCGGGCCACCCCAGGGCCGGTGCGGTACGCCCTCGACGACCTGTCCTGGTCGCTGCTCGACGCGACCCTCGCCGCGGCTGACAAGACGACGCTGGCCCGGTCAGCTGAGCTGGCCGGGCGGGTGGGGATGACCGCGGCGCACCGGAGGGTCGCTGAGGCGGTCAGGAGGGGAGCCGGATGCTGACCGATGATGAACATGAGGCGATCCGCCTCGCCGGGGAGTTGTACACCTACATCGCCGATAAGATATGCGGCATCGGGGTGACACGCGAGGCCGACTTGGCTGAGCTGCGAGTCAAGATCCACGACATTCAGCACACGATCATGGCTCAGGTCGCAGCGCGGGAGCATCCGGATGAGCTGCGGCTGATGGGTGAGGTAGTCGGCTGGCAGGCTCCGGGGAGGGTAGCGGGGGATGGACAGGCATGACTTCGAGCTGCGACTGCTGCTGGCTGCCCTCGGGCTGGCTGCGCTTGTATGCATCCTCGTTTTCTGCTAGTTGACAGTTGGCTGGCGGGTGGTATACGCTGATGGCATGACCATCGCGCGACTGTCCGCCAGCCAAACCCCGGGTACCCCCCAGGGCTGGTCGTCGTCCTCTAAGGGGACGTAGGCGGGGCGAGAGTCAAGCTGGAATCCGCCCTCCGAAATCTGAAAAAACAGATTGCGCGAGGGCTTTTCAGTGAGATAAGGTAAGAAATGTAAGGCAGCGGGAACAACAGAACATACGGGATTAGCTCAGCGGTCAGAGCAGCGGCCTCCAACTCCGCGTGTCACACGTTCGAATCGTGTATTCCGTGCCACCCTCTAGTACAGGGTCGCCACATGACAAGACTATAGCGGAATAGATCTAAGGCCAGGCAGCGTGATGCTTAAGCATTGCGCGTCGTTAACGGCGACTAGGGTCAGACTGTGATGATGACGGGGCAAGAGCCTCCGAGTGATGGTCTCCGAGGCTGTGACGCGCATCTGATGCGCACCCTGATCTGGTCTGAAAGAATGCGGGATTCGCGGGAACCTGACAGTCGCCAATATGAGTTGTCAATTATGATGGACGCTCATATCAGGAACTGAAGGGACTCACCTGACTTGATACAGCAAAGGTTGATATGTCAGGAACACGCAAGCGATACCCCGTAAATAGCAGGCAGGAGCTGTCGAAACCACAGTCGAGTTAGCCCACGCTGAAATCAAGCTGGGGAACCGAACTGGGACTCACACAAAAATAGAAGCCGAAGCTACCCGCACATAAGGTGTCTTCTTTGTGAACACAGACACGGTAAACCTGCCTGCACACGGGCGACTAGCTTAACGGTCGGGCCTCTCCCCTGCACGGAGAAAAATCTCGGTTCGAATCCGAGGTCGTCCACACTCCACGCCCAAGATCTTCCCCCTCGCCTTTAAGTGTGAGACAGGGAAATCTACCAGCATCAAGGATGATGCGCCCGGCCTTTACACCGGGAGAGCCGAGTTCGATTCTCGGGTAGAGCCAGCCTTGTAAGCTGGTTGATTGTTCGCGTGGGGTCGCGTCTCCCGCTTAGGACGCGCACCTGAGGCAGCTATTGAAGGCTGGCTGGGAGAACTAAGCAGGTCCGAGGGTGAACCGTACACAGTGAGATACCTGAAGGCGGTTCCCTCGGCTAAAGACAGACGTTACAATGGATTCGCAGGAAACGAAGCCAGCACCCTCAACCCCGCAGACGACTCTCGTTCAGGGGGGCCGCACGCATGCGCGGGTAGCTCAGCGGCAGAGCACCATTTCATCGGTTAACAGCAGCGATGCCCGGAATAACGCCTGTCACCTATATCACAGTGAAGTAAGTATGTAATTCCCCGGGGGATGTTCAGTTCCTCTTCCCCGGGGTCATGGGCTGCTCGTATAATGGTAATACGCTGGGTTCGCATCTCAGTAATCCGGGTTCAACTCCCGGGCTGGTCCACATGGCTGACTACCATTACCCGTCCGCCCCGAAACAGTACGCCACCATGTGGTGGGACATGCACGGAGCAGGGCAGGTTCTGATGAAAGTGAAAGTTATCCGCCGGCGGCCGGACGGGAGATGGGAGTGCGCTAAATGGAATTACCCTGACATCAGGGTGATAGCGGACGCAGCGGATTTGAGTTACACGAAAAACCTTGGGGGATTAGCTCATCTGGTCAGAGCGCTACCATGGCATGGTAGAGGCGATCGGTTCGACTCCGATATCTTCCACGGCGCAGGAGCCGGTTTCGAAAACCGGCCTGTCATCTTGGGAACTCAACAAAGGGGAAGCGTACGCGTAGCGGAGAAACCCTTATGCGAGGGCATGACAGTAGCTCAAGGCAGAGCGGCGCGTTAACAGGGTATGGCGCAGTTTGGTAGCGTACTCCGTTCGGATCGGAGAGGTCGTAGGTTCAAATCCTGCTACCCTGACTCGGGTATAATGCCTGATGTGAATACACACCTGAAAGGCGAATTTGCTGAACTAAAAGTGCCCCCGCCTATCCGAAAAGGAGAAGTCAAATGGAAGGCTACCGGAAAGCGTCAGGCAGCATAAACAACGGCAACTGCGTTGAAGTCGGCGCGGCAAGCGAGGCAGTAGTCGGCGTCCGTGACACGAAAGCCGCCGGCGACCGGAACCGGGTGACGCTCCAAGTGCCGGCGTGGTCCTGGCGGCAGTTCACTGACGGCGTCAAGAAAGAGAGATGAGGGAAATGACCATGGAATCAACGTTCCGCAAGTCAAGTCACAGCAACTTCAACGGCCAGTGCGTCGAGGTCTGGAACTTCCGGAAGTCACGCGCGAGCTTCGCTAACGGCAACTGCGTCGAAGTCGGCGACGGCGTCGCCACTGTCGGCGTTCGTGACACGCAGGAAGCCGGCCACCCGCATCGCACCACACTCCAGGTGCCGTCGGCCGCCTGGCTTAGGTTCACCGCCAAGGTCAAGAACGGCCTCACCGCAGCGTCCCGGGAGCTGGTATGAGCAAGAGCATAGCCAACGGCCAGGGGTGCAGCGCCGCAGGCCCTCCCGACATATCCAAGCTGAACTGGGAGCTAGGCGAAGTCCGTCAGCAGCAGGGGCACTGGTGGCTGCTGGTATGAGAAGCATGAACAACGGCAACGGCGAGAGCACCAACAACGGCCCCGGCCCGACGTGGAAAGACCAGCAGATGATCATGCTGCGCGACGCGCAGCTCCAGGCGCACTGGTGGCGGCTGGTATGACACGCAAGCGGGTACTCCAGCCAGTGCGTCACTGCCAGACAGGAGAATTAACAGTATTACCCGAGTGTAGTGAAACGGTATCATGCCGCGTTTGGGTCGCGGTGGTGGAGGTTCGATTCCTCCCACTTGGACACGGCTCAGCGACGGCTGAGCCCAGGCAGTGCCGGAATGCCCTTACGCTCAGGCTGGGGGGTAACGGCTGCGTGTGATCAGGACCCGCCCACAGGCGATGGCTTCAGGCGGATGCCACGGAGGTAGCAGGCCGTGGACTGGTTTCGCTTAGCGGCGGCACGCAGGTGAACGGATACACTAGGCAACTCTGAGACCGTTCTTTGAGGTAGCCAATCCTCACTGCCCCCTATAAGTTTGGTGTGATGAGTATGGCTCTCTAGCTTAAATGGCAGAGCAAACCCCTGAAAAGGGTTGGATGACGGTTCGATCACGTCGGGGGCCACGGGGTTGTAGCACAATGGCTAGTGCCGCTGGCCTCCACCCAGCTTACGCCGGTTCGATTCCGGTCAGCCCTTCTGAGGTTCACGAGACCTCGGCGCTGCGAATTCTCGTGCGGTTCGGGTAGGTCGTCATCCCAGATGCGAGGAAAGAACTGGGAATACCCTCTTAACAAGCGTCGTTAGCTCAGAGGAAGAGCAGCTAGCCCTTAACTAGCGGGTCGGGATATCGTAATTCTCACGGCGCACAAGGCTGGCCCCTACCTTCTAACCTTAACTGGCCTGAGGGGACCAGCCTGACATCAAGTCCCAGCCACGCTGCTGTCACTCGCGTAAACGCGGACTGGGCATAATGCCCGAGTGGTGTAATGGCAGCCACGCCAGCCTCAAGATCTGGTGACTTCGGTCGTGTCGGTTCAAGTCCGACCTCGGGTACTGCGCAAAATCATTTCCTCCTCGTCTAATGGCAGGACGCCACCCTCTGGAGGTGGCTATCGGAGTTCGAATCTCTGGGGGGAAGCAAACCGATGCCCCCCTTTGGGAAAAGAGGGATTCGGTTAGGGCTCACCCGGAATTGATCACCGGGAATATGGAAGATCGTACCCAACTTGGGATCTTGTTGGGGCAGCCCGGTATCATTGGTCCTTGTTAAACTCCCGTAGTACTAGTGCCCTGCGGGGGAAGCACGCCCCTGTATTTCAATGGCAGAATAACGCTTTCGTACAGCGTTGACCCCCGTCCGACTCGGGGTAGGGGCTCTCAGTTCATCAAAGGGAGAAAAACAATGGAACCGTAGGCACGCCTGTACACCATCACCCGGGAAGACCTGACCCTCACGCAGCGCGCGGTGCACTCACTGCACGCCGCGGTCCGAATACGCACTCCGATACCCTGAACTCACCCAACAGTGGGATCAGCAGTCGAAGACCGTGGTCCTCCTGACGGTGAAGGATGAGAAGCATCTCCAGCTCCACGCTGAACTCCTCGAACTTGAGGGGCCGGTGGCGTGGTTCCGGGAACCCGATCTAGGCGACCAGCTCACCGCAGTCGCGTGCCTGGCCGGCTCCCGGAGACTGTCGAACCTTCCCCTTCTGAGGGGAGGTGAAGAACAATGACAGGAGAATTCCCGCGAGCGCAGGAAAGCTACCGGCAGGCGAAAGCTGATGAAAGCTGGCTGCAAGCGAAGAACGCCGCGCAGAGAGCAGCTTTGGACCGGCAGCACAGCACCATCGTGAGGCAGCGGTTCCAGCTGCGGACCCTGAACGAACTCGGACGCGGGCTGACCGCCGAGGAGTTCCTGAAAGCCCGCGACGCGCTCGGCAATGAGCAGACGGTGAAACGCATCGGGGACCCCGGGTAAGTGGTAGCGTAGGGGGAACCAGCCAAGGAACATAGGCTGGTTCCCCCTACCGGAACCTCCTCTCGGGAAGAATAGATGACCATCGCGCACGCGGAGCGTGTAACAACGCTCTCCTCCATCTGGGTTGAGCTGACAGGCAAATGCCAGCTGGAATGCCTGCACTGCTACGCCGGGTCAAGCCCTGACGGCACCCACGGCACCATGACCGCAGAACAATGGGAGACAGTCCTAGACGACGCCGCCGCGCTCGGCGTCCGCTTCGTGTGCTTCATCGGCGGCGAGCCGACCATGCACCCCGACCTCCCCCGCCTCGTCCGCCGCGCGCTGAGCCTGCACATGGAAGTCGAGGTGTTCAGCAACCTCGTCCGCGTCACCCCGCAGCTGTGGGACCTGTTCGAAACCCCGGGTGTGCGCCTCGCGACGAGCTGGTACTCCGATGACCGGCTGGAGCACAAGCAGATCACCGGGAGGGACACCCACCGGCAGACCCTCGGGAACATCGAGGAGGCTGTCCGCAGGGGCATCCCGCTCCGCGCGGGCGTCATCGACGGCATCCTCCCCGGGCAGCGGTTCGAGGAGGGGAACGAGATGCTGCGGGCAGCCGGCGTCACCAGCATCGGCGGGGATCACCTGCGCGAGTTCGGCCGGGGGAAGACCCCTGACCCGTCGCAGGCGTGCGGGAACTGCGGGAACCGCCGCGCCGCGGTGCTCCCTGACGGGTCTGTGACCCCGTGCCCGCTGACTAGGTGGATGACGGCAGGGGATGTGCGTGACAGTCCGCTGGGGGATCTGGTGGGCGTCATGACGGAGCAGGCGGCGACCCTCCCGAACTGGCGGGGGGCGGTATGCAACCCGGCTCACGATTGCCCTCCGTACGTGTGCGTCCCGGACTGCGGGCCGAATCGCGGCGCGATGAACGACTGCGCGCCTCATCGGGATCTTCAGGATGCGTGCCCGCCGGATTTCGAATGCCAGCCTGACCGGAAGGCGTGCAAGCCCCGGGAAGCCACAGAGGTAAGCCCCCCCTGCCATCCGGACTCCGGGTGCGCCCCGGATTATTGCGCCCCGGACTGCCGTCCGAGCGCCGTCACGGACTGCACTCCGGGCTGCACCCCCATGTGCAGCCCGAACACCTGCAAGCCGGCGTGGCCCGAGTGCGCCCCTGACAACAGCGTTCCGGTGACAGCCTGCGAGCCTCACATAGACTGCGCGCCGGATCACAGATGCTACCCGGATAAATGCAACCCGGACCTCCCCGTAGCGGTCACGCAGTCGGCGTGCCGCCCGGATTTCGTCTGCGGCCCGGCTCACTGCGTGCCCTGAACGATGCACCCGTGTATCATGTGCCTAGGTGATGACGGGGACCCGTGGAACGGGGGGATATGCCATCAGTGCCTCCCCCCGCTCCGCAAGTACAAAAGCCGCCGTCGGGTTTTCTTCCGGATCAGCGTGCGCTCCGTCGAAGCTTAGAGAATAAAGATCCCCCCTGACGCCCATTGGCAGGGCAGCCTCCTCTAAAGGGGTTTATGTTGCCGGTTCGATTCCGGTCAGGGGGTCGCGTTTGTGCCGCAATTTGGTAGACGGGCCAGCTTGAGGTGCTGGTGACCTTAGAGGTCAATGCGGGTTCGAGTCCCGTCAAACGTACGTGGGGAAGGCGTCTCGGGGAGAGAATGCGCGAGCATGCAGGCACTGGTCCCTCCCGCACGAGCCTGTGAGCCCGTTTCAGCAAGCGCGCTTCGAGGTCCACCGCCAGGGCGCGCGTGTTTCTCAACGGCCGGGCTTGCGGCGAAATCAAGGCGGCCTGCCGCCTTCCCCGCTTAACTGAAAGCAGGTAACATGACAGCGGAAGAATACGATGTCAGGGTAAAATACCTGGCCGCCAAAGCTAAAAGGCAAGGCGGGACGCTGAACCTCCAAGACGTCGTCGAACTCCATGAGGGTCTCATCCGGCAACTCCAAGACCAGGTGATAAACTTGATGGAACGGGTCGCGGAACTGGAAGATAAGCAGTGAGGCAACGCCGGCTTAGCTCATCAGGCTAGAGCGCGAAGCTTGTACCTTCGAGGCAGCGGGTTCGAGACCTGCAGTCGGCTCGCAACATCCCCCAGACCCCCGGGAACCCGCATGTATCAATGCTGGCAGTGCCATGACCTGTTCGACAACGCTGAGATCCTCCTCGACCATCTGAACACAGCGCACAAGACAGTCGAGGGTGACCTGTGGCGGTACGCGGGAACCGCCGCGACGAACACGCAATGACAATGTCCACTGGGCAAACAGGCAAAGCCGCTTCGCTTTGGACGAAGAGAATTCTAGGTTCGACTCCTAGGTGGACAGCATGGATGAATTCGCGGACGAACTGGACGAGTACCTGAGAGAACTCATGGGAGACTCAGAGTACCGTCGCGCGAAAGAAAAAGTGGACCGTGACTTCACGCTGCGGGCGGTAGCCGATTCCCAGCCCTGGTGGAAATTCCAAGTCCGTCGCCGGCTACTCAGAAAAGCAGAGGAGATATGGGATGACCGTGGAACTCCCGCTGAAAGGACGGCATCTTCACCCGTACTCGAAGAAAGTCGGGTCCAAGAGCAGCGTATCCGGGCCGACGGGGGGGAAGAAGCACAAGGGGGCGCAGGGCGGGGGCCTGGTGATCATGGCGCAGGTGAGGAAGGACGCGCAGCAGCAGACGCAGGACAACCGCACGGTGATGCTTCTCCTGCCTAACGGGAAACGCCGGTTCGTTAAGGCTAAGGACCTTAAATGACCGTGTCCGTAGCGCTGATTGACCCAAAATTCCCTCACAATGTAGGCGCGGCGCTCAGAGCGTGCGCCGCGTTCGGAGCAGACAAGCTCTACGTGACCGGGAACCGGGCTCAATGGGAAATCACAGGCAAAGGCCGTCGTCTGCCCCGTGAGGAGCGGATGAGGGCCTACAGGGACAAGGTGGAGCTGATACGCGATGACCGGCCGTTCGATCACTGTGCGGGGCTCACGCCAGTGGCGGTGGAGGTGGACCCTGCCGCTGAGCCACTCGCTGCATTTCAGCATCCGGATAACGCACTGTACGTATTCGGCCCAGAAGACGGAAGCATCCCGAAAGCCGCCCGGGGGCACTGCCACCGGTTCGTCATCATCCCCTCCGATCATTGCCTGAACCTCGCCGCCGCGGTAAGCTGTGTGCTGATGCACCGGAGGCTGCAACGGCAGCTTTCAGGGTTGGAGCTGATCCTGCCCAGTTATGATACGATACAAGAGGAACGCGGATAACCTGTGACACGTCAGGAAGCTTTGGATAAGTCGGCTTTCCATATGGAGGAAGCGGGGAAGGCTCTGGGTGATGTGGGTCTCGGCAAGCATCTGTCGCTCGCGCAGCTGTACTTGTCTTACGCACATGAGGTTAACGTCCCTTCTGCCGGGGTATAATGGGTTTGCCAGCATAGCTCCAGCGGTTAGAGCGCACCTTTGGTAGGGGTGAGGTCCTCGGTCCGAATCCGAGTGCTGGCTCGATGGGCAGCAGGGTAGAGCCCTGAGACTTAACGGACTCAGGGACAAGTCCCGAACCATCAGGCGCTAGTGTCCATCATCATGTCGTCGTAGCAAAATGGTTATGCACTGCCTTGCCAAGGCAGACACGCGGGTCCGATTCCCGTCGGCGGCTCTCTGGGGCACCCGTCAGCCGGGGTTTCCTCTCTTCTCCCCGGCTGAAACACCCCCCCCGGGTGTCCCATGAGGCGGGGGAAGGTTTACGTCCTTTTCCTTCCCCCGCCGTTTAACGCGACTATATCTTAATGGTAAAGTCATGTCTTCCCAAGTCATGTACCCGGGTTCGATTCCCGGTAGTCGCTCGCAGAGTCAATACCACGCCCCCGTTAGGCCGAAAGCCTGAGTGCGCACGCGGGGTGCCCTCCATTGAACACGGAGGATCGAGTCTGATAACACACCCCCCTCCGGGACGATCGTTTAAATGGGGCGGGGTGTCAAGCGCTGATGGTGGAATGGCAGACACGCTGGTCCCAGGAACCAGTGCCTTCGGGTGTGAGGGTTCGAGTCCCTCTCGGCGTACATTAAAAAGAGGGGAACCAGATGGAAGTGAAGCAGGTCATCATCATCCGGCGTGACCTCGGGATGCGGCGCGGGAAAGAAATCGCGCAGGGAGCCCACGCGTCCATGGCGTGGCTCGCCGAGCGCATCCGTGAACAGCGCAGCCGGAAACCAGTGCGCCTGAGTGAAGCCGAGTTGATGTGGCTGAACAGGTCTTTCACGAAAATAGTCTGCCAGGTGCCCGACGAGGCGGCCCTCCTCGCTGTT
>Ga0302324_100020658_pt1 | contig 12872 bp, 13 predicted proteins | sample Palsa_T0_1_FD_201949 | JGI IMG/M metagenome (GOLD analysis project Ga0302324, IMG submission 201949) | Peat permafrost microbial communities from Stordalen Mire near Abisko, Sweden - Palsa_T0_1 | ecosystem: Environmental > Terrestrial > Soil > Palsa > Peat permafrost | place: Sweden: Abisko...
GCGCGCCGAAGATGAGTACGCCCCACAGGATCTGCGGAATTCTCGAATCGAGGTAGGTGAGCCGGGTTCGGCGGTCGTTCAGAAATTCGCCGAGCGCGCTCAGCATCGCAGCTTGCAGGTTCGTCGCGCTGGGGGTCGCGGGCTGGAAGTTGACGACTTCTTTTGCGATCTGCCGCGCGAGGTCGCCGGTGGCGCGATCCGATTTACCGCCCGCGACCATCCGCGGCCATTCGACCGTCAGCACGGATTGCGCGTAGCGTACGATGTCGTGCCGGATCGTGTCGTGCGCGGGTTGGGGTAGACCGCGTGCGAGCCGATAGACGTACGCGAGGGCGTTGGTCTCACTTCCGCATACGTCCGACGCCGTCGTAAAACTCTGCCAAGCGACGACGACCACGAAACCGAGAATGACCGCGTAAAGCGTGCCCACGACCGTCAGAATGACGCCCGCAACCTCGTTGTGCGGCGCGAGCGTCTCGTGTTTGACGACGCGCTGGACGAGGGCGTGCAGCGAACAGGCGACCAGCACCGTTGCCAGCGTTCCGAAGAACGAGAGCCAAGCGGCCGGGACCTGTTCGAGAGCTTCGACGCTCACACGTGCAGGTAGCGGCTCAAGACTTCGGTGTTACCGCGCAGTTCGTCGGGCGTTCCTTCGAACTTGACGCGGCCTTGATCGATGACGTAACAGCGGTCGGCTACCGCGAGCGCCGAGTAGAAGTTCTGCTCGACGAGAAGCGTCGTGATGCCCTTCGCCTTGATCTCACGCACGACGTTCTCGACTTCCCGCACGATGAGCGGCGCGAGCCCTTCCGTCGGTTCGTCGAGGAGCAGCAGCTTCGTATCTTGCACGAGGGCCCGCGCGATAGCGAGCATCTGCTTCTCGCCGCCCGAGATTTCGTCGCCCTTGTTTTGCAAACGCTCCGCAAGGCGCGGAAAGCGTTCGTAGACCTCGTCCAAGCTTAAGCCGGGCCGGCGGGCGGCGACCTGGGCCAAACGCAAATTCTCCAGCACCGTCAGGTTCGTGAAGATGCGCCGCTCTTCGGGGACGAGCGAGATGCCGCGCCGCGCGTTGGTCATCATGTCGTCGTGCGTGACGTCGACGCCGTCGAAGGTCACGTGACCGGTTCGAGCCGGAACCCAGCCCACGATGCTCTTGAGCGTCGTCGTCTTGCCGACGCCGTTGCGGCCGAGGAGCGCGACCGTTTCGCCGCGCCGGACGTGCAGCGTCATGTCTTTGAGGATATGGCTGTCGCCGTAGTACGTGTTCACGTCTTTGAGCGCGAGCAGCGTATCGGTTCCCACGGCGACGCTCATTCGGCGTACCCTCCGAGGTACGCTTGCTGAACCGTGTGGTTCGCGCGCACTTCGGCGGGCGTGCCTTGCGCGAGCACTCGGCCCTGATGCAGCACGGTGATCGAATCGGAAAGGCCCATGATCAGATCCATGTCGTGCTCGATGATGAGAACCGTCATGCGTTTGGCGAGCGCGCGGATCAGCTGATCGGTCTTGTGCACTTCTTCGATCGACATGCCCGCGACCGGCTCGTCGAGCAGCAGAACTTGCGGTTCCGTCGCGAGCGCGATCGCGATGTCCAACCGCTTCTTGTCGCCGTGCGAAAGATCGCCGGCCCGTTCTTCGGCGCGCGGAGTGAGGTCCACGAGCGAGAGGGCTTCGTGCGCGATGCTTTCGACCGGGCTCAAACGCTGCGAGGCGCGAAAAAACTCCGGCCGGAACGAGCCCTGCACCTTCGCCAGCGCGGCGAAGCGACAGTTCTGCAAAACCGTTTCGTCGGGATAGATGTTCGCCGTTTGAAAAGCCTTGGCGATGCCGCGCGCGACGCGCCGCGGTCCCGAGAGTCGCGTGATGTCGTCGTCCTTGAAGCGAACCGTTCCGCTGGTCGGATTCGAAAGCCCCGACAACAGGTTGAAGAAGGTCGTCTTGCCCGCGCCGTTCGGACCGATCACTGCCCGCAACTCGCCCTCTTGCACCGAGAAATCGATGTCGCTGTTGGCGGCGAAGTTGCCGAATTTCTTCCCCAGCCCGGCCGTCGAAAGAATCGGATCGCTCACGTTACGGAGTCTCCGTGCTGAGGGCTTCGCTGAAGATCTTCCGCGCGCGTTTGCGCTTGAACGATCCGAGGATGCCGCCGGGTAAGAACACGATCACCGCCACGAACAGGATCCCTTCGATCAAACGCCAGGCGTCGGTTTTGGCGCTGATCACGTTCTGGAGGTACATGATGATCGCCGTTCCCACCATTGGGCCGAGGATCGTCTTCACGCCGCCGACGATCGTGTAGATGACGAAGTTCCCGCTGGTCTCGATGGTCAGCGAATCGGGCGCGGTCGACGTTTCGTAGAGGCCGCGCAAGGCACCCGACAGGCCGCTCAGAGCGCCGGCAATCGTGAACGCCGCCAGCTTATAGCGTTGTGGATTGAACCCGATGAAGGTGCTGCGCTGTTCGTTCTCGCGGATCGCCCCCAGAACTTCGCCGAACTGCGAACGGATCAGCACGCGCATGAAGGCGATCACCAGCAGCGACACGATCGCGGCGAAGGCGTACCAGTAGTGCACGTCGCTGAGATTTCCGAACGGTCCGAGGTTGAGCGACGGAAAGGTCGTGGTCAGATCGATGTTCGTGAAGACCCAGAGGGGCGGCGCCGTGATGCCCTGCAGCCCGTCGTCGCCCTGGGTGAGGTCGCGCCACTGAAAGACGATGAAGTAGAACATCTGCGCGAAGGCCAGCGTCAAGAGCGCGAAATAGATGCCGTAGAGACGTACGGTGAGCGCACCGATCAAGAACGCCAAGACCGAAACGAAGAGTACCGCCAGAACGATTGCCAGCCACATGTTCGGAAACTGCGGAAAGAACTTCGAGACGGTGAGCAGCGCGACGTAGGACCCGACGCCGTAGAACATCGCCTGACCGTACGAGAGCAGGCCCGCATAGCCGAGCAACAGATTGAAACCCATCGTCGCGATCCCCACGAGCAGAATCTGGGTCGCGAGACCCGCATACCCGCCGATCGGGTGCAGCGCGAACGGAAAGAGCACGAGGCCGAGCACGAGCAGCCCATAGAAGCGCAGCTCGCGCATCATCCGCGAATGACCTCGCTCTCCCCGAAAAGGCCGGACGGCCGCACGAGCAGCACGAGCGCCATCGCGACGTAGATGATGACGTCGCTGAGTGCCGGCGCGACGAGCGTCGTCAGACTTTGCAATTCACCGACGAGCAGACCGCCGACCACGGCCCCCCAGAAGCTGCCGAGTCCGCCGATGACGACGACGACGAACGACGGAACGAGGAACGTGAAGCCGGTGTTCGGGTCGACGCTGTAGATCGGGCTCGCGGCCGCTCCGACCAACCCCGCTATCGCCGCACCAAGCGCGAAGATCACGGTCGACGCGAGCCGCACGTTGCCGCCCAGCAGCTGCACCATCGTGCGATCGCGGATGCCGGCACGCACGATGAGCCCGTAGTCGGTCCGCTCGATGAAGACCCAGACGGCGACCACCAAAAGCACGATCGCGATTCCAAAAAGGAGCCGATACGTCGGATACTGTGCGAAGCCGAGGTTCATCGAACCCGAGAGCCAGGCCGGAACCGGATACTGCCGGGTCGTTCCGCCGAAGATCAAGCGCAACGATTCTTCCAACACGATCGCGACCCCGAAGGTCACGAGAATCTGCGACGTCGGTTCCTTGTCGTAGAAGAAACGCAGGAGAAACCGGTCGAGGACGATCGCCAGCACCGCGACCGCGATCGGCGCTGCGATGAGTCCCGGAACGAGGCCGATCCGTTCGGCGATGACGAGTCCGACGTACGCTCCAACCGTGTAGAACGCGCCGTGTGCGAAATTCACGAGCCGGAGCATTCCGAAAATGATGGTGAAGCCGAGGGCGATGGCCACGTAGACCAAACCCCGGATGAAGCCGTCCAGAAGCTGGCCCGGAAGCTGCGCTATGATGGCGTCGATGGTCGGCGTTCTCCCCAGGCGGAAAATTGAAGGACCGGCCCTCGGAGAGAGACCGGTCCTCGGGTTGAGCCTCTAGTTACGACCTAGGCGCTCTCGATCTTGCACTTGGTCGCGGATTGCGGAATCGCCACGGCGTCTCCGCCGTAGACCTGCAGGACGTTCGCGTACGCGAAGGGGTCCTTGCGATTCGCGATCGGCACGCCTTCCATCACCAGGCAGCTGTTGATGCCCTGATGGTCCCAGGAGCGCCAGTATTCCGGTTCCTTGGTCGCGGTGAAGTGGTAGCCTTCCATCTTCGCGATGAACTTCGCCGGATCGAGCGATCCGGAACGTTCGATTCCGGACTTCCACTGGTACATGTTGGTGTACGCGCACTCGGCGCCGTTGGATGGTGGGACGCCGTAAATCTTGGCGAAGCCGTCCACGAACTTCTTCGCAGCCGGATACTTCTCAGCGTGATACTGCCAGTAGAACGGCGCCGTTGTGACGACGTTGTCGAAGTTCGAGCCGGTCCCCTTGGCCATGTATTCGTCGGCCAGCGGGACGAGGATCTTACACGTCTTGGTCAATCCGAATTGCGCCGCTTGATTGAGCGCGTTGACCATGTCGCGTCCGAACTCGGTGATGACGAGCACGTCCGGTTTTGCGGCCTGCGCCTGGCTCAGCGCCGAGCTGAAGTCGGTGGTGCCGAGCGGCATGAGCACGTTCTTCACGAAAACGGCGCCCTTCGGTACGAGCACTTCACTGAGGCTGTCGTAGACCGAGTGGCCCCACGAGTAGTCGGCGGTGATGTGGAACCAGCGGCCCGTGCCGTACTTCGTCAGGAGGGTCGTTGCCAGCGCGTGCGCCGAATTGTAGGCGTTGTTGTAGCGCCGGAACGTATGGTAGTGGCAATTTTCGTTCGTCGTCTCGTTGCCGTGCGTGAGCGTCGCCATGAAGATCGTTTTCTTCTCTTGGCACAGTCCCGAGACGGCGATGGCCGTTCCGGTGCTCGAACCGCCGGTGATCATGATGGCGCCGTCGCGCTCGATCATGCGCCGCGCGTTTTCGACTGCGACCGGCGCTTTGGTTTGATCGTCGCCGACGCTCGTCTTGATCTGCATGCCCATGACGCCGCCGCTCTTATTGATCTCGTTGATCGCCATGCGGTACGCGCGGAGCTGGTCTGCGCCTTGATCCGAGTATGGTCCCGTCTGTGGGACATCGAGGCCGACGACGACCTCGGTAACCGGTGCGGCGATGACGTTGATGCTGGCGAACGTCGCCGCTGTAGCGGCCAGCCCCCCGGCAATAAAACGGCTACGGTTTGTCTTGAGAGCTTCGAGTTCCACGCGGGACTCCTTTACGGTTGAAGCGCGAACGGCGCGCGAATGAAAACGGTTTTCCGATATGGTTCCTGGGAGATTCCCTTCCTTCGTTCGGTCTCCCGCCGGAAAAATGCCCCAAGAGGTCCTGAGAGCGTCCGCCGCATAAGGCGTTTCGCAGATGGCTTTTTTCCGCTGGATTTCTGCCCTTGGCTTACTCCTTGCATTTTCTCTCGCGCTGACGGCCGCCGGGAGCGCGGCGCCGGCGACGCAGATCACGAGCCTGCGGGTCGACGCGGAGCCCAACGGCGGCACCGCGGTGAGCGTCCTCTTCAACGGGACGCCGCCACAGGTGACGCCGGTCGGGGTCGGCACCATGCAGGTCACGCTGGTGATTCCGGGCGTCACCGCCGGCCCGCTGGTGCCTCCGATGACGAACGGAACCGGCGCGATTCAAAACGTCGCGATCACGCAGTCGCCGGTCAGCACGAGCATCTTCATCCGCTTGGCAACGGCACAGCCGGTGCGCTTCCGGGCGCAGGGTCAGGCGTTCGTGCTCGACGTCGCGCCTCAATCGACGACCGATTTCCTCCAACCGGCGGCCCAGGCGACGGTGCCCGGGGGCCTTCCCGCGGCGGGCACGCTGACGGTCGTCCTGCCGCTGAAGTACGCCGACGTCAGCGAGATCGCGGGCGTGCTCGTACAAGGCTCCAACGTCGCCTCCAACGACACGTTCTCGCCGATTCAAACCAACATCGGAACCAATCAACTCAACGGATCGTTCGGCGGCGTCAACGGCGGCTTCCAAAGCACGACCAGCACGCAAAGCTTTGGCGGCGGCGCCGGCTTCAACGCCTCAGGCTCCAACGGCCTGGCGCAGCGGCTCAACGACAACATCGCCATCGACCGGCGTCTCAACGCCATCATCCTGACCGGTACGCAGGATGTGATCGATGCGTATAAGAGCACGATCGACAAACTCGACGTCCCGGTTCCGAGCGTGATTCTCGAAACCGAAATCGTCGAACTGGACGAAACGGCGGCTCAAAACATCGGGATCGAGTACGCTCCCGGCGGGACGGGAATCGTGGTCAACGGTTCGCCCTCGACGTCGTCGACGACCGGTCTTACCACGGTTCAAAACGGGTTGGTCATCTCGACCGGCAACAAGCCTCAGGGAGCAGTGTCCCTGGCTGCAAACCTGTACGCCGAAGTCAGCAAAGGCAGCGGCAAAGTCATCGCCAAGCCGCGCATCCTCGCGCAGAGCGGACAACAAGCTTCGATTCTGACCGGCGACGCGATTCCGATCATTACCTCGGTCGTGCTCACCGGCGCCAGCGCCGTGACCTCGCAGCAAGTCGCCTACATCAACGTCGGCGTCGACTTGCAGATTCTCCCGCGCGTCAGCTCCGACGGGTTCGTAACTTCGCACATCTATTCCGAAGTCTCGAGCGTCACGAACTACGTGCAAGGCATTCCGCAGATCAGCCAACGCACCGCGAGTACCTCGGCGACGGTCAAAGACGGCGAGTCGTTCGTGATCGGCGGGTTGCTCGAAGACAACGAGATCAAGAACCTCAACAAGGTGCCGTTCATCGGCGACCTGCCCTTGATCGGCGTGTTTTTCCGCTACCTCTCGACCTCGCACACGCAGTCGAACCTCTACATCGTGGTCACGCCGCACATCGTCGGCAGCATCACGCATCCGCCCGGCCCGCAGCCCTACGCGCCGCAACCCGTGGTTCCGGTCGCGACCCCGCCCGGAGCGAGTCCCGCGCCGACTTCCTCTCCGTAGTGCGAACGCGTCCTCTGCTCGCCCTCGCGTCGCTCGCGCTAGCGCTTCACGCCTGCGCGCCCGCAGCGCCGCGCATTCGCTTGCCCGACAAGATCGAACCGTTTTGCGGCTCCAAGCAGGCGCGCACGACGGCGATCGCAAGCGCGATGACATCGACGAACGACCTCAAACTCGACGACCATCCCCGCGACTCGGCGATCCGTCGCGAATTGACCGCCGGCGGCGGCGTCATCGAGCATTGGGATCCGGTGCAACTGCTCAAGCTTCCGAAGACGTCGTTGCAACTCGGCGAGACCGACGGGTACGCGCGCGTATTTTCGGTCGCCGTACCGATTGCGCCGCCCGACGCGTTGACGCGACCGCTCTATCTCGAAGTCAACGATCATGGCGTGCGGACCTGGATTGCGATGCAAGCCTACGACGTACAAAACGTCTGCGTGGAAGGCCGTAGAGAGAGCTAGCGCTCTCTCTACTCGTTGCCGTTAGGACTGACGAGCGGGCGTTCGTGCGCTCGGGGTGATAAGTTCAGCGCGCCTCCAAAGGAAGCAGTGCTTTTCTAACGTTGCTTTCCAATGGAGGCGTCATGAGACGTTTACTCGCGGTCGTCGCGGCCGCGTTCGCCCTTGCGCTCGTATGCTCGACACAGGCGCCGGCGCGACCGTATCGCGACGGCATTCCGTGGTCGTTCATCCTTTGTAAGATGTCCGACAGCCCGGCTCCGCCGCACGACGTGAGCTACTATCAGTCGATGTTGATGTCGCAAGGCACGAATGGCCTCGACGACTACGTGCGCTCGATCTCAAACGGCGTCGCGGACTTGAGCGGCTCGAGCATGCACGGCTGGTATACGGAGCCGCACACGATTGCGTACGAGCAGGGTCTCACCGATCGCAATGCTCGCGTCCAGGATTGTCTCGCTGCGGCGAAAGCCGGCGGATTCGTGCCGCCTTCGGGCCAACGGTACTACGTGATTACCTCTCCGCAGTTGGATCTAGCGGGCTGGGAAAACGATCACGCGATCGGCGGCGACGGCGACGACTTGCCTGAAAAAGCCCATGAGTTCGGACACGGTATCGGGCTCCAACACTCGTGGTCGAACGATATCGCTTGGAAAGATGCGACCTGGTCGGGTCCCGGCGAGTACGGCAACCTGTGGGACCTCATGAGCGCGGCGAACATCTACGTCGATCCGACGAGAGCCTTCGGCGGCGACGCACCCGACCTCGACGCGCATCACTTGGACGAGATGGGTTGGATCGGCCGCTCGCGCACGCTGACTCTCGGCGTCGACGGAATCTTGTCGCGGACGGTCACGATTGCGGCGCTCACGCATCCCGAGGTCTCGGGCTACTTACTCGTGAGAATCCCCTTTGATTCGGCCGACCGCTTTCATTACTATACCGTCGAATACCGGACTCCCGACGGGGTCGACTCGGGCATTCCCGGCAGCACCGTGCTGATCAACGAAGTCAAGAACAATCAGAGCTACTATCAGACGACGCTGATCCGGCAGCTCGGGACGTACCTGGGTACGAACAACGGTCCGCCGGTGCAATCGATCAATGGGAACGGGGTAACGATCTCGGTGACCGGCACGTCGGGAAATCAAGCCACGATTTCGATCAGCACCCAATTTGCGTTGCCGTGCGCGCAAGGTTACGTTTGGCGCGGAGCTTCGTCCATCGACAAAGTCTGCGTATCGTCCGCCACACGGAACCAAACCGCGGCCGACAACGCGGCAGCCGGCTCGCGCCACCTGCCGAACTCGCCAACCTGCGTTCAAGGCTACGTGTGGCGTGGAGCGTATCCCGGCGACGTCGTTTGCGTCTCGTCGGCGACGAGGTCGCAAGCGGCGAACGACGACGCGAACGCGTACAACAACGTCAACCAGACGCTCGTCACGTACGGGCCGAACACGTGTCAGAACGGCTACGTCTGGCGCGCAGCGGACGATCTCGACTTCGTCTGCGTTTCGTACGCGACCGAGGCTCAAGTGCAAAAAGACAACGCCGCGGCCGGCAGCCGCCATCAGGCGGGTTCCGACATCTGCTTGTCGCCGTACGTTTGGCGCCAAGCGTGGCAGGCGGATCACGTCTGCGTGACGCCGGCCACCAGGTCGCAGGCCGCGAGCGACAACGGACAAGCGACGTCACGCCTCGAGAAGCTCTACGCGTCGACGGTACGCGCCGAAAGGATGACAGCATGATCCCACTCGTTGGCGTCGCGGCATTCATCATCGCCGCGACCGCGAATCCCGTCGACGGACCGGCACCCATGAGCGAGACCGCGGCACGCGCGCAGTTGAAGAAGCTCGGCTATCCGAGCGCCACGACCCTCAAGCGCAACGGGAACTACTGGGAGGCGACCGTGACCAAAAACGGCGCGCCGCAGCTGATACGCTTGAACGCACTCTCGGGCGAAAAGACCGAGGTACGGCCGCAGACCGAGCGGCCCGTCGAACGGCCGATCGTTCAGCCCGTGGTCAAGCCGACGGGTTAGTTGGCGCGGGCGCTCGCGCCGATCAGCGAGCGCAGGTCGTCGCCGACGAGGTATTCGAGACCGAGCGCAACGAGGAACGTGAAGATCTCGGTCGGCACGAGCAAGTCGAGTTTGTTCGGGACGGCCGGAAGCAGCAGCACCGTCGCCGCGGCGACGAAGGTCAAGCCGACGAGGAAGCTTGCGATGCCGAGTGCGATCGAGCGCTTCTCGCGGGCCCGTCGCACGTCGCGCAGCACCGCAGCCGGCGAGCGAGTGCCGATGTTCCAAATTGCCAGCGCGAGCGTCTCGAGGACGATCGCACCGGTCAAGCGCAGGAAGGTCTCGGTTACGAAGGCGAGCTCGATGGCTCGCTCTCCGTGCGATCTTCGTCAGGCCAGCCGGCGATTTCGCCAAGCGCGGCGCTCTTGAGAACTTTGAGTCCGAGCATCGCGCACTTCATGCGCGCCGGGCTGATGCCGATCCCGATGTCTTCGAGCACGGCTGCCTGCTGCATGCGCGCCACGTCTTCGATGCGCTGTCCGCGCACGTGTTCGCTCAACATCGACGCCGCGGCCTGACTGATCGCGCAGCCTCGTCCGGAAAAGCGCACGTCCGAAACCCGTCCGTCTTCCAGCTTCAATTCGAAGCGCAGCTTGTCGCCGCACAGCGGATTGAGATCCTCCGCGCTCGCATCGGGCGCGTCAAGGTGCCCGAAATTCCGCGGGTTCCTATAGTGATCGAGAATATATTCTTTGTAGAAATCGTCCATCTTAAATAGGGGGATGCCCCCCAAACCCCCGGCGCGGAGCGCCGCGCCTGCCCATGGGGCGCGCGCCTTTTGCGCTGCGAGTCACCGACTCGCTGCGCGCAAAGATTGTGGAGCTGGGTGAGATGGGCGGAGTTTTTCCTAAGCTCATAGTTTGAAGATTTTGGCGGCGTTTTCGAGGGCGGTCATGAGCTGGTCGACGTCTTGCTCGGTATTGTAGAGGTAGAAGGACGCCCGGGCGGTTGCGGGCCAGCCCATTTTTTCCATGAGAGGCATCGTGCAGTGGTGGCCGGCTCGGATGCAGACGCCGTCGATGTCGAGGATCGAGGCCAGATCGTGGGCGTGGACGTCGCCGAAGTTGAACGAGATGACCCCCGAGCGATCCTCGATCCGGCGCGGCCCGTAGACGTGCAGACCGCGCGGCTCGAGAACCGCGAGGCGGCGTAAGGCGTAGGCGGTTAACTCGCGGTCGTGCTGGTGGATCCAGTCCATGCCGACCGACTGCAAGTAGTCGACCGCGGTACCGAGTGCGATCGCGTCCGCAACGTTGCTCGTACCGGCTTCGAATTTCCAGGGCAATTCGTTGAAGGTCGTGCGCTCGTATCCGACTTCGCGGATCATGTCCCCGCCGGTCAGGAACGGCGGCATTTTTTCAAGCAGTCCGCGCTTGCCGTACAGGAAGCCGATACCGGTCGGGCCGCACATCTTGTGACCGCTGGCGGCGAGAAAATCGACGTCGAGAGCGCGCACGTCCACTGCGAAATGCGGTATGGATTGCGCGGCGTCGAGCAGCACGAGCGCTCCGGCGGCGTGCGCGAGCGGCACGATGGTCTCGAGCGGCGCGATCGTACCGAGCGTGTTCGAAACGTGAGACAGCGCGACGAGTTTCGCCCCACGGAGTTTTCGTTCGAGGTCGTCCAGGCGGTGCAGCCCTTCGTCGTCGACCTCGATGAAGCGCAGTTCGGCGCCGGTCTTCGCAGCGAGCAGCTGCCACGGCACGAGGTTCGAGTGGTGTTCGAGCTGCGAGGTGACGATCGCGTCGCCCGGTTTGAGGTTCTCGAGTCCCCAGCTGAAGGAGACGAGGTTGATGCTTTCGGTCGTGTTGCGCGTGAAGATGACTTCGGCTGCTTCACGAGCGTTGATGAAGCGCGCGATCTTCGCACGCGCACCCTCGAACTCTTCGGTCGCGCGCTGCGCGAGCTCGTAGACGCCGCGGTGAATGTTCGCGTTGTCGTGCGTGTAGTAGTGGGTCAGCGCGTCGATGACCGCCGCCGGCTTTTGCGAAGTCGCGGCCGAGTCGAGGTATGCCAGACGCTTACCGCGCGAGGTTGGTTGTGCCAGCAGCGGAAAGTCTTGCGCGATCTGCGTCGCGCGCTCGTCGAGGTTGGTCGCGATCATACCGGGGCGTCCAGCTTCGCGGCGAGCGTCGTGCGGATTCCGGCGCGCAGGGCTTCGCCCGGAAAACGGGCGACCGCGGGTTCGAAGAATCCGAGCGCGATCATCCGCTCCGCATCGTTGCGCGGGATGCCGCGGCTTTGCGCGTAGAAAAGTTCGTCTTCGGAAATGGCGCCGACCGTCGCGCCGTGATACGCCTTCACGTCGTTGGCCGCGATCTCGAGCGCGGGGATGGAATCGATGTGCGCGCCCTCGGAGAGCAACAGCGCGTCGTCGCGCAAAGAGGCGTCCGAGCCGTGTGCGTGGGCAACGATGCGGATGTTTCCAAGGTATCGCCCCTGGCCATGGCCGATGCCGGCGCTACGAACGACCGTGTCGGATTTCGTGTTGCCGTCGGCGTGAACGACTTCGCTCTCGAGATCGACGTGCTGGTCGCCGTTACAGAAGAAGAGCGCCGTGAGCGATGAATGTGCGCCGTGCTCGTCGGCGACGCTGCGAAAGCGCGAAACCGTCAGCTGCGAGCCGAGCTCCGCAAGCGCCGCTTCAAGATGCGAATCGGCCCCGAGCAGCGCGCGCCGCGTCATGATGCAGCGAGCCGAGGGCGCAAGCCGTTGTTCCGCCACGAATTGAAGCTGCGAGCGAGCGGCGCAAACGATTTCGCTGATCCCGCACACGAACTGATCGCCCGACAGACGCTCGACGACGGTCGCGCGCGCGCCTTCGCCGATGACGACCAGCGTATAGGGAAACGCCGCGGCGCTCTCCGCGCGGTAGTCGATGACGATCGGCTCGTCGAGTTGCAATCCCGCCGGGACCTCGACGTAGGTTCCACCGTTCGTAAAGGCGAGTGCGAGCGAGGCAAATTTATCGTCGCGCGTGTCGACGGCCGTGCCGAGCGCGCCGGGTACGCTTGCGCCGATGCGCTCGATGCGCGCGCCCTGCTGCCGGGCCGCTTCGTTACCTTCGCTCGAAAGATCGCCTGCGCCGGAGTCCGCGGCAAACGGGACGATCGCCGACAGATCGAGCTTCGTGAGGTCGTGCTTCCAGCCGCGTCCGCCACGCGAACCGCGTACCGGCAGCTCTTCATAACGCGCCAGCGCATCGTAGCGCGCCGACGCGGAAAACGGGCCGGGGCCGCGCTGCTCGAGCAGAGCGTC
>Ga0302324_100020661_pt1 | contig 12871 bp, 16 predicted proteins | sample Palsa_T0_1_FD_201949 | JGI IMG/M metagenome (GOLD analysis project Ga0302324, IMG submission 201949) | Peat permafrost microbial communities from Stordalen Mire near Abisko, Sweden - Palsa_T0_1 | ecosystem: Environmental > Terrestrial > Soil > Palsa > Peat permafrost | place: Sweden: Abisko...
CTAGGAACCCAATCCAGCCTATCAGGGGACTCAGCCTCTTACCCGCGACGACATCCTCGGAATCGGCCAATAGTTAGCCTCGAATTTGGACAGCAATGAGGAGGGGAACGCCCCCCGAAACTCTGGCGCAGCTTCGAAACAGTCATCCCGATATGAGCGACGCGGACGTTGAATATGCTGACGGGGAGGCCTACATCGAGGCGCGGTTTGCCTCTGGGAAGCTGAACTACCTGGCGATCTCCAAGTCGGAGACGTACTGACTGCCGCTTGTCGTAACATTCGCCACTGCGTCATCGACGAATTTATTTCGCCTAACTTTGAAGATTATTCCGAATGGCCCTGATCCACTCCGACCACATGGGGACGTGAACTCTTCGCCGAATTGGCTGAGCAGTGGCGGCATTTTGTAGCAAGTGGACAATTTCGAGGGCTGGTACGCGCGTCGCGACCGAGTCCACCGAAGCGTAACGGACTACCTGGTTGGGATCAATCACGAAGACGGCTGGTTTGGCGATGCCGCGTCTTTCTCGTGAGTTGTAGATGTCCCAGCTCCTGACGACGCGGCGTTCCGTATCGCACAAAATCGGAAACGGCAAGGAGATCTGAGTTCGCAAGGCCTCTGATGCTTCGGGCGGATCCACCGAAACAGCCACTAGGCTCGCGCCCGCCGATTTGATTTCCAGATAGCGTTCGCGATAATCCGCCAACTGGCGGAGGCAAAACGGTCACCAACTCCCGCGATAGAAGAGTAGAACCAGGGGCCCCTGAGAGACCAACTCGGACAACCGCCTTGGCGCGCAGGTCGAGTCCAGAAGCTCGAAGTCCCTCACAACTTCCCCAGTGACAGGAACTCTTGCCATGGCCAATTTTAATATCATATTGGTGGATTTCACGCGCGAAGCCATTCACACAGGTTCGGCAAAATATGGAAAGTTGGGGATAGCGGGAAGGAGTTTGTTCAATAGCCACGCCTGCTTGCGCCAACTGAGGTCAAACTCCACGCGTATGAATTCGGCCTCGGATCACACTGAATTCTTTGAAGAACTTGCGGTTGGGTGACTCCAGCGTCGCCGGAATAATATCGCTCCACCCATTTCAACACCTTCTGATTAGCCCCGTTTCACGCACAACTGGATTGAACATCTGCCTTCCAACAACGCCTTCCTCTTAAACCCGAATCCCAGCAAGATGAATCTCATCTACATGAGCGTTCGCGGAAGACTACGATCCTCTGAACGGAGGAATTGAAATGGCCAGAGTAAAGGATGTCCTGTTGATGCGCTTTGTTCCCGAGCGGGCACAGACCGGACTCGCGCTGTTGCGCGTGTTGACAGGAGCGACGCTGTTCCTGCGGCACGGCCTGGAAAAGCAACCGGCACACTGGGTGCAGTTCATGGCGCACTTTCCCGACCCCGTCGGGATAGGGCCGCATGCCTCGTTCCTGTTTGCGTTCGTCTCGGATTTCGTTTGCGCGATTCTGCTGACGATCGGGCTAGGGGCGCGCTGGGCCGCTCTCTACTGCCTTGCGAACATTTTTGTGGCTTGGGCCTTCGTTCATCATTTCGCCTTCTTCGGCAAGGGCCCAGGGAGCGATCATGGGGAGCTAATCGTGCTTTATTTGGTGACGTTGTTGACGCTGCTGATAGCCGGACCCGGCGCAGCCTCCATCGACCACATTTGGGCGCAGAAGCTGTAACTTAGAAAGCTGCCGAAATGTTGCGATTGCGGTTCCATCGTGTAAGAAAAGGACCTTCGTGTTCGGACTGCACGCAGTTTTCAGGGGCTGCATTCCCCGCCAACAGCTCGTCGGTCAACACCCCCGCGTCCTGTCCATTAGCTTCAGCATCAATCGTCTGCGCCGTTTGAGTAAGATGAGGACATGTCAAAGGCTATTGTTGCAATCGGGGGCGGGGAAATACGGACCAGGGGAACCACGCCGATTGACCGGGAGATTATTCGCCTCACAAACAAGAAACATCCGAAGCTCCTCTTCATCCCCACTGCGAGTTCCGATTCCGGAAGGTATTGGAAGCACGTGCAGGAATATTTCGGCGGATTCCTCAAGTGCAATACCGACGTGCTCTTGCTTCTGGCTGACGGGATTTCCAAACAAAAGATCGAAAGAAAGATCGGTTGGGCAGACATCATCTATGTGGGCGGGGGAAACACGTTGCAGATGATGCGGGTTTGGCGAGGCTTGGGTGTGGATAGGTTGCTGAGAAGAGCCTACGAGAATGGAACTGTGCTTTCCGGCATCAGTGCAGGTGCCATCTGCTGGTTTGACTCTGGACATTCTGATTCGATGTCATTTTCCAATCCAAGAAACTGGAATTACATCAATGTCAGAGGCCTTGGCTTCGTCAAGGGAGTCGCCTGCCCCCACTACAACAGCAGGACACGGGGAGTTCCGCGGAGGAAAGATTTCCGAGACATGATCCGCCGAACCGGCGGCATCGGCCTCGCTGTCGAAAACAACTGCGCGATTGAGTTTATAGACGGGCGCTTCTACAGAGTGATCACTTCCAAAGACTACGCCCGAGCATACCGACTCTACAAAGACGGGGGCCAAGTTTTCACCGAAAGAATACGGCAGCAGAAACAGCTCGCGCCCATTGATCTGCTTTATTGCCGATGATCTCGGTGAAGGTGGGATACCTTAGCTGTTGCAATGTCGCCATTATGCTGATTGGAGTGCCCAACTGCGAAAGTTTGGCTAGAATCGTAAGATCATTTGCTCGCAACAGTACGTAATCACAGACTATGCGCAATATCGAAGCTGCAATCAGACGTGCCACCTTCGCGCTTCTCGCCGTCCTGCTGGCCTGTTCCTCAACCTTCGCCGACGAGGGTATGTGGCTTTATAGCTCCTTCCCAAAAGATAAGGTAAGAGCCAAATATGGTTTTGAACCGACGCAGCCATGGCTCGACCACGTCCGCCTGTCTTCGGTCCGCTTCAATAATGGTGCCTCGGGATCGTTTGTCTCCGCAGACGGCCTCACCCTAACCAATCATCACGTCGGCGCGCGGTGCATTCAGCAGCTTTCCACGGGCGGCAAGGATTACATGAAGTCCGGCTTCTACGCACGCTCTCTTACCGACGAAGCCAAGTGCCCAGACCTCGAACTGAACGAATTGCTCACCATTGAAGACGTCACCGCTCAGGTGAGTGCCGCAGTGAAGCCGGAGATGTCTATTGCAGACGCGGGCCAAGCCCGACGTGCGGCAATGTCCGCGATCGAAAAGAACTGTGTCAGCTCCACGGGCCTGCGCTGCGATGTGGTCACGTTGTATGCCGGAGCGGTTTACAACCTTTACGAATACAAGAAGTACACCGATGTTCGTCTCGTGTTTGCGCCTGAGTTCGACACGGCCTTCTTCGGAGGCGATCCCGATAATTTCAATTACCCGCGCTACGATCTCGATATCGCGCTATTTCGCGTCTACGACAACGACAAACCAGCCCACCTTGATAACTATCTTCACTGGTCCAAAGCCGGAGTGAAAGAAGGCGATCTGATTTTTGTGTCGGGAAATCCCGGCTCTACTGATCGCCTCGAGACCGTATCCCAATTGGAGTTCCTGCGCGACGTGCGTTATCCATCCCTTCTTGCGCTATTCACGCGCCGCATCGCGCTGCTACAAAACTTTAGCGCTATTTCGGCCGAAAACGCCCGCATCGCGCAGGAAGAGATATTCGGATATCAGAATGGCTACAAAGCCATTAACGGCTCCGAGAGCGGACTGAAAAATGAGGAGTTGATGGCGGCCAAGGCCGTCGATGAAAAGAAATTGCGCGCGGCTGCGGCCTCGAATTCCAAGTTGAACGCGGAACTTGACAACCCCTGGAGCGCCATTGCGCGAGCCATGGTCGTTGAAAAGCAGAACTATGTGTCTCTCGTTTATCTTGAGCGCGAATACGCCTTCAACTCCGACCTGGCCGGAATTGCCCGCGCTTTGGTGCGTGTAACCCAGGAAAAAACCAAGCCTGATGGGGAGCGGCTTCGAGAGTATACAGACTCCGGGTTGGCTTCGCTCGAGCAACAGCTTTTTTCCGCTGCTCCGATTTACAAATCACTCGAAACCGTGACGCTGACGGATTCGCTGGCCGCGATGCAACAGGAAATGGGAGAAACAAATCCCATCGTGCAAAAGCTGCTGGGTGGTAAGAGCGCTGCCGACGTTGCCAAGAACCTGATCGACAGCACGAAACTCGAGGATGTCGCTGTGCGCAAGCAACTCTATTCTGGCGGCGTGGCGGCAATCGAGGCATCTTCCGATCCTCTCATCGTCCTGTTTCGCAGCATCGATCCCGACGCCCGCGCGGTTCGCAAAATCTACGATGACCAAGTGGAAGCCGTTGAGCGCCAGGAAGGCGCGAAAATCGCACAAGCGCGCTTTTTCAACGCCGGATTCAACGATCCTCCCGACGCCACATTTACCTTGCGTCTCGCCTACGGAGCCGTGCGCGGCTACACCGAAAACGCTCGGCCGATCCCTTATTTCACTACTTTCGCCGGCCTCTACCAGCACGCGGCCGACCACGGCAACCAGTCGCCTTACCGGTTGCCCGAACGCTGGATGACTTCCAAATCGAAACTCAATCTTGACACTCCGCTCGACTTCGTGACCACTGCGGACACAATCGGTGGAAACTCCGGCAGTCCGCTCGTCAATCAGACGGGTGAGATTGTGGGTGTTAATTTTGACAGGAACATGCAGGCCTTGCCTCGAAATTTCTTTTACGAAGACAAAGTTGGGCGCAACATTGCCGTCGACGTCCGGGGCATCCAGGAGGCGCTGCGCAACCTCTACGGCGCAGCTGCGCTGGCGGACGAACTGATCTCCGGCACGCTCTCCGCGCCCTCCGCAGGGAAAGCGGCGCAATAATGTCGGCGCGGCCACGGCAACGGGGACCTCGAAAATTCGAGCTCACACTCGCGTCACTCTGCGGCCGGCAAGACCGGTATCCACTTGTAAGGCCAAACCTGGTGTTGGTCGATGCCGACTCGCCATTTGTATCGCCAAGATAAAAACCTGCTGCTGTGGCACCACTTTTGGCCGAGTGGTGTGTTTATGCCTGTTCGGGGGATCTCACACATGTTGGTGAAGGTTATTCTTGCGGCGATGCTAGTTCTGGTGGGCTTGGGAAAGTGCGATTTGTGGGGGCAGGAGAATCCCGGGATGCCTTCCGTCCTGCATATTCAGCATTCTGTGACCACCTCGAAAACTGGTTTTCCGCAATTTCTCTATATGTATCGGGTGCTGGACGGGGCGAAATCGGCGGCTTCGGCGCAAGCGCTTACGGGGAACATTTCGCTCGAAAACTACAGCTCGAATTTCAGCGAAGTCCTGTGGTTGCTGGCCTACTGGGAAGGTGAATGCCCGGCCAATGACCAGAGTCTAGAGGGAGCCAGCTTTCTTTGGAGCGACATTCTGAAGAATCCTTCGCGGTCGGCTTCCCAGCTTCGTGTGGACCTTCGCTTCCCGCATCCCTTGCCGATGACGGGATGCGTGGGTCTGGTTTTTGGTGGAGGGCCGTTGGCCCAAGGTGAGGTTACGATGTCGGCGGATTTGAGCCTGACTTATGAACCGTCGAGTTCAAACCGGAACACAGTGATCGATCTATCCGGCGAGTATTGTTTTGGTCAAGATTGGGGCTGCCAGAACGCGACGACGGAAGATGACATGGGATTTGGTTTTCCGATCGTGATGCCGGCCGGACATTTGGTGGAGCTGTTCGGAGACATCAGCGACAGCACGTTTGATGGGACGCAGAACTTCGGGCCGCTTCCGACGGGCAGGGCGTGGGACGCGCTCAACGACTTTTACCTGCTTCCCGGAGGATGCGGAAAATTTGGGGGGAATCTCAACAGCCAAGGGTTCCCGAATCCGGTGTTGCTATCGACGCTATATAGTTGGCTTCCCGACAACGCCTTGCACCTCGAAAGCGTGCCCCTGGAATACAAGATTCCGGGGGGAGAGACGGGCAAGGCAACGATTCAGAAGCGGGTCGAGAGAATTCCGGCCCCGGTAACGGTGAATTCCGGAGATTGCATGGTCGTGATTTACGGCAGGAGGGGCGACGGAGCGACCGATAACGAAATACAGGTCAAGGCCGTGTTGACTCCATAAAGGATTTCATCGAGGATGGGGAGCAATCTCAGGCGAGATCACGCTAGCGGATCGGGAGCCTGGCCGTACTCCCGCAGCTGCATTTATGGATCCTGGCGATTTCAAGAGAGTGGTTGTAATCGGGCTGTTTAACAGCGATCAGGATTAATCGCGTCAAGGCGCCGAAGGCCGAGAAGACCGGGCTCAGGTCCAGCGATTCGTGGGACGCGTGCTCGGCGGAATTCCGAAGAACCGGGAGGGAGATTTTCGAGTCCCCCTCTCGGTAATCGGTTGCTGTCTGCAACCCTTTCGCGGCTCGATCAGTCGCACCCTCCCACCTCGCTGCCGGTTGCATGGAAAGTGTTGGGCGAGAAGGTGTTGCCGGAAGGCATGTCTACTCCCTCGTCCGCATCTGTGATGGTGTTGCCTGTAACCGTGAAGCCGCTTGCGGCGGGACCGCCGAAGTTACCCCCGCCGCACCCATAAACGGCGAAACCGGAGTTGACGATCGTATTGGACTCGATTACGGAGCTGGTGGCCGACCCGTTCAGAATTACACCGTAGTCGCCGCCTGCGTCGATCCGGTTGGTTTTGATCGTATTCGAACCGCCGAGTACCTGCACCGCGACCTCGGGCGTGGAAATAATGTTCGCCGTGGCCGAAACCGTTGACAACCTCAGATGGAGACCGGTGGGTACGCCGGTGATTACATTGGACTGGATGGCGCCCGTCGCGGAGTTAATATAAATGCCGCTCAGGCCAATACCGGCGCCGTCAATCGTGTTTGTCTTAAGGTTCGCAGTCACCGTGCCTGCGCCCGACACCCCATCTATTCCTAGATTGTCAAAACCACGAACGACACTGTTCTCAACCGTTACCGTCTGCGCCGCGGCCGCGGTGGTCGTGGCCAAGACTCCAGTGCCTTGCGCTGAGTTTGTCTGGTTTCGGACGCTGGCATCATTCACGGTACCGGAAGCATCCTGGTAGAAAATACCCGCGACCGCACCACTGGGGCCAGATCCGTTCGTTCCATCCACGACGAGATTGGAGATGTTGACCGGACCGGTCGTCTGTACCAGAATCTGGTAATAAACAGGTCCGACGGCAAGATCGCTAACGCTCTGCGTCAAGCCGCCTGAGGGCACCGTAACTGCCGCCGCGTCGCTTGATCCTAATGCGATTCCTTCCAACGTCAGTGGCTGCGTGATTAGAACTTGTTCCGGGTATTTGCCCGGGCACACCTCAATAGTGGCACCTGAAGGGACGCTACTCACCGCCTGCGAGATCGTTGCGTAGAAAGTCAGTTTTGGCTGGCAAGTTCCTACCGCGTACTTAGTCTGCGCGAATGAGAATGCGCTCAGGAATACGGCTAGGGTCACAATCGCGATGAATCTGGGTCGAAACATCATTTCTCTCCTTGCGCGTGAGGACTTCGCTTTCGTCGTGCGGTTGAGTCCTCAATCGCGTTTTTGTCTCTGGAACGCTGGGGAACAGGTCCGAAGGAATTAACCCGTCGGTGTGATTAAGTGGGGGCGCAGAAGTGCCCGAACGAACGGTGGCGGCTATTATGTTCGGCGGAGGTTGCCCTGTCAATCTGAAAATAGTTGCCAGCGCAGCCGTAGCGCGAGGGCTGGTCCTATGAACCCCAGCGCCCCGACTTGAGGTCGGCTAATCCTGTGAACAACAATGATTGTGCGGATGCGCTACTTCCATTTCGAGCGCGTTCGCTCAGCGCTGCACTTCATACGCCAACGACATTCTCCCCGACTGGTAGAGGTGATGGCGAATCAATCGCAGTTTGGTGGGGCTGTAAGGAGGGGGAAGTAGTGGAATCCCGGCGCCCAACAACACAGGTATCACAGCTACTTCGACGCCATCTACGAGGCCAGAGTCAAAAAAGGAGCGGAACAGGTAGCTGCCACCAAACAACCAAATGTCCTTTCCGCTTTGAGCTTTCAGGTCTCTTATCCAATCTGCATTCAACTCCGGCATGACAGTTACGTGGGGGTTGCTGTTTGAGAGTCCGCGAGAAAACGATGGAAGTAACTCCGGTGAAAGCCGTGAAAGCCGCTTCCCCAGTCGTATTCTCCGTTCGGGCCTGCAATATGGCCATCCAGGCTCATCGCAACTGAATAACGAAGTTTTCGCATGCGTGCTCTCCCGCCGAGCAATACCACAACCCGCAGCCGCTGATTGTTTCACAAAAACGGAGAACTGCTGAAAAATCTCGATAGAGCTGCTCGATCAGGACCAGGGATTTTGAGTGTAACCGCCTGATCGTGTCAGTGGGCAGTTTCTTGTGCAAGGGGGTCGGGCAAGGTTGGAAATCGCCAGGCTGCTAATGCAGCTTCGCGTACTCAACCTTGACTTCTTTCAGGATGGGAATGTCGGGGTCGGCGTCTTTCGAGAGCTCAAGAAGTCTTGGTATGCACTCTTGGCTTGTGCCGCGTCGCCTGCCATTGCATAGGCGCGGCATCTGGAGATGTGACAAAGCGCCCGTAATAAAGCTTCCGACAATGCCTCTCGGATTCAGCAGTGTCTGGAACTCCGCGGCTGCAGCAGGTTCCGTTTCGCGCCCGCAGCTAGGCTTGGACGCGCATGTACGCGGGATACAGGAAGCTTGTGAACATTCCTGCTTGACCCGGCTCCTAAGGAGCGGCCGATTCCAAATTCACAAGCGCCTGGGAGGAATTGCCGTTGCGGAGGTGGATGGCAGCGCTAACGTGGGCAGCCAATAGAGATTCAGCAAGGTATTCGAGGGGTAGTTCTTCTCGAGTTCCTGTGTGAGGGCCCCTCTGGGGAAGCGTCGCCGATTCGAGCAAGGGTAAGGGACGCCCCTACCTTGACATTCCGCCCTGAAGGCAGCGCCAAGGCCGGTGAGAAGGAAAGGCCGTCCCCTTGGTGGGTCCGAACCTGAAACACACAGAGTGAGTTTACCGCAGACGTCGTTAGGCCCCGAACTGCGCAAACGTCAGGACGTGCCCGGCTGGATCTTTCACCCCGATCTCGCGTGCACCGTAGAAAGCCGTTCGCTCCGGCATGACCACGCCGGCGCCTTTCGTGGCCGCGATCACATCATCCAAGCTGTCGACCTCGATGTACAGGAACGAAGGGCCCTTGGCATACCCCTGGGCTGAGAATGAACTATCCTTCTCGACGCTGGCATGGCTTTGATACATCAACTCGACTCCCGCCTCTTGCAGCGAAACGAACCCGATCTTGTCGCCGTCGGGAACTTCTATTGCCACTTCAAAGCCCAGGCGCTCCTTCCAGAATCTAACGCAGGACTCGACTTCGTCTACCAGCAGTACGGGCGTGATTTTCTTAACCGTCATCAGATTTCTCCTTTTGAGTGTCGACCTCAGCGGACTAGGGCAGCCCAATTTTTCTCCTTGCCAAGCGCACTAGTCTTATTTAGACTAGCTACCTTATAAGAAATTTCGAGGTTCGTCAAGGAGGTTTTATGACCGGCGAAGTACAGCAGTTGAGCGACTTGGTTTCGATTGGCCCGGCGATGCTGCGCGATTTCGAACTCCTCGGTGTTCGCACCGTGGCGCAGTTGGCGCGGCGCAATCCGGAGAAGATGTACGAGAAGCTCTGCCAAGTCACCGGCCAGGCGCAGGACATCTGTTGCCTGGACGTATTTCGGGCGGCGGTAGCGCAAGCGAAGAATCCGAATCTGCCGATGGAGCAGCGCCTGTGGTGGCACTGGAGCCGCAAGCGCAAGGCAAGCGATGCCTGCCGCTAGGAAGCGCGAGCTGACCACTCCCGACCTTATTCTCCTCAGCCTGTTAGCGGAGCGGCCGTTTCACGGCTACCAGGCCAATGCAGAGCTGGAACGGCGTGAGGTACGCGATTGGGCGGGCATTTCGCGGCCACAGGTGTACTACTCGATCGAGAAGCTAGCGCAGTTCGGGCTGGTTCGAGCATCCGAAATTGAGTCGGCCGCGGCGGGTCCTGAACGCAAGGTCTTCCAGACGACCGCCAAGGGTCGAGCCGCCCTGGCCGATGCGCTGGAACGTGTGGAGTGGGCGACACACCGTGAGCGGCCACCGTTTCTCACTTGGATCGCTCTCTCCTGGCAGGCGAGACCCGGAGTGTTTCGTCAGCAGATCGAGCGCCGCCGGGAATTTCTGGAGAACGAACTGTCACGGGAAGAAGCGACGCTATTATCGATCAAGAAAGAAGTCGGCCACCGGTTTCATGAAGCCGTGTGGATGGTGAGCCTCGTGATCGAGCAGTTCCGTGCCGAACTGCGCTGGCTGGGGAAACTGGAGCACGAACTCCCGCGGCGCGCTGCCGCGAAGCACCCTCGGTATTTGAGAGCTAGCCTATCTCCGACCGGCCAGAGTGGCTCTGAAAAAGATCCCTGACGAAACATCGCCTCATTGACCAGGTTTGCGTGATAAGGCCCGCTAATCACGGTCAAGTTTTGACAACGCAGCGTGGAAGAGACATCGGCGGCCACAATCTCCGATCCGGTGGAACCGGCCGAGCTGCGTCGACGTTACTCTCAATCTCTACTCACGAGGGGGAGTTACGATGGGTGGCGAGGCTTCAGGGTGGTCGCCCAAATACTGCTCGAATGGTTCGTTGCGTAGCGTAAAGCGGAAACCTCTCCGCGTGTTTCGATCGACGGTCGTTTGCAAATCCAGTGCGTCGAAGGGAATCACGTGTTCCGCCGGTTTCCTACCAGTTTCCTCAATCATCGTGAAATGAAGCTGGTTGTCGATGAGCCAGTAATCGATCACGTTGAGAATCGTACCATCTTTCAAGAAAAGCTGCGGTAGGTCCGGTCTCTCTTCGCCATAGACATACACCGGAGTCTCGTACACCTCCGCAATATAGTTTGTTGGGCCAGGGGAGGAGACAGTCGTGTAACCAAGCGTCCAAGACCAGAAGAGGTCACAGGTCGCCCACCAACAGGAGTTCAGTCCCCAGAATGGTCCGCCAAGAAGAGAAGGAGATTCGTCGACGACCAACACCGGCGGAAATGGGCGAATCGGACGCCGAGGAGGGCGAAGACCAGCCGTACCGAGTGCGCCCGCAGACGGGGCCAGCGAGATTCGAGGAGCGGAAATCGGTGGGTGGATCATCGGTGCTGAAGAAATCGGAACGCGGGAAATCGGTGGCGCAGATATATGAACCGCTCCTCCAGCAGTGCCGACGGCGGGGTGCTGTGCCAAAGCCAGCGTAGTGGGGACACAAACGGAGAGGGTGCAGGAAACGACGATGAGGAATTTCTTGAGAATCGAGCGGCGAACCAAGGGCGACATATTCTCACCCTCCTAACAGTCTGCCCGGATGGGGCTGACGCATTACTGACCAGTGTAATCCTTCAATGAACCGCGCTGTTTCTATTTTTTGGCGATGACTGGAGAGAGATCGCCGCTGAGGAGGACAAAAAGAGCATAGTCGGACTGACCGCACCAGAGGCACGCAACGAGCGTGCCTCTTTTCCGCTTCTAATCCTGCATTACGAAATTGCGGAACATTACTGTTGCGAATCGCGGTTGCACTCATTGGAATTCGCGAAGCCGAAACGTGGCCACAGTCATCCAAACCTACCAGGAGGGTGACGAAAGATGTACCACGTGCGCCAAGAGCACCTACCTTTTGTTGGTAGTTCGCATGAGTTTGTTGGTGCTGAACAGGGCCACACCAGTGTCTCGGTCTTCCTGTTCCATGGGAAGCCCGGTTCGGGGCCGGGTCCGCACCGGCATCCCTACGACGAGATCCAGTTCATCCGTGAAGGCCGGGGTCTGTGGACCGTAAGCGACAAGACCTTCGAGGGCAGCGCTGGAGACATCTTTGTCATCAAGGCCGGCGAGATCCACAGCTTTAAGGCAGTTGGTGACTCACCACTGGTACAACTCGACATTCACCTCAGCCCCCTCTTCATCCAAGAGGACCTATAGAGCAGTGGGTTCGGATGTGCTCGGCCGCAGCCCTCGGCAAAACGCAAGCACTCTTTGTCAGCTCGCGAAATATTTCTGATTTCATTGACCGGGATGATGAGAGTAATCGCCTGGAATCGACAGTCCCCTCCAAATCGCGCCCCTGGGCCCCAGATGCACCTTTCACCTGCTGGACCATCAATTAGCTTCAATACACTATCCCGGCCGCACGCGTGTTTACATCAATCATTCCAACCAGATTACAATTCGGACCTACATAAGGCGTCCTTGGATCAACAAAGCATAATGGTTGTTAATTCACAGCGTTCTCGTTTTTGACCCGTCTCCGCTACCATCAAGTGGGCAGTCAGAGGGGAGCTACGATGCGCTGGTACCACTACGTGGCCTACTTTTTTCGGGGGCGCATTCCTCGCGAACGCCCCTGCCCCATCTCGGCAACGGGATCTCGGGGCACGCCTTCCAGAGCCCCTTTGCATCACCGCCTGGGGTAGGCTTGTGGTCCTCGACGGTCAATGTCCTATGGGGCCTCTTCAACCTTGCCGTCGGCTACCTGCTTGTCTGTCGTGTGGGCAGCTTTAATCTGCGCAAGACCCAGCACGCGCTCGTCCTCGGTGCGGTCATCCTCATCATGTCGCTCATGCTTGCCCACGCGTTCGCACGCTTCCACGGGGGCCTGTGATCCGCCTTTTCTACTACCGACCAAATTCTCGGGTTATTGAGATACGTATAAATAATGCAATGGTTTAGCACAAAAAAGAAGGCAGCTCGGACTGCTCGATGCAGCCCCGTAGCTTCTTCTGCGATCTTCGAACTCCGTTGATCGACCGGATGATGTCCTCCAT
>Ga0302324_100020664_pt1 | contig 12870 bp, 8 predicted proteins | sample Palsa_T0_1_FD_201949 | JGI IMG/M metagenome (GOLD analysis project Ga0302324, IMG submission 201949) | Peat permafrost microbial communities from Stordalen Mire near Abisko, Sweden - Palsa_T0_1 | ecosystem: Environmental > Terrestrial > Soil > Palsa > Peat permafrost | place: Sweden: Abisko...
TTAGGATCGTTCGATTCCAAATATGGCCCGCGCCATTATCGAGATGCGGCGGTACCTGACGGACCCGGAGAAGAAGATTCCATTGGAGGACTTCGTCAGATTCCTTCGAAATCGAGTCCTCCTCATTTATGTGGCCACCGAAGATCTGGACGATGCCTTTCGTCTCTTCACGATTCTCAATGACAGAGGCGTACCGTTGCGCAACAGCGACATCCTCAAGTCATTGAACCTGGGAGCCCTGGAAAAAGACAAGGAGAAGACTCAGTACGCCACGCTGTGGGAAGAGGCCGAAGGAGAACTCGGTGAAGATTTCGACCGATTCCTGAATTACCTCCGTACCATTCTGGTGAAAGAGAAGGCTCGTCTAAGCCTTCTTCAGGAGTTCGAAGAGAAGATCTATGATCCGAAGGAGAAGGACAAGGCCAGCGGGAAACGAAAGCCTGCCCTGCTCAAGAAGGGCAAAGAGACGTTCCAGCTTGTGGAGCGCTATCTCAAGCACTACAACACTCTGCTCGGCGGCAGCAACTACGACGACACGGGCAGCACATTTCGTTTCGATAATTTGATCAAGATGATGCTCACGGGTCTCCCGTCAACCGATTGGATTCCACCGCTGCTGTGCTACTTCAACAAGTTCGGATATGACCGCTTACTCGACTTCCTGATCCTTTTGGACAACAAGGTCTCGGCAGACTGGATCTCGCAGTTCACTCCGACCGACCGGATCGAACACATGAATCAAGTGATCAAGATCATCGAGAGTACCGGCGACTCGTGCCAGATTCTTTCCGATCCTTGCTTCGCCATTGATACTGATGGGTTCACTCGGGAAGTCGAGGCCTCAGTGTACGGCCGCCGGTTTACTCGCTATCTGCTGATTAAGCTCGACTATATCTTCCACGATCACGCCCATCGGATGGCGTTCGAATCCCTATCGGTGGAGCATGTTCTGCCTCAAACGCCGGCCGACGGCAGTCAGTGGAAGAAGGATTTCACTGATGAACAGCGGCGGGAATGGACGGATCGTCTCGGCAACCTGGTCTTAATAACCACCGCGAAAAACAGCTCACAGGGGAGACTCGATTATGCGGACAAAAAGGCGAAATATTTCGCAAAGAAGATCACCACCTGCCCAAATTCCCTCAGAGTGATTCAAAACGCCAAGTGGACTGCGCTGGAACTAGTCTCCAATCACAACACGGTGCTAGAAAAGATCGGCGGGCATTACGTTATCAAGAAAAAGGACGTGCAGGCGTGAACTGCTGAGCTACTGAGGCCTGCTCGCGAGGGAAATGAACTAGGCTCTAGAGGTAGGTCATCCGCGGGGACCAAATGAACAATGCTGAACGCCTGCCTGGCAAGCAGGTGCGCAGGTTATATAAATCGACGAGCGGGAGCTAAGTCACTCGCCGACTTCAATCTCTACTTCGTCTTCAGTCTCGATTTCCTCGATCTCAGCTTCCGCCTCAAGCTCCTGCAGTTCGATAACTGCCGTGCGTAGAGCTTCGTAAATCTCGATTTCCTGGCCCAAAATGTCAAAGGTCACAGCCAGGCTGTAACTGGCGGTTGAATCCGGATCGCGGCTCCAGCCCTCGTGACCGCGCACTGCGATGCAAAAGTCCTTGGGCAAGGCATTGGACTTAACGACCGCCCAGTCCTTTTGCACAGTGCCGTTATTTCGTTTCGTGCCACGTATGAAACCGTGGTGGGGCTGGTCTTGTAACACCCAAGGAAGTGTCTCGCCGGGCTGAGGACTGTCGTCCTCAGGGAGTTCCTTAATTGCGCGAACGCGGAAGGATGCGATGCTTTCGCCAAGACTGCTGCTTATCCAGTCCACCCACGTTGAAAGGTACCTGCGCAAGTGTCGCCGGGTGCGGCGCGGTTGCGCCACGTAAGACAATGTCACCTCGATGCGAATGTCGTACTCGTCGGCGGCACCGCGGAGTTCATCGGGGATCGGCACTTGATAGATGTGGGCTTCAAGCGGCTTGATCGACACAGCGCCGCTCGTGATGAAGGTTGTGCGGTGGTCAGTATTCGTTGTTGCGCGGACGACATCGGGGAGTCCGTAACCGAGACAGCGGATGACACGCGAAACCTTATCGATCAAGATCTGCCGCTCCTGCTGGTCGGCGGTCTGACGGAGTTGCGTCATCAAGCCCTCGGCCCAGTCGGGCCAACGGGCGGACTGGACGATGAGGCCGCGATATAGAAGAGCTGGTTCGTCGGGGAGGATGGCTTGCAGGCTGGCTGCAATGCGCGCCACTTTCGGGGCAGCGAATGACGTGCCAACGGCATCACGATCGTAAGCTGGACCTGGAGGAAACATCGTGGACCGGATCAATTCGGGACAGGCTGCGGCAATTCCGCCGTCGCGCACGTTAGCCGGATCATTCGAGGTCCGGCTGTCATCGCCACCATACTCGACGACTTCGGGCTTTATTACGCCCCAAATACCGGGACCCGAGCGCGAAAACGCGGATGGGTGGCCGTCCTCACGTCCGAAACTCCGCCAGCCGTTCTCCTCGAAAGCACCGTAGGCGATCGAGCCGACTGTGAGGGCCTGGAGACTCTGCGCCGGATTTGCGACGCGGGCCGAATCCTCATAGAGGTATTTCGGATAAGGCCTCCCGGCATCGAGGTGATCCTTGACGCCTATGTAAGGAACGGGACCCGTCGTCGGAAGATTGCCGGCGCTCTGGACGATAAGGATGTCGTACGAGGCGCTCAGGATGTCGATCTCGGCGGCCCAAGCCGACATATACCGTGTGCGGCAGTATCCGCTCGCATTGATCGAATGATTGAAGATCCTGGTTTGCCGCGGGCTCCCGTGAAATCGAGCGACGGCCTTCCGCAAAACTTCCGGCGGGAAGAGTTCTTCGGGCATTTTGTTCTGCTCATCGAGGACGCGCGCGTTCTGAACCCAGAAAAGAAGCTTCGGGGTTCCGTTCGGGGGCACCGTCTCGCCGTAGAGCACGGCTCCGCTCACGCGGGTGCCGTGGCCGCCCGGCTCCACGAAATCGCCGACATCCGTCGCCGGTTTGCCGGGCAGGAAACAATATGATGTCGGTTGATCGATGGCTGGCTGAATGAAGATATGTTCTTCCTGGATGCCGCTGTCGATAACGCAGACTGTTGGCGCGTCGACGTCGGGCGGGACCGGCGCGATCTGGGGAACTGCAGCGTGCGCCGCGACGGCAGGATTTTGCGGTAGGGCTATGTCTTCGGGCTCGACAACTTCAAAGATGTAGGGGTAATTGAGCACGAAATCACGGAGCCCTTTTCCCGCGATCCTCAGCCGGACGGTGAAGCTGTCGGGAAGTACAGCCGCATCGAAGGGCGCGCCGTCGACGAGGTGGATGATGTCTGCTCCGTAGTGTGCGGCGAATTCTTCGATCTCGGTCTCACGATTCTGCTTGACTGTGTCCCAGGACACGTAAGCGTCGGCGCGTGCCTGCGACCATTCCGCTTCCCGTTTCGCCCAATCCCCGTCTGTCATACGCTTTCCCCTGGGTCGAAGCTGGGGTATTTCCTTGGTGCCCGAGCAAGCGATGCCGATATCGACGATCAAGATTTGAGCGTCAGCGATTGTGGGCCAGATTGCCAGCAGCCGGTCGGCGAGAATACGGCGCAGGCGGTCGGCGGGATCGTCGAATAGCCGATGGATTTCCGCAATCCTGGCGGAGCCACGGATTTCAACCGCGAATTCATTCACCATCTTGACGAAGGGTGTCAGTTCGATGTCCTCAGCAGCGACGATGACGTAGCCGTCCTCCTGCTCAGCGACGATTTCGAATTCGAATTTCTCGCGGAGTACATCCAAATCGAGTCCCGGATCGATCTTCAGGAGGATGGGAATGCCATGAGGGATGATCGGGACGCCTTGCTCGGCGCTCTGCGTCTTGATCGTTTCCCAATTCGTTTTCAGGGTTTCCGCTGCGGTCGTAAGCGCTGTGCTGTGCGCTTGGCGGGCGTTCCTGTTGGCGACTGTCTGGGGCGATGCCTTGCCGCCCCCTTTGAGCTTCGCGCGGCCCTGCTCGCGCAAGATGAGCGGGAGATGCTCGAAGTTATGCTGTCCGGGCATCGTTATTCCTTGCGCAGTGTTTCGTCGATGTGCAACTCCGCGGCGGCCTCACGGACATTCGCTTCCGTGACGATTCGCCGATTGTGAAGTACCGCGGCTTTCGCCGCGTCACGCGCAGCCTTTACCACCATCGCCGCGGGCGCACCCGTTAGCTTGTCGGCGAGGTCGCTCCAGTTGAACGGTTCGGATACGCTCACGGCGGAGAGCGTCAAGCGGAGAAGCTCCTCGATCTGCGCGTGATCGGGGGGCGGCACCATGAAAACGTCGTCGAACCGCCGGAAAAGTGCGGAATCGAGAGAGGCCTCGATATTAGTCGTCGCGACGAGAAGGCCAGGCGCGTCGTACTCCTCCATCAATTGGAGCAACGTGTTTACGATGCGGGAAGCTTCGCCAATATCCTTGTTAGTCACGCGGGAGCGGGCGATAAAATCGCACTCGTCCAAGAGCAACACGCAAGGCTTTTCCTTTGCAGCCGCGAAAAGCGAACGAAGATTGGCGGCGGAATCCCCGAAGTAAGAGGAAATGAGTGCGTCAAAACGAACTTTCATCAGAGGCAATCCCACGTTCCAGGCAATACGTTTCGCTCCCAGCGACTTCCCGCAGCCCGGAGGGCCGTAGAGAAGAATGGTCTTGCGCGGCCTGAGACCGAAAGTGCCCAGCCTGTCCCGGGCTGCGAATTCGCTCTCAATGCGGGCAAAGCGTTCTTCTGTTTCCCGCGGGAGAACCATGTGATGTTCAAGCTTCTCAGGGGGAATGAGCGTTGCGAGGGACTCGCCGTGACGTCGGCTCAGTGGGAGCTCGAATAAGTTGCGCTCTGGGGCGGTCGTCCGTTCCGGCATAGTCGCGAGCGCATTACCACCGTTCGTACGCTGCCGGGGTTGCTTCAATATGGCATCGAGTTGCTCCGCCAGCTTGTTGTGGCCCACGCGTCGTTCGCCATCCACGATTTTGGTCGCGAGACGATCAAGATCGCCCTGGGAACGTTCGGCGATGGCGCGAACCACTCGTTTTATGATGTCGGCGTCCATAATGACCTCGATCGTCTTATTCGGAAATTCTCTATGGCGCTCCGGTTACCCACGCGCCTCTCTCAGTTTCCAATTCGTTTCCCCGGCTGCATTCGGGGGCTTCTTCTCGGAGAGCACAAAGCTCCATCCATCATCCGTCCGCGTCGAACGAATATCATAGCCGCGCTGCCTCAATGCAGTCACGTCGCGGGAAATGGTTGGGATGGACACCCCGAGCTTTTCCGCCAGCTTGGGTGTGGAATATCCGCCGCGGCGAATCAATTGAAGTGCCGAATCCAGCCTGTTCTCGATGTCCAAGGAACGCTGATAAAGCATTTGTTGCACGGCCTCCGAAGACTGTTCTCATCAAGCAGTCTATCAAATCATGATAGACTTGCGCTGGTGCACTCTGAATCCACCATCCACGCTCTGTTTCGCCGCGCGGCGTACCCGATGACATCGCGCACAGTAATAGCCGAACAAGGATATACATTCGAAAACTTCAGCAGATGGGCATCGACACGCTCCAGGCACTGGGACTCGACTCGTTAACTGCTCGAAGAATCATGGAGAGAGGCCCCTTTGATGTCGTTGCGAGGTTAATGCATGAATGTCGCCCGTATCTGTTGTGTCTGTCGTCAGCCTGGCAAATCGCTGGTTCTTCATAATACTCGAGAATGCGGAAAATCACACAGTCACGACGAAGAATTCTTGGTTGTCATCTGCGCGAACTGCCATGGTGAGGCCCACACCAAGCTTGAACTCGGCCCGAAACCTCACTCCGGAACAACTTCTGTAAAGACACGGAACTCTGGGCCGCACGAGTGGGCGGAACCCGAAGCACAAGCCCTATTCGATCCTGACTCACATCGGAATGCCCTCGGCATGACACCGCTCTGGGACTACTTCAACCACCGAAGGATTGTGCGAGCGGCGGCGGAACTTGGGATTGACCCCAACCCGGTGCCCAGCTTTGCGCGAATCGCAGGGCGGGAGCCCGTGGATGAATTGGGGGCAATCGATTGGTCTGTAGTCCGATCAGGTGCCGCCAGCCAATCGCAGTATATGTATGACGGCGACATCCGCAACGCTGACGGAGTGTGTAGTTATTTCGCCGAACTGCTTACACTAATTGTCGCGAAGTCGAAATGGATTGATCTCGATAGCATCTGGACCCCAACTAAGCTTAGTGCGGTGGCTCGCCCCGGACGCCTTGCAATCTTGACGGCCGGCTTTCGTTTTAAAAGTGCAGCCGCGATGCGTGCTGCCGGGCCAGGCCAAGATCGCGAAGGCTATTACAAGCGCGGGAAGATCGGCTTCATTTCACGTTTGATGGGTGGGAAACTACTTCCACGTCGTCTCGCGGAATGCTGTCCGGAATCTGGCGCTGTACCGCAGTGTGCGTCATCAGGAGTGTTGTGACCGAGCGCTCTCTAAGTAGTGTCGAAACGACTTGCCTCGGCGTCGGCACCGGCTTCGGGCCGTATCCTTCGGTACCGGCCATCGCGTACCGAGACGGAGCATGTGACGGGGAACCGCCTGACGATGACGAGAGGATTGCAGACGAAGGTGTTACTTCGCCAGAACTGCGAAGTGTGCGCGTACTATAAAGCCGGGGCACATCTGACGTCCACCGATGGCACACCTGCTGAAAGAGACCCAGAGCGCGATCTTACGTAAATGCGTCGATTCCAAAGCATGATGAGGGACTGGGAGCGCGAGTAGGATTAGCGATGACGGAAACGCGTGGCACGAGCGAATCAACAGCGGCTTCAGCGGCGCTCTTTCAGACGACGCGGGATCGTGATGCCACAGCAACGATTCGCGGGTTTGTCTACCAAGTCGATATAACGCTGTTGCGTTGGTTGACGCTGCCATCCACGGAACGTCTTGAACTGGAGTGTGGCGAAGATATTGATCGCGTGCGTCAACTCTTGTCCACTGATGGGAACCCGCCAGATCGAGTGTTTGAAGCAATTAAGAATAGGGGGGTGCGCATCACTTTGCGCTCGGTGGAAGCCCTCGAGTCTTTGGCGGGGTTCTGCGAACACCGGATCGCGAATCCCGGTCTGACTCTTCGTTTTCGATATGTGACAAATTGCGAAATTGGCCGCGAAAAGACCGCAGTGGATGAGACTGCGGTGGCTGGGATTCAGGTCTGGGAGGATATCCGGCTCTCGAAGTACCGTGAGGATCGGACTGAGGAAGCCTGCGCAGCACTCCAAAACCATTTGTTGAAGGCGCGGAAGCCGTCCAAGCTGAATGAAGATACCTGGAAAACATTCCTAACCTTTCTGGCCACCGCCAAGCCGAATCAGTTTCTCGAATTTGTCAGGTCGTTCGAATGGAGCACGCGGAACCCCTCGGCGACAGACATGCGGGACATCGTGATCGACTCGATCCGATCGCGGCGTGGTGGTGATCGGAACAATGAGCAACTCTACTACAACCATTTGTTCGTTTCTGTCTTCGCGCTCCTTTCCAAACCGGGAACGAAGGTGTTGGATGAAACTGCTCTTGAACGCGCATTTGAGGAGCTGCGACCCGATGTCGATTCAGAAGCGATCATCGCTCGCATTCGAAGGTTTGAAGAATACTTCGCGAGTCGCTTCGACAGAATTGACGGAGCATTAGCGGACCAAAGCCCAAAGCTTGACCGAATAGTCGACGCTGTGATGGCCCTCTCCCGCGTAGGTAGAGAATCCCCGCAATTCGCTCCTGAAATCGCGCTGATATTTGATATCCCGCCTCCGGAAACCAAGCTGTGCCTTCGCCGGGAAGTGGTTGACGGTCTTGCCACAATCCTTGAATCTGACGCTTGGTTGGCGTTGTCTGGAGGCATTGGTGCCGGGAAAACCCAGCTCGCCATCTTAGTTGCGCAACGGTTTTGGGGCACGAAGGTGTGGCTTCGCCTGCGGGCTCTAACCTATGCTGAGGCACAACAGCGTCTCGATGCGGCGATGAGTATACTGTGCGGCGAGGGCGCTGGCCGCCAACAGTCTATCGCAGCGCTTTACACAACTGTGTGCGACGCTCTCCCGTCCGACAGCTTGATTGTTTTGGACGACGTGCATACAACCGGTCGCGACGGTTTGAGCGATCGGCTGATCATGCTGTCCGAAGCCTGCGCCCGAAGCGGCGTAAAGCTTGTCACCACAAGTGGCGAAGCCTTGCCACGTGCCCTCGAAAGTCGGTGCGAACAAGTCCGTCAAGAAGCGACTCCTCCGTTCGCGACAGTCGAGGTCAAGGAGTTTCTGACAATTCAGGGATGCCCAGAAGGTGAACTGACGGACGCTCATGTTCGCGCCATCCATCTGTTCTCTCATGGCCACCCGGTATTGCTCGCCGCAATCGGGCGGGTCCTGGAGGAGCACCACTGGAAGTTTGACGCTGTGGTGTTCCTCGATCTCCTTGCTGGGAAACTCGGTTCAGACCTCAGCGCGTCTGTCCAGGACTGGCTGCTCGAAACAGTCGCGGACGAATCAGCGCGGAATCTTCTCTACCGAATTCGTGTGGTGGGAGCACCATTCTCTGACAGAGAACTAACGGCCATTGCCGCCGTGCATCCCGAGATTCCAGCGCCCATTGAAAAGTTGAGCCGGCTGACCGGACTGTGGATTCAGTACGACGCGGAATCGGTATACATTGCTTCGCCACTGGTTCAGAGGCTGAACGATAACAATCTTACTGAGCAGACAAGATTAGGTGTTCATTTATCCCTCGCGAGGGAAGTGATGCGGAAGCGGAGACTGGGCCCGTACGACGTACTGCAAGCGTTTCTTCACTTTGCCTCTGCGCGTCAACTGAATGAGGCTGCCTTTGTCCTGCTAATAGCACTACAGGGCATCGCAAGTGCGTCCGGCGAAATACCTGAGGAGTTTGGACTCACGGCTATCTGGGCGGAGCAGGACCTGCCAGAAGAAATCGATCTCGGCACGAGGATCTTCTTGCGCTCTTCTCAAGCTGTCATTCAATTGCGGCGCGGCATGAATCCTGAATATCTGCTGCGGGATCTTGACCGGTTAGTGGATAGCGCGGAAGGAAACGACCGTTTGGCCGTCGTGGGAGCCAGCGGGCTAATCGCCATATGGCTAGGCAAGTCGGAACCAGTACGTGCTACTGCGTACGCTCTAAAAGCCCTGGTTACCCTGAGGAGCACCGCAGTGCCCGACAATGTGTTCCCGGATATGAGCGCCAAGGAATCGTACCTGCTCATGCTCTGGCTAGTGGCGATCTCGATCGATTTGCCCTCGCAGTTGGCTGGATGGCTAGACGCCTTACGGGCCTTGACTCCCGACGAACGCCAAGGGCTTTATGCACTCGAAATTTCCCATAAAGCGAGCGAATCCATCATCACAGCGATTTGGTTGCGGGAGACCGAACGTGTCGAGACTGAGCGGGACTGGACACGAGTGGCGCATGAACTCAGCGAAATCTCGGGGACCGCTCAGGAGCTGGGGGCGGAAAGTCTTTACCTTCAAGCGGAGCGTGCGATTATTTTGATTAGTTCGCAGCTGTTTAACGACCTCGCTGGGGCTGTTCGTCGGGCCGACGCGATCTTGATCCGGCATTCCGGCAGGCCACAGGCAGAATTCCTCATTTCGGAGATAACTGCCCGGCAGCTTTACTTTCTGGGGCATGACGTCGAAAGCCGCCCCTGGTGGCAGCGCGCGCTTGTCGCCCGGAGCGCGGCCGAGCCGGAGCCGTTGGTGAGCGCACTTACGATAGCTGGCGTAGCGAATGCGGGCTTTGATGACGTCAAAACCTTGGACCACCTTCGGGAGGCAGCGCAGCTTGCCGGGGGTCTTCCACATTCTGCTTGGCTCACTGCCGTGCGTGCTCAGGGCGAACTGGCCATCCTCCTGTGGAATCGACAAGATTTCAAAACATCGTACGAGATATGGGCGAGGGCCGCAGCCAGTCTGATTGCGAACAAAGATGACTCGCAGGATTGGAAAATCCTGTTCAGAATATTTGGCAGCTCTTCCACATATTTCGGGCGTGGGTTTCGAGAGAATGCCTCGGACTGGAATTACATAGTTCCCGTATCCGGTGTCCTGCTCCGCCGACCTGAAGCGCTGGCGAGTTCCTATCAGGCGGCGCAGGAATGGCTGTTGCCAGCTTCAATAGCGATGTTCGCCTGGGGGGTCGAGAAGTATTTGGGCGCGGGTGAATGGGCGCGGCAAGCGATCGCAATTGGCGAAGACTGCTGTCATGATGACCGATTGTTTCGAGGGTTCCGGCCCACGCTGCTCCTCCATGAGTTGCCAGTGCTGTTGAAGAGGTCATCTCCTGCAGAGTTAATCGATTCCCTCATCAAGTTGAGGCCAGGCGCGCCTCCAACCGAAGACATTCCGATCGTTGAGGAAGGGGCTGAACGCGAGTTGGAAATTATCGCTCGCCTTTCACGCATGTCAGCGGACGTTGCGGCCTTCGCGGCAGGCCTTTCAACTCTCCAAAGAGCGCTGGATGATCTGAGCGCCGCGACGTCATATGCCAATTCGTTCGCGGAGAAATGTTCTCAGATCGCGGATACGTCCAGCGATTTTTGGCTTGGTTGTACTCGGGTGTTCAGCGACATGTTCCGTTCCGATCAGGGTTGGGAAGCCCTCTACGAAACGGGAAAGCTTCATGCCATGTCGAATCGTACGTTGCTTGGTGCACTTTACTACTTCGCGGCGATGAGAGTTGCGGATGCCGCCACGGCACTTCGCCTGCAGCTGGCCGTCCTTCGATCTGTGGAGATAACGTTTAGTCGAATGCCGGTGCCTTACAAAGATGTCTATCCACTGGTGGTCCCAGCATTCGTCATCAAATTTTGGAGGACAATGTTTGAAGCACAACCGTTCCGGTTTGGGCAGATACGCTTTCTGAGACAACAGCTGGATGCGGTCTCGAAGGGCGAGACGTCCACGACCATTGAGATGAAATCTGTAATCCGAGAGATTGCAGGGAGTTTGGGAGCGAACCTCGGTAAAGAAGATCGCGATTGGTTGCTCGAATCAAGTGTTTCGTGACTGCATCAGTGGGCATTGCGATGTCGGACGGGTTGTCACGGTCGCGAATTGTCCTTTCAGTTCGAGCGAGAGAATAGGTCCCTGTACGGAGACCTTGCGCATATCCCCCAAGTACACCGCCAAGGATTGGCAGAAGCTCGACAGGAACAAAGCGACAGATTGGCGAAAGCCGTGCGGATCGTGCGAGATCGACTCTAGGTCTAGGAGATAAGCTCTGGACGAAGATGGATCACATCTGCAACGTGCGAATCGCCAGAGGGGCAGAGGAGCACTCTACGGAACCTACAGCGCGGCCGCCGATCCGAGCGCTTAGCATCACGTCGTTCAGCCAACGACCCACCCTCGGTGCGGTAAGTTCTAGGAGAAGAGTGCGAGCGCGAAGACCTTACGTGCTTCCTCGTCGACTGCCTCGACTGCTTCGGCGAGGTACTCGAAGCGGTTCAGGAATTCATCGAGGGTCATGCGGTATTCGGCATTGACCCTGGCCGCCGGGAAGTGTTGCCGGAACTTGTCGTCCACGATGCCGTTCTGGTGTGTGTAGAGGTGTCGGATCTGCAGGATCTTTTCGATCTCATCGATGCGGGTGTTGTCGAACACGTTGAGCGATTTGATCGTTTGGTTTTCTGCGATGAAGCCTTTGACGCTTCCGCGTTGGAGTTTGTTGAGTTTCTCTTTGGCGTACCAGGTGATGAACTCTTCCATGTCCGCACGGTCCAGGACATCCTTGACCTTCACGGTCGCATCCGATTTAAGAGTCTCGTCGAAGATGTCGAATTCGACGACTTCGATGTAGTGGAGGCTCTTCTTCTGGAGAAGTTTGACGAGCTGCCGGGCTTTCTTGCAGCTCATGCCGAGCACTACAGCCCACGTCACCCATTCGACCGAGTAACCACCTTCTGGTAATGCTCGTTGGTCGACACGGCACCAAAACGAGCGGGCCTCGTTCACTTTATTGAGTTGTTCACGGCCCGTGGCCCAGACGCAATCATGAACACGAGGTTGCCCCAAACCCGCAAACGCTCGACAGTTTTCGGCCAGATCGCCATGTCTCCCTAAATTTCGACACTTTTCGGACAAATCAAACCGTCCGGTCGTCGCGTCGAACGCACCTTGAATCGAGAGCAGGGGCGTCCCGGAGGGGAGTCCATCGGCTTCCCCTAAGGCAACACGCCATTGACACGCGGAAGCTCGAGCAGGTCCTCGCAACCCCGATTGAAAAGCTCTCCGCCGCTCAAAGTTCCACGTTAATATGGTTGCGGAATTCTGCCGAATAACCCCAGTGTTTGTCCGACGCTTCCTGTGGCCTGACAAATACGAAGCCACGTGTCCTCTTTTGTCCGCTATTCCCGCTAGTATCATTGAGTGATTCTGTCGGCACCAGGGGAGGCACAGTGGCCAAGGAAGCAGCTTCACCGTCAAACAACAACCGAGCGGAATTCACGCGCGGCGGCACCTTGTTCAAACCGTCTGGTTTCTGGATTGGACTGCTTCTCGCCGTGACTCTCGCTGTTCTCGGACTTTCATCCTGTGGCAAGGGCTCAGGCGGTGGCGGCGGTTCAGCTCAAGACGACACATCCTCTTGGGAACGTAAATCCTCGCGTCACAGGGTCATCATCTTCGTGCACGGGGTAATGGGGGATCCCAAGGACACGTGGACCAATGACGGCACCAAAGCGACATTTCCAAAGTTAGTCGCCAAGGACAAGACGTTCGATGACGCTGATATTTACGTCTTTGGTTATCCGTCGAAGTTCCGGGGCTC
>Ga0302324_100020665_pt1 | contig 12870 bp, 8 predicted proteins | sample Palsa_T0_1_FD_201949 | JGI IMG/M metagenome (GOLD analysis project Ga0302324, IMG submission 201949) | Peat permafrost microbial communities from Stordalen Mire near Abisko, Sweden - Palsa_T0_1 | ecosystem: Environmental > Terrestrial > Soil > Palsa > Peat permafrost | place: Sweden: Abisko...
CACAGCCCGACCAGGAGGCCGGTGATGAGCAGCGTGAGCCAGCCCCCCTCGGTGAACTTCTCGATCATCGTGATCACCAGGATGCCGGCGCACAGGATGAAGCCCACCAGATGGATGGAAAACTCGAGGCGCCAGGTGGGTCGGCTCTTCCGGTTGCGGATCCAGAAGCGCAGCATCCCGAGCTGCGACATCGAGAATGTGATGAACACGTTGATGCTGTACATCACCACCAGCGCGTCGACCGACCCGCGCGTGTAGAGCACCAGCCCCAGCGAGGAGATGCCGATCAAGAGCACGCCGTTGCGCATCGTGAGACGCTCGGAGAGCGACGCGAAGCTGTGCGGAAACCACGAGTCGATGGCCATGTTGGACATGACGCGGGGACCGTCGATGAAGCCGGTCTGGGCGGCGACGAACAGCAGGGCGCCCTCCGAGACCAGCGTGGCGACAAAGATCCAGTGGCCGACCGGCAGGCCGCCGAGCTGGTAGCTTCCAAAGATCGCCTGCAGCGCGACGGCGTTCATGGTCTGGCCTTCGACCGGCCGCACGTGCGTGAACAAATAAACCAGCATGATGCCCCCGGCGGTCAGCGCCAGCGAGGCAGCCAGGTAGCCCATGGTGCGCTTGGCGTTCTCGACCTTGGGCTCGCGCATGACCGAGATGCCGTTCGAGACGGCTTCGATTCCGGTGTAGGTCCCGCCTCCCAGCGAGTAGGCCCGGAAGAGCAGCATGGCCAGCCCGAAGAACCCCAGCGTGTGGAGATCGTGCGAGGTTCCCTGGCTGACCTCGCGGCTGACGGCGCCCACATCGTGGACGTGCGCCCCCAGGCCGACCCCCAGGAAGAGCGCATGCAGCACCAAGAAGACGATGAAGATCGGCATCAGGAAGGTCACCGACTCGCGGATCCCTCGCAGGTTGAGGACCATCAAGAAGACGATCACGACGACGTCGACGGTCAGCTTGTGCGCGGCCCAGGCCGGCGGAAGAAAGCTGAAGACCGCATCGCTGCCGCTCGCGATCGAGACCGAGATGGTGAGGACGTAGTCGACGATCAGGGCGCAGCCGGAGATGACTCCCGCCCGATGGCCGAGCAGCTTGGAAGCGACGACGTAGCCGCCGCCGCCGTTCGGGAAGTGCTCGACGATGCGGGTGTAGGCGTAGGAAATGATGACGACGGTGCCGGCGGTGGCCAGCGCCAGGTAGAAGGCCAGATAGGCGTGCTCTCCGAGCGAGCGAAACCCCTCGTCCGGTCCATAGGCCGAGGACGACAGGCCGTCCGAGCCCAGGCCAATCCAGGCCAGGAAGGGGATCAGGGCGAGTTGGTGAAAGACGTGGGGGTCTTTGAGATTGCGGGGGTTTCCGAAGAGAGCCCGCCGGAAGCGTTCGAGCATCGGCACCCGACTCTAACACCCGACCAGGAACGCAGCGGGCAAGCTTTTCGGGAGCTGCCAGCGATCCCTTGACCCGAATCGCGCAGCAGGATAGTCGCCCGAAAACGCATGCGCATTCTGGTTGTCTCGAGCGTTCCGCCCACCCACTGCGGGATCGCCGCGTATGCAGCTCAACAGATTGAACGCCTCCGTGAGCAGGGCCACACGGTGGAGATGGCCTCGGTGGACGGCGCCGGGGTGGCCGACTTCCACTTTCGTCTCAAGCGGGCCGCCGACCTCATGGCCCTCGCCAATCACGTCCGCCGCTCGGCGTACGAGCGCTGCATCCTGCACTACCAGCACGACTTCTTCTTCGACGGGCTCGACCAGCGTCAGCTCCTGTCCCACAACCTGCTCTTGGCCGGCTTGTTTTCCTGTGGCTTCGAGGTGATCTGCCACGAGGTGGTCTACGGTCTGCTGGCCGGGGACTGCGGCCGGGCGGTCCAGGTCACCGAGCTGCTCAAGTGGCTGAGCGCCAAGCGGCTGTCAGTCCACACCGCCCAGGAGAAGGACCGGCTGGCGGCGTTCATCCCGGCCCCGCCGCGCGGCCCTCCCATCGAGCTGCGCGAGCACCACGCCGACTTTCGCGCCTTTCGGGAGATCGACCTGGCGGGCGCGCGCGCCGAGCTCGGGATTCCGCGCTCGGCAAAGGTCCTGCTCTGCATCGGCTTTCTGCAACCCCACAAGGGCTTCGACCGGGCGATGCGGGCCTTCGCGCGCTTGCCCGATCCCCAGGCCAGGCTCTACGTGGTGGGATCGGCGCGTCAGCCGCGGGCCGAAATCCTGGCCCACATCCAGGAGCTCAAGACTCTTGCGGTGGGCGACCCGCGCATTCGTCTCATCGAGCGCTTCCTCACCGACGCCGAGTTCGACACCTGGATCGCCGCCGCCGATGCGGTGGTCGTGCCCTATCGGGAGATCTGGTCGTCGGGCGTCGTGGGCCGCGCCAAGCTCTTGCACAAGCGGGTGGTGGCGGCCGAGGTCGGCGGGCTGGCCGGACAGCTCGACGCGGGCGACGTCGTGGTCGGAGCGGGGGACGATCTCGCGAGCGCCTTGAGCCGGGCGCTGGGTGCCCGGGCGCAGCCGCACGTCGCGCGCCCGCCGCTTCGCCTGGGGGTGGTCGCACCCTGGTACGGCCCAGGGGTGCCGGGCGGCGCCGAACGGGTGATTCGCGAGACCTCGGAGAGACTGGCGGGGGCGGGGGTTCACGTGGAGGTCTTCACGACCCAGCTCCGCGACTACTTCGCCGACTGGTCGCGCAACCAGCGCCCGGCCGAGGAGCTGGTGGCCGGGATTCCCGTGCATCGCTTTCCGGTCGAGCCGCGGCGTGCCGAGCTCTACGGGCCGATCGGGGAGCGGGCCAGCCGCGGCGAGCCTCTCGACGCGCGCGAGCAGGAGATCTTCTTCGGCGACATGATTCGTTGCCCGGCGCTGCCGCGGGCTCTGGCGGCGCGGCGGGAGGACTTCGACCTGTTTCTGCTGGGCCACTACATGTTTGCCACCACGGTGGCGGCGGCACGCGCCCTCGGGGATCGCGCCGTGGTGATGCCCTTTCTGCACGACGAGGGTTACGCGCGGCTCGCCCCCTACCGGGACATGTTTCGCAATGCGCGCGGGGCGCTGTTCATGTCCGCCCCGGAAGCCGAGCTGGCGCAGCGCCTGTTCGGCGTGGCACCCGAGCGCTGCGCCGTGGTGGGCACCGGCCTCGTCGATCCCCCGCCGGCTTCGCGCTTCGCCTTCGCGCGCCGGCACGGGCTGGCGAGCTATGCGCTCTACGTCGGGCGAAAAGAGGCAGGGAAGGGGTTTCCGCTCCTGCTCGATCTGTTTCGCGCCTACCATGCCGCCCGGCCCGAGGCCCGCCTGGTGCTGGTAGGACCGGGCGGGTTTGAGTCCCGAGGTGACGACGCCGGGTCAATCGTCGACCTGGGGGTGGTCGACGAGCGCGAGAAGCTCGAGGCCCTGGCGGGCGCGGCGGTTCTGGTCCAGCCCTCGCTGCTGGAGTCGTTCTCGCTCTCCATCATGGAGGCCTGGCAGGTGGGCCGGCCGGTGCTCGTCAACCAGGGCTGCGCCGTGACGAGCCACCACGTCGCGCGCGCCCGCGGCGGGCTGGTCTTTCACGACCCGAGAGGCTTTGCTGAAGCCGTCGACCGCCTGACGGCTGACCGGCGCCTGGCGGCCAGGCTGGGCCGAAACGGAAAGGCCTACGTGAAGCGGGAGTTCGGGTGGCCGGAAGTGCTGCAACGCACGCTGGCGGCACTGGAGCGCTTCCGGGACGAAGGCACCCTCCGGGCGTCGGCGTAGGACCCCTCCCTTAGACTCTGATCACAACCTTGCCGAAATGCTTCCCGCTCGCGAGATGCTCGAACGCGGCCCGGGCCTCCCCATAGTCGAACACCCGGTCGACCACCGGCCGCAGCTGGTTGAGCTCGAAGGCCCGGTTCATGGCCGAGAGCTCCTCGCGGGTCCCGACCAGAACGCCCTGCAGCCGCACGTTCTGCATGAGGATCGGTATCAGATTGACCGGTCCCTGCGCGCCGCCCAGCACCCCGATGACGCTGATCTGCCCGCCCATGCGCACCGCCATCAGCGAGCGCTCGAGGGTGCTCGCGCCGCCGACGTCGAGGATGTGATCGACGCCGACCTTGCCGGTGAGAGCCTTGGCTTCGGTGTGCCAGCCGGGAGTGGTGAGGTAGTTGATCCCGTGGGCCGCGCCCAGCTCGCGCGCCCGATCCAGCTTGTGATCGCTGCTCGAGATGGCGATGACGCGTGCCCCCATCAGGCGCGCGATCTGCAAACCGAACATCGCCACGCCGCCCGTGCCCTGCACCAGCACGGTGTCGCCGGCCTTGAGGCGGCCCTCGGTGACGAGCGCGCGCCAGGCAGTCACCGCCGCGCAGGGCAGGGTGGAGGCCTCCTCGAACGAGAGATGCCCCGGCATGGGGAGCACGGCGTCCTCGGGAAGCGCTCGAAGCTCGGTGAGCATTCCGTCCAGCGGGCCGCCCAGCGTGGTGGCGAGCTTCTGGCGAGTGGGCTCGCCGGAGAGCCAGCCGGACGCGAACACGCTCGTGACCCGATCGCCGGTCTTCACGTTGCGCACCGCCGCGCCCACCTCGACGACTTCCCCGGCGCCATCCGAGCAGGGAATCAGCGGGAGCTTCTGCCGGGGATTGTATTCCCCGAGCACCATTCGCAGATCCCGGGCATTGAGCGAAACGGCCTTCACTCGCACCAGGACCTCGCCCGGTCCGGGATGGGGATCGGGCAGCTCGCCGAGCTCGAGGTGGTCGAGCCCGAACTGCCCTACGATGCGGTAGGCCTTCATTGCGGCTGGAAGCTTTCCCCCAGCGGGACAACAACAGTCAAGCGAAGAGGACGCGCTCGCGCGAGTCCTACTGGTTCGCGAGCATGGAGTAGGCTAGCTCGCGCAGCGCGGGATCAGTCTCGGTGGCGGCGCTGTCCATCAGGGCGTTGACGGCCTCGACATCGCGAAACTGGGCCATGGCCAGCATTGCCTGCCGCCGCTCGGGGACACTCGGATCCTGCAGGCTGGCGCGAACGAGGCGGATGCCGTCCTTGATGGGTAGCCGGCCAATCACCGCGAAGAGCGGCCCGCGAAGCGCGGGGTCACCCACGGCTTCGGATGCCAGTGTCCGGAGACCCTCGACCGGGAGGTCGGAGACCAGCTCGCGCGCGGCGGCGGTGCGGACGCTCGCCTGGCCGTCATGCACGAGCGCCATCAGGATGTCGATGCCGCGAGGCCCCAGCCGGCCCGCGGTTGTGGCCAGAGCAACCCGCACGTCGGGGGAGGGATCGGCCGTCATCTGCGCCAGCAGCGCGAGAAAAGGCTGGTTGGAAGTCTCTCCCAGCCCGGCAACCATCAGCGCCCGAATGGCAGGATCGAGGCTCTGCAGGGCGCGCTCGACCTCCGCGGATGCGCCCGGGCTGCCAGCCAGGCCGACGGCGCAGTGAGACGCTTGAGGCGCCAGGTGATCGAGACAGGTCTGCAAGGCCGCGACGCCGGCCGGATGCTGGGCGAGGTGAAGCGCAGCGGTATTGGCGACCACGTCGTCCGAATCGGCGAGAAGCTCGGCGAGCAGGTCGGGGGTGCGCGCTTGCGCCTCGATCGCCGCGTCGATGGCCACGGCCAGCGCCGCGTCCGCCTGCAGCGACGCCCTCCGCCGGATGAGTATTCGTTCGCCGTCCGCGCTCCTCGCCAGCGCGGACAGCACGCGCGTCGTCGGCTGGGGGAGGTCCAGGAGGCCTTTCAAGAGCAGCAGCGCCTTGGGCGTCGCAATGCGTCCCAGAGCATCGACCGCCTCGTCAGCCAGTGGTCCCGGCAAGAGCTCGACCATGATCTTGATGGCCGCCTCGGGATCCGACGCCCTCAGACTCTCTGCCGCCGCAAGGCGCACCTCGGCGAGGGGCGAGGTCGCCAGCCGGTTCGCGACAATCATCGGGATCGTCGAGCCCGCGGCGTTGAGAACGCGAAGCCCAGCCAGTTGACGGCTTTCGTCGCCATCCAGCGCCACCTGGGCGCTCTCGGCGATGACAGGATAGAGCCGGGCCGCCTCTCCGAGGGCTTCACAGAGCTCGGCATCCGGATCGCCGACCTTGTCGGCCAGCGCGTGCGCCACACCCGGGAGCCTCAGCAGCTGCATGGCGTGAACGGCCGCCGCAACCACGTGGGGTGAGGCCTGCTTGAGCTGGAGCCTCAGCTCCCATTCAGCCTCCGGGTCTTTCAGCTCTCCGAGGGCGCGCACTGCCCGGACCCGATCGGCGGTGTCGGTGCTCGCCTCGACCAGATTCTGAATGGCGTAGAGCCCAGCCCGACCCTTGGCATGTAGGTGGGCAAGCGCCGCTGACCGTACTTCCGGCGCGTCGGATAGGACCTCGGCCCGCCAGCTCGGCACTGAGGTCATGAGAACGAGAAGGGGTAGGAGAGTCATGCCATTCATTGGAGCAAGGCCCATGCCTGAGCGCAAAAAAAGCGACGACCGCGGATCTTGCCCGTTTTCGCGGATCAGCAATGCCTCGACGCCGCGGCGGCGACGAGAGAGGGGTGTCGCGGCGGACCGATGAGGCCGCCGCACCTCAGCGTCGAGGTGCGGAGCGCGGGGAGGCTGTAGGGGAGCCGGCGCCACAGAAGTTGACGATCGTGAACGCCGGCTTGGCGTGCGGCAGGTGCTCGAGCGCCCCTCCGGCCTCGCCGAGGACAGGTCAGTTTCGTGCCCCCAGCCGGACTCTGTGCAAAGATGCTCGCACTTCAACGCCCGCACTTCTCTGTAGGAGAGCAACGATGACGCGGATCCAATTCTTGACCATCACCTGCGCGATGCTCCTGGCGCCGGCCTGCAGCAGCGGCCCGACCAAGGGCACCAGCGGAACGAGCGGAGCCACTGGAGAGGGGAGCTCCGGTTCTTCGGGAACCGCCGGAGCGAGCAGCGGAACGACCGGAGCCGCCGCCACGGGTGGCACCGGTGCCACGACTGCCGGCTCCTCGGGCGGGTCCGTCTCCGGCGGTAATTCCTCGGGGAGCACGACTGGTCCGGCCGCGCCGGACTTTGCTCTCTCGACGGCCTTGAGCACCCTGACGCTCCCCGAAGGTGGTCAGGCGACGCTTCGGGTCAACATCCAGCGCGATGCGGGCGGCACGCCTGACAGCGACACCCTCATCTTCGCCCTCGCCGCGGATGCCGGCGTGAGCGGGATGTTCAACCCGCTCTTCGTCGACGGCGGCGCCACGGCGCTGATGATCGGCGTCGCAGACACGGTGCCGGCGGGCAGCTATCCGCTGACGGTGTACGCAAGCTCGGTGAGCAATCCCCAGTCCTCGCACTTCACCGATCTCACGCTGACGGTCAGCTCGGAGATGGTGACCACCTTGCTGATCGACAACGACGACAGCGAGAACAACGCCGATGGTGGGGGTCTACCTTCGCCTTCCGACGACTTCTTCATGCAGGCCTTGCAGTCGGCGGGCACCGTCTACAACACCTTCGTCATCACATCGACCGGCCAACAGACGTTCGACAGCACGGTCCTCGCCAACTACGCGACGGTCGTCTGGTACACCGGTGCCAACAGTCTCATGGCCGGCGGCAACGGCTGCCTCTCGTCCGCCCAGGAGGATTTCCTGGAGGGGTGGCTCGATCAGGGCGGCAAGCAGTTGCTGATGTTCTCCCCCTACCTCCTTCAGGACCTCGATTCCTTCCGCTTCTGGTCCATTCCACCCGACGACCAGTTCCTCTCGCTGTACGTCGGGGCCGAAGGCTGCGACCAGAATCCGCAGCAGCTCTTCGACGGAAAGAACTTCTTCGCCACCGGCGTCGACGGCACCGCCTTCGGCGCCGCGGATGCAGGCGAGGACGGCGGTGAGATCTTCGAGGTCGTCCCCAATCCGATCCCCGACACAGCGGGCGTGATCAATCCGGGCGACGGCGGTACGCTGCCGCTGGTCACCATCGAAGCCAACGAGGTGATCGGGGATGGCACGCAGGCGGTGCCGACCGCCGTGATCAACACCAGCGCTGGTCAGGCGGGCACCTCGACCGTCGTCTACGTCGGCATTCCGATCGAGGACATCCAAGCCTCCGACGCCGGCAGCGGGCAGTCGTTCTTCAACGCGGTGGAGCAGTCGCTGCCTTAGCAGGAGACCTGCTCGCCGCAGCCCCGCATTAAAAGTGCGAGCAGGTCGCCAGGAAGCAGCTGGGGTCCTGGCCGGACTCCTGGTAGCAGCGGTCGAGGGCGTCATCTTCGACCTCGGTCATGTTGGTCAGTCCGAAGCCGGCCCAGGCCGTCTCCGTGACCGGGTACTGATCGCCGTAGGAATCCTCGGCGGTGCAGCTCACGCTGTGCACCGCGGCCCAGTCCCAGTAGTAGAGCGGCCGGGCGAACTCCGGATGCCCCCAGTGCCCCCAGTGATGGACACCGCGCACGTAGACCGTGGGCTTCATGACGCGGGTCGCATGCGAGTGGACGGTCGCACCGCGCGGATGCACCCCGGGCGGGTGACCCTTGAAGTGCGGCGCCTCCTCGCGCACCTGCGGTTTGGCATGCTCATGCTCTTCGGCCCGCGCCGTGAGGTAGAGGGAAAGGGAAGCTGCCAGGACGGTCATTGCCAGCGGTAGTCTGAGTTTCATGAGGGCTCCCAATGAACCTTGAAGCTAGGGCGCCTTGTAGCGCATGCCAAGCTGATCGAAAAGAAAGCTCAGGTAGTCGGCGTACTGGTCGATCCGGACGCTCAGGGCGCTCCCGTGACCGTGGCCAGAATCGGAGCTGGTGCGGAGCAGGATCGGTCGCGCCGAGGTGGTGGCGGCCTGGACCACCGCGGCCATCTTCCGGGACTGCATCGGGTTGACGCGTCCGTCGTTGGCGCCGGTCATGAAGAGGATGGCCGGGTAAGCGGCGGAGGCCGCGTGATGGTACGGGGAGTAGCCATGCAGCGCCCGAAACTGCTCGGGATCCTTGACGCTGCCGAATTCAGTGACGTTGAAGGCGCCGTTGGGATCGAGCTCGACGCGCAGCATGTCGTAGATTCCGACGTTGCTGACCACCGCGCGAAAGTTGCCCGGATGCTGGGTGAATTCGGCCCCCATCAGGAGGCCACCGTTGCTTGCGCCCATGATGGCGAGCCGCGCCGGCGTGGTGTAGCCGCGCTTGACCATGTATTGCGCGGCCGCGAAGAAGTCGTCGAAGACGTTCTGCTTGTCGGTCAGCGCGCCCTGGCGGTGCCAGTTCTCCCCGTACTCGCCGCCCCCGCGCAGGTTGGCGATGGCGTAGACCCCGCCGCCGTCGAGCCAGACGCGCCGCTCCGCCCCCAGAAACTTGGGAATGAGGCTGATTCCGTAGCCGCCGTAACCGTAGAGCAAGACCGGGTTCCGGCCGTCCAGCTTCAGGCCGCGCTGGCGCACGATGTTGAGGGGCACCTGGGTGCCGTCCTTGGAGGTCGCGAACTCGCGCACCACCTCGGCGTCGTCGAAGGAGATGGGACTGGTCTGCACCAGCTTGGTCTCGCGGGACTTGCCGGTCGCGGCGTCGTAGTGGGCGTAGTAGCGCGGGCGCAGGAAGGTCTCGACGGAATACACGACCGCGTCGCCCGCGGCCGGAACCACCTCGCTGACCGCCGCCACGTCGGGCAAGGGCAGCTCCCCCAGCGGTTTGCCCTCGAGCGCGAAGACATTCACGCGTGAGGGGCCGCCGACGAGCTCCTTCACGTACAGGCGGTCCGCCGTGAGCGTGAAGGGCAACACGTCCAGCTCGCTGACCGGCTCGATGGTGCCATCGCTCTCGGGAACGACCACCTTGGCGTCCGCCAGTTTCAAGTCGCCCGGCGCCAGCCTCAGGATCCGGCTGTGGGGCGCGTCGCGGCGCGAGACCAGGTACAGCGCATGGTCGGGACCAAAGCCGGCGGCGATGATCCGGTCCTCGTAGCGCGCGACCTGCACCCAGTGCCCGCCCGCATCGAGGGCGTAGACGACGTACTGGCCTCCATCCCCCTTCTGCACCATCGCCACCACCCCCGTCGGATCGAAGTCGGCGTTGAGCAGGATCTCGGACACCCGCGGGTCGGGGAGCTCACGGCCGAACGAGTAGGCGTCGCGATCCGGGGGATCGTGGAGCCGGTGAAAGAACACCTGCTGGTAGAAGTGCCGGTCAGCCTCCGGCCGCTCGCTGCCCGGAAAGCGCGTGTACCAGAAGCCCTTCGAGTCGGCGCGCCAGGCCAGGCTGCCGCCCGCGGTCGGGTACTGGACGTGGGGAATCGGGGTCTCGACCTCCTTGCCGGAGGGAACCTCGAAAACGTGCAGCGTGCCGTCTTCGCTGCCGCCCTCCGAGAGCGAGGCCGCCACGAGCTTGCCGTCGGGTGAGGGCGCGAACCAGTCGATGGCGGTGGTGCCCTTGGCATTCATGGCGTTGGGATCGACCACCACCCGGGCGCTACCGGGGTCGGCCGAGAGATCCATCACCGCCAGCATCGGCTGCTGCTTGGGCGGCTGGTTGTACATCGCGAACAGCGAGGGACCGGCCCGCTGCAGCCCGTAGTAGGACGGCGAGGTGGCGAAGATGAGCTTGCTGAGCTCGTCCTTGATGGCCGCGCGAGAGGGCAGGGCGTCGAGGTACCCGCGCGTGCGCTGGTTCTGGCTGTCGCTCCATTTCTGGACCGCCGGATCGGTTGGATCCTCGAGCCAGCGATAAGGGTCGCTGACGCTCACGCCCTGGTAGGTGTCGGTCACCGCTTTGACCGCGGCGGGCGGGGCCTGCGGATCGCTTGCCAATGCGGCCGGAGCGGCGAGCAGCGCGAGCAGGATTGTCCCTCGGTAGAACGGGATGGGAGATGTCATGCCGAGCCTTCTACACCTTTGCCCATAGGCCGTCGGCGGGATATTGCGGTGTGCATGGAGGCGCGGGTCATTCGCTACCGCTTCGAGCGTAGCGGCGCAGCTGCGCTCGAGCTCGAAGCCCATCTCGATCCCGAGAGCCTGCTCGACCTCGCGCCGTTGCCCGAATCACCGCCCGCCTGGACGAGGCTCGAGTTCGAGAAGTGCCCAAACTGTCCGCTCGACCCCAGTCGGAGCCCGCTCTGTCCAGCGGCGGCGAGGATCTCGGACCTGGTGACGACCTTCGGCGATGTCTCCTCGATCGGACAAGCCCGCGTCGTGGTGGAGGTCGGCGGACGGCGGATCTCCAAAGACGCCTCGCTGGTGCATGGCATCGCGTCGCTGCTGGGCTTGCGCATGGCGACCAGCGGCTGTCCGGTGCTCGCCAAGCTGCGTCCGATGGCCGCCTTTCACATTCCCTTCGCGACCGACGAGGAGACGATGTACCGGGCGCTGGCGACCTATTTCATCGCGCAGCTGTTGCGAGAGCGCTCGGGGGCTTCGCCGGCCTGGACCCTCGACGGTTTGAAGGAAGCCTACCGCGCGGTGGGCCTTGTCAACCGCGCCTTCGCGGCCCGGATGCGTGCCGCACTGACCGAGGACGCCAATGCCAATGCGCTGGTTCGGCTGGACCTCTTCGCGAAGGCCATTCCCCTCGACCTGGAAGATTGGCTCGAGAGCTATGGGCGCGCCTTCGACGCCTGGCTCTGAGGCTCGACGCCCACGGGCAGGCGGATGGCTTCGGCGAGGTCGGCCAGCAGATCGTCGGGATCCTCCAGCCCCACCGAGAGCCGCACCAGATCCTCGGGCAAGGCGTGCGCCTCTCGCACCGCCAGCGGAACGCTGGCGTGTGACATCCGGCAGGGAAGGCTGACGGTCGAGCCGACGCTCCCGAAGCTCACCGCCACCGTGAAGAGCTCGAGTCGCTCGATGATTCGCTGGGACGCCGCCACGGAGCCGGTCCGGAAGCAGATGACCGAGCCAAACCCGTCGGCCTGCGCTTCGTGAATGGCGCGGCCGGGGTGCCCAGCCAAACCGGGATACCAAACGGCTTGGATTCCATGTGCCGAGGCGAGAAATGCGGCGATGCGGGCGGCGCTCGCCTGCTGCCGATCGATCCGAACCTGCAACGTCTTGAGGCCCCGCAACAGCAGCCACGATTGGAACGGGTCCAGGGAGGTACCGTCGGCGTTCTGGAGAAAGGCCAGGCGCTCCGCCAACGCCGGATCGCGCACGCTCACCATCCCCGCCGTGAGGTCGCTGTGACCGGAGAGAAACTTCGTGGCCGACTGCCATGCGATGTCGGCGCCCAGCTCGAGCGGGCGCATGAGATAGGGCGACAGGAACGAGCTGTCGACCGCCAGCAGCGCGCCGTGGGCATGGGTGATCTCCGCCAGACGGCGAACGTCGCAAATCCGAAGCAGCGGATTGGTCGGGGTCTCGACCAGCACCAGCGAAGCCCCCGTGGCCAGGGCCTGCGCCGTGACAGCCTCGTCGCTGAGGTCCGCGAAGACGGTCCGCACTCCCTGGTGCTCGAGAACCCGCGAGAGCAGTCGATACGTTCCTCCGTAGAGGTCCTCGCCAGCCACGATTCTGCCGCCTGCGGGTACCAGACGCGCCAGACCGCCCAGAGCTGCCAGACCGCTCACATAGGCCAGCGAGCGATGAGCGCCCTCCAGGGTCGCCATCAGAGTCTCGAGGACGGTTCGCGTCGGGTTGCCGCTGCGGGAGTAGTCATAGGTCCCGAGCTCGAGAGCGGAGCTCTGCGCGAAGGTCGCGGTCTGATAGATGGGCGTGCTGACGGGCTGTGAGGGATCGCCTGGCGCCGCCTCGAAGCTAAGAAGCCGGGTTGCAAACTTCATCGAAGCTCCTCGCGCTGGTGCGGCGCCTTGGTTTGCGTCCGGGTGCGAACGTGTCGAGGCGGGCCAGATCAAAGAGATCAGCCAGCACTGACTCGCTGGTCGGCCAGCGGCCGGCTCCTTTGCCGGAAAGCACCGTGGAGCGGCCGCGCTCCGGACGGATGAGGATGCGGTTGTCCTCGTCCCGGCAGTGAGACAGGGGATGGG
>Ga0302324_100020666_pt1 | contig 12869 bp, 9 predicted proteins | sample Palsa_T0_1_FD_201949 | JGI IMG/M metagenome (GOLD analysis project Ga0302324, IMG submission 201949) | Peat permafrost microbial communities from Stordalen Mire near Abisko, Sweden - Palsa_T0_1 | ecosystem: Environmental > Terrestrial > Soil > Palsa > Peat permafrost | place: Sweden: Abisko...
ACCGAGCCCGTCGGCTCGCTGCCCCGCCCGAGCTGGCTGCAGGAGGCGTACGCCAAGTACGACGCGGGGGAGATCACCCACGATCAGCTGGAAGCCGAGCAGGACAAGGCGGTCAAGGACACGATCGAGCACCTGGAGGCGACCGGCGCCCCGATCATCTCGGACGGCGAGCAGCGCTGGTCGAGCTTCGCCACGTACGCGATCACCGACACGCTGGCCGGCACTGGGCTGGCCGATCACCTGGCCGGGACCGGGGGACAGTACTTCGCGATCTTCGCGGACGGGCACAAGCGGCAGCTGCCGCGGCTGACCGGCGGCCCGTTCCGGTACAAGACCTACGCCGCGGACACGCTGGCCAAGTCGCTGCCGATGGCGCATAAGCCGATGAAGCAGGCCGTGATCGCGCCGTCCATGCTCGCCCTGCTGTATCCGCTGGATGAGGAGATCCCCGGCTACAGCCAGGACCAGTTCGAGGAGGACCTCGTCAACGAGTGCGAGAAGGACATCAGGGGAGCGTTCGCCGCGGGCGCGGCGCGGGTGTCGGTCGACTTCACCGAGGGACGCCTGGCGACCAGGAACGACCCGCGGAACCCGTGGACGGGACGCAATATGCTGCCGCACTTCATCGAGCTGAACAACCGGGTGATGGCCCGCTTCAGCGCCGACGAACGGTCCCGGATCGGCCTCCACACCTGCCCGGGCGGCGACCGGGACTCGGTGCACAGCGCGGATGTGCCATACAGCGACCTGCTGCCGTCGATCTTCGGCATCAACGCCGGGTACTTCCTCATCCAGCTGGCCAGCGAGCGGGACAAGGACCCGGTCTACCAGCTCATCGGGGAGAACCTGCGCGACGACGCCGACGGCGTGACGCAGAGGGCCTACGTCGGTGTCATCAACCCGCTGAACCCGCGGGTGGAAAGTCCCGAGGAAGTCCGCGACGCGCTGGTCCGCGCGGCCAACTTCATCCCGAGGGAGCAACTCGGCGCGACCGACGACTGCGGGTTCTCGCCGTTCAGCATCGACGAGAAGCCCAGCCACGGGTCACCGGACTTCGCCCGCCAGACCGCCTGGCAGAAGATCACCAACCGGGTGGAGGGAACCAAGCTGGCCGCCGAGAAGCTCGGCATCAGCTGACCTGTCGCCCCCCGCGTCAGGCGCTTCCGGGTCGACGATCAGGACGTTGCTCTTGGTGTGCCGCCATATCTCACGGCTGGCGCTGCCCTCCATCAGGGCCGGCAGCCCGCCGTGGGACGGCGCGCCGATCACGATGGTGCTGGCCCCGATGGTATTGGCGTACTCGGCGACCATCCGGCCCGCGGTGCCGTGGTCGGGAGCGTGCCGCAGGATCTGGCCTTCGGCGGGGACGTGGTGGGTGGCTAGCTGATCCAGGTGTTTCCTGACCACCTCCCTGGCCGCTTCGGTGTCCTCGCCTTCGGTGCCACCGTCGCCCGCGGTGACGTCCTCCTGAGTGTGCACCAGGTGCACCACGCCGCCGCCGCTCGTCGCGAGCCGGGCCGCGGCCTCGGTGACCAGTGCCGCCATGGGCGAGTTGTCGATCGCGGCCAGGATCACGGTGGCGTCCGGTTCCCTGGGCAGCGTATTGCCTTCTACCGGCACCAGCGCGGGCACGGCGGCCGGCTCGGTGCTACCGGCGGCAGCCGTGCCGCTGACCTGCTCAGCCTGCACGCGTTCGGCCTCGGCCAGCAGCGTATGGCCGGTGGACAGGACCACGATCCCGAGGACGAGGGCGCCCGCCGCGATGAAGAACGGGAAGTGGATGTTGATGGCCAGGACCATCCGGCCCGCCGCGTAGGGGGCCAGGCCGCCGCCGATGAAGCGGACGAAACTGTACGCCGCCGAGGCCACCGGCTTCTCCACCGGCGAGACGGTCATCACGGCCTGGGTGGTGACGGTGTTGTTGATCCCGATGAAGATCCCGGAGATGATGACGGCGGGGATCAGCACCGCGCGGTCGGTCGTCCAGAAGGCGATGACCAGCACCACGACCGCGAAGGCCGCGAGGTTGGCGTACATGGTCCTGGCGATGCCGAAGGTGGCCTGCAGCCGGGGCGCGCCGAAGACCGCGAACAGGGCCACGAAGATACCCCAGCCGGTGAAGACCAGCCCGAGCTTGATCGGGCTCAGGTTCATCGGGAACGGCGCGTAGCCGAGGACGGTGAAAAAGCCCCAGTTGTAGCACAGCGCGGTCAGCGACATGGTCAGCAGGCCGCGGTGCCGCAGCGCGCGCAGCGGCGCGGACAGGCTGGTCTTGTGCGTCGGCTTGGGTGTCGGCTCGACCAGCACGATGGTGGCGATCAGCGCGATGGCCATCAGCGCGGCGACCCCGAAGAACGGGCCGCGCCAGCTGATCTCGCCCAGGGTGCCGCCGAGCAGCGGCCCGATGGCGATACCCACGCCGAGCGCGGTCTCGTACAGCACGATCGCGCCGGCGAAGCCGCCGCTGGCCGAGGCGACGATGACGGCGAGCGAGGTGGCGATGAACAGCGCGTTGCCCACGCCCCAGCCGGCCCGGAACCCGATGATGGCGTTGATGCTGGGCGCGGCCCCGGCCGCCGCGCTGAACACCACGATCAGGATCAGCCCGGCGATCAGCGTCTTCTTGGCGCCCAGCCGGCTGGAGACCCAGTTCGTGATCAGCATCGCGACCGCGGTGACCACCAGGTAGCTGGTGAACAGCAGCGTCACCTCGCTCGGCGAGGCGTGCAGCTCATGGGAGATGGCCGGCAGGATCGGGTCCACCAGGCCGATGCCCATGAACGACACGACGCACGCGAGCGCGACGGCGAAAACGGCTTTCGGCTGCCGGAACGGGCTCGCGACCGAGCCGTGGGTGCCGCTCATTGTTGTGCTCTCTTTCTGCACAGCTGACTTCGGGACATCTGACTTCAGGGCTTATGGCGCCCGGCGAATCTCGCTGCCGGGACATCTGGCCGCCGGGACGTCTGGCGGTCCGGACCTAGGCGAACTGCCCGGTATGGCTGAGCGAACTCGGGATAGGAGAGCCGTCGGGCTCGTACTGGGCGTTGGCGAGCGCGTCCATGGCCGGCAGCGCGGTGCCGAGCGCGGTCTGCTCTTCCGGGCTGAGTCTGGCCAGGATCTCCGCCAGCCGCTCGGCGCGTACCGCCCGGCGCCGGGCCAGCATGGCCCGCCCCTCATCGGTCAGCCGGACCTGGACCACCCGCCCGTCGGCCGGGTCAGTATCCCGGCTAACCAAACCGGACTCCTGCAGGCGCCCGATCAGCTGGGTCATCGCCGGCTGGGTCACCCCCTCCCGGACGGCGAGGGCGGTGAGGCGGCTGGGGCCGGACCGCTCCAGGGTGGCCAGCGTCGCGGCCGCCGTGAGCGATAGCCCGTTCGGCGGGCTCAGCGACCGGAACAGCCCGATGAGGCGCTCAATCGCTGCCGCGACCCCCGCCGCCAGTGGCCGCTCAGCCGGCCCGTCGTGGCGGTCCAGCCCGCCCAGAATTTCCATAAGCTACTTATATCACATTCTTATGTACAGCCCGGAATCTCCGCCAGCGGCATAGATACGTCAGGCACCCGTGGACGAAGCCCGCCCGCAACACCAGTCGCGGTGATGGGTGCCATTCATCATTGTGGGACAGGAACCCCCTAATCAGAGGGGTATTGTCCCACAATAATTCGAACCCCCGTGCTCATGGTGCTACTGGGATTCGAAGCGACGAAGCCGGGAGCAGTCTGGGTCCCGAGAAGCGACAGGAGCAGAAGCCCAGCCGCCCCTACCCGTCCCGCAGGGCGGCCTTGAGGATCTTGCCCGAAGGTCCCTTGGGCAGCTCGTCCATGAACCGGATCTCGCGCGGGTACTTATAGGCCGCGACCCGCTCGCGGCAATACGCGATGATCTCCTCGGCGCTCACCTCGTGTCCCGCTCGCAGCACCACGACGGCTACCACCTCCTCGCCGAGCCGCTCGTCGGGCTTGCCGATCACGGCCGCCTCGAGCACGCCGGGATGGGCGTACAGGACCTCCTCGATCTCCCGCGGGTAGACGTTGTAGCCGCCGCGGATGACCAGGTCCTTGGCCCGGTCGACGATGAAGTAGAAACCGTCCTTGTCCTGGTAGCCGAGGTCCCCGGTGTGCAGCCAGCCGCCGCGGAGCGCCTCGGCGGTGGCTTCGGGCCGCCCGAGGTAACCCTTCATCACGTTGTGGCCGCGGATCAAGATCTCGCCGACATGCTCAGGACCAGGCGGCAGCGGCTGGTCGGCGCCGTCGCTCACCCGCATCGTCACGCCCCACAGCGGCTTGCCGATGGACAGCACCCGCCGGTCACCTGGGTGGTTGAACGAGCACGAGCTCGCGGTCTCGGACAGGCCGTAGCCCTCCAGGACCTCGATGCCGTACTTGTTCTCGAAGGTGCGCATGATGTCCTCGGGCAGCGACGCGCCGCCGGATACCGCGACCCGCAGCGCGGACAGGTCGCGGCCGGTGATGTCCTGCTGGGCCAGCGCGTGCAGCATCGTCGGCACCCCGGCGATGATGGTGCACCGGTCGCCTTCGAGGGCATCGAGGACGCCCGCCGGCGTGAAGCGCGGCACGACCGACAGGCAGGCGCCGTGCCTGATCGTCACGTTGATCACCGAGGACAGCCCGAACACGTGGAAGAACGGCAGCACCGCGAGGGTGACGTCTGAGCTGCGCGCGCCGAACAGCCCGCCCGCGATCGTGCAGTTCATGTACAGCTGGAAATGAGTGAGCTCGGCGCCTTTCGGCTTGCCCGTCGTGCCGCTGGTGTAGACGAGCACGGCGGTGTCGTCGGCGGTCCGCGGCAGGACCTCCCCGCCCGGCTCGTCCAGCGGTCCGGTGCCGAACAGCTCGCGGACATCCCGCGCGCCGTCGGGCAGCGGGTCCGCGGTCGCGCTGACCAGGTACAGCGGGACGCCGGTCAGCTGGCACGCCTTGGCGGCCTCGGCGTGCAGGCCGCCGAAGCCGATCAGTAGGGCCGCCGAGGCGTCGGTCAGGTGGTACTCAAGCTCGGGCGCCATCAGCAGCGGGTTGAGCGGCAGCACGACGAGCCCGGCCTTGAGCGCGCCGAAGTACGCCGTCAGGAACTGCGGCACGTTCGGCAGCTGGATCGCTACCACCTGACCGGGCGAAAGCCCGGCCGCGCGCAGGCCGGCCGCGAAGCGGCCCGACTCGTCGTCGAGCTGGCGGTACGTCGTCACCGTACCGCCGAGGCGGCAGGCGGGGGAGCCGGGCGCGGCCGCAGCCGTCTCGGTCAGGATGGTCGCCAGGTTAAAGCTCATTACCGCCCCCAATGGCAGCGCTGCTCGTGGGGCAAATCAGGTCAGTGAGACATATATTAAGTGTGTATCACTAGCTTGCCTAGGCGTGCGGACAAAGCGTGCCCGGCAGGCCAAGCGAGCGGAGGGGACACCGATGTACCTCATCCGGGGCACAGGAGCGGGCGCGGGAGCGGGCGAGACCGCCGGCTCCGCGCCGAAATCAACCGCCGGCCCGGCGGCTGGCCTGCTGCTGACCGAGCCCGTCCGCGGGTTCGCCGACCTGGCGGCCTTCTGGATGGCCACCCCGTGGCTGGCCGCCGCCCCCCGCGGCGACGGTCACGGCGTGCTGGTCTGGCCGGGGCTGCTTGCCTCCGACGCCAGTACCACCGTGCTGCGCCAGTTCCTGCGCTGGCTGGGCTATGACGCGCGCGGCTGGGACCTGGGCCGCAATCGCGGACCCACCGACGCGGTCCTGGCCGGGCTGCCGCAGGCGCTTGGCGATCACGTCAGGCGAAGCGGCCGCCAGGTGTCGGTTATCGGCTGGAGCCTGGGCGGCATCTACGCCAGGGAAATGGCCCGCCAGCATCCCGGTCTTGTTCGCCAGGTCATCACCCTGGGCAGCCCCTTCGCCCAGACTCACCCGCGGCAAAGTCACGCGGAGGTCCCCTACCAGCGCTTCAGGCACCTGCATGCGACCGGTACCGGCGCACCCCGCCGGGAGAAGATAGGCGAGCCTATCGACGTGCCGTCGACATCGGTCTACTCCCGCTGGGACGGCGTGGTGTCCTGGCGGACCTGCATCGAGCCGGAGACGGCGCTGCACCAGAACGTCGAGGTGCGCTGCAGTCATCTCGGCTTCGGCGTCGACCCGGCCACGCTCTGGCTGATCGCCGACCGGCTCGCGGCTGCGCCCGGCCACCGGTCCAGGTTCCGCCCGCCGCCGCTGCTCCGGCTGTTCTACCCAGAGCCGGCGGCACCAGACGGGCGCAGCGCGCGAGGCCGCCGATGACCCCGCCCCTTACCACAGAGGCGCCCTGGGAGTTCGCCGCCCCCTGGCAAGCGCGCGGCTACATCACCCAGTTCGACGGCCCCGTGCACTGGATCGAGTTCGCCGCCGCGAATACCGGCGAGAACCAGGACCGCAGCACAGAACCGCCGATCGTCTTCGTTCACGGCCTCGGCGGCTCGCACCTGAACTGGTGCCTGATCGGCCCGCGGCTGGCCGCCACCCGGCGGGCCTTCGCGCTGGACCTGCACGGGTTCGGCCTGACTCCGGGGACCCGCGGCAATTCCACCGTGCAGGCCAACCAGCGGCTGCTCGACCGGTTCGTGCGCGAGGTCGCCGGGACGCCGGTGATCCTGGCCGGGAACTCCATGGGCGGGCTGATATCCCTGCTGCAGACCGCCGCCGAGCCGGACACCGTGCAGGGCCTGGTGCTCCTCGATCCCGCCCTGCCGCTGCCCCCGACCAAGCCGGACTGGGCGGTGGCCGGCCAGTTCCTGCTGCAGGCGGTGCCCGGTATCGGCGAGTTCTACGTGCGGAAGACGCAGACCGGCCAGTCACCGCAGGTAGCCGTGCAGCGCCTGATCGAACTCTGCTTCGCGGACCCGTCGCGGGCCGACCCGGCCATGGTCACGGCATCGATCGCGCTGGCCAGCCAGCGTCAGGGCGAGCCGGACCGGGAGCGGACCTTCCTCGCGGCGTCGCGGTCCCTGCTCCGGGTCACCGGCCGCCGGCGGCGGTACCGGGAGATGATGGCCGGGGTACGGGTCCCGGTGCTGCTCTTCGGCGGTGACGCCGACCGGCTTGTGCCGGTCGCGGCCATCCGCCAGGCTGGTGCCCGCAATCCGCGGTGGGACACCGTCGTCCTGGCCGGGGTCGGGCACACGCCGCAACTCGAGGTCCCCGACGTGGTCGTCGGCACCGTGCAGGACTGGCTGGACCGGCATTTCACCCGCACCGCACGGCAGGAGCAATGATGCAGCAGCTCACCGGACTGGATGCCTCCTTCCTCGCGCTCGAGACGGCCAACACGACGGGCCACGTCGGCGGCCTGAGCGTGCTCGACCCCAGCGGTGCGCCGAAGCCGCTGACCCTGACCCGGCTCACCGAGGTCATGGCCGAACGCCTGCCGCTGGTGCCGGTGCTCCGCCAGAAGCTGCTGAACGTGCCGCTCGGCCTGGACCAGCCGTACTGGGTCGACGATCCGGACTTCGACATCGAGTATCACGTTCGCGAGATCGCGCTGCCGCGGCCCGGCTCGCAGGCTCAGCTGACCGAGCAGGTCAGCCGGCTGCACGCCAGGCCGCTGGACCGCAGCCGGCCCCTCTGGGAGACGTACCTGATCACCGGCCTGGCCGGCAAGCGCGCCGCGGTCTACACCAAGATCCACCACGCCGCCATCGACGGGGCGTCCGGAGCCGAGCTGCTGACTGTCCTGCTCGACCTCACCCCGGACGGACGTGAGCTGCCCGCGGCCGAGCCGTTCAAGGCGGCCAGCCCGCCCCCGCTGCCTGCGCTGGCCGCGAAGGCGGCCGCCCGGCTGGCCTGGCGGCCGGTGCAGACCGTCCGCCTGACTAACGAGCTGGTCAAGGTCCTGCCGACCCTGGCCCCGGTGGTGAACGCCCTGGTCGGCGGCATGCTCAAGCTGAACCGGGGTGACGGGGGAGTCATCGCGACCACGCCGGGACGCGCCCCGGCGACGCCGTTCAACAAGCCGATCACGCCGCACCGCAGGCTCGCCCTGCGCAGCGTCGACCTGGCCACCGTCAAGACCGTGAAGAACGTCTTCGGCGTGTCGGTCAACGATGTCGTGATGGCGATGTGCGCGGGCGCCCTGCGGCGCTGGCTCATCAAGCACGACGCGCTGCCCGAGCAGCCGCTGGTGGCGATGATCCCGGTGTCGGTGCGCGACCCGGCCAGCAAGGGCGCGCTGGGCAACAAGGTGTCGGCGATGCTGGCCACCCTGCCGACCAGCGTGGACGATCCGGGCCGGCGGCTGGAGATCGTGCATGCCGCGACCAAGATCGCGAAGGCCCAGCAGGCGGTGATCCCGCAGGGCCTGGTCGATCAGATCAGCGACTTCTACCCGCCGGCCCTGACCGCGCGGGCCGCCCGGGTGGTCTTCGCGACCGGCGTGCTGCACCGGCTGCCGCCGTTCAATCTCACCATCTCCAACGTCCCGGGCCCGAACGTCCCGGTCTACCTGTGCGGAGCCAGGCTCGTCGCGCACTACCCGGTGTCGGTCGTCACCGACGGGCAGGGCCTGAACATCACCCTGGTGGGATACCTCGGCCAGCTGCACTTCGGCCTGGTGAGCTGCCGCGAGCTGGTCCCCGACATCGATGTGCTGGCCGGTTACCTGGTGGACGAGCTCGCGCTGCTGCTCGAGGCCGCCGAGAAACGGGCCGCCGGGCTATGACCAGCGCCCAGGGTGACGCCCGCACCGTGCTGCCGCAGGGGACCGCCGTGCCCGGCCGGGTCCCGGCCGAGATCTTCGCCGCGGCGGCCGATGCCTTCGTCTCGGGGCAGCGGCTGGACATGCGGTCGCTGGCCCGGCGCCTCGGCGTGGCCCGGGCCACGCTGTACCGGCGGGCGGGCAACCGGGAGCAGCTACTCGACGAACTGCTCTGGTGGCGGGCCCGGCGGCTGCTCGATGACCAGGTGCGGGCCACCGCGGGCCTGACGGGAGTGGCCCGGCTCACTGCGGTGATCGGGGGCGTGCTGGGAGGCATCGGCCGGGACCGGCCGCTGCACGCCTTCCTGGCCGCCGATCCGGAAACCGCGCTGCGCATCTTGACCGGGCCGCGCAGCACCTCGCACCGCGGCATGGCCGGCGCGCTGGAGAACCTCATCGACCTCGAACGCGGCCGCGGCTCGTTCGAGGCCCGCCTGGACACCCCGGCGCTGGCCTACGCCATCGTCCGCATCAGCGAGGGATTCCTGTACTCCGACGTGATCGCTGACCGCGCCCCGGACATCGACCGCGCGGTCACCGTCATCGAGGCACTGCTCCTCGGGCTGGACGTAACGGTCCAGCGGCGTTCAGTCCTTGTCGAGCGCTAGCACCATCTTGCCGGTGTTGGCCCCGTCGAACAGCTGGAGCAGCACCTCGGGGAAGTCGCGGACGCCGCCGTGTACGACGTGCTCGCGCGAGGCCAGCTGGCCGGCCTGATACCAGCCCGCCAGCTCGGCCAGGGCCGGGGCGAACCGGTCGACGTAGTCGAAGATCACCATGCCGGTCATCGAGGCCCGCGCGACCAGCAGCATCAGGTAGTTGGCCGGCCCGCGCACCGCGGTCTCGTTGTACTGCGACACCGCGCCGCAGATGATGATCCGGGCGTGCCGGGCCAGCCGGGTCAGCACGGCGTCCAGGATCTCGCCGCCGACGTTGTCGAAGTAGACGTCGACGCCTTTGGGGGCGTGCTCGCGCAGCGCCTTCCTGATGTTGCCGGCCCGGTAGTCGATGGCCGCGTCGAAGCCGAACTCATCGGTCAGCGCGCGGCACTTCTCCGGCCCGCCCGCGATGCCGATGGTGCGGCAGCCCTTGATCCTGGCGATCTGCCCGGCGATGCTGCCCACCGCGCCGGCCGCCCCGGAGACGACCACCGTCTCCCCGGGCTGGATCCGGCCCACGTCGAAGAGCCCGAAGTAAGCGGTCAGCCCGGTCATCCCCAGCGCGCCGAGGTAGGTGGAAGGCTCAGCCAGCGCGGTATCGATCTTGCTCACGCCCCGGCCGTCCGAGAGCGCGTATTCCTGCACGCCGAAGGACCCGTAGACGTAGTCGCCGACGGCGTATTCAGGATGCGCGGACGCGGTGACCAGCCCGACCGCGCCGGCCCGCATGACGTCGCCGACCTCGACCGGCGGGATATAGGAGGCGGCCGCGTTCATCCAGCCCCGCATGGCCGGGTCGATGGACAGGTGCGAGACCTCGACGACGAACGAGCCGGGACCGGGCTCCGGCACGTCCTCGCTGGTGAACTCCCAGTCGCTGGCCCGCGGCAGCCCGGACGGGCGGCCGGCCAGCCGTACCTGGTGGTTGATCGCTGACACCGGGCGGCTCCCAGGGTTAAAGGATCTATCTTCCGAACGGACCTGCGTGCTTGCCCCAGGTTAAGCGCATCGTCCTACATGTACAGGCCGCCGTTGACCGGGTAGACCTGGCCGGTGATGTAACCCGATTCGGGGTCGGCGAGGAACTCCACCACGCGGGCGACCTCGTTGGGCTCGCCGAGGCGGCCCACCGGGATCCGGCCGATGAGTTTCTCCAGCACGTTGCCGGGAACGGCCGCGGTCATCTCCGTGGAGATGTACCCGGGGGTGACGGTGTTGACGGTGATGCCCTTGCTCGCGGTCTCCAGGGCCAGGCTCATCGTCAGCCCGAACATGCCCGACTTGGCGGCCGCGTAGTTGGCCTGGCCGAACCCGCCGGCCGAGCCGATCACCGAGGAGATGCTGATGATCCGGCCGTAGCCGCGGTCCAGCATGTGCTGCAAGATGCCCCGGGACATGTAGAACGCGCCCGAAAGGTTGACACCGATAACGTGGTCCCACTCGGCCGGAGTCATCTTCCGCATCGTCTTGTCCACCGTGATGCCGGCGTTGTTGACCAGGATGTCCAGGTGCCCGTGCTGCGCGAGGACCTCGCCGATAACCCGCTCGCAGTCCTGCGCCGAGCCGATGTTGCCCTGGTGGATGCTCACCTCGTGATCGGCGTACTTATCCGCGAACTGCTGCGCCGCGTCGGTATTGGACGAGTAGCCGGCCGCGACATGGATGCCGCGGTTCATCAGCCGTTCGCAGATCGCCAGCCCGATGCCCCGGATCCCTCCGGTCACCAGCGCGACCTGCCCGTGCATGTCGGCCATAGTGGTGTCTACCTCCTGATCTGTGGCAGGTGCTCGCGGCGGGCTGCGGATCAGCCGAACACGTACTCACCCGGCGCATCGGATACGGCGGGGTACTTCTTGCTTCCCATGGCTGGCGGTTTGACGAGCGCGCCGGCCCGCTCGTCCGCCCAGACCGTCCAGTCCTCCCACCACGAGCCCTTGTGCTTGCTGGCTGACCGGCGCCAGGTTTCCGGGTCGGCACCGGTGAAGTCGGCTGCCTCATACCAGGCCTTCGGGCCAGGCGGGTTCACGATGCCCGCGATATGGCCGCCGCTGGACAGCACGTACCTGACCTTGCCGCCCATCAGCTCGCCGGTCTTGTAGGAGCCGTGCCAGGGCACGATGTGATCGTTGACGGCACCGACCACGTAGGTGTCGTTGGTCACCGATGACAGCGACAGCTGCTGACCGGCGAGCTCGAGCTCGCCGGTCGCTAGCTCGTTCCGCATGTACAGCGAGCGCAGGTAGAACGAGTGCATGGCGGCCGGCATCCGGGTGCTGTCGCCGTTCCAGGCCAGGATGTCGAAGGCTGGCGGGTCCTGGCCCATCAGCCAGTTGGAGACCACGTAGTTGAAGATCAGGTCGTTGGCCCGCAGCATGTCGAAGGTGCCCGCCATCTGGCTGCCTTCCAGCACCCCCTTCTCGGCCATCTGCTTCTCCAGCCGCCGCACCGTCTTCTCGTCGGTGAAGGCGCCGAGGACGCCAGGATCGCTGTAGTCAAGCAGCGTGTTGAGCAGCGTGATCGAGCCGAGCCGGTCGTCACCCTTCTCGGTGAGGTAGGCCGCGAGCATGGAGGTCAGCGCGCCACCCAGGCACAGGCCGATAATGTCGATCTTGGGTGCGCCGGTGATCTCCGCGATGACGTCGAGCGCCTCGCGCGGGCCGTGGATGAGGTAGTCGTCCAGGGTGATGCCGCCCATGGACGCGTCCGGGTTGCGGTAGGAGATCGCGAACACGGTGCGCTCGTGCTGGATAGCCCACTCCAGGAAGCTGCGGTTCGGCGCGAGGTCCATGACGTAGTACTTGTTGATCCACGGCGGGCTGGCCAGCACCGGGACCGCCCGGACCTTGGGCGTCTGCGGCGCGTACTGGATGAGTTCCATCAGCTCGTTCTTGAACACCACCTGGCCCGGGGTGGCGGCCAGGTTCTCGCCGACCTGGAACGGCCGGGAGTCGACCTGCCGGGGCCGGCCGTTGTTATGGAGCATGTCGTCGACGAAGTGCCCGGCGCCGGCGACCAGGCTGGCGCCGCCGGTCTCCAGCATCCGCTTGAGCGCGGCCGGGTTCGTGAGCAGGAAGTTCGTCGGCGAGAGCGCGTCCAGCGCAAAGCCGGCCGTCAGCTGGGCCTTGGCGTCGTCGACGGGATTCCCGGCTCCGGCTTCGAGCAGGTCGTTCACCAGCCGCGACACGGCCAGGTGCCCCTGCCGGATCGCGAAGAACGCGGGATTTTCCGTCCACGTCGGGTCGGCGAAGCGCTTATCGCGCTCGGGAACAGGAACCGGCGGGGCAGCGTCGACGCCCAGCCAGCGGGCCGCGGCGATCGGGCCGGCCGTCGCGAGGCTGGTCCAGTAGCGCAGGGTCGCGGATGCCGTGGCGCTCGGGTTCATGGCGGCGCGCCGCAGCACTGCGAGCACCGCTTCGCCGAGCCCGGCCGCGTCTGCCGAGGCGAGGATGCCGGCATCCGGAGCCAGTACTTCCGCGGCCGCTTCC
>Ga0302324_100020670_pt1 | contig 12869 bp, 7 predicted proteins | sample Palsa_T0_1_FD_201949 | JGI IMG/M metagenome (GOLD analysis project Ga0302324, IMG submission 201949) | Peat permafrost microbial communities from Stordalen Mire near Abisko, Sweden - Palsa_T0_1 | ecosystem: Environmental > Terrestrial > Soil > Palsa > Peat permafrost | place: Sweden: Abisko...
TGCAAGAAATAAGGCCGCCCCGGCTGAGGGCGGCCGCGCTTCTTGGGTTGGGAGCTAGTTGACCGTAACCGTCAGCGATGGAGAGGTTCCAGTCTCGGTTGCTCCGCTGGACGTACCGGTGACAGTGATGGTGTAGTTCCCCGTAGTCGTGCCCGAGCTGCCGCCGCCACCACCGCCGCCATTGCTGCTGCCGCCGCAGGCCGGCATTAGCATCACACCGCTCAAGAGCAGACCGAGAAGCAGGAATCCAAATAACCTTTTCCGTCGCGAACCCACCGACCCGAAGCCCAGTAGTGCCATTCCACTGACCGGCAAGAACATAGCATAGAACAAGCCGGACGATCGGCCTCTCAAAGTATGCCGCAGAAGCGAAGTAGCACCCGTGGTATTCACGGTGAGCGTCCCGGGAGTGCCCGGGGTCGCCGTGGCCGAACCGCAAGTAGGTGGATCAACTGCCCCAGTCGGAGCCGAAGAAACAGTACAACTGAGGGTTACCGTGCCACTGAAGCCCCCCGCCGCAGTCACGGTCACCGTAGTAGTGGCCGAGCCTCCAGGAGAGCTGATCGTCAGCGAAGTCGGCGCGGCCGAGAGCGAGAACGACGGTGAGGAGGTGGAAGGTTGCGTATACTTGACTACGTAAGCGTCGTTGCCGCCTCCGTTGTTCGCCTGAACTGCACTCTGAGTGGGAAACGGCGGGGTATCCGCCGACGTAGAGGCCGTATTTCCCGTTACGTAGATGCTGTCGCCGCCGGCATCCACTGCAATTGCTCCGACACCCGCGCCCAGGGTGCCGTCTTCGTCTGCTGCACCGCCCAGATAAGTAGAGAAGATGAGCTGCGAACCCGCCGTGTTGGCCTCGCTCACGAACGCATCGGTGCTGGCCGTGTTATTGCCGCCGTTAAGGCCGGCTTGGGTCGGGCTCGCCGTGGGGAAATTAGAAGAAGCGGTTTGTCCCGTGACATAGGCATTACCGCTTCCATCCACTGCGATACCCTCGCCCACATCGAATCCACTGCCACCCAGGTATGTCGAATACAGCAGAGCTGTACCTCCGGGATTCAGTTTCGTCACGAAAGCATCGGTACCGCCGCCGTAGGTGGTCTGCAATGCACCCGTGGTCGTCGGGAAGTCGGTCGACGATTCGGTGTCTCCGGTAACGTAAGCGTCTCCTGAAGAGTCCACCGCGATCCCGTTGCCGACATCGCTCTGGCTCCCCCCCAGAAACGTCGAGTAAACGTAGGCACTTCCTGCGGAGTTGATGACCGTGACAAACGCGTCAGTCGCGCCCGCACTGCACCCGCAGGTCGTCTGGAAAGCCCCTGAGGTCGTCTGGAAGGCGGAACTCGAAGCCACGCCGGTTACGTAAACATTGCCGGACGAATCCAACGCTAGCGCATTCACGCTGTCGCCCACTGCCCCGCCCAGCGCAAGGTACGTTGAATACACCAGCGCGGTGCCGGTGGAGTTCAATTTCGTAACGAATCCGCTGTTTGTTCCAGGGGACGTCTGAAGTGGATTGAGAGTGGGAAAGTCGCTTGAGGAGGTAAAACCTGCAACATAAGCGTTTCCGGATCCGTCGACGGCGATGCCGTTTGCCAGATCGTCATCGCTTCCGCCCAGGTAGGTCGAGTAAGTCAGCGCATTTCCGGCGGGATTGAGCTCGAAGATAAAAGCATTACTGACGGCTGAGGATGACCCGAGCGCCGTCTGAAAAGCCCCCGCAGTGTGGGGGAAGTTGGCAGAGTCCGTGCCCCCGGCGACGTAAGCGTCGCCGGAGGAGTCCACGGCGATTGCGTTTCCGCTATCGCCGTCGGTACCATTGCCGCCAACGTAAGTGGAGTAGATCAGGCTGGATCCGTCTGCTGCAATCTTCGTGACAAAGACCTGAGCCGTGCCGGTGAATCCGCCCGTTGTGCCCGGAAAAGTCTGAGAAGCCGTTTGTCCCGTGACGTAAGCATTGCCGCTGCTATCGAAAGCAATTCCATGGCCGGTGTCATCCCCGCTGCCCCCCAGGTAAGTCGAATACGCATAGCTCACCGAAGGATCAATCACTAGCTCGCGGCTGTGATCGTAATTGCCCAACGCGAAGCTGACTTGGTTATTCGACTTGAGCACAAACTGCGCAGCCACCGCTTCCCGCGCTCCATCGTGCTCCTGATAAGCCACCGGCCTGTGCAGTAAAACGTCGCCGGCAGCGGAGGTGATCACCAGGTTCCCGGAGTCATCTGTCTTCATCCCCTGCGCGCCTTTGAAGTGAAAGCCGATCGGCGCCGGATTCGCGCCCGGAGCCACCAGGAAGTCAAACTCGAGCTGCTGTTGCGCGCCGTGAAAGGCCATATTCACGCCAGGATAAACGTCCTGATAAGAGACTCGGGCGTAGCGCGCCACACCGCTGCGCCATTTACTCGGATCATTGCCGATAAAGTAATTGGATACTCCCGGCAGTTGCCCGCTGGCTGCAACCTTGGCCAATGAATTCGCTCCCACAAGGTGCATACGCACCACGGCAGACAAATCTTTTCGAGCATCGTCCCGCGAACCACGGGTCGGCCGCATTCCGGCGCCGCCTCGAACTTTGGACAATGTGCGCTGATTCGCGTGCCGGGCAGAGGTGTGAAGCGCGAATACGGCATCGTCCCCGGTGAGAAACAAGGTGTATCCGCTCCCCCGGGTCAGATATTTCACCTGCGGGTCGGTTTGTCCCTGGTTCTGTTCAAAGGCGAGTGGAAGAGCCGCGTAGCTGGCCCGGATTCGGCTTTGTGCCGCGGGGGCGGCCGTTGTTGCGGGCGAAGCCGCCGCAGCCGTCACGTCCCGGGGATGCCTCGCCGGAGCAATGACGAGCACTGCGATGGAGATGATCGCTAGAACGGAAACGAAGCCGAAAGCGCAGACCAATCCTTTTGCAGCGGCTGGTTTGGACAAGATGAACCTCCTGTGATGTCACGTGAAAACCCTGATCGGGGAAAAAGCACTCGGCAGGCGTAAAAGTCATTGCCGGAAAACCTTACATCTCCTCGCCAAGAGCTTGTCGGGTTGCATTCTTACGCAGCTTATCCGCGAGTATGGTCTGGAAACCCAGGGTTGTCAACGCACTTCAAGATAGCAACTTTGATACTGTCCGGCCGACTTACAAAAGTTCTCCCCTGCGCTGCCGTGCCCCGCAGGCGTGTACCAGCGATAAAAATCCTCAGTGGTCATCCTGCAGAAGTTCAGGCGATGGTACGGTGCCGCTCTCCACCTGCTTTTCGCGCTCGGCCCGGCGCTCATTGTCGATGGTCACGGAGGCCTCCAGTTCCTTCTTGCCTTCTTCTTTTCGGCCCATGCGAATCAAGACTTGCCCACGCACATAGTGAATGTCGGTGCGACGGGGATCGAGTTTGCCCGCGGAATCAATCGCACTCAGCGCCTGCGAATATCTCTGCTCGCGCTGATAGACCTTGGCGAGCCCTACCCACGAATTCACCATTCTGGGATCGCGCCGCAGCGCCTCAAGGTAGCTTTTCTCCGCGTCGGCGTCCTGTTGCATAAGCGTGTAAACGTCGCCTAATTCCTCGTAGTTATCCGTCACATCTGGCTCAATAGCGGAGTCCTCCAGGAATTCGTCCCGCGCGTGCTCATAATCCTGCTTCTTCAAATAAGTGAGGCCTAAATTGAAATGAACAAAGGTCAGCTTGGGATTTGCCTGGGCAGCAGCTTGAAAATCAGCCAGAGCCAGATCGTATTGCTCCAGGTTAAGATGCGCCTTGCCCATGAATAAATGGAACTCGGGCGAGCCCTCGCCGATCCTGACAAGTTGCGCGGTCGCCTTCTCATCCAGTTCTTTCCGGCCAGCCCGGTGGGCGGCGATGGAAAGAACGTATAGGTAACTCAACTGTCCGGATTCCTGCGTCCAGAGCGGCTCCAGCGTCTGGGCGGCGTCCGCCCACCGGTCGGCGAAAAAATAGCAGAGTCCCAGCAAATGGCGTGGCTGCAACCATTCCGGTTGATCCCGCACCACGGACTCAAACGGTGGAATAGCTTTAAGAAACTCGTTCTGCCGGTAGTAGGCGAGACCGATGTTCAGCCGGATTCCCGCCTCGTGCGGCATCAAGTGCTCCGCCTTGCGCAGCGGACCCAGAGCCATGGTCCACTGCTTGCGCTTCATGTAGACCACGCCGAGATTCGCGTACGCTCCCCCAACTTGCGGATTCACCGCCAGCACCCGCCGGAAGTCGCGCTCCGCTTCGTCGAGTCCTCCCCGGTTCAGTGCGTCGGTCCCGGCCTGGAGAAGTTGCGCGATGTTCACTGCCGCTCCAGATGCCGCGACGGGAAGGCCATTTCGCGGATTGGCTGGCGCTCCCGGCAATGAACTTTGCGCAGAAATTGCCGCCGCCACGCCCACTGTCAGCAGCCAGTTTGCCACTCCCCGTCCAATGTGCGCGCTTGACACTCGTCTCACTCTCTGCTGTAGTGTCCGCCAACCTCTGCGTTGAATTCAAGCGCGAGGCGGAAGCAATTTCGGATTCTCGCGGTGCGGCATTCCGTATTCCGCAATTCATCTTCGGAATTCAGCTTCGCAACCTGGCTTCGCGACGCAAGGGCAAGGCTTCAATGGTTACCATTCGCGATGTAGCGAAGGAAAGCGGATTCTCCTCCACCACGGTGTCGATCGTTCTCAACGACGCTCCGCTGGCGCGCTACATCCCGCCGGTGACGAAGAAGCGCATCGAGCGAGCCGCCGAAAAACTTGGCTATCGGCCCAACCAGTTCGCCCGCGCCCTGCGCAGCAAACGCAGCCACACCGTCGGTGTCATGGTCTTCGACATGACGGACCCTTACTGCACGCTGGTGCTGCGCGGCATCGAAAACACGTTGTATCAGGCCTCGTACCTGCCCATCCTCACCGACGTGCACAACGAGCGCAGCCGTTTCGAGCGCTACCTGGAGATGCTGCTCGACCGCCGCATCGAAGGCCTGGTCGTTCTCGCCAACTGGCTCTTTCTGGATATCACTCTGCTCGCCGATCTGGAAAAGAGTGGCATTCCCACCGCTCTCATCGCCTGCGAACTCAAAGGCGATGCCATGAGTTCGGTGATTGTCGATAACGAAGTCGGCGGCTATCTCGCGCTCGAGCACCTGTACGGGCTCGGCCATCGCAAGATTGCGTTCATTCGCGGTCCTAAGACTTTGGCCGACAGCTCTCCTCGCTGGCGTGGCATCCGCAAGTTCTCGAAGTCATGCGGCCTCGAACTCGACCCCCGCCTCATCGTCGACCTGCCCGAATCGCGCGACCCGCTCTCCAGCTTTGAGGCTGGCCACAAATTGACCGAGGATCTGATCAAGCAGAAGCGCCAGTTCACCGCAATTCTCGCCTTCGATGATATGACCGCCTTCGGCGCCATCCGCGCCTTGGCCAGGCACGGGATGAGTGTGCCCGAGCATTGTTCCGTCATCGGCTTCGACGACGTTGCGGCTTCCGCCCTGTGCACCCCGCCGCTCACCACCATTCGCCAGCCCATGGAAGCCATGGGAGCGGACGCGGTAGGCATCGTTCTCGAAGGCATCCACTCCGTGCTCGAAAAACGCGAGGTGACGGCTCACCATCGCAAAGTGGCTCCCGAGTTGGTGGTGCGGGAGTCTACCAGCAGCCCGAAGTAAAGTGCCGGCCGGGAAATCAGGGTTTCCACCGGCGCATCAGAAAAATGATTCTGCACCATCGGCATAATGGAAGCCGTGGGAAGTATTTTTTTTCTTGACAGAAGATGGCCAATAAACGCACTATTCATACGTTTTAATAAACTCTATCGGTTTGTGACTCTGGCTTGGGAGGCGGTTCATGAATCGCAGAAATGCATCGGTCAAGTCGGCGCGGAATTTTCTTTGGGTTTGTATTCTTTCCCTCTGCGCGGCTTCTGTAGCGCTGGGCCAGGCCGGCCGGGGCAGCATCAGCGGCCTGGTCACCGATCCAGGTGGCGCCGTCGTTGCGGGCGCCAAAGTAGTCCTTCTAGACCGCGCAACCGGAGTCACGCAGCACGCCGCCACCAGTTCCGCGGGGCTCTACACCTTCATCTCCCTCAACCCGGGCGTCTATCAAGTCACGGCCAGCCAGACAGGCTTCAACAGCGTCGCCCAGGACAAGGTCACGGTCACCGTCGATCAGGTCACCGAGGTCAACATTACGCTACAGGTTGGCGTCATATCGGAGACGATCACTGTTACCCAAGGCGTCGAGTTGGTCGAGCCCAGCAACTCTACCGTCGGCCAACTCATTGAGTCAACCACCATCGACCGGGTCCCGTTGCTGTACCGCAACGTTTACGATCTCGTGCAGTTGAGTGCGGGCGTGACTCCGCCCAATGGTTCGCCCAACTCGAGCGATTCGATGCAATCGGTTCAGAATATTTCGGTCGGGCGCCCGGGAGTCGACATCTCCTCCGCCACGATCAACGGCGCCATCGTCGGCTCGGTCTACTACATGCTCGATGGCAGCCCCGTCGGAATTGCGGAGAACAATGCCGCCGCCATCATCCCGGCGATGAATATTCCTGAGGATGGTGTCGACGAGGTTCGCGTCGAGACCCAGAATACGTCGGCCTCATACCAAAGCGGCGCCGCCGGCGTTATCAGCCTGGTCAGCAAGTCAGGCACGAATAAGTTTCACGGTGATGTTTTCGGAGTATTCCGGCCGAACGCCCTGTCCGCCAACGATTACTTCAACAAGAACTACGAACTCCAGAATGGGCTCAGCAACGCACCGCCTTCGTTCTATCGCTATCAAGAGGGCGCCGCGATCGGCGGACCGATTAAGAAAGACAAGCTCTTCTTTTTTGCGGACTACGAAGATACGCAGCAGATGCAGTTCGAAGGCATCAAAACTTATACAGTTCCCACTAGCGCCGAAAGGACCGGGGACTTTTCGGCGCTGCTCAACAACACAGCGGGCGGTGCTCCCGCTCCGGTTGTTATCTACGACCCGACCCTGCCCGACAATCCAGACGGAACCCGGCAGCCTTTTCCCGGCAACATAATCACAAACCCGAATCCGATCGGCTTACTGTTCTTATCGAAGATGCCGAAATGCAACTACCCGAACCCTTCCACCTGCGATTCGGCAACTTATGACGTTTCCCCCAACTACAGCGTGCCCGGCCTCGACCCGTTCCATGCACATCGGTTCGACATCCGCGTGGATTGGGCCAAGAGCGAAAGGCAGCGCATTTTTACCCGATTTTCGTATGACAAATTGATCTTCTCCACAGCCAATGTTTTTCCCAGCGGCTGGGACCCCGACTATGCTCAAAACACGACCAACGGGCGCAATATTCTCCTAGCGGACGACCTGACACTGAATTCTTCTACAGTTCTGAACCTGCGCTATTCCTTTACGCGGCACCACGAGGTTCAGGGAAATCCAGCGTACAGTAGCACCAACATTACGAACCTGGGTTTTCCCTCTTCGCTGGCCTCGCAGGTGGTCTTCAATCAGCTGCCCTTCATCCTCTTTGATGACGTTGGCGGAGGTGTCGGCGGCACCGCCGACTACAACAACTTTGCTTATGCCAGCGAGAATAGCGACGCCAACGCCGCCATCACCAAAGTTTATGGCAAGCAGACGATCTCGTTCGGCTTCGAGTGGATGAAGCGCTACCTTAACGTCGGCCAGCCGCCAGCGCCGGCGGGCGCGTACGGGTTCAACGTCGATGCAACGGATCAGTCCGTCGCAAGTGTGAATGGCGGCAGCGATTTCGCCTCACTGCTTGTCGGCATGGGAAGCGAGCCCGGCACTGAAACCAATGGGGGCAACTATCCCAGTTTTACCAAAGACGTTTTCGCCGCGGAGTCCAATCCCTACTATGCGGCCTTTTTCGAGGATACCTACCACCTGTCCAAGGCTCTGACGATCACTGCCGGCCTGCGGTGGGACATTTTCGGCGGACGGAATGAGCGTTTCAACCGTCAGGAATATTTTAATCCCAACGTCAGCAACACCGTCGACGGCGTTTCTTACAACGGAGCGGAGATCTACGTCAACGGGAGCAATCGGTCTCCATTTACAACGAATCTGCACAACTTTGGACCTCGCTTGGCTTTCGCCTGGCAGCCCGTCACCCATCTGGTCCTCCGCGGTGGTGCGGGCTTCTATTACGGTCCCAGCACGCACAACGTGGGCAGCGCATTGTTGAATACCGATGGGTTTTCTTCCCAAACATTTTGGAGTGCGACTTGCTTCAACGCAGATGGCAATACGGTCTTCAATTCCGATACCGGCTCCTGTGTTGCTGGACAAGCGGATAACTTCACCGTCCCATACTCGCTGAGCAACCCCTTTCCCGATGGAGTTGTTCCAACCTTCACTAGCCCACCGCCTGGTCTGGCCAATAATCTGGGGCAAACGCTGAGCACGGTGCTGCGCTCCCAGCGCACACCCACCATCTATAACTTTAATTTCGCCGTAGAGTACGAGCTGCCACATCAAGTAGTGGCGACAGTCGGCTACGTCGGCAGCCGGGGACTTTTCCTGCCCTTTAGCAATGTCGATTTGAACATGCTCGACCTGGGCACGATCGCGAAGTACGGATACTCCTTATGCGTCGATCCATCGCAGGCGAGCTGCATTTATGTGCCGAATCAATGGGCGCCGATCCAGCCCGCGACCAACGCCAACTCTGGCGCAGCCACAGTTCCTTTGTGGGTTGCGCTGCAGCAGTTCCCGCAATTCGGAAATGGCAGTTACGGCGGGGGCAACGGCGTCCTTGTAAATGGCTACCCCGCCGGCGACTCCGAGTACAGCTCTCTGCAAGCCAAGCTGCAAAAAAGGCTGACCAGCCACTTCACTACCCTCGCCACTTTTACTTGGGGCAAGATATTGACCGACGACGGGAATCCTCCTCTGGGCTTCGTAGGTACTCACCTTGGTGCCGCTCAGGATTGGAGGAACCTGAATTTAGAACACTCGGTCAGCCCACAGGACGTCAAGTATCAGTTCACCGGGGAGGTATCCTACGACCTGCCGGTGGGCAAGGGCCGGGGCGTGAATCTGAGCGGCGTGGCCGACGCCATTCTGGGTGGCTGGGCCACGAATGCCATCGCCTATCTCAGTACCGGCGTTCCCATCGCCTCGCCGACTTCGGGAGTGCCCATCTCCTATTTTAATCAGCGCGCCGACATGACCTGCAATCCGGCGACCGGCGCCCCGCATACCGTAGCAGTGTGGTTTACCGACAACTGCTTCGCAGTACCCGGAACCGAAGCAACCGGCAACCCAAACGACTTTAACCCGCTTATTCCGGGAACTGCCCCGGCCTACCTCGACCACGTCCGCACCAGGGGTGCGCGCGACTTGGACCTCTCCATTTACAAGACCTTCAGTTTTGGGGAAACGAAAGCGCTTCGCTTCGATGTCTCCTCCTATAACATATCGAACACGCCGCAATACGGATATCCAAGCGTGCCGAGCATAGTGGGTGCGACGCAGCAGAGTCTTCCTTTCGGATTGATTACAAACACGGTCAACACCCCGCGCCAGTTCCAATTTGGAGCGAGATTTACGTTCTGATCCGAGCGGCAAGAAGAAGCCCGGTCGGGAACGGCCGGGATTTCTCGTTTCAAGGCGGGTAGAACCGATCACCGCACCTGCACGCCCTGCCGTGCAGCCACCGCTTCCAGCGCCCGCTCCAAATCCGCGATCAGATCATCCGCGTTCTCAATCCCCACCGAGAGCCGGACCATCTGTTCGGTCACACCCATCTTTGCCCGCTCTTCGGCCGGGATCATGGCGTGCGAGGTCAGCACCGGAATCGACACCAGCGACTCCACGCCGCCCAGGCTCGGCGCCAGGTTAAACAGTCGCATCGCCTCGCTTACCCGCCTTGCGTCTTCGCCCGTGCCTTCAACCTCAAAGCTGACCATCCCTCCGCCTCCACTCATCTGCGCCCGCGCCAGCGTACATTGCGGATGGCTCTTCAAAAACGGATAATGCACCCGCCGTACCTTCGCGTGCTCCGCCAAAAACTCCGCAACCCGCTGCGCATTCTCGTTCTGCCGCGCCATGCGCACTGCCAGCGTCTTCAACCCGCGCACCAGCATCCACGACGCATGCGGGTCCATGCAATTGCCCAGCGTCGTGCGCGTCTGCCAGATTCTTTCCATCAATTCATGCCGTCCCGTGACCGCACCACAAATCAAATCCGTATGCCCGCCCAAATACTTTGTACCGGAGTGCATCACCAGGTCGATTCCAAATTCCGCCGGATGCTGGTTGATCGGCGTACCAAAAGTGGCGTCGACCATGCTGAGCAGCTTGTGCTGTTTCGCAATGGCAGCCGCCTTCTTGAAATCCACCACCCGCAAAGTCGGATTGGTGGGCGACTCCAGATAGAGCAGCTTCGTGTTCGGGCGGATCGCGCGCGCGTGCTGTTCATATTCCGTGGTGTCCACGAAGGTGGTTTCGATGCCCATCTTGGGCAGCCATTGCGACAGGAACTTGTTCACTCCGCCGTAAATATCGCGCTGCGCCACCACGTGGTCGCCGTTCTTCAGCAGCGCCATGATGGTCGTCGTAATTGCGCCCATGCCCGAGGCGAAGGTCAGCGCCGCGTCCGTTCCTTCCAGCTCCGCAATCGTCTTTTCAGCAACCGTGTTGGTCGGGTTGCCATAGCGGGTGTAGAAGTGGTCGGTGTGCGTGGCCCGTAACTGCTCGTCGTTATCCGTGACTTCGAACGTGGAAGTCTGATAGATCGGCGTGCCCAGTGGACCATTTTTCTTTTCCAGATCCGCCGCGCCGCGCACCGCCTTCGTCTCGGAGTGATGAGTCTGCCGTTTCATGAACACCTCGTTCTTCCAGACTAATGGCGCGCCGGGACCTCGCGCACGGCGAACCCCAAGCCCACCCCCGACCCGAACGAGCAGCAGCGCACGGTTTATAATTCTCTCTGTTCAACATCCTTCGCCCTTCAAGGACTCGCCGAACAGAGATAAGGTCCGCATGCCAAAACCGAAAACCAGGGTTCCCGCCGGCAAGAATGTGCGCAAAAAGACGAAAGACGCGCAATCTCACTCGCGTGCTCAACGCGCCGTCGCCAAACACGCGGCCAGCAAAACCGAATTGCAATATATCCCCTGGCACACGATTCCGCTCGAAGACCTGAATCCACTGTTGCAGCGCCAGTTTGTCGTGGGCCAGGAAATTATGCTGGCCCGCGTGCTGCTGAAAAAAGGCTGCATCGTCCCCGAGCACAGCCACCATAACGAGCAACTCACTTACATTCTCGACGGGGCGCTAAAGTTCTGGATCGACGGCCGCGAAATCGTGGTCCACGCCGGTGAAGTGCTGTGCATTCCGGCACACATGCCGCACAAAGTCGAGGCGCTTGAAGACACGGTCGACCTCGACGTTTTCAATCCTCCGCGCGCCGATTGGATCAACAAAACTGACCAGTACCTGCGCGGCCAGAAATAGTCTCCACTCCATGCCTCCTTCCACCACTTCTGAGAAAGCTTCCGAACCCAGCCTGCCTCAGGCTACATTTCGTTTTCGCTGCATCGGCTGTTCTTCGATCACTGAGTCCGCAGCCCAGGATTTTCGCTGTTTCCAGTGCGGCAATTTACTTGAGATCACTGATTCGTCCTGGAACTCCCGCAACCCCGCGGCTCTGAAGTCCCTCTGGCGGGAACGCCGCACCTTGAACGAATCCCTCGATCTCAGCGGCGTGTGGCGCTTCCGCGAACTTCTGCCCGCGCCTCAGTCTGCCGAGCAAGTCGTTACCCTGCGCGAAGGCAACACTCCACTCTACGAACTTCCGCAATCGTCACGCACCACGGGCGTCGCGCGCCTCTTCGCCAAACATCAAGGCATGAATCCCACCGGTTCGTTCAAAGACGCGGGCATGACCGTTGCCGCCACCTTCGCCCGCCAGGCCGGATACCGCTGGGTGGCCTGCGCCTCCACCGGCAATACCTCCGCCTCCATGGCCGCCTACGCCGCACGTGGAGGCATGCGCAGCCTCGTCCTTGTTCCGGAAGGCAAAATTTCCTGGAGCAAACTGTCGCAATCTCTCGACTACGGCGCCCTCACCTGCCAGCTCCGCACCGACTTCGACGGCTGTCTTCGCCTGCTCCAGGATCTGGTGAAACGCGCCCCGGTCTACCAGTTGAACTCCATCAACCCGTTCCGCCTCGAAGGCCAGAAAACTCTTGCCTTCGAATTACTGGAGCAACTCGAATGGCAGCCGCCTGACCACATCATCGTGCCCGGCGGCAACCTCGGCAACAGCTCCGCAATCGGCAAGGCGTTGCTCGAAATGCTCAATCTCGGGCTGATCTCGCGGCTGCCGAAGTTGTCGGTGATCCAGGCCGAGGGCGCCAACGCGCTGGTGCGCACTCTGCGCGAAGCGGCCGGCAAACACCTGGTCAGCGTGCAGGCTGAAACCCGCGCCACCGCAATTCGCATCGGCAACCCCGCCTCGTGGGAAAAAGCTGTAAGAGTTCTTCAAGCCACCGGCGGCGCCTGCGAACAAGTGGGCGAACTCGAAATCGCGCAGGCCAAGGCTGAGATCGGCGCTGAAGGCATCGGCTGCGAGCCCGCCTCCGCCGTCACCCTGGCGGGCCTGAAAAAATTACTGCGGCAGGGCTTCGTGAAGCCGGATGAAACCGTCGTCCTCGTGCTTACCGGAAATCTCCTCAAAGATCCCGACTTCACCATGGAATTTCACCGCGGCGATCTTTTTAGGAACACCGCTCACCAGGCCGAAAGCGCGACGCTGAATCCGTTCCGGCATCCCCCCATCGTCCTCGATGCCACTCTCGACGCGGTGATCAGAGCCCTGGAGCAGGCAGAGAAATCCGACCCGCCGTACTCGAATATCTGAGAACGAAGAAGAATGTCTAAGAAA